>Ga0115006_10001967_pt1 | contig 13249 bp, 20 predicted proteins | sample ArcOceMetagenome_3_FD_88943 | JGI IMG/M metagenome (GOLD analysis project Ga0115006, IMG submission 88943) | Marine eukaryotic phytoplankton communities from Arctic Ocean - Arctic Ocean- Svalbard ARC20M Metagenome | ecosystem: Environmental > Aquatic > Marine > Oceanic | place: Arctic Ocean...
ACCACCTTTTGTTTTTCTTCAAGGGGCTTGTTCTTTTTCAATAACTTCCTTCCAACCCTCCCCCCTTGCCCGCACCCCATTCCTTAGCAACACCACCCCCCCCCCCCTCCTCCCCCCCCTCCCCCCCTGCGCTCTAGCATCGCGCGGTACCCCTCACCCACAAGCTGTCACAAGAGCGCCTTCCCTAACGCCTTGCTTCCCGCTCCCTCACCCTCCTTCCTTCCTCCAGAACCCCCCCTACCCCCACCCACCCACCTGCTCTCTCTCTGCCCCGCCCCCTGCGTCACTGCGTGGAAGAGGGGCACAGAAAGATGTCAAAACCGCTTCAGACGTCTGGCAACGTTGAGGCGCCCACCAGAGAGGAGGAGCGCAGAGCACCGCCAGCATTCAGCCGAAGCAAAACCGCCACTGCGCCATGCGCACGTCCGGCCGCCGCCCCATGCCGCCACGCTCGTCTCCGCCCCCCCTCCTTTCTGGGCCTCCTGCAGCATCACCAGCCGTGGGTCTTGACGCCGGGCAGCATGGGGTCATCGCCTTTGGGCTTCATTGCCAGACGCCCCTTGGTCAGCTCCCAGTTGTTCATCTCCACCCCCGGCAGCTTGCGCTTGCGGAACTCTGCACGGCTGTGCGCCCGCTCTTTGGTGGCCTTGGCGCCAACCCCCCACGCGCCGCCGTGCCCGTCCGTGAACTCCCCAGAGATGAGATTGCTCATGGCGGTCGTCCAGCTCGGTTTTTGGGCCAGAGCCTGCCGCGTCGCAGCCGACTTGTCCACCCGCGGAGCCGCGTGCTGCGGTGCCACGGCCGGTGTCAGGGGCGCCATGACGTTGGACGCGACCACGAGGTCCTTGTCTGCCTCCTTGAGCGCGAGCTCGTACTCCCGTGCGCGCAGCTTGAAGAGCTCCTGGTCCGAGGGGCTGCGCACACACGGCCCGTCAGCGGCCGCGCACCAGAAGATGGCAGCGAGGCACGCCCGCGCCCCGGGCTACCGGCGCTGCCAAACAAGGTCACTACGCCTCTCCGGCCGGCTCCCGAGGCTCAGCAGAGAGGCTCGGACCGCCGGCTGGCACCCCACTCCAACCCGCGCGCGCCGGGGAGCGTACCTGAGGCTCTTGTACACGCTCTCCACGCTGGCGCCCTTGCTGAGCTCAGCCTGCCGGCGCAGCTTGACCTCGGCCGCCTCTGCCCGCAGCACCTGCTTGACCGCCGCGTCCAGGACGCTGCTGAGGCCCTCGGTGTGTGCGCCCGCGTTCAGCTGCAGCAGCGCCTGGTTCCGGCGCTCGATCGCCGCCTGCTGGTCGTGCAGGCTCGCATGGACGGCGTCCGCGCCCGCGCCCGCCGCGGACTGCGGCGCCGCCGCCTGCGCGGCGGCGAGCTGCTGCATGCGCGCCCTCGACCGCAGCTCGCCGGTGCGGCAGCCCGCGGAGCAGTCGGGCCCGCTCGTGCACGGTGTGCATGCCTCCAGCGCCGTCGGAGAGTCCACCTGCGACGCAAACAGCGCCGCGCCCAACAACGCGGCGAGGGCGACGGCCGCCACCGCTGCCGCCTCCCTTCCCACCCGGGAACGCTGCGGCATCGCCCCAATAATGAACTGCAGCTGTCGCTTCGCAAGCTTCGTGGGTTGAGAATGCATTCTGTGAAGGGCCTCACGAACGACCAGGGTGGCTTTTCAAGGGCGGAGTGAGGGCTGAGGGAGGGAGGACGGGGCATGCCCGCCGCGGCGATGCCGGCCCGGAGGCCGGTGCTGTTCGCGCTCTCGCTCCTGACGGCCGTATGTCTGATGGCGGCCGTGGTGTTGGAGCGCGCGGCGGCCCCGGCGGCGCTCCTGGCGGCGCCTGCGGCGTCGGACGCGGCGGTGCTCGACGATGCGTCGGATGCGGCGGCGCTCGACCGCGTGTACCGCGACGCGCTGCAGCAGGCCCGGTCCGACGGCGGGATCGTGGGCGCCGGCTTCCAGCTCGCAAACCTCGAGCCGGACCCCTTCGCCGCCAAGCACGCGGCCGCGCGGCGTGCGGCGCGCGCCGCCAAGCCCGCTGAGCCCGCGCCGCCCGCCCGCGCCAAGCCCGCGCCGCCCGCGGAGCCTCCTAAGCCCGCGGCGGCGCCGGCCAAGCCCGCAGTTGTGGCAAGGCCGGTCGAGCCGGCGCCGGTGCCCGCCATCACATCGGATGCGGACGCCTTGGCGGCGGAGGCGCGCGCCGAGAGCATGGTGGATGCGGCCAAGGACCTCGAGAAAGCAGGTGTGGCGGCCAGCAGGGCACGGGGACTGCTGTGGGTCTGCTCCGCTGCTGCTGTGCGCGCGCGCCTCGCCCGCTGCCCCTGACTGTTGCGCGCTGTGTATTTCCGGGGGTTCTCTTGCAGCTGGTCGTCCTCCCCTCCCCCTCTTCCTGTTTGGGCATTCCAGCCTCTCCCTCCCTGCGCTCCCGCTCCACTCCCCCCACCCCCGGGCATCATCCTGCACACCCTGTCTGGCGTGCGTCGCGGCTGTGCGTGCGTGGCGAGGTGCCGTGCTGCTGAACTGCAGCCGCACCTTGGCACGGACAGGCCTCTGACCCGCAGGCAGAGAACAGCTGCGAGTGGCTGCGTGGCTGCCTGCCTCCACGTGTGTGTGTGTGTGTGTGTCGCCGTCGGGCGCGCGCACGTCGTGCGTGTGCGCCTACACGCACCTGGAATGACGGTGTGTGTCCCCCTGGCAGCGCGCTACGAGATGGAAGTGGCCAAGGCAAAGGGCGGCAGCGGATCCAAGGCCGCGCAGTCGCGCGCGCAGCTGGCCGGGGATTCCATCCTGTCCGCGTTTAGCGACGAGGTTAAGAAGCTCGCGCACCTCACCAGTGAGAGCAGCGCCAAAAAGGAAGAGACGGGTTCGTGGGATGCTGTGGACGTGTCGACCATGTCAGCGGAGACGAAGAAGCTGGACGAACTGGTAGGCGCGCTCAAGGGCGGCAAAACGCCGCGCGATATTGCTGCTGCCGCAGGCAGTGCGGCGGCGGCGGGCGCGGGGGGGGAAGAGCCGCCGGCGGCGGCGGCTGGCAGCGATGGTGAGGGTAAAGAGTTCGAGGAGCAGACGCAGGCCAAACTGTCGGACGCGCAGTCGCGCAAGGACCTGGACAAGTTTTTCGACGCCATGTCGCTGCCTGAGGATGCGAGCGCGCACCAGCGCGACGTAGGGGACAAGTACGACAAGCTGATGTCGCCGAGGCGCATTGAGCTCAAGCAGCAAAGCGCCGAGATCAAGCAGCTCGAGCAACTCGTGTTCAAGCTTGCGGCCTCGCAGGAGCCGGCTGCGGTGGCCGCGGCCGGTGTGCAGCGTGGCCGCGCAGGGATGCGCATGCCTTCGCCGAATGCGGCGGCAAATGTCGCGTACAGCGGCATCCTGCGCGCTGCGCAGCGCGGCGAGGTGCAGGCGCTCGAGGGCCAGCAGGGGGGGCTACCGGGGGTAAACGTCGGCAAGTGGTTCGACGGCAACGCGGAGAAGGCGTCTGAGGACCAGATGCTCGTCGGCAACAGATTCGCCGACGCGACAGCGCCGAGCTCTGCCGAGTTTGCGCAGGTGCCGCAGGTACCGGGGATGATGAGCGCGGATGAGGGCGGCTCGCAGCTGGCTTCCTTCTCGTTGGCGCCAAAGGCAAAGTGTCCGCCCTGCGGATTCTTGCCGTCGTGCGCCGTGAACAGGGCGGCCAAGGGCTTCTCGCGCGCCACCGGCACCTTCGGGAGCTACCCCGCAGCCGAGGAGACCGACGCCCAAGACGCCTACGGCGGTGGCAGGGACGACAAATTCACGCACCCCACGCACGCGTCCACGCTGCGGCAAGTGGATTCAGGCGGATTGATGCAGAGCGAACGCCCGTTGTGGACGGAATTGCAGGGGCTAGTGGGGGGCAAGCACAAGCACGGGCGCGAGCTTTCGCCCCGGCGCGGCCGCCGGCTGCTCGGCGAGGCACGCGCTGTTGGGGACCTTGAGCCGGACGAGGGGGGGCAGATGCTGGCGTCGTTCACATTGGCGCCGCCCCCCAAGGCGAAGGCGCCCCCCAAATGCATGTGTCCCCACTGCAAGCTGGGCGACGAGCACGTGGGGTTTGGGGACGAGCACCACGGCATGCTTGCGATGCCGATGAACTCCAAGGTGGACATGATCGACGAGGAGCTGATGAAGCTCGACCCCTCGTACGCCATCAAGCGCACAGACCCCAACTACAACACCTACGAGTACCCGTTCGTCAACAACCACGCTGGCTTTTTTGCCAAGGGCGTGGCCAACCCGCTCTCCGACTTCCACGAAGATAATCGTAACTACTACAACCAGGTGGCGACCAAGGACAAGAAGACCATTTGGTAACGCCGCTCTGTACCAAGGACAAGAAGACCATTTGGGAACGCCGACGACCATTTGATAACGCCCAAGACCATTTGGTACCGCGGCTCTGTACCGGTAGCTCTGTACCGGCAGTCCCTCATCAAAGCGAACCCGGGCAGCGACAGGTGCCGGGCGCCTGTGCGTCGCCCTCGCCTACACCACGGCCTACTGACCCTGTGCCCCGCGCCTACTGACCCTGTGGGCCAGAGCTGGCCCGAGGCGAGGGCGGCCCAGAGGAAGGGCCCTCTGTCCCCCGGACGCAATTGGGGAATGGTTTGTTTCATTATTTATAAAAGCACGGTTACCTCTCGCCTGCACTATCGCCTACTGACCCTGTGCCCCCTTATCAGCGTCCCCAACCTTGTCATGCTGGCTTCTCGTTCTTGCTCTCGCTCTCGCTCTCACTCTCGCTCTCGCTCTCGTTCTTGCTCTCTCTCGCTCTCGCTCTCGCTCTCGCTCGCGCGCGCTCTCTCCCTCTCCGTCCCTCCCTCCCTCCCTCCCTCCCTCCCTTTTTCACTTCTCTCCCTCTCTCCCTCCCTCTCTCTCTCTCTGGTACCATGCGGCATTGGCTCGTGCGATTTCCTCCTCCTCCTCACCGCGCCCACCACGACACGGCAACCCACACAGAAGACGCAACAACCACACACCATGTCCACCTCTGCGCCCTGCCCCTCCCTCTCCTGAGCGTGGCGGCGGAAGACAGCTGGACCAATGGCAGCGGCCCATGCAGGTACTCGATCTCCAAGGAGACGTTGGCCTTTTTGTTGAAAGTTTGTACGAGGTAGGTCTTGAAGTCTGCACGCGCGGTGGTGCGCGGAAAGGAGGGTTAAAAAATGTTATCTATTGATCATCTATCTACCTATCTACCTATCTATCTATCTATCTATCTATCTATCTATCTATCTACCTATCTACCTATCTACCTATCTACCTATCTACCTATCTACCTATCTATCTATCTACACACACACACACACACACACACATACACACACACATACACACATAAGTGTCTTCACCCTCCAAGTATCATTCTGCCTAAAACCATACTCTCTGCGTGTATCGCCCTGCCTATACCCCCTGCATACCCTGCGAATACTCCCCACTCCACTCTGCCTATACTCCCTGCACACGGCGGCACACGCTGCCGACAGTCTTAGAAGTCAGTGACCACTATGTCAGCCGGAGCCCTGGACCCTGGATATGGCCATCTGTTTCTGCCTGTCTGCCTGCATGCCCGCCTGCCTGCCCGTCCGCCCGCACATACGCTCGCCCACCCGCCCACGCGGAGAGGGGAGGACTGGCAGACCTGAGGTGTTGAGGAGGAGAGCAGCGTGACTTGCGTTGTCTGAAGTGTTGAGGTTTACTTGGAAGTCGATCGCTACCGACACATTTGACACGGGCAATGACTCCAGCAGTTGCCGGCGCTGTGTGTGTGTGTGTGTGTGGGTGGGTGGGTGGGTGTGGGTGGGTGTGGGTGGGTGTGGGCGGGTGGATGGGTGGGCAGGTGGGTGGGTGGGGGGGTGGGTGGGTGAGCGAGTGGGTGGGTATTGGGTAGGTGGGTGCAGGTGTTTGTGCGTGCATGTGCGAGTGTGAGAAATAGCGAAGCGGAAAAGATAGAGCGAGGAAGACAGAGCGAGCGAATGAGCGAGTGAGAACCTGCTCACGCTTCATATCTTCGTTGCGGCACTTCTTGTCCTTGCATGGATATGATAGCAGCATCCGGCATCCATCTGAACCAGTCGCATCCGAGAGAGAGCGCGCGCGCATGAATGAGGACGAGGAGATGATGGGGGCAGGAGAGAGGTCGCCCCTGCCAGCATTTGTAGGTGTGCACGTGCGCATGCGCGCACTTCTGTACTCACCAACAGAAGAGCAGATAGAGGTAAGAATAACGTTGCTGGAAGAGACAAGTGGGAAGCTCGGCTGCAGTGCCCGAGACACCTGAAGTGAGTTGTGTGCATGGTGCAAAGTGTGTGTTCAGTCTTGCACAGCGCTCGGCGTAAATCGCCGGCTGCATAGTGGGCTTGAAGATTATAATTGGACCTTTGTGTCGCTTGTGATGTGCATGTTGCCTGCTGCAACTAGTTTGTCTCACATGAGTGTCTGATCCAGATGTGGACGGGGCATTGGTTGGTGGTTGTGTGCGCAGGAGTTTGTGTGTGTGCAGGTTTGCATGCGCTTGCGACAAGGCGAGAGGGCTACCTGATCGCGGAATTCTTGGGCATACTGTATCAGAAAATCTGCCAGGGCGCAGGGGGCAGATCGTCAGAGTGTGAGGAGGGAGAGGGATGCGTGAGTATGAGGCCGTATGCGCGCTTCAGAGTTGCACAGTTTGCCTTCGCATTGTATCGGAGGATGGATGGATTGCATACGCATATCTGCGCCCATGGATGTATGCGCACCTCTGCCGGAGCGCGGGGACTGAAAGCCGTCAAACGTGAGGATTGCTGTGACGTTGGAGGTGTAGTTGAGTAATGTATCCGCTTCTGGCTGCGCCTCGGCGTTGCACAACAGGCCCTTGCAGCACTTGAACTTCACCTTGTGAACATTGGAATGTTGTCAAACTCAGCATGCTTCTAACTATGAGAGTAGCAACATTCTTCTCTCAGCGTTTGCGAGTAAGGTTAGGGGGTAATCTCACTTTCGATGCTTCTTCAATTTTTCGGTATGTTGGCCACGCCACAGGGTCCTCAGCAGCCTGTCGTATTCACGTGTGTTTGCATGTGAATTTGTGCGCAGCGGTGTGTTTGGGTATTGGTTGGAGTTGGGCGGGTGGGTGTGGGTAGCCAGAAGTATCAAGGTTCAGGATGCACCGCGCACGCTCGCTGTTGTATGGGCACCAACGCAACACACTGAAACGCATTTTGACCCGCTTCCCTTCGGGTATGAATGATCGTGTTCATCACATCATCCATGCACACAGAGACGCGCTCGGACGCACCTTCATATGATCAAATCGAGCCCCCCCTTCGCCAGCGACTTGATCCACATATCCTGCAGAGCCGTGTGCAATCATTGTTATTATCTGCAGGATTCTAATCCGGCCAGGCGCATGTGCGTGGCGATGACATGATGCTGCGCGAACCCGGGCGACGGGTCTGGTACTGCAGATTTGGGCTTGGGTAACCAGTCACCTGTCTTCGGGGGAGGCTGCGTGATGCCGTCGGTGGTATTTGGGATGTTGTCAAACAGATACATTTCCCCCTCTGCTGATGAATTGGTAGAGCAGTCGACCTTGATCTGCAAGAGGCGTGCGTGCACGTACACATTCTTACTGTGAGCAAGCACATCGCACCGCTAGCCACACACCCAGAGTGGAGGCAGCAGGCCGTTTGAGCGACAGACAGATCTCAAGAGAAAGGCGCTACTTCCAGCTGTCCGGCAACATACAAGACACGTACACGCCACTAACGACAAACCACCGCACCCCGCGCCCTTGCGTACCCCTATCCAATCCATGGCGCTATATCCAGCTTGATGAATGTCGGAATAGCACATGCCCGTCGTCTGGACACGTCCGAAAATGTTCTGTTCAAAGGTCACGCACGTCCCAGACGTGGCGCCGGGCACCTCGTGCGTGCATCCCCGAGCAACACTCTGCGAGCATTGAATGCGCAAAATGTGAAGGAAGGTCACACTCCAACATGCGAATCCCCATCAAGGACACAAAAAGCTTACGTACGCAAAAGTGAAGCAAATGTGTGTGTACGTGCAAGCAACTGTCTCTCCCTCTCCCTCTCGCGCTCTCATTGCTTAGTACCTGCACGTGCCCGGGGAGATTGCCGCTGGAGGTAGCCTGAGCTATGTCCAGAGTTGTTTCCGAAACAAAACACGCGCCAGCGTCCTGTTGTGGTGCATTGCACTTGTCCCCTCGGCAGCATTTGTAGTCTATCTTCGGTGGCAGGTGCGCCAGTTGCTGCAGACGCATAATGCAGTCACACGCACACGCACACGCACACACACACACACACACACACACCACACGTGGGTGCATGCGTGTTTGTGTGCGTGCAAACACGCAGACTCCGACACACACCTATCAGCAATACAAACACCCTTATGCCTATGACATGCAAGCTGACGATCGTTCAAGTGCACGCCATGACGAACAAAATCGAGCGGACAGCAACAGAGCATCCTGCTTGTTAAGGCTCTGCCTAGAACCTGGAGAATGCGAGGATTCGTGCGGTTGGGGACTGACAACGGCGCGAAGCTCCCATTTTGGAGGAATTGCGTCAAACTTGCAAACACCTCATCCAACCTCTCCGACTTCATTGCTGCATCTTGCAGCACCTATTGGTGTATATGCATGAGTGTGTTTGTGGATGGGTTGCCTAGTGTCACCCGCACGTTGCAAAATTTGTTCTCATGAGTGTTAGCACCCTGTGTATGTGTGAGAGCCACGAAATCTGCACACTGTGTGCCTCTCTGCGAACTCAAACCACAGTGCCCGGTATACCTACAAAATACATGCAAACGCGCACTACTACACATCATTGACTCTGTTTACATCTGCATAACTGGACTCGCTCATACCCTCAAAATTTTGAGAAATTGTTACGTCCTGCACAGCTGAGCGCAAAGCGTACCTTGACATCGACTGAGCCAGATTCCTTGCCCGTAGGGCACGAGATTCCGAGGTAGCTCAAATATGGAGAATAACAGCTGTCGAACACACGCGTATCACACAATCAGTTCATGGGAGGGCGACACATGAGAGAGTGAAAGAGTGGGATTGCGAGAAAGCGACAGATCATATACGATTCGTGAACATACACATGATCATATGTATGTGATCGTACACCATGCGTGTGCGCATGTCGTGTACACGTATGCGCATGAAGTTTGTGGCCATATGCAGATTGCGTGTATCCATCGGTGAACAAAATGACAGAAAGAGAAGGAGGACGACACATAAGGGCCTTGCCTCCACGCGGCGCGCATTTCATTTGTCGATTTACTCAACGCCAGATCAACAGAGAGCTGCTCATACACGCACACAAACAAACACACACACGAACACAGTTGCCATGCCACGGCATGAGTCAGCCACGAACGCGTACGTATTTCTCCCTTCCTCCCTCCTTCCATCCCTGCCTTCCCTGCCTCCCTCCTTCCCTCCCCCCCTCACAAATATATACATTCACATGCACATGCACATACACATACACACATCGTGTGTACCGAAATGCAGGTGCCGCCGCCGTCATCAAAATATGGATCAAGCCAACATCTACTTGTCGTAGGCAAGCGCGCAGTTCCCAACCCCAATACTGACGGTTCTGGCGTGCGAGTCGGCGGGAACGCCCACTTCGATTCTGTTGCCTGCTATTGCAGACACCGGCGCGCATACACGTCGGCACGCGATCTACAATCATGAATTCGCAAACAAGGGCGTGCATGCGCCATTTTAATCAGCATGGGTATTGCCTCCGGAGAGAGCGCGTCACACTCTCGGGGTGTCTTGCGCGGGGCCGTTGTGAAGTTGTGATAATTCGTTACGGCTGCCGTGTACCCGTACTTCCATGCTGCTCTGTCTCGTTTGTGCATTTTCCAAGCGTACATGCAATTGTGTGTGTAGGCGTATGTGCGCGAGAGTGTCAGATTTACATGCACAGACACAAACTTCTACCTACAGACGCGATTGGGACACCACGGTACACACGTACACTAGACACAGTACACGGCCCACTTGTACCTCAACGTAGATGGGAGGTTGTTGGAGTCGCATGTCCCTTGTGACGGACTCATTTGAACTTCATACAGTCGAGGATTTGTGTACTGCGATTTGAGAGAAACAAAACCATGAGCCCAAGCGACATCATGTCACAAAATCGAAACGAAGCGCAGGGGTTCAAATGCACGGTTTTAAGTGTCAATCTGGTACCGAACAAAAGCTCGTGAGATGCATCCCAGACCCTGCTTCTAGATTCCGAAAAATAATGGGAAAAATCGATGGCAGGAGTATGGGGGGAAAACATGCCTGAGGAAGGCACCAGGTGTGATTTCCGATCGACTTGTACAGCACTTTGCATCCTGTGCACTTGTTCGAATGGCATTCGCTGGGCTGTGGTCGAATCAAAACGCCAAACGTTAGCTATTTGCACTTGTTGCCCCTGAACATTGATGGAGAGGCAGGATGAGGACGGTAGCAAAGAATAGAGGAGAGGAACGCTGGCCATAGAGGCCAGTGAATGAGATGTCGGTTACCGCAGTGCCACACAAGGCAGAATATACGACGCGATCGGGAAATTCGAGGCAGCCTGCAACAGCCCCCGGAACGACAGGAGCCATTTCAAATGATCTTGCGATTAGCACCGCTTTGTCCCTGCATTGCACCTCCCTGGGATTGGACGTGCCCGGCGGAAATCCCTCTCGATTTGTGGCCCTGTGCTCGCCCGGGATGCATGTTAGGCAGAGGCTGGCGAAGCGGGTGAGAGGGGGATCCGCTGAGGCACACCTGCAACAATGATAGGTCCACTCGCGTCCGTGCAGGTGCACCTTGCCCGTGCGATGATCATCAGAGCAGTTGACCTTGGGAGACAGGTTTGGCAGGCAGTCGTAGACGTATGGCCTGACAAAAGCGCGCGGGGGAAGAAGACAGAGGCAGGCTTGAACGTTTTGCTAAAGCGTCGGGCTGTTAAAGTGCTGGGGTACCCTACGGACATGCGAGCATGTGATGGGGAGGGAGGAGAATGACACAAACCCGATTTCGGAGAGCTGCATCGTGACACACCACTGCGTTTCGTTGTAGGCCGACGATATGCTGGAGCAATTGCTCTCGCACAGCTGGCGTTCCGGGCGCGGAGAGGCACGTGAGTCCGACAGAAGATTACTTTCAAGCCTTCCAGGCACGTGACGCGGAGCCGCGCACATGGACGCTTGCAGCAGCACGCTGGAAATTTGTCTGGGGCGGCAGAGCGCCGGGCAGGGGGTGGAAGCGGGGTTGGGGATGGTATGCAACTCACAGTGGGGTGCAAATCGGCGTGCAAGGGCTTCTGCATAAGGGTGCCCATTACTTGGTCGTAGTGCGACGAATCCCAGCCGCGATAGCAGGAGTATGTGGGCGGCGGCGGTGGCGGCCGGTCATCCCACCAGTTTCCCCGGCCGCTATCCGTCGGCAGCGGGATGCTGTTTTGCGTCCCGGCTTGATGGATACCTGCAGCAAAAACCTTGCGCTGCGTCAAAATCCAGCCGCCCGCTGCTGCCGCCGCGCCGCCGCACGCCCGCCGCCTGGCCACCGCCCTTGCCGCCGGGCAAAGTGCATAGAGCGGCCGGGGTTCCGAGGCGACGCACCCGACAGGACGACGCATGCTGCCAGGACGTGTGTGGCAGCCGGCCCGCGCCGCCGCGAGCGCAGACTAGAGGCCCCCATCGCCGGTTGCGTGCTCAATTACGCCATCCGCCGCCGGGCCTGTGCCGGCGGACGTTGGTCCCAGTGTTTCTATTGCACGAACCTGGGTGGCAGTCAAAAAATGGTCGACCTCGCGCGAACAGCGTCCCTTTTGCTTGTCCTGGTGCAGCTCGAGGCCTTTCCGCACGCGCTCTGGGGCCAACCTGCCGCGACAAGGCAGGGAGGGGGCTTGCTCGGGCCGGGCGTCCAAAGACCGTGCGTCCGAAGAGCGGGCCAGACGCGCGGAGGAGTGGGGGCGAGAATGTCGCTGGACCCCCTCATACTCGTCCTGCACGCCGCCGGTGTATTGCCAGCCTGTGCTTTTCGCGGCCCCAGTGTCGTCGTCAGCAAGAGTGCTCTGCTTCTCGCGCCCATGTCGCGTGGGCTCGCGCACAGCAAGCCAGGCGGCACGGTAACGCTGTCGTGGTCGCAGGTGCGGGTGCTCTCTACTCGTACGTCCTGCGCACCCGCCCCGCGGGCAGCCTGGGGGTGGCGCCGGCAGATGTGATCGTCAAGGAATCGAGCATCACCGGTGCGTGGGCGGGTGGCGGCATGCACGGTTCGCGCGGTGTGCGGTGCCACTGCTCCACGTGCATGATGTGCTCGTACAACGCAGGCGCGGGGCTGGGCCTCTTTGCGGCCAAGGACCTGCCATCCGGCACTGTTTATGGTATGCCCATGTGTTCGTGCGCGCGCGCGTACATGCGCGCGCGTTTTGCACGCACGCACCCACCCACCCAGCCACCCACGTACACACACAAGCATACACACACACACACAACCCCCCCTTCCGCACGCTCGCACGCACGCACGCACGCACGCATGCACGCACGCACGCACAAACAAACAAACACACACACACACACACACACACATTGTCATGCCCCGTCGCCGCGCACGCAGGCACATATCCTGGGCGTGTCTTCCAGGCTGACGCCTGGAGGCGAAGCAAGGGTCTGTTGCCTGCCGATTATTTCCTCGACCCGCTCTCCCGCCAGTCCGTCCAGCAAGTGAGAGAGAGAGAGACTGAAAGAGGGGTGGCGAGGTGAAAGTGGCCCATGCGTGAGACGGTTGGAAACTGCGATTGTGCGTGCGTGCGTGCGTGCGTGCGTGCGTGTGTACTGTGTGTGTGTGGTGTGTGTGTGGGTGCGGGTGTCCTCGGCAGTGTGGAAGAAACGGGAAAGACAGCGAAAGCTGAGGCCTAATCCCTACACCCTAAACTCCAAGCTCTGAACCCTAAATCTTAAACCCAAGAACTCTAAAGCCTAAACCCTAAAGCCTAAACCGTAAACCCTAAACCCTAAACCCTAAACCCTAAACCCTAAACCCTAAACCCTAAACCCTAAATCTTAAACCCAAGAACTCCAAAGAGGAAAGACGGCAAAAAGCTGAGGCCTAAACCCTACAACCTAAACCCTAAACCCTAAACCCTAAACCCTAAACCCTAAACCCTAAACCCTAAACCCTAAACCCTAAACCCTAAACCCTAAACCTCAAACTCTAAA
>Ga0115006_10001968_pt1 | contig 13247 bp, 7 predicted proteins | sample ArcOceMetagenome_3_FD_88943 | JGI IMG/M metagenome (GOLD analysis project Ga0115006, IMG submission 88943) | Marine eukaryotic phytoplankton communities from Arctic Ocean - Arctic Ocean- Svalbard ARC20M Metagenome | ecosystem: Environmental > Aquatic > Marine > Oceanic | place: Arctic Ocean...
AGAAAACTCAATCCAAGAGGGAGAGGGAGAGGGAGAGGCAGAGATATACCGCCAAAGCCAAAGCAAACGTCTGAAGGAGGCAACAGCGATGGGCACGAGGCCACGCCAGAACCCTCTCCCGAGGCTTTGGAGAAGGAAGGTAGTGCTTCGCCATCAGTGATGCCATACATTGTCGAGGGAGCTCCGAACTGCTCCCTTGATGAGCTCATGACCAACGAGACCGGCATTCTTACAACAGTGCAAGGGGGGGCGCCCGGTAAGGTTCCCAAGCTTGAAGATTACATATCACGCGGTGTACCTTCAGAGCTAATTCCCACGGAAATCAAGGCAGGCCCACCAAGCGCGGAACAAAAGAGACACCGGAGATGGGATTTTTCGTTGGCAAATCCAACCATTAGCATTGCAATACCGTCGGAAACGACGAAGAGAACGGTGGCACATCCACCATCGCCCTCGCCTCCCACGGTGGAGGAGCTCGAGCTACAGTTTTACAAAGAACTTGAAGACGAACGAGAACGGGAGACACAGAGGATTGAGAGCAAACGAAAGGAGAATACCGGGAAAAGTCCCATCGACGTCAAGAGCGAACACATGAAGCGCAGACTTGAGTACCAACGCGAGGACGAGGAACAGCTTGCCGAACTACAAAGAGATGATTTATATCGAGAGAAGGAACGGGCTCGAATGCAGTTGCAGCGACGTCTTGAAGTTGATGAGATGGAAGTTTCTCTCATTCGCAGCGGTCTTGCCGACCCATACGTGCCTGCCGAGGGAGAAGCACCTCCCGTTCGTACCCTTCCTCCCACCAGATACATGCATTTGGCCCCTTCCTCGCGCATCGACCCATGTCATTTCGCCACAACCGAACTCGATGGGATTTTGGACGTACTGGACAATGACGCCGAGCTAGTGGCGAAAAAGGGGATGCTAATGACGGTGGATGAATTCGAGCAAATACGACGAAAGTTGAAGCAGCAGCATTTAGAGAAAGAAATGGAATTAAGGAGGATGACAAATGCGGAACGGCACGTTCTGTTCATGCGCAAGGCAAGGGATATTCAGCGAGCATGGCGAGGCCATCAGGGTCGAAGGATGGCGGCTACTGCCTTGAGACAGAATCGTCGCAAGGATGCTGCGTACAACGCGGTGATTCTCATTCAGAAATGCCGACGTGGCTCGGTGGGACGGATTGTGGCATACGAAAAGAAGGAGGAGGCAATCAAATTGGATCGATCCATTGCATGTGCCAGAACTGTTCAACGACTATGGCGTGGATGTCAGGGTCGGAGGATTGCCCTTACAAGGCAGCAAGAGGTTCTGGCATCCGTTTGTCAACGTTTATATCGCGGTCGTAGAGGTCGAATAGCAGCAACCAAGGAGAGACATCACCAGGAGAGGATCCGATTGGAAAACTCGTCGGCCATTCAAATCCAATGCATGTGGCGCATTGGCGTTGCCATCGAACAGTGCCGAGTGCACCTGATCCGGCGAATAGCGTCCATTGATCTACAGAGGATTGTGAGAGGCCATTTGGCAAGGAAGAAGGCCGCCAAGATGAAACTCTGGGCGACCACAGTACCAGGTCCGGCACGGATAGAACTTGGTCTGCAAATGATCAAGGAGTCCCAGGATAAATTCGAGCGACACAGAGACGAACTCGACGGTCTTCACCGCACTCAGGAGATTGCAGAGACTCGCGTCAATCAAATGTTCCGCACTCTGAGGGAATCAGAGGAAGAGGTTGCTCATCTTCAGAAACAATTGGACAGCCTGGATGATATTGATGACGATAGATGTACTAGTAGCATCGACGAGGCTAAGAACGGGCCTGCTGGCAATACATGTAGCAGGAGCGAGTCCACAGGTCCGATCGACGAAGCTGAAGCGTTGGAACGGCAAAAGAGAAAGCGGTATCTGCAATCCGAACTCCAAGACGTACTGTCCGATGTCCAACAGAAGCGGTCTGTTCTCGGTAGCCTCGAAACGAATATGCTGGACATGGAAGCAACCAGAGAGAGAAAAGATCGAGAATTCAAGCGGATGCAGAGAGATCTGATGGAGCTTCTCAGTGACCAAAAGGAGGAACTTGATCAGCTCAGGGAGAAGGGCATGGAATTGGAAACCGCCACAGCCACAACCGCCGTAGCTGCAGCGACTACGGCACAAAAGGCTCGAGACCACGAAATGCAGACCAACACGATGTTCCAGAAACAAGAGGAGTTGATGAAGTTTCAGTTCATGAGTATGTCCCTGTCGTACATGTCCAGCCTAGGCATGCTCAAACAGATGAAGAGCATGGCATCGGATGCCACGGCTACGGCTGTATCCTGCTCCGCGGACACTGCAGCTGCGGCTGCCGCGGCAGCGACTGCTGCAAACTTGCCGCCACCCTCCGATGCTAAGAGTGGAGCCTCATCCCGCGACATCGCGCCGAGTCATTTGGGTTCGAGATTGCAAGTAGCCGTAGCGAAGGCGAAAGAAGGTGCTCCAGATGCTACGAAAGTAGACCCAAAGACGCAACAAAATGCCGATGGTAGAGGCTCGTCCGAGCTTCTACCATCGGACTGTCATGATTGGACAGTGGACAATGTCTCCACGTGGCTTTGGAAGCTATCGCTGGGGATGTACGCAGGGAAATTCGCCGAGGCATCTGTTGACGGCGAATTTCTCCTTGAGCTCAAGGAGGAAGACCTTGCGGGAGTTCTGGGGATGGAACACAAACTCCATCGCAGAAAGTTCCTCCTGGCAAGAGAAAAGCTGGCGCTGTCGCCGGAAGAGCAGCAGCGTCGGGCGGCTGCGGTCAAATTCATCGGTAACGCCGCACCCAGGGGCAATCAGCTGGTATCCCAAGAGAATTATTCAGCTGCTCTGCCGTCACCGGAAGCAGCGGGAGCTGTCTTTAGCCATGCGAGGCACGGTCGATTGAGGAGGCTCGAAGAATGTCTTGATGAGGGATATGACGTGGATGCAAAGGATGATCAAGGCAATACTCTGCTCATGACAGCCGTCCAAAACGGCAACAAGAAGGCTGTTGATATGCTCATTCGAAGGGGATCTGCTTTGAATAATATGAATGGCAACGGTAACACGGCGCTGCACTATGCCCTGGCGTACGATACTACCGGAGAGATCGCCACGTATCTGATCGAGAAAGGTGCTGACGATACAATCAACAACCGTCAGGGCCTCTCGGCCTACGACGGATTGGGTGACGACGATTTGCGACTCATTACGAGCATTGAGGAGGAGGACGAAGACAAGGAATCTACAGGAAGTGTCGATGATAGCCGCATCGATTTGGTCGTCCAGCTCGCAAAGGGTAACACTGTATGATATTTTATCTTAGCTTCTACTACGTATTTCATAGCTCAGGAGAATTCTCTACTACGCTCACTAGCTCAGCTCAAACTTTGAATGGGCAGGGATATCGGAGGGCAAATTCTGCATGGGCAGACGGCCAAGGAGAGCCTGAATTGATGCCGATGCCGCTGCATCTACCGCATCCTCCACCCTCCACCGGCCCACATCATCGGGCAACCCAGAACCGATCAGGTTGCCCCACTTGCATTCTCTCCAACTGATGTCCCGACACACCTCCTTCGTACCGAAGCGATGGTAGACACGAACATCTCTACATCGCACAGTGACGTAGTCCACTCGAACGACGAGGCGATAGAGAACAAACAAGCACTTGGGCATCACCCGTATCTTCACATTGAGATGCGAAACGCCATTGTCGTGCAAATCGTCTTCGTACAGATTAATGTCGTCGTAATATAGAATGGGTTGAGAACGATCACTCAATAACGATAGGTCGATCCCAGAAGAAGAAGTGGAAGTCCAAAGATTACGCCCATTCAGCAACAAAGTTGGCCCATGCGACTTATCGTCATCAGAAGGCATATTTCGATACACCAGAGTACCGGCATACGGTGATGAGTAGGTCCAGTCATATCGAAAATCGCTAGCCGATGCCGATGCAGTGGAATGGATGGATGATGCAAGGGACATGCCCGATGCCTTTGGTGGAGTATCAGAAGAAGGCAACGGCACCTGTGATGGCTTTTTCAGCCCCTTGACGGGGACGGCAGCATTTGAAGTTGTACGCCTCACGTTGGGAGGGACTTTGCTTTCCCCCGTCGTCCGACCACCACCGGCACCTCTGCGTCCTCTTTCCCAAAGCTCAGCATCGATACTCTTAAGAATTGTCACCCCTCGACACCCCTCCGGTCCATCCACACCAGAACCAGTAAAGCTACTGACCGCACTACTACCAGCCGCTGATGCTTCGTCGGAACCTGGTGGCACGCACGATTCGCCACAGTGGGCGTCAACCAAAGGACCATGGGCCTCGGCCCACTCTGCCAAAGCCGATCTGGCATCACATCGAATCTCCACTGCCCGCGATGTGCCGCTTGGTTCTCCACCATCTTGGTCGCTGTCCTCCTCGACATTGCTACCAACCCCTTCAAGCGGAAGCCGAAATCGAATCGCAACATACGCCCGGGGGAAAACGATCTCCGGTGCCAACAGGCGACGCTTTCGAGTGCCAGTGGAAGATGAAGCCGATCGCTGACCACTACTGTTGGCAACCGTCTCAATCATGTCGGTAATGTCGTCCATCTCTCCTTCTGTTCCAATGGAAGCCCCCCGAGACGAGACAATATCCACCGTCTTGGTAGATATGCCAACCACCGGCGGCGGCGGAGGGTCCGCGGCTGTTGGTGCGCCTACCGGTACGGGTACGGGTGCCGATACTACTGGTGTCTGGCCCAAAATAGGTAAGAAACCAAACGAGAGCAGCTCTGGTACCGGCACGACGTGCCGGCGGGAGATCATGGCGGCTCAAACCGGAAGTACCAAGCTCGTAATCCTACTACGTAGTATGTACCTTTCGGTACGAAGCAAGAGAACAGAGGCACTTGGAGGAACGCAAGAAGAATGAGGAGGGCAGGAGGCGTAGGCAGGAGGCAGGAGCCGGAGCCGAGCCTGCCCAAGGCCAGCCTGGGCCAATATGTCTCCGGGTTACTCTAGCTAGACCCATGCCCACCTACAGTAGATCTATACGGTAGATCTACCTGCAGAGGCAGCTGCCTGCCTGCCTCCTACCTACCGGCCATCATCGGCACACCATGCTCGTTCGATCCAGGAAGTCAGATCTAGCTACATACTCAGCTAGCTAGTACAATGTAGATCTACAAAGGTCTAGCCGAAGGTCTACATGTAGGCTAGTAGTAATTCCTACGTGTATTAGAGTACCGTACCGGTATGAATCGATTCGATTCGATTCGATTCGATTCAAATCAATCAATCGATCAATCTCCATCCTGCCACGCACACACACATCAAAAAATGAATAAATCTAATCAAAGGAAGTAACAGACCCAAAGTCTGATTCGATTGCGTCAATGAAGATGTCCTTCATGGGGGGCAAATTTGGAGCCGTCAGGGGGTCAATGGAATGCAACCTTGCTCCCACGAGCATCTGCTCTGGAAGCTCATCGCCCTGATTACCCTGAATGACAAATCCCAGGTCCATTGTGAGCACATTGGTGTAGCCACGGACGACCGATAGAATTCCGCGAGCAGCAGATGAAGCGACGATATCCAAATCCATCTCCAGATACTGCGCCTTGCCTTTCTCGGGCTCGGCCGGCTGATAGAAATAACTCACCGGCATCTTGGTTCCAATAATCGCTGGCTTGCCACCAACAATTGACTTGCAAACCCAAGGCCCCTTGACGACCACGGGCACAATTTTCAGAGTTTCATTCTTATGCTCATCATCGCCCATTAGGTATCGCGCTGCAGAACGCTCCGCACCAGTAAATCCCTTCATCGACGGTAGCTTCGACTTGTCAAAGGAGGGATCGTATCTCGAATTTAGGAAGGGGATGAACTTCTTGGGAATCTCAAAGTAATACAGCAACACGCCCCAGGGAAGACGGAAATTGATGATCATGGTTGGAACATCGCGAAGCTTGCCGCCCATGATGCCAGTATTGCGACCAATGTTCTCTGGGCACAGGTCCGTTATGAATAAATCGACCCCTCGAACGGGAAACAGGAACGGTCCAGACGGAATCTTAATCCTATCGGTAAGATAATTATTGCCTCGGACTTTGAAATCCTTGAACGTCGGTTCGCTCCAACAATTCATGACAGTGCCCAATTCTGCACCCTCGGGGAATACAGGCATTGGGCTGACAATCTCCTCTTCTTCCACGAGCACGGGTGGCTCTCCATCAAGGTAGCCCTCCTCTTCGACGAGACCTTCCAACTGTTTCGCCATCGATTCCGGAATGATCGGCTTGATGGATGCCATCGATTTGCGAAGCAGAGCCCCAGCAGGTTCTTTCATTGTTGGTCTACGAGCTGCGGATGAAGGCTCTCCAAAGGTGACGGTACGAGCCCGAGGAGTACGGGGAGTCTCACCAGCTGACAAACCCTCCCCAGCACCAGCGTCGCTCAGGGCAACATCGGTGGCAAGCCGAGGAGAATGAACGCCGAGACAGTAGCACGCAAAGCCAATGAGCAGGGCGACGTCCGAATCAAGAGTCACCGATGACCCCGATGCCTTGAACAGAACGTAGACCGCCATAGCGGCCAGCGCAATAAAACCCATCGGTCCATCGAGAAAGCCTGTTGCTACGTCGGGGGACGAATATTTCTTCTCCGGCGCAACGTATTTGTCATCCAAAACCAACCCATCGGTGATGGCCTCGAGGGATTTCTCCTCCTGCTTGCGAAGGACAATTGACTTGCGACTCTTCCTGGTCATTGGCACCACCGAGGGGGAAAGGATGGGGGGCGGAGCAACGCCTTTGGCGGGAGTTGACATCGGCGACATGGGTCTGGAAGAAATCCGTTTGTGACCCTTCTTCTTGATGTCGGTCCCAGCTGAAGCGGCAACACCATCGTCTTCCATCACCACATCGGTGAGCAGAAAGTTCTCAATCGACCGAGTGAAGGTCTGGACAGCGGGGTTGGTTTCCTCGGCGGCATCGGCCGGATAGTGTTCCAAAATTTCCGACAATACCAGATCCAAGACCGCCCGGCGCTGCTTGGCAAGGCTCTTGACGTAGGTGTACGATACCTTCCCGACGTATTCGACTGACTCCCCATCCACCAGCAGCGACACAGTTTGGGCCGCCTTCTTGACCTGCTTCACCGCCGGCGTCGCATTAGAATCACCCAACTGCTTGGCCGCTCGACGCAGATCCGAGGCGAGGGCACGAAACTCGCTAAAGGTCTTGGAGATTCTGGAAGTTTGAGAAAGATGACGGCGGAAGTTACGTACGTTTGAGAAAGATGACGGTATTTTTAAAAAACAACACAACATGTGCCGAAAGTCGAACATGACTACACAGAGGAGACGAACGCACTCACCGGAAGCTCTCGAATCTGCCGATGCTTTCAATGGATATGATGTAATCAGTTTCTATCCCGACGGCATAGGCGGGTCTGAACGTATCCAGATCGACCACCTCTGCCGTCACAGCCTTGGCCGCCAAGGCGGACCCGATGAGGTTCTGCTCCTCGCCCGGTGGGGGGAAAGTAGCCGAGGTCTTCGAGGCCATCATCGTTGCTTCGTTTGATACGCCAGACGAAAAAGAGTTCAGAGTGATCAACGGGATTGCAGCGGGAGGCAGAGAGGGAGCGAGATGTGGGATGTGGGATCGGATGTGGGATGTGGCAATGGTGCAATGGGAGCGCGAGCACTTACTTTAGCACTTTAGCTTCTTGCGATAAAAGCTCTTGAGAAAAAGTTGGTTATTTCTCAAAACTGAGAAAACCCCATTTTTCTCCCACCGGCCCCATCGTCGTCAAACGTCAAACCATCGCAAAATTCTGCGTGGCGTTGGGTCTTGTCGAGTTTTGAGAGTCGATAACCCTCAACTCTCGGAGACGGCGAGCATTTCCCGCAATCTCAACGGCGTGAACGGTCAAAACCGAACTATCCGGCGAACCGAGTTCAACCCATTCGATTGGTAAATAGATTGCAGCCCATCTCTCTCCCCGCCACACACACGTACGAATCGAACATTCTCACATGGCGCCCTTGGCCACTGAGCAGATGGAAGCTGAAGCGATGGAACCGACGATGGACTCCAAGGCCGGCAATGGCCTCGCCGCCTCGTCGTACGACGACGAGTCTGGGTCTCCCATGCTGCTCAACTCGGGCACCATCATGGAGGCCGCCTTCATCGATCCGGCCTACGCCGGCCGCAAGGGAGACGCCGAGGTGGAGCTCCGCGCGTCGACGGCCCTCCTCTCCAGCGTGGACCCGTCCCACAAACCCGCGCAGAAGCTAACGGTCCGCACCCAAGAGACCGTCACGACGTCCCGCTGCGGCTTCTTCCAGTGCTGCAAGAAGACCGAGGAGCAGGTCGTCGTGAAGGACTTCGACACCCTCACCAAGGACGAGCAGCAGATGCTCACCAACGGCAAGAGTTTGAGCAAGAAGGAGCGGGCTAAGATGATCAAGGCGCAGGAGAAGGCCCGCCGCCGGGCCGAGCTCGACCGGTCAAAGTACAGCAAGGTCCCCGAGGGCCTGCTGGTCTATCGCCTTGACACGGCCGCCCACACCATGTCGCTCGTGAGCCCCCCCTCGGCCAAGACCAACATGAGCACCCTCGTGCAGCACATGGTCATTGCCGCCGCCAGTCCGGGCGACGATACGTCCCGCCGGAGCATCCGCCTCACAGGAGAGGACGGCAACACCACCGTGCTGACGGCCGTTGAGCAGCGCACGGCCATATCCTGGATGGAGGCAGTCGAGATGATGCTGGGCAACACCAGCAAGGGTCGAAGATTGTTTGGACGGGTGAGTCTGAAGATATTTCTTGATGTTATACTTTTTCCTGTCATTGTTTTCTGTATTTGGAGCATGAAGTGGTCTTCGCTCCGCCAAAAGTCTCAACAAAATTTCTACATTGTCTCTCTAATGAAAAATTACGACATGTACACAGAGCACCAAGTCGAGAGGTTGGGGAGCTGAGAGGCTCAACGACGCCGAACGGAACGAGATCGAGGACAATTACGTCAATCTCGCCGCCTACTCCAACAACCTTATTCGCGCTGGGGCCATCCCCGGCAAGGACGGCCAAGAAGACCAGAAGAAGTCCAAGAGGAGCAAGGCCAAGGCCAAGGCAGGCGGTGCCGCTGCTGGAATTTACTACAGCGTGACAAAGCAACGAGAGGAGGGCGACGATATCGAGGAGGAGGCCCTGGAATCCATCGCCAAGCGCCGCGCCGTCATCAAGGATTCCTGGGACTTCTATCGCATGATCTGCAGTCTCCTCCGCGACAAGCGCAAGTACGATGAAGTCTTCCGGAAGATGACGATGGACCCCGTCTTCTCCTACCTCAACTCCATGACGGGCCTGAACGATCCCGGCGATACCGGATACGAGAACACCGAGAAGGCCGTCGTGCAGAAGGACCTGTCCAAGTATGCGGGCATGACTCGTACCGAGGTCGTGCAGGATCAAATTGCCCAGGCCGAGGAGGCCCTGCCAAGTCTAGTGGAAATTTGCAAGGCTTTGGCTGGCAGCCTTGGTATGGAGGAGGTTGGAGTCGGTCCGGTCAAGGAGTTGTCGTCGGCGATCCGAAAGGCAGAGAAGAAATACAACGGCGACGTCCTCAAGGTCACGGACTACTGCCGTGCCTTGCTCGTCGTGAAGGACTTCCCCACTCTCTTGGCCCTTCTCGAGTTGGCTCGAGATTCCTTCGGACCTCTCATCCGTCGGGTCAAGCTCTCGAGCATCAAGGCCGACCACAAATCGCTCTCCGGTGGATACAGAGATTGCAAAATCAACCTGGAGCTGAAGGAGCACATCTGCGAGATCCAGGTTCACGTGTGGCCAATGTGGGTGGTCTGCGGTGTCGATGGCTTCCGCCACTACCGTCACTGCCTAGAATACTCCACCGACTCGTTCGCCAACCCCTACGAGTCTCTCGATGGTCTTGACAGGAAGACGGTTGCCGAGCTCATCGTAATGTCAGAAGAAGCAGTCGCTGATATGCCCCTGGACAGCCTTGAGTGGTACCACGAGAAGTACATCCTTGATTACTTTGCAGAGGTCGGACTCTTCCTCCGCCACGGTCTGGACCAATGGGCCGAAACGACCTTGCGTGAGCTCATTCGACTTCGATGCGAGTCGCCGGACATTGGACCCAAGCACCACGAAACTCGCTTCCTCAAGCAGTATCTTGTAGAGGCGCTTGAGAATCAGGGCAAAAAGAGTCAGGCCAAGACAGTCATCAAGGAACTAGCAGAGGCGGAGAAGGCCGAGCGTAAGGAGAGGGAGAGACTCATGGGCGGCGATGAAGGTATCGACTGCTTCACCTGTGGTGTTTTCGAGGGATTGATGGACCCCAACAAGGACGAGAGAGAAGAGGAAGAACGCGTGAAGAAGGAAGTCAAGGCATCGAAGAGGGCATGGAGACGAATCCGAGAGGAACGATTCAAGTTTTTGGATGCCAGCAATGGCATTGACAATAGAGATCAGTCGAATTTTTCCGACACATCAGGATATTGATTTGATTCGATTGATGATTGTTGACGGCGGAAAGAAGATTACGGTAGAAGAAATGATTACATGTTTAGAGGAGTGATGGAGATAAGTCAAGTGCACAGAGAGAATATATTATAGCGAATTGCCCAATACATGTACCGGTATGCAAAAAATGCAACAGCGCAACAGTAGAAATAAATTACATGTATCATAAATAAAAGATCTAGCTACGTAGCTCTAGAATCTATGTTACCGGTATGTCTACGTGTAGGATTCAAATTTAATATGGACGACCACTGCGGACGGACGGACAATGCGAATGTGCAATGCAATGCTACGTAGACTCTACTACGTAGCTAGAGAGTCTACTGCGATGCCGATGCGATGCGATGCCACGATGCATGCCGCCAGAAATCTTATTTTCTGGTACGTCTTATTGACGTTTCAGCGGTTCCATATCGAGATAGTCGATGCCGAGATGCCGAATGCCAACATGCCGACGAGGTGATGCCAAGCCATCGCCATGCCATACAGCCAGCAAACAGCCAAGTCAAGCGTGCCACATTCGGCGCGAGCTCAGCGTACTACTACATGTAGTAGCACATGGTTCTCACGGGGTAGAGACTTGATATGAGTGCTGCCGTCGATGGCGCCGAGCATTTGGAGCTAGTTTTTTACAATCTCCATCGGCGCGTATCTTTGTTCGTGCTGCGGAAGACGAGCCATCGGAGCCGATCCATCGTGGAGCACTCCGTCCTCGTTTGTGGGGTTTGCGCCTTCTGCATCGTCCTGCTTTGTCACAGGACCTTTGTCTACCGTGGTTTGTCAGTAGGAGTACCGGGGGAAGAAGGTGTCGGCAGTGGACTCGGAGGCGCGATTCTGGATCGCTTACTACAGACTACCTACGAGTTCGGATCAGCAGATGCTCGAGATGCCACAGGAACCAAAGGCGGCACACTTCCCGCGCGGTGCCTTCGGAATGTTCCAGGATTTCATGACAATTTTGATGTTCTACAGATCGCTGTGGGAGATGAGCATGTGAACAAAAGCTATACCTATTTTTACAATTATAGTGATGACCAGGATGAATCATGTGCATTTGTGGGCGTTGGATTTGAGCCAGACTATTCGTATTCAAAAGCCAAGGGACTCTTACTACTGCCTCCCGATCCAACTATTCAAAAGAGGCACAACGTGATGGTGCAGCGAGTTGTTATCTCCAGACGTGACGCTTCCTGCTTTGGCGAAGAATTTCTCCAGCGCCTCGTCTTTCGAATGGTTGGACCAAAAACGGTTGAACTGAATTGGTTGCTTGCTCTCAACGACGGGGTGGGATACATCTTACCAAACGAGGGACAGATTATTGATCTTTCCCGCTATTCAAGCGATTATTACTTCCTATTGCCAAAGGCATGGGATGCTCTCACCGCTGTACAACAAGAGTACAGTAGTGGTAGCGGCGATCGAACACAGCAAAGGCGGGGCCGGTCCTTCATTATCTTCAAATTGAGTGTTCTGGTTTCATCAACGTTTCTATTTTTCGTCACAACAACTTTGGTGGCGTTCACCCTGAAAGAAACGCAGGACAGAATGCTTAACTTCACATTCCATCTTCAACAAAGCGTACGCCAAGGATCCCCCATTGGTCATTTGGTTGCGACACATGTGATTGAGAACATGGTTTTTGTTCCTATCATGTTGGGTACCATTTTCTTTCTCATTGAATTCTATGGCGGCGACAAATTCCTAGCCTTTATTGTTTTAACGCTGGTTTGGTGCGCAGAGGTCTTCAGCGTTCTCTACATCAGGACTCACATTGGCACCGTATTCTTTCCGAGAGTCTTCTTCCTCTGGTTCACCCTGCATCATGCCTATTACTTTTCATGCCCTTTTGGGTTTTCATACGCGTCATTGTTATCTTCGGTGCTGTTTTTGGTGCATTCCATGCTATTCTTTTACAATCGATATGAATTGCCGGCGGTTCTGAGTGATCAAGGAACCGGAAGAGCAGCAGCAACGGTGGCTTCCAGACACGGTCTCCCGCCCGAAATTAATTCGTTAACACCAGATGGTGATAGAAGGCCAGGACCAGTTCTGCTTCCGCGTCCTCTCAATCGAGATTGGAATCATCCCTCGATAACATCCTTGGCAAGCTCAAGCTTCGGACGAGGTAGCGTCGCGGGAGGTCTCAACATTTTGTTCCAAAACGGGGGGTCGCATGACGGGGACGATGGCGATGATTCGAGCTACATGTTTTTCATGAACGGTGAAATTGTAGGGCATAGTGATAGGAGTGCTCGTCGACCGGGCCTCCCTTCGACGATAAGTACCGGGAGAGGTGAAGGAGACCCAGAGACCACGCCCGAAAGTGCTTTGCGGGATAGACATGCTGGACAGCAAAGAGCACCGATGCTGTCTCCTAACGAATAAAATAAATAACATGTTACGACGTATCTAAAATTAAAAGTATCATGTACAAATAAATGTATGCATGGCCGGAAACTTTGCTTATTTAGCTTCGATTCCATGCCGCTCCGATCTGACACCAATTGCAGTTGTCGAATATCCCCTTTACGATCGCAAGCTCCTGAATCACACCGCAGCGACTTTGTAACACTTTTATGCCATCTTGACGCCGTTCATGCTTTCACGAAGGGCCTCTCTCTCTCCGCGCAAAGCCACGGTGAGGTCCATCACTCGCTTTCCTGACTCGCCCAGAATGACGGG
>Ga0115006_10001969_pt1 | contig 13246 bp, 14 predicted proteins | sample ArcOceMetagenome_3_FD_88943 | JGI IMG/M metagenome (GOLD analysis project Ga0115006, IMG submission 88943) | Marine eukaryotic phytoplankton communities from Arctic Ocean - Arctic Ocean- Svalbard ARC20M Metagenome | ecosystem: Environmental > Aquatic > Marine > Oceanic | place: Arctic Ocean...
AGGAGGACGTACTCGATATTGCGAACGAACTCTGCGATACCAGCCCTAGTAACCTCATCTCTGATTCCGTAGACAAACTCAAAGGTGAGGGGGAGCAAGGAGCGAAGCTACGATCGAAGGCAGCGAGCGGGGCGAGCTGCACAATGCGATTCTTTGTTGGGGCAAGACGATATTCATTGACCTAGGCAACTCGCTTCGCTCACCGCCACTCGCCGCCTGGTGCTGCTCTATACAATACGCTAACCCCCCCAAACTCATCGCTTCGCTCCTCGCCCCGCTCATCGCAGCTTCTGACATCGAGGGTGACTGGAAGCTCCTCTACACTAACAGCGGCATGTTTCGGTTCAACCAAGGGCTGACGGGACTCGCTCAAACGATGCCAAACGGAAAATTCAACAAACTTGTTCAGTCCCTCACGGCGAACAGTTACGCCAACGATTGCGTCTATACGGAAACCGTTGACATTGCGGGAGGACAGGAACTCGTCGCTACAGTCGACGGAGACTGGTCACTCAAATCCAACCCGTCGCTACTTACTGGAGAACCGACGGTCATTATGAGCGTAGAACCTGGATCGGTCAAGTACGGGCCCACGTCAACAAAAGCCGACCACTGGAAGTCTGTTAGGTGCATGAATCAGCTCGACATCAGCTACCTTGATAAGGAAGGCCTACGAATCATGAGAGGGGCGACGAGTCTGGAAACAATCTTTGTCTTCCAGAAGAGCTAAAGCTAAATTTCATCCTTGAACAAAAGAAATGAATTTATGCACCCTTGTCAAACCTAGCTCTGAGCGCATTGTGGGAAGTTGGGGCTGCCTCCTGCCCGGTTGTTTCCTGCACGGTTGCCTCCTACGCGCATTACTTGAATACCTGCTACTTGGAAACCCGAGTCATTCTCCACCAAGCATCTTCACAACCTGCAAGTGGCTCTTCTGAGACGCAACAAAGAGAGGGGTCGCTCCAATGTTCGTTGCCTTGGATACCTCTGCCTTGTCTTCCTCAACCAAATACTTCACAACCTTCAAGTGGCCCTTCTGAGACGCAACGATGAGAGGAGTCGCTCCAATGTTCGTTGCCTTGTCCACCTCCTTCTTTCCCTCCTCCACCAAATACTTCACGGTCTCCAATTTACCCTCCTGACACGCAATGAAGAGAGGAGCCCCTCTATCGTTCTTCACCTTGTCTGCGTCCGCACCGCTCTCTAGAAGGATCTTCACAATCTCATTCCAACCCCCAAACGCAGCTCAAATGAGGGCAGTGTAAACCTTCTCTCCTAATATTTCAGTCTTCCTGTCAACCTTAAAGCCACCCTTGAGGAGCTTTATGATCTCCTTGATCCTGCCTTGCGTTGCCGCCGCGAACCAACTCTCAAAAACCACCAAATTGCACTCCTCCTTGTACTCCTGCATGAGCAAAGCGAAGAACATTGGATTGGCATTTAACAAGCCATCGCTCCTCGTCAATCTTACCTTCTAGTGAGCCTTCTGACAGCCTCTCTAACAGTATCGCGTGATCTCGCAAAACTCGCACTTGCTGAAGTTCTTTTTGCCACTGCCGCCAACTTTACCTACCACAGTTCGAGCAAATCTTCTTCGTCCTCTCAGCCTCCGCTACTTTACCTGCTTCTCCCCCCTCCTTCCCCATGTGGGCTCCTTCGAACGATGCTGAGGCAAAGCTTCTTGCCCTCCTTTCACTACACTCCCACCGAGAGTCGACGGCCTGAAGCTGATAACTTTACCTAAAGTCAATACTCCCCATTAAGTTACTAGAAATGATAATCATCGGTTGCAAAATAGTTAGAGGAAGTAACATAGAAACGTTCGATACGATTTGAGCGAGAGACAGGAGCTCAAAAATTTGGCAAAAAACGATAAAGCTATTCCCAGATTACAATCAAAATTTAATATATTTTTAAATAAATATTTCATTAAATGATATAAAATATCCTCAAAATTACCTCAATGTATGTTATAAAAAATCGTCAAACTGGACCCATCAAGAAGACATAATAATGATAATTTAGTAATATATTACAATATATGTATTATAAAGGAATATATGTATAGAATTAAATAGTATAAAATAATGAATTATAATTAATTATTAAACCTAAAAAAACTCAAATTTATTTTTAGTCATACACATATTTCAAAATGCGATATTTTGATACACAAATAATTTCCAAATTATATCCATTAGAACACAAATAATCCCGTTAATTGCACTTTTCAAATTCGACTCGTTATTTGACGATACAAACGCTCATATCGACGTCGCGTTATATACCATTCAAACGCAACCCTACCTTTTAATTTCATATCCACGCCCTTCCTGTCCTAGTCAGGCCAAGGCGCTCAGGAGAAAAAATTGCTCTTCAGCATAGGACCCCACTTCCTATCTCCCCACACCATGAGTTCCAAATCGACCCTAAACGACTTCTGGCCGACCTTCTTCCTCGCGGCTGGCGCTTCGAACATTTCTCAGGCCCTTCTCCTCCACTACCTTGCTACCCCTTCAACATCTGCGGCCACGCTATTGGGCCGCTTGGGCTCTAAGATCCCAAATCCTTCTGCTCCTACATGGGCAGTAGTTACCCTGGCTGGAGGAGCGTACGCTTACGTAAGTCTGACCGTTGCCCCTAACCTTGCGTTCCTATAACCTCTGAATTGCCCCCCTATTGCAGTTCGGTGACGCTCACCCCCCCACCTCCCCTCAGCACGGCAACGCGCTCGCAAACAGCAGGGGTGGCCTGCACTGGTCTGCCATTTGCACATTCGCAGCTCTCAAGTTTGCAGTCGCCGGAAAGATGATGAAGATCTGCAGGGTGGGTCACCCTGGAAAGCTGACTGCCTTCATAGGGGCGACTGAGGTCATCTGGGGTGGCTTTTTCGCCTACTGGGGAGGTAAGATTCAAGTGGAGCAACAGTCCCAACCGCCTTCGGTTATTAGCTCGTCGCTACAGTCCATTCCCAACTAACAACTCCCCTCGCCCCGTTGCTTGTTTCTTCGCTACTCCCACCCTAATCGCAGTTAAGGCAAGCGGCTTGATCGACTCCAAGTAAATAATACATTGCACTTTCTTTTACGAAATTCAGTTTATTATGCCGAAGCGCTGCGCACCAACATGTTGGTGTGCTTCGCATTTTTACCCCATCTGCCTCCCCCCCCCTTGTGTACTTTTACGAATCGATTGAATACACAAAGGCCGCTAATTAATTATTGATGCGCCTAGTGCGGCGCCTAACCAATGTTTGGTTGTGCTGTTCCTTGTGTATGTTTAGCTCTCCCCCCTCCCCCTTCCCCTCAATGCGTAGCTTCGTTGTTGATTTTTGATAATGTTTGCGTTGCTTTATCGTTGGTTTAGTCTGCTGCTATTCGTCGTCGTAGTCGAAAGCTGCATCAACGCTGTTGATCCTGTTGCGCTTGTAGAGCTCAGGCAGTTTCTCATCCTTTAAGAGAGACGAGAAGAAGTGAATGGCGGCATTAGTCATTTAAGTGAAAATACAAACAACATACCATACCGCTTCTATTCAAGAAATTCCTTCAGCAAGTCGCTTCGCTCCTCGCATTCGCCCTCCCTCACCTTGAGTAGCCTGACACGGAACGACTCCAAGTCGGCGGGCCTCCACCACCCGGAGTCCCCTGCGACAACCCTGACCGCCGGAGCCCTCATGTCGAACCACGTGCGTCTCCTAGGTCTCTCCTCAACTTGATAGATATCCTCGACATCTGCGACAGAAAGATCTTTGGAGTTTCTGCGAAGGCAAGGCTGGAGCTTCAGCGGCTCCACCGGGAGCTTGGCAGAGTCATTCTCACTCAAGACACTCCTCCTCGCGGGTTCCTTCGAGCCCTCATCACTGGACTCTGAACCTCTCCTCCTCCTCCAGCCCCCGTAAGATTTTTGCTCAGGACTGATTGTAATGAGATCTGGTACTCCCTGCTCCAAAACAAGCATTTCTAGGGGGAAACCAAAGATACTGCGACGCTTGGTGGTGATTGACATGATCTAAAGTCGTAGTTCAGCAGAGCTATACTTCAATCTTGAATGCAGATGTCGGGATTAAGATCAGAACAAACAACAATTTGAAGCCTTCTCCTCAATTTTGGGTAAAAAATATACAATAACCGGACGACTCAAAGCCTTATACAGCACCTGAGCTCAATATTTTTTTTGTGAGAAAACGTTAATAGCTTAACCAACTCTTGGGAAATGCAAACGAGAAGAAACTTCAGCTGTGTGCCTGCTGGCGATAATGATTTCTTATTTAGTACTTACAACGCTTCTTCTTTCCGTATCTGGCTTTGAAATGCAAAGTAATCTGCTTACACCACACCAAACACAACGCGATCCCCCCCAAGTGCTCTTTTCCACACCTCCACCTCGGCCATCGAAGCCTTCAGCATCCTCTTGGGCTGGGGTGCGATTACAGAAAAAATTCCAGCGTGCTGTTGAAAAGAAGATGTCTTGGGGTGCCCCTACACCGGTTCAGTCCTCGACAATTCCTGCAATTTGCAATGAGAAGGATGTTTGGGTAGAAGCCCCAACTGGATCCGGTAAAACAGCTGCGTTTGCGCTTCCCATCCTGCAGCACCTATCGTATGCCATCGATACCTCCCTTATGGAGTCACGTGGCCGCCGTTACGTCGACGCCCTCGTTCTTTCTCCCACTCGAGAGCTTGCCATCCAGACCAAGCATGTCTTCACTGCCTTGCATGAGGCTTCAACTCCTTCTCTCACCGGTGACGAGAGCGAGGTGAGGCTGAGCAAGGAGCGAAGGGCGACTGGAACGAAGCGATAGCAATACATCGTTTACTTATTTAACTGACAACCCTTGCTGTGCTCGCTTCGCTCGCCGCGCCCCTCATCTCAACCCTTCGCTCATCGCAGTTGACGATCCGTGCTGTTTACGGGGGCGTTTCGATGAACCCTCAACTTACTACTTTGCAAGCTGGTTCCGACGTCCTGGTTGCAACCCCAGGTCGCTTGTTGGACGTTATCAAGAACAATGGATGCGATCTGTCCTCAGTCCGCTTCCTTGTTCTTGACGAGGCCGACAAAATGCTGTCTCCTGGTTTCGTGCTCGAGGTCGAAGAAATACTGAACCTCTTGCCTCCCGACTGCCAGAAGGCCGTCTTCAGTGCCACTTTCCCCTTCAAGGTCAGGCCCAAGGTTCACAAAATGTTGAAGGAGCCCTACGTTCGCGTCGGTGGAGAAGCCGAGGAGGGCGGGGAGGAGGGAGGAATTCCCGCAGTGAAACCCGACATTCACCAGCGTGCTTTGCTGTGTGACGAGGGCAAGGTGAGATTGGACGAGGATCGAAGGACGGTAGGCTGGGCGGAGGGCTGTCTAGTGCCATAACTAACAACGTCTCTTCCGCTCGTCGCGTCGCTCCTTACCGCCGCTCACTCCTCACCACCACTTCACTCATCACAGAGGACTTCCCTCCTCAAGAGGCTCATAGACGACTCGAACTACTCTCGCCTGCTTGTATTTGCCAACACGAAATATTCTTGCGAGCACATAGCAAAAAAACTTCGCACATCGGGGACCGTTGCAGTTGGTCTCCATGGGGATCTCTCTCAAGGCGCTAGAAATCAGCGTCTTGCCGACTTTAAGAACCGCACCATATCAGTTCTCGTCACGACAGATGTTGCCGCACGAGGAATTGACATTGATTCCCTCGATGCTGTTGTGAACTATGATCTTCCGAGGTCGCCTGCCGAGTTCATGCACCGCTGTGGTCGAACTGGGCGTGCCGGTGAAAGCGGCGATGCTGTTAGTTTTGTCCACGCGGAGGTCGAGCGCCACTGGGATTTGATCGTAGAGAGGAACGATTTGGAAGTGGCAACTGACGAGATTGAGGGTTTCCACAGTCAAGAGGAGTGGGATAGGATCTTAGAAAGTACGAGGCAGATGGATAGCTTCGGAGGTATCAAGTCGAAGAAGAAGAAGTCAAAGAAGGACAAACTTCGGGAAGCCGCAGCAGCCCAAGCCGGAAAAGAGAACACTAGGTGAATTTCTGTTGTAAAGAACACCAATTCTTATGACGACGGCATTTCCACCTCTTTTGCCCACTCAGGCAAATCAGCGACCAGCGGAGTTGTCTCCCCCCCTTCCCCCCCCTCCTCCTCCTCCCACTCGATTGTGTATTTCCAGGCGTGCAAACATATTCTTGACCCGTGCTGAAGCAGCTGATCACTCTTGAAGCACTTGAAGATTGTCTCTCTGCTTGGACTTGTGCAGATGGGACAGAGGGACCTGGCACCACCAGCACTTTCTCCCTCGCCGTTCATTCCCGCCCCTACCCCTAACATGGTTTCAACGACAAGATCCTCCCCGACCCCGTCGATTCTTCCGCCGTACTCCTTGTCGCCCACAATCGGATGGCCCAAACTCTTCAAATGGAGCCGCAGCTGGTGCCCCCTGCCAGTAACAGGCGTGCACCTGATAATGCTAAAGTCGCCCTCCGCATCGTACTTCAAGAATTCGAAAACAGACGTTGCCTCTTTGCCTCTCTCGTCAACTATCCTGAAACCGTCCTTGGGATTCTCACAAAAGACCTTCCTATCAACTTTCACCCTCCCCCCCTCTTCCGATGAAACTGCGATCGGAATAATTGGCGAGAATCACAGCGTTAGTTAGTGAGGGGGTGCGTCTCGAATAGAGATATAAGCGGATGTGACTCTCGACGCTAACGTTGACGCTGCGAGCTCCTCGCTCCGCCTTACCTTCGCCTTCCACCCACTGAATCTTTCTAAAGTCCCCCTCGACCTCGGCAACGTACACCTTCCTAACCGCTCCTGCCTGGATTTTTTGGCTTATCACCTTCGCCACTTCTTTGTCAACTGCGCAAATGACGAGCCCTGACACTGGCTTGTCGACCCTATGGAGGGGGTGTAGGGTGTTGGGCTCAAGTCCAATCTCTTTTTCGGCCACAATCGTGAGGCTATTCCCAAAGTACTGCCCAACTGGATGGACAGGAATTCCTGTTGGCTTGTCTAGTGCGTATAGAACCCCGCCGGACGGAACCTCTACCTTCTTCCACCCGAGTTTTGTCTTGTCTCCGACCCAAACGGGCGGCTCGTGGGCGCAAATCGTTCTTGAGCAGATATCCCCCTGCTTCATCCTGTACTCCCTGCCCACAACATTTCCGTTCACCAGCATGACACCAAGCTCAAGAGCCTTGTCATTCGTCAAGGGGTTGGAACTCGTGACAAACTCTGACTCGACCATCGTCAGAAGTCGCTCACCCGCCCACTTGCCCTTTGTGTTGCACGACAAAGTCCTTAAGTACGGTGGGACGACACGCATCCCGTTCACAACAAAGGAAGAGAGGGGTGCATGGAGTCCAAGCCTTCCTATCTCCCCCGCAAGGCCCCCCTTCTTCTTTCCTTTCTTCTTCCCCTTCTTGACAGCGAACACGCCGTTGTAGTTGGCTTTCAACTTCTTGGACTTCTCCGCCACGCTCTTCTTACTCTCCAACACTTCCCTGCGGTTGTTTCCGAAGTAACCCCAGCAGCTACCCTTACAATTGGCTCCTCCACAGCTCCTGCAAGCCGGGTTCACAGTTTCACTCGCGTTCTTTCTTTCCCCGTGGAGTTCCTCAAGAAAAGCATCAATCTACGACGAGCGATGTCGAGGAACAAAGTCACGAGTGGAAGGTTATTAATATGTGGTTTGCAGTGCGTTGCATTTGCTGTCACTTCGCTCCACCCTTCTCACCTTCTCCATTTGCCTCATCACGGTTCTCCTCCTGCTTTTCCACCTCTTCCCCACGCTAATATTCTCCAAATACCCGACTAAGCCATCTCTCTGGCCTCGAAGCTCATCCTCATTGAAGACGGACAAATCCGTGAAATAAATATCTCCCAGGTCCTTGTGATCGAAACAGTGGTACTCCCCCTTCTCCGCCTCGTACTTCGTGCACACGAGAAGCTGTTCCCTGCAGACGGTACATACATTTCTAGGTCTGAACTCGTCCCAGGCGACGTCGCAATAAATGCACCGTCCAACCCCTCCCTCCCCCCCCACCGTCTGACGGGAATCGAAAACAAAGTTCTTCCCCTTGAAGAGGGCTTCCGACCCAGGGTACGACTCCAAGTAACGGTGGATCCCCCCCTTCAGATGAGATACGTTGCACCTCGTTACCGACCTCACGTAAGCCGAGGCCTTCTCGCACCTTATCCCCCCAGTGCTGCGAAAAGCGGAAAGAGCGCAGGAAGGATGTTAGTTATGGCGCCACAGTCACAGTCAATTTGCTTCATGCAGATGCACCACACCCTCTTCTCACCAGTACATGAGGATGTTCTTCTTGCCCTCCAAGACCCCCCCCCTCTTGCTCTCGTCCTCAACCCACTTGGGAAACTCGTAGAATGTCTTGGTCCGTGGGTTGACTGCGTTTTCGAACTGCCCCACGAGAACCTCCTTGTCGTTCCTGCAGTCAATCAGGACAGTGTCACTAGATGGAGAGCTGCCGTACTCCTGCACGGCAGCGTGAAACTCGTTAGGGGTCAAGTAGCCTTTTCCTGTCTCCTCCAATGCAATATCTCCCAATTTCCCCCCCGATGAAACTATCTCGTCGACCACCTTGATATAGGTGTCCGGAAACACGTGGGCGCCGGTGTCGTTCTCGCTCCATTTGAACTCGGCGTAGGGCATTATAAAGGGAGGGATGCAGACAGAAGCTTCCAGCTCATTCAATTCCTTGAATGTAGCAAGGAACTCGTCAACGCGAGAGTCCCCGGTATCCAAGTTCCCACCAAGGGCATAACAGTATAGGTCGAGTTCTCGCTTCCCCCCACTAAATGTTCCATTCACACCCTCGTTCTTCCCCTTCCCTATAAGCAACCTTCCCGTAAGCTGTAAAGACGTCACTAGCTTCAAATGGGACTCATGATAGCGATTCATCACATCCTCATCAGAAGATAGAGGGGTGTAACAGTAGAACAGAATAACATGGGTTGGCACGACTGTCATATCGAGGTAGGTGGGGTGATTAACAGCTGTGGTGACTTATGTTCAAATCTCCAAAAATATTTCCAAGGAGCTGAGTGATATGAAACGCCTAACAGATTTTTCAACCTTGAAACCTCGTTTTTAAGAATTGACACAAAAGAAAAAATGATGGCCAGAAGAGTTATCAACAAATCGACACACCCACCGAACGAAACTTTTCTGAAATTTCTTATAAGCGTCCCCTGAAAGACGTCCGACCTCAAATGTCGACTCCACATTACTCGACGGTTCCCACATCCACATCTCCCTCCGACAATGTCGCACGGCCCCCTCATGACCATGACTCAAAAACAGCTTCTCCTTACGATGCTGCGTCCCTTCTTGCCCATACCACCTTCTCTTACGTCTACCCACTGCTACAGATAGGTTCTAAGCGATCTCTATTGGAAACTGACCTTCCTGCTCTTCCCAAGCACGACGAGCCTGGGGAAGTTTACTCAAGACTAAAGTCTGCCTGGGACAGCGGAGACGGAGACATGGTGAAAGCAATATGGAAAGCCTTTCGCTTCGAAATTCTCCTCGCTGGATTCTGGACGTTTCTCGAGCACGTCTTTCTCCTCCTTCAGCCCCCTGTCCTCCTTTCCCTTCTATCTCACTTGGCCTACCCACCCTCAACAACCCCCAGTTATACGTCGACTGGAATCCAGTGGGCACTTCTCCTCTTCGCCTGCAACCTCATGCAGGCTATAGTGCACCACCAAACCTACTACACCACCATGCGCCTTGGTTTCAATCTGCGCATCTCTGAGACCCTTCTCATCCACAACAAAACCACGCGTCTCACCCTTTCATCGGCCTCTGCGAATAGCGGACTCGCTCTCAACATAATTTCTTCGGACGTCATGCGTTTTGACGCTTTCTGTCCTGCCCTCTGGCACTACCTCACTGGCCCTATTGACGGTGTCATTGTGACTATTCTCCTCTCTCGCCTTGTAGGGTGGGGACCTGCTCTTGCAGGCATCGGGATTATTCTTGCAGACGTCTTTTTAAAGCTCAAACTTGGTTCCGCTATCGGCCGCGTTAGAGGCAGGACCGCCAAGATTACCGACAAGAGGCTAAGAAAGATTGGGGAGGTTATTAGAGGCATTGAGACTGTCAAAAGCTACGTTTGGGGGGATAACAAGAGGAATGAGCTGGACTCAATAAGGGCGGAGGAGCATGGAAGTATAATAAGATCGCAGATCATGAAGGGTGTCAATTTTGCGATGGTCTTGGCTGTTCCGGCTGTTGCTTCCTTGGCAATGTTCGGCATCTACTCCCAAGTCGATTCAACACCTCTTACAACTGCCACGATTCTCGCTGCCGTTTCCTACCTCAACGTAATGAGGACCGCCATAGGAAAGGAAATGAGCAGAGCAACTGAGAACGGTCCTGAGTGCCTGGTTGCCGTGAGGAGAATAGAAAATTTCATGAAGCTACCAGAGGTTCAACCCGCGTCTTCTGAAATTCCAGGCTCCGTAAAGACGCTCTCTGGTTGGGTTTCAAGATCACCTCGCCCTCCACACTCTCCCTCGGAAACTCCCTCCACTCCGACTGTCGAGATAGACCATCCTAAGGTGACGTGGCACTCTCCTTCTCCGGACTCGGACTCTTCCACGGTCCTAACCACCGCCCTCAGCCTTCCCTTCAAACTTTCCGTGACCTCGCCTAAGCTGGTCATGATTCTGGGACCGACGGGTTGCGGAAAGACATCGCTCCTAAATACCCTCCTTGGCGAGATGAACATCCTCAATGGGGAAGCATGTACCTTTGGAAGCGTCGGATACGCCCCTCAACAAGGATTCGTGGAAGGCGGTACAGTCAAGGAGAACATACTCATGGGTTCTTCTGCGCCTATCAGCCATAGCGATTACTTTTCCGTCCTCAGAGATTGCTGCTTGGATCGTGATATCGAGGCGTTTCCCGCTCGCGACTCTACCATGCTCGGAGAACGTGGCGTCAACCTTTCTGGAGGGCAAAGAGCGCGTCTATCCCTCGCTCGGGCTCTAATTGGAAAGCCAGACATACTAATTCTCGACGATCCTTTGTCTGCGGTCGACCCCAAGGTACGGACTGATCTCTGGAGGATCATAAAGGGCTACGAAGGTATTGTTGTCATTGCGACGCATCAGAATGCTTACAGGGAAGAAGCAGACTGGGTCATTGAGATCGATAGTGCAGGGGAGGGTAAAGTCATGGAGGGGGGTTGCGGCGGAGGGTCAGCCGAAAAGCAGGAAGAAGAAATCAAAGGCGGAATGGAAGGGGGAAAGGAAGAGGGCGAAGGAGAAGGAATCACAAAGAAGGAGACCAAGGTTTCTGGGTTCGTCTCCAACTCGACATATCTTGCTTACCTAGGCTCATGCGGGTGGCACAACGTCTTTTTTGTGCTCGTATTGATGTGCCTCGGTCAGGCATGCCTCGTGTCTACCGACTACTACCTGCTGAAATGGCTTTCCTCCCCGTCATCATCAAGTCGATCCATCTCAATCTATGGGCTGCTGGTCCTTCTGACGGTTGCCTTATCGTTCATGAGGTCTTCTTTATTCTTCCGTTCCACGCTGCAGGCATCGTCAAAGTTGCACACGAATATGCTGCGTTCCGTACTGGCAACCTCCATGGCGTGGTTCAATGGGAATCCACCGGGTCGCATTCTCAACCGTTTCTCTGGTGACCAGGCAAATCTGGACGAGCAACTGTCTGTTGTCTCCTACGATACCCTCCAGGTGGCATTCCTGTCCCTATCAGCTGCCGTGGTTGTGTGTGTCAGTGTCCCTTGGATGATTGCGATAGTTCCGTTCTTGATGTACTACCTTCTTCGCCTGCGTGCTTTCGTCACCAAGAGCACCCGCGAATTGAAGAGGTTCGAAAACGTTACACGGTCCCCATACTTCAACACCCTCAACTCAACTATATCCAACCTTCCCACGCTGAGAGCGTTTGGGATGGGGGAAGAGCGGGAAACTAGGATGCTGAAAGAGATCGAAGGGAACTGCAAGGCTTGGTACTGGTGGTTACTCAGCAACAGGTACATCGGCTTTAGGCTAGACATGATCACGGTGGTATTGGTTCTCTTTGTTTCAGTTCTTGGCGTTCTCCTTAAGGATGCCGTGGATAGAACATTGGTCGGGATGAGTCTTACGTACGCGATTTCCCTCAGTGGTAACCTTCAGTTCATGGTCCGACAGAGCGTTCTGGTCGAGACCTTCATGACTTCTGTGGAGAGGGTGATTGAGTACGGTGATCTGGAACCAGAGGAGGAAGAAGGCGGGGGAGGGCTCAAGGAACGTAAAGGGTGGATCACGAAGGGGGACTTAGAGGTGGTGGACCTCGAGATGAAGTACGGCGGGGAGAATGCGCCAAAGATCCTCAAGGGAGTTTCCTTCTCCTGCCACGGTGGTGGAAAAGTTGGCGTTTGTGGAAGGACCGGTAGTGGGAAGAGTTCATTCATCAATGCATTTATGCGACTTCACGAAACTTGCGGAGGCAAGATTATGGTCGACGGAGTGGACCTCAAGGATGTGAGGTTGAGCGACCTGAGAAGGGAGGTTACGTTTGTGCCGCAGGTCCCGTTTCTCTTCGAGGGGCCAGTATGCGAGAACATCGACCCGGAAGGTCTGCACTCATTGCAGGACATAAGAACGGCACTCGACGTCGTCGGATTGCAGAGCTTGGAAGTCGATGACGAGGTCGAGAACAACGGAGGGAACCTGTCAGTAGGCCAGTGCCAATTGCTCAGCCTGGCGAGGGCAGGACTCAGGCGCAGCAAGATCGTCCTCCTAGACGAACCTACTGCCAACACAGACCATAGAACGGACGAAACATTGAAATCAATGCTAACGTTCAAGACTGGAGGGGTCGGGGATTTGAGTGACAGCACCGTCGTAGTTGTTGCCCACAGGGTGCAAGGAATCAAGGACTTTGACAGGGTTGTGGTGCTAGGGGCGGGGGAGATAGAGGAGCAGGGAATTGGCACCGAACTCGCATCAAAGAAGGGTGGAGTATTCTGCGGCATGCTGAAAATCTGAAGGGTTGATTTGAAAAAAGGAAAGAAATGCTTCTCATTGTGAACAGGTGTTATTAAATTTGGACAGAATTCCTGGCATCTAGTAGAAACCGGAATTATAACCTCCCCTCCCCCTTCCCCTCCCTCTTCCACCTCTTCCACCCCTTCCACCCCTTCCACCCCTGTACCCACCACGTCCCCTGCCCCCCCTACCTCCCCATCCCCCCCTGCCTCTCCCGCCATCGA
>Ga0115006_10001970_pt1 | contig 13244 bp, 7 predicted proteins | sample ArcOceMetagenome_3_FD_88943 | JGI IMG/M metagenome (GOLD analysis project Ga0115006, IMG submission 88943) | Marine eukaryotic phytoplankton communities from Arctic Ocean - Arctic Ocean- Svalbard ARC20M Metagenome | ecosystem: Environmental > Aquatic > Marine > Oceanic | place: Arctic Ocean...
TATGCACAGGCACTTTCATATGCGCAAGGCAATGCTCGGTGTCAATACACAATCGTGTGCCCTGTAGAGCACTCATGATATATCATGAGGGTGTGAGCGTGCGTGCCTGTGCACACAGGCAGGCGTGGGAATTCGCACCAAATAGAACAAGTATGCAAATGCGCGTACGTGTGTGTGTGTGTGTGTGCGCGCGCGCGCGCGAGTGCGCGTCCGTGTGTGCGTGTTTGCATGTGCGCACGCACCTGGGGATTCGCATCAACCTCCAACAGCTCAAGAGCACGCTGCAGCTCCGTCACTCCTAAGACCGTCTCCTCTCTCCCCACCGCCTCTCCAGCCTCCCCAGTCTCCCTTCCCTGATCCACTGCACTCACTGACGTCCCTGCCCCCCTCTCCTGACCCCCTTCCGCCTCACTGCTCGACGCCTCGCTGTCCCTTTCCCGCTCCCCCGCCGCTTCACCGCCATTTGCCAGCACCTCTCTCGCCACCTCGGGCACAGTCGCCGCGGCGGCGGCGCTTGCGGAGGCAGAAGCGGCGGCAGGGGATGAGGCATCGGCGACAGGAGCCACACTAGCCAGAGATGCGGCGCCAGAAGCTCCTGACGCGGGCTGTGACAAAGAGAAGGATAAGTTGGATGAGGATGGGCCGCTGGACAGGGGAGATGGTCCACTTGAGGGTGGACTGATGGACGGGAGGGGTTGTGCAGCGGCGGCGGAAACTGGGGCCGCCTGCGCGTCGTCCGTGGGATGCGAATCTCTCATGACACGTTGGAGCGCCGGACACTCAAGGTAGATACTGCACAAAAGGCCCTGCAGGATGCCAGGTCGCACTGGGCCGCCACACAGGGCAGCAAGGACCTGCTGCTGGTGCTGCTCTTGCGAGGATACGGGCCCAGGTGCCGCCGAGGACGCAAGCGCAGCCACGGCATCCACTGGGATTGCGAAGCACGCCATGCACCAGTCGCTGTCGTCGTCGGCTGACTCTGGATCGAGGGCGTGTCCTGTGATTTCGACGCCATTGAGCCGCACCGTGGCGTCGGCAGGCAGAGCTGCAGCTGCACTTGCCACATGCCGCGCTATCACGTGGCGCATCCCCTCTATCATGCCTGCAAGCTGCTCCATTGCGCGCGTTTCCCGCATTTGCACATGCGCCACTGGCGCCTTGCCAGGCGAAGCGCCCCGCCCTCCGCCATCACCAACATGAGTCCCTGCCGCGTCGCAGGCGGCAGTATGCACATGGGGTTTTGGCGTTGGCCAATCGCTGGTGGTCGGTGCGGGATGCATGCCCGAGGTAGCGTCCTTGGCGGCCGCAGTACTGGCAGCGTGGTCCCCGTGGGTGCCTGGCCCACCATTCCCACCGCATTGACCCTGTCGCCCTCCACGTGCTCTGCCCGCGGCGAGAGGCGGGCTGTTGACAAGGAGGCGCTGCTGCGGATTGGCACGGTGGTCGAAAGGAATGGCAAAGTCGCCGAGAATGAGTGCCTCTAACTTTGGTCCCGCCACCCCTCGCGCGTCCACATGCCCTACAAACTGCACCCGCACCCAGTCGAAGACGCGGATACTGTGCCGCTCTGTCCTCGCACCCAACACCGAGTTCAGCCCCTGGTCGCGCCCCTCTGCTCCAATCTGCCCCTCTCCCCCGGCCCCGGCGCTGCTGTCGCCGCTGCCATCTAGCCGCGAAATAGAACCCTTTGACGGCCCCAGCACCCAGTATCCCCCCACGGCTACGTTCCCCGCCGCCCCACCTCCTCCTCCGCTCCCGCTGCTGCCGCTGCTGCAAGCCCCAGCGCTGGTGGAATCGTGGCCGCCGTCACCGACAGAGCGGTCCTTGTTCCCCCAGGACAGGACGATGACTGTGTCGTTCTCTTGGCTCGTCACCGACGACGGGCAGAGGACACGGATCGGAATGCGGCGCAGGTGATCCGGCAGATAGGCGAGCTGAGGGACGTAAATTTTGATGTACACAGGCGACACTTGTGTGATGAGTGCAGGCAGGAGGCGCGGCGTTCGATTCAAGTGTGCTGCCAGGCACAAGTCCCAAGAAAGATTCTGCACCGCGCGAGCGCGGGCTGCAGTTTTGTCAGACGCCTCGCACAGCTGGAGCATGAAGTCAGGCGTGAGCGACGAGTGTCCAGAGCCTCCCAGACCCGGGGTGCTGCCGGGCGAAGCGCTGTTGCTGGTTCGAGTCACGGCCTCGAGTAGCATGCGATGCACGACAATATCGAGGTATCTGCGGATCGGGGAGGAGAACTGCGTGAAGCAGTCGAGGTTGAGCGAAAAATGGCGGCGGGCTTTCTCTGACAGCCGCCCCGCACACGCGTATCGTGCCGGCCCGAGCACCAGCGCACACCGTGTCTTTGCAATAAGGAGCTTGGAAGACGCGCCGGGTTGCTGCGAGGCGTCGATAATGCGCTGCAGTGACAGCGACTCGCCGGCGCCCGCGTCGATCCCGTACATTTCGCACCACTTGACAAGGTTGTTGAGGCGCGAGGCGCTTGGCGGGCCCTGCACGCGCAGCGGGGCACTCGATGGAAAATGCTGCACTAGCACCTGGTGGAGCATGCGCAAGGTCAGCGCCGATGCTGTTCGGCAGGATGCTGCACATCGAAAACGCTAGACCGCAAGCGTAACCTCGTGCTCTATGTGCATCGCACGCAACGCGATGAGCGCGATATCTTCCGTGCTGTCTACTGGGCAGAATATAGTAATGCTCAACCCCTATAAACAATTAGTGCCCTCATCCTGCGTGCCCCCACGCGAGCTATGCTGTGCTGGGCTGTGCTATACTGTATTGTGCTATGCCTATGGTATGCACATACACTCGGCCCTCCTAGCACCTGCGCGACCCACGAGTTTAGCAGAAGCATCAGCTCCGACACGAGCTGCCGGCTCTGCTCTCCAAGCGCGTCGTATTCGCTGACGCTCACGTCGCTCTTCTCCACCGACAGCTTGAGCAGCGGCAGCTCTCCAAAATCAAGTGCGCCCGACGCAAGTCGCGACGCCCGCATGCCCCCTGCCGCTGCCGCCAACAGACTCAAATCCTCCACCAGTGATTGCCACCACTCCCTCGGCTTCTGGTCTACACCGCCCGCATCTCGCCCCATCCCACCGCTGCCGCCTTGCGCTGCGCCAGTGGGTTCAGCCACAGCATGCGGCACGTCGAAGGCCCCGGCGGGCGCGGCTGCCGGGCCGTGTGCCAGGAGCATGTCAGCCTGCGCATAGGTGAGCCGGCAGTGGGAGCGCACAATAGTGCGGGCAGCCCCGAGAGGCCGGACCAGGCGTCCTGCTTGCGTCACCTCGAAGGAAGCAGACACGCAGAGGCGCTCTTGGTTGGGGAGCAGCGAGCACAGATTGTTGGCGAGGCGCGGCGGCAGCATGGGCAGCGTGTGGCCGGAGGCGAGGTAGAGGGAGCTGGCACGCTGTGCAGCCACCGCGTTCAGTTTGGAGCCAGGTTCCACGAAGTACGAGACGTCGCTGATGTGGATGCCAAGCTGCAGATTGCCATTGGGCAGCTGCACCACCGACACGGCATCGTCCAGATCCAGCGCGCCGTCCGAGTCAATCGTCATGACGAGCGTGTTTGGCGGCAGGTGCGTCGCTGTGCCTGTTTGCCGTTGCCGCCGCACAGACCACGGAATGGACCAAGACTCTGGGAAGTCGTTGAGAAGTCCAGCGTAAGGGTCAGAAACTGCACTGCTGGCACCCACATCCCCCGCTTCCGCCGCCTCGTCTGCTGGCTCGCCGCCCTCTGCCCAACCTTTCACCGGCAGTGCAGCAGACACCGCAATGGGATGCCCTTCTCGCGTGAGCCCGTGGTCAAGACACATGCCGTACTGCTGCACAATAGCCTCCAGCCCGGCGTCAATACTGTCGAGTACCGGTAGCACCTTGACGAGCGTGCCGCGCGGCGTGGCGAAGCGCGTCTCCCAGCCACACCAACGCACTAGATACAGATGTCGCGTCTCGGTGCTCGGGAAAACAGGCAGTAGCTCTGCACCACCCACCAGCGTCATTTTGGGTGCAGATTTATCTAGCGGCTGCATCAGTCGCCGCGGCAGATGGCCGCCGCTTGTCGTCGCGCACCCCTTGGCACCCCCGCCTCCGGCATTCGAAGGCGCTGCGCTTCCAGCCGCAGATGCGGAAACTGGCGCAAGCATACATACCAAGGAGATGTCCCTGTTTGCCTTCAAAAGAGCCACCACCTTGCCCAACCTGCCATTCCCCCCACCCCCACCTCCGCCACCACCGCCTCCAAAGCCGCTGTGACCAGAGCCCCAGCTGTCTCTGCCCCCCCCGCCTGACGTACGCTGGCGACCATCTGGAGGCCTGTGTGGGGTTCGTGAGTGGCGGCTGCCTATGTCAAACGTCTCCCTTGCATTTCCGTCGTCTTCGAGCAGTTTGACAGCAACCTGCACGCATTTGCATAAACACATGCATGTCACACTCTTCTCAATTGCGAGTGCTCGGGCACGTTTACGCCCGTGCTGATGGGTGAGCGTGAATGAGTGTGCATGCGCGCAAACCTTATCGCCGTTGAGAGCCCGGTTTCTAGCGAACCAACCATCAATGACCACCTCCTCCGCCACGTGGGCACAGGACGCGTCGACCAGGACCGTCGTGCGGAGGGTATTTGGATCAACGTGCACTGTGCCCGTAAGCAAAATCCGTGCCTTGACCTGCCGCAATGCCTCCTCCTGGGACAGGTGCTCTTCAAACACCGTGTGGTACTCCTCAAAACGATCCAGGTCGTACTTGTCCATGCTATACTCCTCCCCTCCCGCCACGCCCGACCCTCCCCCAGCCACTCCCCGCCCATCTCGCGACGATGGTGTTCCAGGAGTCGCGAATCCACCCCCGCGTCCCTTGTTTGGCACCGACCCCCAGGCACCCGATCCTCTCCCGCCACCCCTCGAGTCCACCGACTCTGGCGTTGAAGGAATTGACGCCCCCCCTCCCAGCGACGGATACTCGTGAGAGGGCCACCACCCGTTGCCGCTGCCGGCACCGCACGTGCTGCTGGGCGTCCCACCAGGACCACTGACAGCTATCGACGCAGGCGTTGACAAGGAAAGCACAGACCGCGGCGTTGCGGGATTAGAGCTCCAGGCGGAGACGCTAGAGGCCGAGGGCGTGGGACAAGATGGAGTCACGACCTTGCCCTGCTCCTGTGAAGTGCGCAGGTAGGCGAGCAGAATGGGATCCACGCTCGCCCGTGCGCCGGCGCCCCTGCCCGCTATACCCTTGGACACACTGTCCTCCGTACTAGTCCTGCAGGAATCGGAAGATTGCAACCTTTTCAGCCCGCCCACTGCACCACCTTGCAAGCTCGTGGCATCTTCTCCCCAGCCCGCCAGCCCCGCGCCTCCCTTGCCCTGAACGATGGGACTTGGCGGCGTGCGTGCTGCACTCACACTAGCCGCCGTTTTGACGACAGAAGTCTTGGACGCGGACAGCGAGCGTTCAACCGGTGCCTGCTGCGTGGCTGCTGACGAAGAGAGCGACAAGGCTGGCATGCTCGTTATACTCGGTGAGCTTTTGCGTGCAGTACGTGAAGGTGTCGTGCCCGACGACGGCGCTGCCACCGGGTCTTTGGTACTGGATGCACCCGTCCTGCGGGATGCGCGGGCCAATCGCAGGCATTGCATACCCAAATGTGAGCTGTGGGCAAGCTCGGACATCCTCTCGCACTCTCAGCTTCACCGCCAGGCGCAATGTGTGATTATCCTTGTGGGCGTGCATGCATACCGCGCGCATGCCGATGCATCTGCACTACCCACGATGTGCAGTTATACACGCACAATGCGCACATGCATAAAACCCTCCGCCCTGCACCTGCCCGCGCGAAGAGACATGCAGGCATACCTGAAGGCTTCAAACGAGGCTATCTGCTCCTCGAGTAGCTGCAGCTGGCGCTGGCAGAACCCGCGCTGCACAAGGAGTTCTCCCATGAGCGCCTGCTCCTCTTGCTCTGCACCAATCCCCCCCCGCGCACCGGCCACCCTGCCGCCTTGCTCACTTCGATGCGCGGACACACGACGTATCTCATCCTCCACCAAGGCTGCCTGCTCGCGCGCTGCATCCAACGAGAGCTTCAGCGAGGCAACAAACCGGCTCTCAAACGGAGGGGCTGCGTCTTTGCCCCGCCCGCCCAAGCTACCCTTGCCAGTCGCATACCCTATGTGCTGACGGCAGCCTGCCCCGGCTGATGCACTTGCGGGGCCGACTACACCCTTCGCATACCCACTGTCTGGCTTGGGGAACAGGTCGTAGGGGGTCGAGGTGTGGGAAGTGTCGCTGCCGCTGTTGCCAGGAGAGGAAGCGTCGTTGCCGATTTCCAATGTGACCTTCCATTTGCCTCGCTGGGGTGTGCCCGACACGCTCGCACTCGCGCTCGTCGCGCTCCCTACGCCCTCTGATCCCGGCGATCTGACGGCCGGCGATAAGCCGTCGACGACACTTCCCCGTTCACTTCCCTCTGCCTCCTCTCCTTCTACAACACCCTCAAGCTTTCCGGCGCACTCCTTCCCAGCCACAGCTGCCGGTGATGCCATGCCACTGCCTTCGCTCTGCCTTCCACTCTCTGTAGCTTCCACGCGGTCGACAGCAACATGCTTTGGGCTGTCCAAGCGCAAAGCAGCAAGTCCGAGGGCTGTTGACACGAACGAGGGTCCGCCGCCCGGAGAACGCATTGAGTGCGCATGGGGCTGTAAAAGCGGCGATGCAGACGGCGTTGACTCGCGTGACAGCGGTTGATTGCGGTCTGGGATGGATGGCCACAGCACGCCCATGCGCCCACACATAGGCGAGCTTGCCTCGATCTTGGGCCGGGTCGTTGGTGCGCTGTTTGCGTCGTCCGCTCCTTGCTCACTCCCGGGACCCTCTGACGTTTTCGCTGCTCCTGGAGGCACAAGCCCCTCGTCTTCTGCCAGATCCTTGGCGCTCTCTCGGTCTGTGTCACCCCGCCCACTCCCACGTCCACCCGCACCGGCACCCCGATCGTCCACTGCCCCTCGCCGCTGCCCAGAGACACCGGCACTTGTGCTTGCCACATCGTCACCAACCGCCACACCTTGCTCCGCGTCAGCGCGCGTCAGTGCTTCGGCGGGGGTGCCCTCAGAGCGCTGTGAGGCACCCCCTGCACCTGCGGCGACCCCTGCCCCTGCGCGCAGAGATGCCATGCGCCAACCGAGGAGCGCGCCATCAGAGGTGCGGTGCGAGACGCACAAATCCAAGATGACCGAGAGATACGGGTTCGACAAGACCAGCGAGGGGTGCGAAACCAACACTAACAGCCCGCGCGCCCGAGTCAGCGCACATGCCAGCAGCTCGCGCAGCCGGACCTCCTCCCCCTCTCCTTCCCATTCCCCTGCCCCAACCCCCCAACCACCACTACTCATGCTGACACTGGACGAGTGCAGCGACCCAAGTTCGGACCCACCTCCGCCGCCTTTCACCATCCCTCCTATCCCACCGCCCCCCCCCAACCCACTGCCGCCACCAGCACCCGGACCCAGCCTGACTGTAGACACTAAGAGCACGCGCGGCTCCAGAGCCATGATACCCACTCTATCCGTGACACGCACGCGCGTGAGCGAGCGCTTCAAGAGTGCCGACACCAAGTGCCAAACTTGCTTGTCCTCTGCGGCCAGGACCACGATATCCTTTTCGGCCACGCCATGGAAGCACACCAGCTGGTATGCACGATCTGCCACCTGTTGCGTACGAAACTTTCAAAAAGGTAATCTCCAGGCGTATGTCACGGCCCGCGAATCCTTCAAAAACATCTTGTTAGGTACCTTTTACCTGGTACCCAGCAGGTTCTACCACTAGGTACCGAATACGTAAAACCAATTCGGTACCGAACTCCTATTAGGAGCACGGAGCTGGATGGGTGTGAGGGCCCACGCGAGCAGGCTCGGATTTCGCACGTGCGCAAGAGACATGCACATGCGTATAGACTATCATAGTGCCAACAACACACACGTATACACAAACGCATACATCGATAAACAAAGAGACGCGGGCACCACCTCTAGAGCCTCAAAATTGTTGTACACAGACGGTGAGTCTGGATCCTTCAACTCCTTCCCCTGTACCCCGACAAAGATGACCGGAAACGACACGCCCTCCACCGAATGCCAGTGACTGGGCGTTATCATACCGCCGCCCCCGCCCCCGCTGCCACGCCCCTCAGGCGCACGCGGCAGCAGCACCCGTGCGTCTCCTCCATAGAAAAGTTTTGCCGCTAGCGACACGATCGCAGGGTGATTCCGGTAATTGCGCACCAGCACTTTCATCTGCGCCGCGCCCGCGCCTGCACCACCCCCAAACCCTGCCATCCCCACGGCACCGCCCCCACTTCCGACCCCTCCCGCACTTCCACCTCCCGCTCCACCCCCGCCACCGGCTTGCTGATAGAAGGGCAGTGTTATGAGCCGCTCCAGCGCTGAGCCGGCGAGTCCCAGGCGACGGGCAACAGGAGTTACAGCCCACGAACCCGGCAACTTGTGATCCCCCGCCAACACCACGCGCGACCGCCGGCCCGCTAAAGAGAGAGGAATGAGCACCAGCGGTTCTGGCACCTGCGCGGCCTCGTCGATGAGGATGTGGGAAAAGCCCTCGGGTCCAACGCCCGTGCGCGCGAGTTCGTCCGCACCCATCATGGTGGTGACGACGATGCTGCATGTCTCAATGTCTTGCCGCGTTACAGCACGCTGTCAGATGATGCCGCACACGTCAGTCAACGACCTCGTTCACGCACGACGCGCCTAGGTAAGCAGGTATGACAGCAGACGCTAGAAACGCCTGGCATGCAGCTGCGCAACACCACGCACAGTCGTTGATGCCGTTGCAAGACAGCGAGCATGGCGTAACGCCTACCTTGTGCGTCCCGACTGATGTCACCGACATGAGACAGTAGCGCAGCACCCCCTCGGGAATGTCGTTCTCACAGCGCCGCACGCTGCACACACGCATCATCTGCCGCGCGTGCTCTGCCTTTAGCAGGGCGGCGAGGCGCAGGAGGTACTCGTCGGCAGTAGACTCGTGCGCCGTGCACAGCAGCACCCTGCACTTTGAGTGCGTCATAATCAACTGCAGCACGGCCTCCTCGAAAATGCGGCTCTTGCCTGTGCCAAAGGGAGCAACCAGCAAAAGTGGCGCTACACTGCCCCCCCCACCCCCGCCTGGCCCGAGGATTTGCGCAACAACAGCAGCCTGCAGGGCATCAAGAGGCGTGTCGCCCAACACCCGTTCCAGGGCCGCCTCATGCTGGTGCCACACCGAGGGCCGGTGCGAGGACGCATCCGGAAACACGAGCGACAGGTCCACAGCGTCCACAGCGCGGTGCATGGCGACCAGCGAATCGCGCTCCGACGCGAAGCGCACGTCACACGTGGCACTCCCGCCTCGGCTCTGGAGCTGTGTCATGACCTCGGCCTTGAGCCGCAAAACCACATGGCCCTGGCTCACATGAAACACCAGCGCAAGGACAGCGACTTCGCGCCCTGCCTCTGCCTCTGGCGCGTCGTGCGGTGCGTGCGCCAACGCCTGCGGCCACAGAAGCGCCCAATCGCCCAGCGACACCGCGGCAGCGCCACCGGTCTCGAGGACGAAAGCATCCTCGAGATCAAGCTTGAGGAGGACCTCGCCCGGGGGTGGATAGAGGACGTGGCCGTCGTGGCAAAGCCACGAGGTCATTGGAACTAGCTCCGCTGCCAGCACGTTGTGTCGCGAGACGGCCTTGCGCCGCTCATACTCCTCGACAAAGAGCAGGTTGTGCATGCGGCGCCGGTAGTTGCAGCGTTCCAGCGCTAGAGACTGCGAGAGCATGTCCAGACTCCCATCTTCTAGCTTGCTGGCCACGTCTGGAGGCAACACATACTCGGTGAGCGCGCCGCCGCCCCCGCTCTCGTCAGCCGGCTCAAAGGGAAGAATTGCATGCGCACAATCCCAGAATATGTCTTCCTCGCGGTCGATGAGATCCTCCTGAAAGTCCCCGAATGCGGCTTCCTGCGGCGGGCCAGCTTCCATTGACGCCTTGCACATCATGGACGCAGCAAGCAAGTCATCTTCGTCCACTGACATCACAGACACGCGGCGCGCGCACACAAAGCCGTTGAACTTGAAGATGACCCACTGCACACGTGCCGCTGCTGTCAACGCCAGCTGGTGCGAGCGCATTTGCAGCATGACCTCCACCTCCTGTCCAGGGTCCAGGCTCTGCCTCAGCAATCGTTCATCCGCGAGCCTGTCTTTCGACGCCGCGGGCTCCCCCCCCATGACCAGCCTGAAGTCCGGCTGAGAAATATCCAGCGTGCACACCGACACGAGCATCTGCGAGATTTTAGGGTTGCAATTGCGGATTCTGAAGACCCAAGATGCGCGCACCCGCCCGCCCAAAGGCACTTCTGCCCCCGAACCACCCTCCCCCCACGCGCTGGACATGGAATTACTCGGCTCATCGTCGGGCCCATCGCAGGACACAAGCACGTCGGGCTTGACACCATTGGCCTCCGTGATCTCAATGCCCCCTTTGTCGCGCAACAGCTCCTGCGCTTCGGGCCCGCCGTCCTCCAGCACCCTCAACAGCGGGTTCATCGACGTTTTCCGCACCACCACCTCCTCACGCTCCGCCCCTGCCTTCCGCAACCCCCCGCCGGCCGCCGCCGAAGGCGACGCCTTTCCCAACCCCCACGCGTTCCGCGACGTCCCTCCTGCCGCCCTCGCATGCGCCCCGGGGCCAGTTGACGCTCGAGGGTCTGGCCCTGCGCGGGCAGATCCCTGGGCACTCTGACCCTGCTGCTGCTGCTGCTGCTGCTGCTGCTCTTGCACGGAGAGGGCCGTGCCGGCGCCCTTGCGCCACGCCGACGTCCCCGAGGGCGAATCCCTGAAGTCACCGGCGGGGACGGCCTTGTGGCGCTGCGCGTGGAGGTGACGCGCCGCGCTGAAGATGTTGCCCAAGGGGCCCCGGAGCTGGTGCGGAGGAGGCGGTTCCTTGCGCTCTGAAGCGGGCGCCGCCGCAGCCCCGGCAGGCCACCCAGCTGCGACGCCGGAGGAGGAGGATTCGTTTTGTGATGGGGTCTTTGACGCTGCGGTGCCAGCTGAGTTGTACGAGGCCCCGGAAGAGGGAGTAGAGGGGGCCGAGTCCATGCCCCCCCCGGTCCCCTGGGACGTCGGAGTGTTGGGAATGCCTTGCGCACTGTTCCAGACGCGGCGCTCGAGTTGGCTATGTGCGAACGTGCATTTGTCTCCATACACACAGGTGCCAGAAACCTGCGTCTTACAGAGGCTGAAGCGACCTTGGATGCCGCGCGGTCGCGGCCGCACCTGCCGCCAGTTCTCAGCAGCTTGCTGCTGGTTCCACGCCTGGCGCTCCTCCTCGCTGTGCGCAAACGAACACCTGGTGCCGGCAGAACACCTCCCCTTGCGGAAAAAGGCACACAATTCGAAGTCGTGCTCGCGGTTTCCAGGGGGGCGCTCGCGGACCTCAACGCCGCGGCGCCATTGGCCGCCGAGCGTCTTGTCGCGCTCTAGCTGCACAGCCTTGAACTGCTGCCTGCACCGCGTGCACTCCCCCGCATCTGTCACATCTACTGACACCGCGCGCCGTTGATTCCAGCAGACCACGCACGCTCGCACCTACAAACATCCATGAAAAAGAAGTGGTGGACGGGAGGGGGGTCAGATGCACACATGGGCTATCGGCAGCAAGAGCAGCAGCCAAGGGCGGTGACTTTTGCGAATCCCCTCCACCGGCTGTACCCTCCCCCTGCCCCCCCGGGGAAATCTCTCACCGTCTCGGTGCTGTCATGGGACTCGCTGGATTCGTCTGCTAGCCGCGCTGACGACACCCTGCTGCGCGTGTGCAACATTGTGTATGCGTCTCAGTTTGCGTACGGATGTACGCGCATGCAGCTATCGGTAGATGGGCGAATGAAATTCTTGCAAGCATGGATAAGGACATGCATGTCCTAGTCAAAGTCTCGCTAATGCGAAAGCCGAAGCGACACTATTCATACGCGAGCGTGCAAGCGTGCGCGTCACTCTCCCACGTGTGCACCTGTCGTCCAGTCCTGCACCGGCAGCCGCGTTGCGCCAGGCCATCGACATGTTGCCGAGTCCGCGCGCCGCGCTGCCTCAGCAGCGGAAACTGGAGGACACTCCTCTTCAGGTGGCCAGCTGAATACCATCAAAGCCCCTCATGCCGAGCCGCAGCCCTAGCGCGCCCCCCCACGGCCCGCCCCCCGATGCTCGATGCGTGTGCCCCACCACACCACACATGGCCCCCAGCTCACGCCATCTCTGCGGGCGACGGAAAAAACAGATTCAGCGCCGAGATTAGCGCCCACACGCCATTGGCCATCCTGGTGGTCCGAGTCCCTTCGGCGGCAAGCCTGCTGCGCTGCTAGCTCACGCGGCTGATTCTACCACCAGATAGTATGCTACGCACGCTACGCAAACGTGCGCAAATGAGCATCGGTGCGCTCGTGAGCATGCGGCGGAAGCATGCGCCCATCGCATGCCCGCGCGCCCCGCATTTAGGCGGCGTTTGTGGGCCGCGCTACCCACCAATCCAATCGAAGCAACAGGATGCGCATACAAGTAGCAGCAATCCAAGCAAGATGCATATTGTGGGGATTGCGCTCGCTGTCTCTACCCGCGCAAAGACGCCGGCCTTCGCCGCGGGGCCTCTTCATCTCTCTGCGTCAACGCGGCATGGCCGGAGCACTTTTTTTTTCATGTAAGCTTGACACGGGCCGATCGGGGGCCGTGTCAAGGCTCCTGTGACTGAAAAAAAAAATCGTCCTGCTGGGAGCGCTTGCTGGCACCAGCAAACGACGCGCGGCAGGGTGGTGCATCTTCACGAGGGGCCTCAGCCGCGACAGAAATGGAGGGAAATCTGCACCAGGCCTCGAGGGACTTGACTTCAGCTCAAGTCCCCGAGGCGCCTGCCACCGACGGCGGATCTATCGCCGCTTCCATCGTCTTTTTCGAGGCGGAAGCTAGATATCGAGAGACGATTCGAGACGCAGAAGCTAGACGTCGAGAGACGATTCGAGACGCAGAAGCTAGATATCGAGAGACGATTCGAGACCCAGAAGCTAGATATCGAGACGCCCAGCGTCTGTTGACCTCCAGCATTACAACCGCCTGGGCAGAGACGTGCTTTGCCACCCTGTGCCTGCACGGTCTGCTGGACCTTCGCTGGCTCATGTGCGCTCGGGGAGTGTCGCGGACATGGCGCGA
>Ga0115006_10001971_pt1 | contig 13242 bp, 14 predicted proteins | sample ArcOceMetagenome_3_FD_88943 | JGI IMG/M metagenome (GOLD analysis project Ga0115006, IMG submission 88943) | Marine eukaryotic phytoplankton communities from Arctic Ocean - Arctic Ocean- Svalbard ARC20M Metagenome | ecosystem: Environmental > Aquatic > Marine > Oceanic | place: Arctic Ocean...
CCAGTAGAAGGCGCCCTTGGGCGCGCGCGAACCGTCGTTCTCCGCGCCCGTGTCGCGCTTGGTCCAGTACTGACTCTTGTCATCAACATCCTCGCAGTACTTTTTGTAGCCAGCCATCTCCGGAACAGTCAGCGCAGTTGCGTTTTTCTCGAGCATAGCCTTCAGGCTGTCGCAGGTGCGGTCGCACGGGTTGCCATCCTCCCAGCCGCGGAAGCCCAGCGACTCGCCGGTGGTCGCGTTAGTGGCAAACTCGAGGAAGGGGTCCGCCATATCGGCGAGCGCGATGTTGGAGAAGGGGATCTTGCAGCCGTCCTCGCAGTACTTGGCCTTGGTGTCGTGCGGCTTATCGACAGTCAGCTTGGGCGTCTTGCATCCGTAGCCGCAGTCGATGGGGATGCCCTCCTGGCTGAACGTGCACAGCAGCTGCTCCTTCTCGAACTCCAGCCCGATGCCGGGCAGCGTCCAGGGCGTGTACCCGTAGTCGTTGAGCACCACCATGTAGGTGTAGAAGCCCGCCAGCGCCTGCATCATGCCGATCTGCAGGTAGGCGAAGCAGATGAGGCGCGAGTTGACGAGGCGGTCGGTGGCCGAGTTACGCGGCGCGCGGTCCATGATGTCCGACTCCTTCTCCTCGTACGCCAGCGAGATGGCGGGCACCATGTCGGTGCCGAGGTCCACGCACAGGATGAGCACGGTGGACAGCGGCAGCGGCAGGCGCATGGTGATGAAGATGAGGAAGGGGCCAATCTCCGGGATGTTGGAGGTGAGCGTGTAGCAGATGGACTTCTTGAGGTTGTCGAAGATGAGGCGGCCCTCCTCCACGCCGTTGACGATGGAGGCGAAGTTGTCGTCCATGAGGATCATGTCGGCCGCCTCCTTGGACACATCCTTGCCGGCGATGCCCATGGCCACGCCAATGTCGCCCTTCTTGAGCGCGGGCGCGTCGTTCACGCCGTCGCCCGTCACCGCCACCACCTCGCCGCGGCGCTGGTTGTTCTCCACGATCTGCAGCTTGTGCGCCGGCGACACGCGCGCCCACACAATCTGCTGATGCGACAGCGCCGCGTCCCACATCGCCTGGCGCTTCACGGGGTCCTCGATCGCCTCCCAGTCGCGGATGTCGTCGCCCTTCACCACGGTGGCCTTGCCAGCGTCCCACATGTCCTGGTCGATGATGCCAACCTGCTTGGCGATCGCCTGCGCCGTGATGGGGTGGTCGCCCGTCACCATGAACACCTTGATGCGCGCGCGCTTGCACTTGGCCACCGCCTCCGGCACGCCCTCGCGAGGCGGGTCGATCAGCGACAGCAGGCCCACGAACGTCAGGTCGTCCACGGGGAAGTTGGGGGCGGGCTTGGACTCGAACTTGTAGCTCTTGTTGTACTTGGAGTCCAGCTCGGAGTAGGCGAAGCCCAGCACGCGCTCGCCCAGCCCACCCAGCTCCTCGTACGAGTGCGTGTACTGCGCCTCCAGCTCAGGCGTCAGCTCCGTCTTCTCGCCGTTCACCATAATGTACTTGCACTTGAGCAGCACGCGCTCCGGCGCGCCCTTGAGCACCACGGCCAGCGGGCCGCCCGTCTCCTGCTCGTGGATGGACAGCTGCCACTTGTTGGTGGAGTTGAACTTGATCTCGAACACCTTGGGGTTGGCGGCGCGGTACTCCTTGGTGTCGCGCAGCGGCTGCACAGCCTTGGCCAGGCCCTGCTCAGACGCGTCGCCCGTCGCCTGCAGGCCCAGCAGGTTGAAGGTGGGGTCCTGCATCGCCGAGGCCACGTCGCGCGAGTCGTCGTCGCCCAGGATGAAGATGGAGTTGTTGCACAGCGTCGCCACCATCTGCAGCTTCTTGAAGCTCGCCGAGTCGCGGTCGATGTACTGCTCGCCGCCGGGCGCCGGGCCCGCCAGCAGCTCTGCCAGGTGCTTCACATTCTTGGCCGCCGGCACGCGCTTCACCGCCAGGTCGTACCACGCGTGCTGCACCGTCATGCGGTTCTGTGTCAGCGTGCCCGTCTTGTCCGACGCGATGATGGTGGTGGAACCCAGCGTCTCCACCGCCTCCAGGTTCTTCACCAGCACGTTCTTCTTGTGCATGCGCTGCGCCGTGAGCGCCAGAGACACCGTCACGGTGGCCAGTAGCCCCTCGGGAACGTTGGCCACGATGATACCGATCATGAACACCACGTTCGAGATGGGCTCCGTGCCCAGCACGAAGCCGATGATGAGGAAGGTGATGCCCAGCACGATGGCGACGGCGGAGATGAGGTGGATGAACTTCTCAATCTCCTGCGCAATTGGCGACGCGTCGTTGGTCGTCTCCGTGGTCAGGCCGGCGATCTGGCCCATCGCGGTGTTGTCCGCGGTTCCCACTACCACGCCCTTGCAGTTGCCCGTCACCACGATGGTGGTGAAGAAGCACAGGTTGTTCGCCTCGAACGCCGTCGTCACGGGGCCTGCGCATCATCCGCTCTCAGTCGTCAGTGTGGTGGTGGGTAAACTCCTTTCTCTCACTCAGCCATCGTCCTGAATCCCAACAACCTGCCCCACTGCAATGTCGAAACCAGAGGTGGAACCGTCCATTCAATATAGAACGAGCTACGCGACAGCCCAAGTGAACCACAAGCGGCTCCCCTAACGAACGCTCGACTGGAAAGTTGTTGTTGTCCCGAGTTCACACACACACGCGAACCCCGGGTTGCGAGACGAGGCTGCACGTGTCCAAAGGGCGTTCGTTCCCACTCACCGCCGTTGGCGTCCGTGCCGCACACGTTGGAGCGGTCCTGGGGCTCGGACTCGCCGGTGAGCGACGAGTTGTCCACCTTGCACTCGTTGGCCCACACGAGGGCGATGTCCGCGGGCACCTGGTCGCCGTCGGACATGTCCACAATGTCGCCGGGCACCAGCTCAGACGCGTCGATCACCTGCACGTTGCCGTCGCGCCACACGCTGGTCTTCTTCGGGATGAGCTTCTTGAACCCTGCCCATTTTTGCACCCATGCCATCCAGTGAGCTTCCAGTGAGTGCGTGAGCTTGTGCCGTGAAGAACCGTGAAGCGAGTTCCAACAGAGCACGCGAAACGTGTGCTTCTACTTCCGAGGCGATAGGGACAGAGAGTGTACGACTTGCTTTGAGAGTGATCGATCCGAGCTCACTTCTGCTCCCTCCCTCCCAGCTCACAGTTGTCTCCCCGTTGTCACGAAGAACCCGCACGTCCCTCCATGCTGACTCCTCTGGTCGCAGGCGGCGCGAATGAATGGCGAAAGAGCGAGAGCCGCAGGCGGCGTATGGACGTGGTTTGTGGGTGTGGGCGCTGGAGGGGTTGGGAGTCGCACCCTCCATGATCTGCTCCGACTTGGCCTCCTGGAAGTGCGAGAAGGTGGCGGTGATGATCACCACGAGGTACAGTACAACGCCGAGGTACAGCTGCGCGCACACACACCCCAACGACCGTGGTGAGCTCCCGAGGGATGCCAAACGGATGCATCTGCATGCACAACGAGAGGAGAGGGGACGGGCGCACGTTGGTGGGGTCCGCCTCCACGTCCTCGCCCGTGCGCGACGAGTCAATGCCGTAGCCGACGAAGCACAGCGTGCCACCGGCCAGCAGCAGCAGCGCGAAAAAGTTGGTGAACTGCAGGAGGAACTTGAGCCACGCCGGCATGGTGGGCGGCGGCGTCAGCGCGTTCGGGCCGTACTTGGCCAGGTTGGCCTTGTACTGCTCCGTCGTCAGACCCTGCAGAGCACGCCCCAATTGCCACGACCCACTCAGGTCTCTTGAGATGCTCAGGGTGGTGCTGAAGGCGGATCCAGTTACCGGGTTAGACGCGTTGCTGAGCCGCTTTCGCTGCATTTAAATCGCGACGGCAGCGTGGACGGGAGCGCGCACGACACTTCAGAGAGGTGCATTCTCAAGATTGGATGGGGGCAAGCAGGATGCGGCGCTTGACTCGACATTACCTTCTGCGAGTCGACGTTGAAGTGCGCCAGCAGCTGGTCCGCGGACCAACGGAAGTCCACATCGCCGTAGCTGATGTCCTTACGGTTCGCCTCCGAGCGGGAGACGCTCTTGTCTGCCATGTTGAGCCGCTCGCACCTGATGGATTGCCAAGAGCCCCGATTGACCGCAGGTTGTTAGCGTATGAATGGGCGTGCTGGCGGTTGATGCCTTGCCCGCGTTTGATTGGCATGATGCAGCGTGGGCGGCGCCGGTCCAAATCAAAAACCCCATCGGGGGGTCGCCAAATGCGTCGCCGCCTCACGGGCGGCGGAAGCACTCGTTGTAGGAGCGTGAAGGGAATACACCACGCATCGTTTCTGGGAAACCTTGCGCCCCCCCGTGAACGCGAGAAGGGGCGGCGGTGGAACGATCTACAAATGGGAGGGGGGGCGGCGATGGGTTTCCCGCAACGTCTCGCGCCTCTCCGCGCGGGACGGACGTGAATCGTGTGACCGCGGATGGCTAGCTGACATGACCTGATTAAGCGGGACAAGGTGAGCGGCAGAAGGGGGGCGCGCACCGCGGGGCGAAGCGTCTCTGAAAATTTCGCCACCCCCGCACAAGAACGCACCTACAGGTGTTGCTGTTGCCCCGCACCACACAACACCCACCCATCAGCAGCCATGGAGGAGGAGGAGGAGATGCCGCTGGGCGCCTCGCTCAGCGCGGCGGAGCTGGATGCCTTGGGTGTCGGACGCTCGCAGCACTTCCCCAAGGGCGCGTCCAAGGCCAAGACGGCGGCTCGCAAGGCGGCCAAGGTGCGCCAGCTGTGTGCCTGCCTTCGTCCGCCTCGCGTCTGGCATCTATATGGTCCGCCTGGGCGACGAGGGCGGGCTGGCGAACACGAACGCGCCGGCACATCGCCGAACCACGCATATATACACGCACTGGGCCGTCGCACGCGCGAACCCAACCCCAACTCCCCGTCAGCTCGGTAGAACTCAAACGCCGCCGGCCGCCACTCTTACTCCCTTACAGCCCTGACTGACCTGAGGGCGACGGCCGCACACTCCGCCACGCTCGACAGTTGGCGCAGAAGAAGAGCTTCGGGGAGCTCTTGGCCTCTGCCAACGCCGCCATCGACCACGACAAGTCATCCGTGTCCGTGTCCGTCACGCGCGCCGCGGACGGCGTGCCGCTGGCGCACGTGCGGCTCACGGAGAAGTCCAAGAAGCGCACAGCCGCCGTCGTACACGACGAGCCCTCCGCCTCCGCCGCCGCCGCCGCCAGCCCCCACCAAAACCCTAGCCCGTCGTCGACGCCCGCCGCGCGAGCGCCCGCCAAGAAGGTGCGCCGCCGCCCTCCCTCCGCTGCTGCTCACTAATAGTGGTTTGAACACGCCCAGGGCTCAACAAACGGCATTCAACGACGGTGGTCCTCCTAGTTTCTTGCTTGCTCTGCTCCTCTCGCTGCATGACGCAGCTTCCCCACCGTCTTTCCGCTGTCTTCTATTGCCTCTCCGTCCCATCGCCACCCGGTCCACCTTCCGCAGCGAGCGGCGGCAGGGGGTACGGCAACCCGGAGGGCGCACGGCGGCGTCAGTCAGTCATGGCAGGCGCAAGGCGCCGTCCGTGGCAGCGCACTCACAAACCCGCCGCACGCATCAACCCATGTCGTGCGAACATCCGTTCGCCTCCTGCCCTTGCTGCTGTGTGTGCACTCCGCTGACGCACTTGCTCCAAAAGCGAGACGACGCACACAACCGGGCCGCGAACCTCGCTTGGCTGAATGAATCTCGGTGAGCCCCTGCGCGCAGGCCAAGACCGCAAACACACCGCCCATGCCGCTCGCCGCCTCCTCCGCCACCGCCGCCGCAAACGACGAGCTGACACCCTGGAGCGACTTTGACGCCGTCCCTGCCTCGCTGGTGCCCGCCTCACTGGTGACGCTGCTTCGCGACGACATGCAGTTCGCCGCGCCCACCGCCATCCAAGCGCAGGTGTGGAAACAGCCTCCAACCAAAAGCTCAACACATCCGTTCATCGTCTTTCGCCGCATCGGAGGACAAGCACGAGCCTATCTCACCCAATGTATGACCGTCCTCGTCAACACATGGAACCTCAGCACGTGAACAAAAAGGCTGTGATGAGTTCGAGACCGTGCTCTAAAAGCCAGGGTTTTGCTCCTTCACGTGGCTCTCAGACAGGGCAAGTTGGTTCCGTGTTTGACGACGGCCGAAATATTAACCCAAGCCCATCCATTGCAGGTGTGGCCGCTGGTGCTGAGCGGTCGAGACGTGGTGGCGGTGGCGGTGACGGGCTCCGGCAAGACGCTGGGCTACCTGCTGCCTGTCTTCAGCGTGCTGCACGCCACTGGTGCGTGCGTGATTGCTTTCTCTCTCTCTCCCCTCTTCGATCACCGCCTCGTTCCCTGATGGGCTGCACGTGCAAGAGAGCAGGCGTGGGGGCAGAGCGACGCGAGCCTTGCGGAGGCAGGAAGCAGAGTCCCCACCGCTGCGTTATGTGCGGCGGCAGCAGGCGCTGAGGGCGGCATAGGGAGCACGCACGCGAGCACACCGCACCACACAAAGCTCGACGCTGACCCTCTGGGGAGCGCTCGGGTCAGCGGGCGGCGCGTAAAGCGCCCAGTGCCGGGCTCAGTGCCTGGCACTTCACCGCAAGGCAGCTCCACTTACTTGCTGTTAGGTTTCGCGGTGTGTGTGTGAGAGACCAGCTTAGGGAGGAGAAGTTACAGCTCTCGCCAAGGCCCTAAAGTGGCCACTATTCCGCCACCTTGTCGATAAAGCCAGCTCCCGCCAGCCGCCGACAGGCGAAGCAGGGTCCCCCAAAGGGCAACCCCACCCTGCCAAGCACTCATCTCACACACCACGTGTGTTGTGTTCGACTCGGGCAGGCGTGGCGGGCGGCGGGCACCCGGAGACGGCGGAAGTGGCGGTGGCGGCGGAATTTCAGAGGAACGGAGTGACGTGGGCGCAGGCGGTTCCGCGGGCGCTGGTGCTAGCGCCCACCCGCGAGCTCGTGCAGCAGATCGCGGACGAGGCGCGTCGCCTGGCGGACAGTGTGGGCGCCAGCGTGGCGGCGGTGTACGGTGGCGCGCCAAAAGCCGAACAGGCGAAGCGTTTGAGGGAGGGCGCCGCTGTGGTGGTGGCCACGCCGGGGCGACTGCAGGTGCGTGAGTGCCGTGAGTGTTGTGAGTGAGTGTGCGTGGGTGTGTGTGTGTGTGTGAGAGACATCAACGAAAGATCCGCACCTCCTTGCGCGCGTGGTCGCCTCTCCGAACAACACCCAGCAGGGCGGGCCATTGCGCTTCCCCGCTGACCCGAGCGCTAGAACGGTGCTGATGACGATGCTGTGTTCTCAGGAGCTGCTGGCGACGGGTCCGCCTCCCGGCAGCTGGAGACCCTGCGTGTCGGCGCGCGGCGCGACCATGGTGGTGCTGGACGAGGCGGACCGCATGCTGGACATGGGATTCGAACCGCAGATCAACCAGATCATGAAGCAGTGCCCCAAGGGCAAGCTCAGCACGAGCAAGAGCAAGGCGGCGGCGAGGGACTTCAACACCGCGCGTGCCGCGGCGTCGACGCGCAGGTGAAGTCGACAGCTCAACAACAAGAAAAATAAACTCTGATTAGGGGCTTCGAATCCGTGCCGAGGATGGATGGAGTGACACTGCGCGATGACGCTGTCGCAGGAAAATCCCTAACCCTAACGCGCGAAATCGGCCCTGTTGTTGCGAGCGACTCGCAGGCAGACGCTGATGTTCACCGCCACCTGGCCGCCGGACGTGCAGCGTGCGGCCAACGTCTTCACGGAGCCCACGTGCGCCACCAACGTGCGCGTCACCGTGCAGGGCACGTGCGGCGCCTCGCAGAACGCTGCCCATGGCAGCAGCCGATTCGCCGTCAACGCCAACATCGCGCAGCGCGTCGTCATGGTGGCGGTACGTGAGGCCAAAAAAACAAAAACCGGGTATCGAAAAATCTGTCCTCCTCTGTCGAAATGGTCAGTAGATCAGAAGGATGTTGTTGACACACGGCGGTGTGCACTTCTTCGACATCTCTCATACGCTCTTTCTCACCCGCCCCCGTCCGTCCATGTGCCTGCAGGACCACTCGGAGAAGCTGTCGCGGCTGGTGGACATTCTGCGCAGTGAGAAGGCGCTCGCGAGCGGCACGGGGCGCGTGCTGGTGTTTGTGGGCAGCCGGCGCGGGGCAGACCGACTGCGAGGCGACCTGGCGCAGCGGGTCGGGGCCGCCAGTGCCGTGGTGGCGATCCACGGCGATCTCGACCAGGCGGAGCGCGAGCAGGCGCTCAGTCAGTTCAAGAGCGGCACGGCGCCTGTGCTGGTGGCGACGGAGGTGGCGGCGCGCGGGCTGGACATCCTCAACGTGAGCCTCGTGGTGGTGTACGACTTCCCGCCCGAGCTGCTGCAGGTAAGAGTGTGGGAGTGGCGGTGGGGGTGCTTGAGGGGGTGGCGGGGGGAGATGAGGACGGCGCGCTTGTCGGCGCCTGAGTTGGAACATGGACCAGCACTGGGGGCCAGCGAAGTAAAAGCGCTGAGCTTCTCATCTCAATTTCAACTCCTCTGCCACCTTCTTTTGCACTTGGCACGAAAAGTGTCTCACCCCGAGAGTTGACAAGGGAACGAGAACGTCGGCTGAGGAAACGTGGGGACGTGGGGTGGGGAAAATGGATATCGTCTGTTGCTGTTCTGTACTGCAGTACGTGCATCGCATCGGCCGCACGGGCAGGGCGGGCAACGCCGGTCGAGCCGTGGCTTTCGTGGCGCCTTGCGACCGCCGCCACGCACCCGGGCTGATGCAGCTGCTCAACGACGCCAAAGCGCCTGTACCACCAGGTATACAGACACACACACACACACACACCTACCTACCTACCCCACTCACAATGTTGCGAAAACCCACGCCCGGCTGCCTCCAGAGGGAGTACCAGGCTGGCGGGCATGTGTCCACACGCCCAGCCAGGTTGCTCCACCCGTGGGGCGCCACCAGCTGCCGCAAGGCAGCTCCACTTACTCACTAGAGTCATATTTATGGATATGTGGTGCAGGGCTCGTCACCATGGCGGCGGAGGCGAAAGAGGAGCCGGAGGCGGACGAGCCTGTCAAGAAGATGAAGAAGGTGACTTACGCCAAGAGGAAGGGCAGCAGCGTGGTGACGGGCCACGACAAAAAGAGGCAACGCACCGTGAGCAGGAAGAAAGGGGTGGTGAACAGCAAGGGGCACAAGGGGCGCAGCAACGGAGCTGCAGCGGTGCACAAGGACGATCGCTAGTTAGCTGTTTGCGCAAGGAGGGTAACGTCATCGTCCTCAGTACACGCGCTGCGCCGCAAAACTGAGGGCTGGCGAGCGATGCAGGTTTCATTCATACCCATCACCACGGGGGTATGCGAGCGAGGAGGGCATGGGTTCACAGGGGGATGCGGTGGGCGGTGGCTGGCACCTTCACTGTTTAGTTGAGGTAGTTGTCGTCATGCACCTCCCCGTCCGTCTCGGTGTGACTTGCTCGAGGCTGGGTGATGACACTGCCTTCGCCAGCGGGGGCGGCGGTGGCGGGGTGCTACGACGTGAAGGGTGGGTGCTCACTGAGCGAGCGTGGTGGTGATGTTAGATAGCGATGGCATTCCATCATCAGTACACCCCCACCGATGCACCTTTTATGTGGTGGTGGGGGGATCGTCCCACAACATTGTGTGTGCAAGACGTGTGCTAGTGTCTAGAAGAAAAGAGCGCGGGAGCGGCGCGACGGCGCCGACGAGCTTAATCATGATGATCTTTGTTGTTGTGGGTGGCGGACAGGGTAGGCGACAGATGCGAGAGATGCGGCAGCGCGTGAGGCGACGGGTGGCTTCTCACTCCTCAGCCTCGGGCTCCTCCGTCTCCAGCTGCTCAATCTGCGTTTTGACGTGACCGCACTCTTCCAGCGCTCAGCAAATCACACCGATCCTTAAAAAATCCCTCGACCCTTCTTACCTTCGCGCCGTTCGCGAGGACGGTGAAACCTGACGAACAAGCGACACTACCACACGCACACGGGGTAGCTTAGTGGACTGTCCCTATCAACGCGCGTGTTCCCTTGTCGTGGATCAGGGTCGAGGCTTGGCAGTGCCGCCTCTTCCCGAGTGTCCCACGCACCCCGCCGAAAGTACAGACCAAGCCTTGTCTGCACACGCTCGGCTCTAGCATACCCTAATTTGATCGGGCTGTCTCTCCAAGTGAGTGAGCTTGTAGAATCCCCCTCACCCCACAACCGGGCGTTCACCAACAACGAAACGACTCTTATGCATCCCACAGAGCAATGTCACACGGCTCGCGGTGTACCGTACGGTTCATAGCGTCATGCACGCACCTACCCTACACTGCCCACCGTCACAAGGTCCACATGGCGTGTCATAAAACGAACCTTGGCGTTGAGCTGCTCGATCATGGCGGCCTGCTCCTCCACCTTCGCCTGCAGCTGTGCCTTCTCCTCCACCATTTTGTCGAACTCCTCCGGCGTGGGGCTGCCGAACGCCGTCCTCACGTAGCTGCGCGGAACCCAACCCCGCCGCCCCCATAACCTGTTGAGTTCCGAGGCTTTCACAACCAACTGGTAGGGACTCTCTGTCTCTGTCGCTGAAGTGGTGGAAACACACGTCGAGCGTTCTCTGTTCGCTACGCTTAGCAGAGCCCACCAAACGCACTGTTTCTTTCTAGCTAGTCAGGAGTCGGGCGTTGTTGCGTGCGACGTGCAGACACCGCGAGATGGAATGGCGATCGGACATATCACACTGGCGTGTGATCGCGGTGGTGCTTTTGCTGGTGGGTACGGCACAGCGTAAGCGCGCCCGCACACGGCGGAGCACGCTTGGGCGCGGCGAGGGGCTGGTGGTGAGTGAGGCCTACAGATGCCCACGGACTGCTCGCGTGACGTGACTTCTGTCCGCACGGCTCGATGCAGGAGTACTGGACACGTACGCCCGCATATTCGTCGCATTGAGCGGGGCTCAAGAGACCATCCTCGGAGGGCGCGCTCTTCGCGAGGGCGAGGGTGCGTGGGCTGGAGGGCGTGAGGGGACTCACTCGATGGCGTTTCCAGGCTTCTCCGGCTCCTCGTACAACTGCACCAGAGCTGCAAGGTGTCCCCCGCCGCACACACACGCCACCGCTTCCCTCAGTACCGTCGTCTCCCGTGGAGCCCAGCCTCACATCCGAATAGAACCAACCACTCGGCAACCAACAGTATATATGTAGAGTGTGCTGTGCACAGCGCTGAGTGAGTGAGCAGCAGCCTGTCCATATCCAGCTCACCCACCCTCCCCAACGTTGCGTTTCAGATGGGTGGCAACTGTTGCTGTAGTGGTGTAGCGGTCGTCTCCGAACAAGTGGAGGTGGTATTGACAGTGCCGATGTGCGTGTTGCGGCTGGGGTGTGTCCCCGCCTCGACCTTAAATTGGCACGGGGGCTTCAGCGTCCAGCGTGCCACATGCGCGACGGAGGCATGGACAGGCCGCACACGGGCATCCCCAGCGCCCCCGCATTCGCTGACTCTACCCACAGGGCGCCGCGAACGGACGCGGGCAGTCTGTAGGGGCTGGTCAACCGCGCGGGTTTGCAGCACCCCTGGAGTGGAAGCGAGAGGCATCCATCGTGCAACCATAACCGGATCACGCGGCGATGACAACCATGCACACGCGCTCGCACCCAGCCGTTGCGATCCACCGAGAGAGATGGCGGACATGCCCCGTTTCACACGGACCGGGATGGGAGGCTGCAGAGGCCCGCTGCCACGCACATTTTGTGAGCATGTCGATCACTCCCGCCGTCTCCAGGAACTTCCGGAACGCCTCCTTCTTCGAGTCGGTCGCCTGCGAGACACGCACGACGACGCCGCCGTCAGGTACGCGACCAACACCTGCAGCGGCCACGCACACGGACGAGCGACACGCTTGCGCGGTGAGTTAGGGTGCGCGCAGACGAGGGGTGTCCGGACCATCGCGGAAAACTGAAGACCAAAACAGAAGGGTGTTTTCCCCCACTCCTCCTTGGTTGTAACACACAGGTGGGTGGTCGCCTCTCCTCCCCTGCGCGCTGCGTGTGGAGGCGGGTTGCATCGGAACGGGTCGTCGTGTTCTTACTGACGCGCTGAGGGTGCGCGGTGTGCGGCGTTGCGACCGATGCAGAGAACCATGCCGGTTCCCGATGAGAAGGCGCCGGAGTACCACCAGAACCTGCGGGCGGACATCGTGACGTTCATCGGGCCGAGCCCGAAGGCGCTGGTGCACAGCCGCGAGTGGAAGAAGATCATGGTGGGCGACCCCGTGGAGATTAACCCATCCGTGGGTCACGGTTTCAAGATCATGACCGTGGACGAGTGGAGCGGGCGCTGGAAGCGCAACGACGACTTCCCCGACTGCCTGGCGTGCGCCTCGAAGAACACCAAGGAGCACCACTTCAACCAGACGTGGTGCCGCGGGCTCAAGAAGTGGGAGAGCGAGCTGCTATGCCTGGATTGCCATATGTTCTCCTGGCGCTCGTACGCGGACCCGGACTTCCTGGCGCCGGAGGAGTACGAGAAGCTCAAGTGGAGCAAGATGCTGGAGGAGCAGGCCGAGAAGGAGGCCAAGGAGAAGGAGATCCTGCCGTAAACCGGCATCTGCAGCGCATGCAGTTAGGGTTTCTCCCCCATTCTGCGACCCCACAGGTAATCAGACCGTTTGTTGAATACCATTGTATATTCGTTCACCAGTTCGGCCGTTGTGCTGTCTCGAGGGGGGCCGGGGGCAGGTGTTTCGCGTGCCTTTCAAGGGCGCATCGGGATGCACAAACATCCAGACGGCAGGGGCTTGGGGCTGGGCAGGTGGGTGTGCACAGTCGTCAAGTATCCACGGATCACTGGCGTTTAGTTCGTAGGTTATTGGCTGTTCCACCCAAATGTCCCCTCGCGCGTCTCTCCATCCATCAGAGCCACGGTGTGAAGGAGTTTTGGCGTGCTGCATGGGCTCTGTGGATGCGTGTAGATGTGGGAATATCATGGAAGAAACACTCGCTCGAGGTGTCGCAAAAAAGGAGCACACACACTTTCTCCCATACGACGTGGGGGGTGTGCTCTGCGGTTTGCACAATACAAGGACGTCGTCAATCAGCTAGTAGTGCTTGCGTGAAAAGATTCGTCGGGTTGGGCACTGTGGCCTTGTATCTGCTGTTCTGAGAGTTCCTTTTTTCTAGTAGAAGGACACTACACCCCACAGCGTGCCACGGGTGGCCAGCGCGAAGATCAAGCCAAGCACGG
>Ga0115006_10001972_pt1 | contig 13234 bp, 7 predicted proteins | sample ArcOceMetagenome_3_FD_88943 | JGI IMG/M metagenome (GOLD analysis project Ga0115006, IMG submission 88943) | Marine eukaryotic phytoplankton communities from Arctic Ocean - Arctic Ocean- Svalbard ARC20M Metagenome | ecosystem: Environmental > Aquatic > Marine > Oceanic | place: Arctic Ocean...
AGTGAGTGGGGCGACGTCCGGCCGACCAACTGGCTCGCACCTCATACGCATCACCCAAGGCTCCATTCTTGGCCTCTTGGGCGTGCCGGCACGCCGCCGGGACAATGTCGGCTCGCGACCAACGGCTGCGGGTGGACTCGTTATGTATAGATCTTACTGCCCGTAGCCGGGCGTGGCCCAGAACCGCTCCTAGGGACCCGCTACAAATCCTGGTACACTGTGGTGTACCACAGCGGGGAAGGGGTTAACGCTGTTAGCTTACCTCAACTACACACCTCGGCTCCGTTACACGCACGAAGACCAGATTAATTGAGGTCGCATGCAGGCTCGTTATGCATGGTTTGACGTGTGGATCTCCGCAGCAGCAGCTAGGCCTGCTCTTGGCCAGAGTTCCGCACCCTGCTACACTCTGTACTTACATGCTGCTGGCCCTCCTTCCGACCATTCTTCCCAGCCTCGTGCCCACCACTGGACCGAGACTCGCCCACCGTAACTATCGCCGCCGCTGCCGCACCGCCGTGCTCGCCGACGTCGCCGCCCACCCGGTGCTGGGCCCAGTGGCCGCGACGGCCGAGCGTGCGGTGACCGACTCGACCGGTGCTGGCGGCGAGAGCAGCGGCTCGGGCCGGCCGGAGTGGGGCACGTGGTGCGACGAGGAGCTCTTTGCCGAGGCGCGCGCCGCCCTCAACCGGGTTGCGCTGCAGACCGCCGAGGGAGACGCGTGGAGCCAGCTCCGGCAGGCCGCGGGCGGCGGCGACGCGCCGAGCAGCACGCTGCGCCTCACGGGCGGTGGGCAGTGGGATCTGCTGCTGCACCTCTTCGCTCCCGCCAAGGCCGGCGAAGACGAGTCGCGGGCCCTGCCGGCGCGGCACCAGGACGGCGTGCTCGCGCTGGTGCGACCGCTGCTGGGCTGCGTGCGCGTCAGCAAGCTGCGTCCGTCGGGCGACGTGATCGGCACGCCGCGCGAGCTGCAGGGCGGTGTGGGTGCCAAGGCCGACGGCGCGCTGCTGCAGATTGGCGGGCCGCGGCACGAGTACGAGCCCACCACGTCGACGGCGGCGTGCCTCGAGCTGGTGCTGAGGCACGAGGTGCAGCAGTCGAGCCTCAGCCCGGAGCTGCCCGAGCTGCCCTCCGGCTCCGAGCTGCTCGAGGCCTTCCGCGACCGCGACGCGCCGCCGCCAAAGTCGACGCTCACCCCACCGACGGCGGCGGCGCCTGCCGCCGCGGCGGCGGCGGCGGCGGCGGCGGCGCCGGGCGCGGCGGCCGCGAGCAGCGGCAGCAGCAGCGGCAGCAGCAGCAGCGCGGCGGCGGCGGCGGAGGCCAAGGTGCAGCTCGCGGCGGCGCTCGAGTCGCGCGTGGGCGGCCTCGAGGGGCAGCTCGACGCGATCGTGCGGCGCGTGCTCGCGAGCCGCGCCGACCCCGCCGCGGCGCGCCGCCTCGGCGTCTCGCACGTGCGCGGCATCCTGCTCTCGGGGCCGCCCGGCTGCGGCAAGACGCTGCTCGCGCGCGAGCTGGCGCGCTCGCTCGGCGCGCGCGAGCCGCAGATCGTCAACGGGCCCGAGATCATGGACAAGTTCGTCGGCGAGGCCGAGAAGCGCGTGCGCGAGCTGTTCGCGCCGGCGGAGGCCGAGTACGCCGCGGCGGGCGACGCGTCGGAGCTGCACGTGATCGTCTTTGACGAGATGGACGCGGTGGCGCGCAAGCGCGGCGCGCTCTCGGGCGACACGACGGGCGTGCGCGACTCGGTCGTCAACCAGCTCCTCGCCAAGATGGACGGCGTCGTCGAGGCGGGCAACGTGCTCGTCGTCGGGCTCACCAACCGGCCCGAGCTGCTCGACGACGCGCTGCTGCGCCCCGGCAGGCTCGAGGTGCAGCTGCAGGTGAGCCTGCCCGACCTGGTGGGGCGGCGCGACATCCTGCGCATCCACACGCGCGCGATGCGCCAAAACGGCGCGCTCGCCGACGACGCGGCGGCGTGGATCGAGGAGGGCGTCGCGTGCGACGCCGACGGCTACGCGTGCTGGAGCGAGGCGGCGGCCAACGGCGGCGACGGCCTTCCCGCGCGCACGCGCCACTTCTCGGGCGCCGAGCTGGCGGGGCTCGTGCGCTCGGCGAGCTCGTTCGCCCTCGCGCGCGGCGCCACCGCCCCCGCCGATGCCGCCGGCGCCGACGACGACGGCGAGCTGCGCGTGCGTCGCGCCGACTTTGAGCTCGCTCTGGCGGAGGTGACGCCGGCGCTGCGCGCCAACGAGGGGACGCTGCGCGGCCACTTTGCGATGCACGGCGTCGGCTGCGCCGCGCACGCGCCGCTGCGGCGCGAGCTGCTTCGCGTCGTCCTGGCGCCCCCGCCTGCCGCTGCCGCCGCTGCCGCCGCCGCCGGCACGGCACCGCCGCCGCGGCCGCGCTCGGCGCTGCTGGTGGGCGAGGGCGGCGGCGGCGGCGCCGGCACGACGGCGCTCGCGGCGTGGGCGGCGGCGGCGGCGGCGGAGCGCGGCGCGGCCGAGTCGGCGCGACTGCTGACGACGGTCGACCTGACGCAGGACGGCGGCAGCTCGGTCGACGCGCGGTGCGCCGCGCTCGTCGCGGCGGTCGCCGAGGCGGCGGCGCTCGGCTCGTCGGTGCTCGTGCTCGACGACGTCGATCGGATGCTCGCGGCCGAAGGCGGCGGCGGCGGTGGCGGCGGTGGCGCCTTTGGCGGCGGCGGCGAGGGCGGTGGAGGCGGCGGCAGCGGCCCGTCGCCGGTGCTGCTGGCGGCGCTGCATGCGCTGCTGAGGCAGCCGCTGCCGCCGCCGCCGCGTGACGACGCCAGGCCCGGAGGGGCGCCGGCCGGCGCCGACGGTGCGGCGGATGCGGCCGCGCCACCGCCGCTGCTGCGCGTGCTCGCGACGACGTCGGCGGTCGGCGCGGCGCGGCGAGAGCTGGCGATGCTCTTTGACGAGACGATCGTCGTGCCGCGCCTCGCCACCGCCGAACACGCCGCCGACGCGCTGCGTGCCTCGGCCGCTGCGCCGCTGCTGCCGCCGGAGATTGTCGACGAAGCGGCCGCCGCCGCCGTGGCGCGCGGTCCGATTGGCGTCAAGCGGCTTCTGCAGATGGCCGAGCGTGCCACGGCGGCCGCCGCGTTTGACGAGTCGGCTGGCGAAGGAGAGGAGCCGCGCGTCGTGCTGGAGGCGATGCGGCAGTACGTCGATCAGGATGCCGCCGTGTGAGCGAGGCCCGGTCTTTTTTACTATCATCGTTATATTGACCGCCTATTTGCAGGGCTACTTCGGTTCCAATTCCACCGACGGCGCCAGCACGAGCCGCGGCTGGTGCATCGCGAGGATGAGCTGCTCGTAGTCGGGCTCGTTGTCGGGCGTGATCACGCCGTGGCGCAGCAGGAAGTCGGTCATCACGAGGTTCATCGCGGGGCGCAGCAGCTCGCCCTCGCGCACCTCGGTCTCGAGCCGCGCCATGTCCCACCGCTCGAAGCGCGCGACCTCGCCATCGGCCGCGGACGGCTCCCAGTCCGCCTCCACCTCCATCTCCCACACAAAGTAGAGCGACTGCTTGAGGCAGCTGCCGTCGGCCTTGCTCGTCATCTGGGAGAGCACGCCCGTCGACACCGCACGTTCAGCGAGCGCGGCGTCGAGCCCCGCCTCCTCGCCCGCCTCCTTGACCATGTTCTCCCGCAGGCCGAGGTTTGCCGGCTGCCCGCCTGCGACCGTGGGATCCCACAGACCCGGATATGTCGACTTGTCGAGGGCGCGCTGCGCCACCCAGAGCTGCAGGCTGCCCTCCTCGGTGCGGCAGTAGCAGTGCAAGTGGACGCCAATCGACGTGACGCCAAAGTACGGCGCCGCGTTGCGGTCGACGACGCAGAGCTGCTCGGCATTCCACCTTGCAGCGATCGGGAAGAGGTCGCCGTGCTCCTTCTTGATGAGCGCGTTGTCAATCAGGGCCTGCGTGGCCACCCGCATGGCCGTGGTGCGGTGCGTCGCGGTCGGGTGCGTGCGGTCGACGAGGGAGAGGGCGCCACCTCCGTCCTCCTCGAAGCATGGGCCGTGCTGACCTGAGCACGAGAGCAGCAGCTGCACGAGGCTCCTCTGCACCTGGCCGACACACCGCCCGCCGACCACGAAGCCGGTGTACTTGTGCGCGTGCGTGGTCGCGTCGAGGGCACGGAGGCGAGAGAGCAGGCTCGCAGGCTTCATCGCAATCACTGCACGCGGCTCCCTATCGCATTCTTCTTCTTCATGCCGAGGCTGCTGTGAAGTGTAGCTCCAGGCGTGACCACTTACGTAACGGCGCGATGTTGTAGAAGCGTCTGCAGCAAGGCAACCGCCCTGCCGTGGCGGACGTGTCGTCTCGGAGACCCGAAAAGGAGGTTCTCCTGAGGTTCTCAGCTCGCTGCCTAATCGGGTTTCGGATTGACGATGAATGAAGCGGTCGGTCGCCTGCAGGCGGATCATAAAGACCCTCCACTTACTTACTTACCACCGGTAGCACGGTGACCGCTTACAGGTGTTGCAACCCCTCTCTCGTCGAACTTGTGAATCGTCGTTCCTGGCTCGCTGGGCACAATCCGACACGACCGGCTTAGCCACCCATGTCAACGCCCCGCTCGTCAGTCGCCGCCATCTTCGGCGCGCTACCTGGCCCGGCGCTCCTGATCGACGAGGCAGGCCGCCTCGCCGAGATCAATTCCGACGCCTGCACGCTACTGGCCGTCGCTCGCGACGAGGTCATCGGTGCTCTCGTCGGGTCCATCTGCGTGCCGGACAGCCGAGAGATGCTTGACGCCGCGCTGGCAAACACCCGTCGGCGCGTCGAGCTGCCTCGACCGCTGGTCTGGACCACCGCGCCTCCCACCGCAGCGGTCGTCTCCAGGATTCAACGCGGGCACAAGGACTACCACATATGCACGCTTCGGCCGGCCGGCGAGCCAGAGCCGGCATGGTCGCTCGCGCAGTCGAAGAGCCTCGATGAGTTCTCCACGAGCAGTCCGCCGACCCCACGGACGCCCTCGACCACCTCCCGCAGCATTCTGCCCGCCCTCAACGACGAGGCCGAGGGCAGCGAGGGCAGCGAGGGCGGCGAGGGCGGCGAGGGCGTGCTGGGAATCAGCGTGTCGAGTGGACGATTGCCGTTGCCCGGGGCACCGATGGCGGCGCCGGTTGGTTTGAGCCCCTTGTCCGTCGGATGGTCCTCGCTGTCCGCTGGGTCGCCGCTGCCGGCCGGTGCAGGCTCGTCGGTGTCACCTGCCGCTGGCCGGCCGAGGGTGGCGTCGGAGCCTCAGCTGTACAGCGGCAGACAGCGCTTCGTGCCGCTGCCGGCGGGCGCCGACCGTGGCGGCAGCGGCGGCAGCGGCGAGCGCCTGACGCGAGCGGGGCCGGAGCGCTACTCGGCCTCGTTTGCCTCCTCTGCGCTAGCGTCGGCCAAGGCGAGTGCGCGCGGCTCTCCGCCCGGCGGCAGGGGCGGCGGCGCTGCTGCTGCCAAGAGCCGCGGCGGCCGGACGCTGTCTGCGCTGCTGCATCTCGACGCGGAGGACGGCTTCGCGTCGGCGCCCGACGCGCTGCGCGCGGCGACGGTCGTGGTGGTGGCGATGGCGCCCGGGATGGCGGCGCAGCGGACGATGGCGCTGCTGCAGCAGCAGGGCTACCAGCCGATCCTCGAGCACACGGGCGCCGCCGCCGTCGCGACGCTGCGCGCACCCACGACGCCCGGCGGGCTGCGGCTGCTCCTCGCCGACGCGGTGCTGCCCGACATGGGCTCGATTGCGCTGCGCCGCGCGATGGACGCCGAGCAGCTCGAGGCGCCGCTTGCGGTGATGCTCCCCCACGCGCGGCGCGCCGAGGCGGAGACGCTGCGCAAGCACGGCGTCGCCGCGTGCATCCTGCGGCCGCTCAACACGGCCGAGGTCGCGGCGCTGTGGCAGCTGCCCGTGCAGCAGCTCGTGCTCGGCTACGAGGCGGAGGGGCGCGAGCTCGAGGAGGTCGAGCAGCAGCGCAGGGCCTTCCAGGCGCTGCTGCAGGACTACAAGTGGCCGGACAAGTCGATTACGATCTCGTGACATATCGTTTCTGATCGGAGACTGTCATATTAAGTATTGAACTCGTGACCTGAACGCACTGCTGACATCTATTCTACTTTAGTTGGGGTACACACCCAAATTGGCCATCACCAGGCTGAGCAGCAGCCACACGCCGACGCCGGCCGCCAGCCCAAGCGGAAGCCACGGCTGGTTGGCCTTGGCAAAGTTGGCGGGGAACTTGCGATTGGTGCCGCTGCCGTTCATGAGCAGGCCGAGGATGATGCCGATGAGGCTCTCGAGCAGCGGCGGCTGCATCATCATGTCGATTACCATGTTGGTCTGGCGGCGCATCTTGCGGTCCATGTCCATGCGCGTGCCATACAGCTGATCCTTCTCGGGCACCGGCAGCTCGACGGCGTACTGGATCGAGAGGCAGTCGCACAGCATCTGCGGGTTGCCGGGGCACGGGCACGACGTCGCCGCCTCGCCCGCCCACGGCTGTGACATCGGGTGCTTGTATGGGAACTCGGCCGGCTGCGGCGGCTGCGGGTCCTTGCTGTTCATCCAGCCGGGATTGAACGGCGAGCGGAAGGGCGGCGCCGGCACCGGCAGCGGCGAGCGCAGCAGGTGCGCGCGCTGCAGCGGCTCGTTGGGCTGGAACCACGGCGGCGCCAGCTTGCCATTGTACCGCCACCACATCGGCAGCGGCTTTGTGTTCTGCAGCGTCTTCAGGTAGGTGCCGCCGTGCCGGTCCTCCTGGTAGCCCGTCGTGTACTCGCCGTAGTTGGCGCCCCATCGGCTCGGGACGAGCGCACCGCTCATACCCGACTCGAGACCCGAGCCGGGCTTGTTGGCCCCAGTACCGTAGTACGCCCCGCGGATCGCCATCGGGATCGCGTTCGCCGCCACGATCGTCGCTGCCCCCAAGGCGCCGCTCCCGGCTCTCCAGCCCTGCCCACCGGCCGGGATCGTCCCGACCTTGTCATCGGTCGCCTGCGGCTCGCCTGGTGCAAGTGGCCGCGTGCCGCTGCTCCGCCAGTCGCTCTCCACGCTCTGGAAGGCATCCCCTAGCTCGCTCTGCCCAGCGCTGCGGTCGCCCGAAGGCTGGCTCCATCGGACGCCTCGACGGTCCGCTCTGGTAGACGCGGTGGCGGGAAGGCCGGGAAGTGCGGCCGGCGCGTCGGAGTAGCGCGTGAGCGAGGGAGGCGCGGCGACAGCAGAACTCGTAGGGTGCAATGGAGAAGCCATCGACTGCCAACTTCGGAAATGCAGAAGGGACGAGGAGTTGAACCACCAAGCGACCGCCGAAACGATCGGTCGGTTGGGTGTGGGGTTGGGGTAGATACACAGAGCCGCGGGTCGAACAGCAACAAAGAAATTCAACAATTGACCGAGGGGCAAAGCAACCATCGCAACTCCGGAAAACATAGTTCGCCAACAAAAACTTGCCACGCAAAGTTGCCATCTTGTTGCTTCACGTCCAGTTGCCAGTTGCTTCGCGTCCAATTGCTTCGCGTCCAGGGGCCGGCTGTCCAATAGGTCCGCCCCGCGCTGCTCGCCGACGCGATGAGTTTGCGCAACGTGAGTATTCGCTACAGCACGCCGACCGAGAGCGAGGAGTTCGAGCCGGCCAGCGCCGAGCAGCTAGACCAGTTCCGCGCGGTGTTGGACATCCTGGTGCGGCAGGTCAAAAGCCTCGAGGACCGCTTCACTGAGGTTCCAAAGCGGGCCGAGTTCGAATCGATGGTAGGACGTAGCACCGACCACGCCGTCGATCGGCTTCTACTCTCCCTGAACCACTCCGTCAAGCCGATGATAATGGCCAACTCGATGATAATGGCCAACTCGCAGCAACAGCAGCCGGCAACGGGCCGGCGAGGGTCCGTCGGCGCTGTGGCGAGCAGGCGCCCGTCCAATACCGACTTTCAGTCGCTCGATCTGCAGACGCTCGGCCCGTCGTGGCTGCAGGCTGAGGCAAAGGAGGCCGCCAATGAGGCGGCCGCCCAGGCCGCCGTCGTGGCCGCGGCAAACCAAAGGGATGGCCGCCGCGGGAGCTGCGTGGCAGTGTCGCCGCCGGAATGGAGGAGGTCGGGGCCCTCGCAGAGCTGCAGTGGCGACGGTGCCAATTGCAGCAACGAGTCACGGCCGCGCCGCGGGTCCATCAGCGGGTCCATCGGCGCGTGCATGGCCCGTCGGCTCTCAATCGGCGCAATCGGGGCGGACCGCTCTTCCGTCACGCGCAACAAGGTGGTGCCCAATACAGCAGAGAACGTCTCGCCCGCAGTTGCAGCGGCGGCGGCGGCGGCTGCTGCCGCGCATGAGGCAGGCGATGCCGCGGCTGTGAAGACGGGGTCGTCTTCGCCTCCAGACGCGGCTACCCGCGCCAACCGCACGAGCGGCGACGAGCCGGGCAGTGGGAAACCCACCCAAAAGCAGAAGGTGGAGGAGGACTCTGTCAACGCCGCAGCGGAGGCCAGCAAGTTGGGCACGGCTGGCAGTGGTGTGGAGGTGGGCTTCCACCAGCGCATCGACGCCGTCGCGGGCGTAAAGGACGACAGGAAAACGTCGACGGGATCGCGCCCAGGCTCGCTCGTGAGGATCGAGACCGCCTCGGCGCTGGAAGAGGCACAGGGCGCACCGAGAACCACATTCACTGAGGGCACCCAGAAAGGGTCGGCACTCAGATGGATCATGCTGCCGACGAGCCGCCCGCGGCTCACGTGGGACTTGATCGTCCTGCTGGTGGCGCTGCTCTCGGCACTGCTCGCGCCAGTCCAGCTCGCCTTCTGGGCCGACGTGCGCACCTCGTGGTTGCGCTGCGTCCTGGGCCTATGCATCAACGTGGTGTGGTTGCTGCACGTCGCCATCAACTTCCGCACGGGCTTCGAAAAGGAGGGCGTCATCGTCACGACGCCGCGTGCGGTGGCGATGCGCTATCTCAAGAGTGCCTTTGGATTTGACCTGCTCTGCTGTTGGCCAGACGAGCTGGTGCTGCTCGGTAGCGGCCTCGCGTCTCCCGGGGGTGACGCCGATTCGGCAGACCGCTCTGAGCACCTGCACAACCCCGCATTCTTCTTTCTTCTCCTCAAGGTGTTCTGCGTCCTGGCGCTCGTGCGCTGCTTCCAGACGCAGGAGACGCATGGCAACCTCAATCCGGGACTGCTGAGGCTGACGCGCGTCATGATGATCCTCATCTTGACGTGCCACTGGGTGGGCTGTCTGTGGTGGCTGATCGCCGAGATCGAGGGTCCGGACATCGTGATGGAGGAGGACAGCCTGTGGGTGCCGCTCGAGTGGCGCGAGCTGCTGCTGCCAGGCACGACCCCGCACATGCTCTCGCCGGCTCCACTCGGCAGCAAGTACGTGCACGCGCTGTTCTGGGGCGTCTCGCTCGTCTCGGGCATCACCGTGATGGAGTTCGAGCCGGTGACCGACCTCGAGATGGCGTACACGACACTGTGCGTGCTGAGCGGCCTCGGCATCTACTGCTACGTGCTCTCGTCCGCCACCGCTGCTGTGACGCGCATCGACAGCCGCGATTCGGGCCACCGGGAGCAGCTCGAGCAGATCGATCGCTTCCTGCGCTTCAAGAGGGTGTCCGAGCGCGTGCGCACGCGCATCGCCGACTACCTCGACTTCATCCACTCGACCGCCTCGACCGACGGCCTCGACTTCATGAGGATGCTGCCGGTGACGCTGCAGGCGCAGCTCTCGCTCGCGCTCAACATGCAGTGCCTCACGCGTGTGCCGATTCTGCAGCGATGCACCGCCGACGTCGACTCGTCGGTGATGGTGGCGCTCGTGATGAAGCTGAAGACTGCGATCCACTTGCCGCAGGACGTCGTGCTGCGCCAGGGCGAGATGTGCTCGTCGCTCGGCTTCATCAACCGTGGGATGCTCGAGGCCATCACCAACCTGGGCGCGCCTTCCGAGACGGTCGTGCAGCTGCTGCAGGACAACGAGTTCTGGGGCCAGGTGATGCTCGTCGTCGACCGGCCCGCCAAGTGCTCCGTGCGCTCCATCTCGTACTCGGACGTCATGTCGCTCAACCGCGAGGACATGATGGAGGCGCTCTCGTCGGCGGTCAACAGCTTGGACATCCTCGACAAGATCCGGCCCGACCTCCACACGATGACCGACCTCGTGTCGGGAGACCTCGCCGACATGGAGCAAAGGAGCATGCAGCGACAGCGCACGCGCTGGGGGCTCTGCGCCGGCAACGACGGGGCGGCGGCGTGGGCACGGCTGCGTGGCCGCGTCAAAAAGGGCAACACCACCAACCTGGTGGAGGCCACCGCGGGCAGCGAGGACGGCGGCGATCGCTGCAGCAACCGGGGACCCCGCCGGGCATCGTTGGTGGGCGCGCTGCGCCGCACCTCGTGCTCGTGCAGCGGGCGACACAGCGATCTGAAGAAGGAGACCCTCGCCGAGTGCTCGGGCACCGACGACGCCGACGACAGGACAGGCATGCCAGACCGGCTGAGCAACCTGAGCAGCCTCGCCGAAGGGTCTGAGGCCACGGCTGAGTAGCCCTACGTGAGGTGGGTGCGTCATAAAGCTACACGTCGCAAGGTGTGCCCAGTGGCGCGGCCCTCTCTCTCTCTCTCTCTCGTCTCGCGTCGTAAAATCATTTCCCTCTCTACACCTCACGGAGCCGAGTGCAGCAGCCGTCCCAAACGAGATCCACCGGGTTCCGCTCCGACTATCTGCGCTTCTTGCCGCCGCCGCCGCTCTCCGGGAGCGCGCTGGGATTCCCAGCCGTCGCCGTCGCGTAAATGCCGGCCAGCGCCAGCAGCAGCAGCAGCCCGACGACGAAGAAGCCCATCATCTCCTCCTTGCGCTGCAGCTTCGTGTCGTTGGCGCCCGCCTCCTTGCGGTCCTTGCGCGACTGCGACTTGTCGCGCTTCGTCGCCTTGCCCGTGCCACCGATCTCCGAGCCCAGGAAGAGCCGGCCGACCAGCCGCAGCACGTCGAACAGGCCCTGCGTCATCGTACCTGGCAGCCCGCGCACGGCGGCTGTGGTGAGCGCGTGACGGCGGCGCGGCGTGGTGCGTGTGCGTGGGTAGTATCGTGTGCAGGGTGGCGCGACGCGCCTGGCATCGTGCCGCGGTGTCGATTAGGTTAACTCGCGGCTGCTGCTGGCTGCGCAACCTTTGGCATGAGAGGCTACAGCACCAAAGGCACAAATCGACTCGCAAGGCTGGCTCGGGATCAGTGTCTCCCCACGTGGGCTCTCCTGACCGGCAGCTTAGGCAAAGCAATGATCTAAAGTATCTAAAGTAAACCACAGAACCATACCTTAGAACGCTGTTCGACACTTACGCTGCACAGAGAGGATGAGAGACGAACACCGATACTGAACTGAACTGAACTGAACTGGTGGCTACCCCATAGTGCCGGGGTGTACCGCTAGATCATGAGAGTGTGTCTCGTGTCGGTTTTCTAACAAGGTTTCAGTTCAGTTCAGTTCAGAACACCGATGATGAACAGATGATGTAGGAAGGAAGTTTTGCACGTTGGTGTGTGACCGGTCTTTAGTTACTACGTAGTAGTTTAGATGTGTTTCCAAAATTGTTTGAACACGCGGCGTAAGCCCAACCCCGCATAGTGCATAGACACACCCGGTCTCACTCTCAACAATCATGCGGCGGCTGGGGCACTCCGACGCGCGAGGCGCGCGGCCAGCGCGGCTTGAAAGGGGTTGGCCGACTCGCTCGCGTCCGGCACGGTTCGCTCCGGCCGGTGCCACTCGTCCTCGGCGAGCGGGCGCTGGCCGGCGGCGGCGAGGGCGGCGTCGACGAGCTCGCGCTCGGCCCACGGCACGCCCGCGTGCTTGGCGAGCAGGAAGAGCGTGGCCGCCACGTGCACGTCGCGGCCCTCGTCGCCGGCGCAGTAGGTCTCGAGAGTGTAGCTAGGCACGCCCGCCTCCTCGAGCAGCGCGCGCGTCATCACCTGCTCGCCGTCGGAGTCGCCCGCCTGCGGCGTCTCGGCGTGCGCCCACGCGCTGCCGAAGCCGGTGCGCGCCGGGTAGAAGCGCGCGAAGATCTTTGCGATACCCTCAGCGCACAGCCCCGGCGGCGAGCCCACGTTGTAGCACATGCCCTGTGGCAGCGCCCAGTCGTGGTTGAAGACGCAGAGGCCGGGCCGCGTCAGCTGCGAGCCGAGCAGCTCGCGCTGCAGCGCGAGCCCCGCCGTCTGGTTGGTCTCGCCCCACCCGCGGTTGGGGTCGGACCACCCCTCCGCGTACTTGATGCCGCCGCGCTCGTCGGGTGCCACCCACACGCGGCCGTCGGCGCACTGCGCCACCGTGGCGCCGAGCTTCGGGCAGCCGCGCGCGCCCGCGAGGTGGCCGACGCGGTTGAGGCACGGCACGGTGACCACGCGCGCGCGCGACACGATCTCGCGCACGAGCGGGAGGGCGGTCGCACGGCACAGCTCCTGCAGCGCCCGCACGCCGTCCATGCCGCGCGTCTCGTTGCCGTGGACGCCGCCGCAGACCAGCAGGGTGGGACCGTCGGCGCCCATGCCGAAGATCTGCAGCTCGAGCTGATGGCCCAGCAGACCGGCGGCGACCGGCTGCGCGTCCTTGGGACGCCCCTCCTTGGAGGGAAGCACGAGCACGGGCCGCGCGCGCTTCACCCGGTGGAGCATCTCGCCGTGCAGCGGGTCGAGCGTCCGCAGCCGGGCGTGCAGCGCCGCCGCGGCCGGTCTCTCGGCTGGAAGGGTGACTGTCAGCCCGTCGGAGGAGGCGGCGAAGGCCACGGGTGTGCTGCGCAGCACCAGCTGCGGGCGCGCGTCGTTGTGCAGGTGGTACGACCGAAGCGTGCGTGCGTCGTCGGCCAGGGCGTCGCCGGCGAAGGCGAGCTGCTGGAGGTGGACGGGCACTCGCGTGAGGCTGTGCAGCCGACGCTTGAGGTCGGCGACGGTGGTTCGAGGCGAGAGGTCGGAGAGCGCAAAGGTGCGGCCGTCGTGGGAGACGCGGATGTCCATGTGGGTATGAGCGTGGCTTGGCAGGAAGTGGATGAAAGCTCGCTAAAGTCACAAGGGCCAACACAGCGCGGAGTCTGCAAATTAGGCAAGTCGCTCGACTTTAACCGTGGGGGTGGAGCCTCAGCCTCAAATACATGGTACCATGCATGGTACAAGCGGCCTGCCTGACGCCACGGCCCGTGGCGCGAGCGGTCACCGTCGCAACGCAAGGTGCGTACCGTTGGTTGGCAG
>Ga0115006_10001973_pt1 | contig 13232 bp, 11 predicted proteins | sample ArcOceMetagenome_3_FD_88943 | JGI IMG/M metagenome (GOLD analysis project Ga0115006, IMG submission 88943) | Marine eukaryotic phytoplankton communities from Arctic Ocean - Arctic Ocean- Svalbard ARC20M Metagenome | ecosystem: Environmental > Aquatic > Marine > Oceanic | place: Arctic Ocean...
ACACGAGGTAGGCTCACAGTGTACAAGAACGGGAGGCGACTGGGCTTACTCATGGAGGGCCTCTCCGGACGGTACTGCTGGATGTGCCAACTTGCCCCGAAGGGCTCAGGCGTGATCATCAACAGGGGCGTGGTGCCTAACGGAGTCCGACACGAGGAGTCAGCACCAATGGTTCACATTTGAAAAAGGGATTCACCACCGGAAGATGCACACATGTGCCTGCAGTAACAGAGAGGACACTTATGAACTCTAATTATGTCACTACGAAATCATTCGCGCGATCACATCTCGACTTTTGCGTACTCCTTTGTTGGGAACCAGGTTCCTCTATATGTGGTATGCTCATCTCCAGGATCGCGTTAGCACTCCAGAGATTCTGCATCAGTAAGGTTGGAAGCCGAACGAAGATGGCTTGCCCCTGCTTGCCAGCATAGCACGCTATGTAGCTCAGATCGCCGAATTCCCCTTTGATACTCCAGTCAACCTCTTCCCCTCTTCCCTCCCCTCCGCTCCATGCTCAAGTTTGTTTCAGCTCAAAATCGATCACGTCTTCGAGAGGCATCAGATGAAACTTCACAGAAACTGCACCATAACGGTCTATTTCCAACTCGGCCGATACGTCGGGGTTGCAATCCTTCTCCATCGCCTTTGTGCTCCACGAAACCGACTGATTGGCGTTCATAAAATTTTGCAATGCTTCCCGGTGCTTCTCGTCGTTCAGGGGCGACGTATCATTGCAACCGTCGCCGATCACGAACTCGACGTGCTCAAGTCCAGCTTGGTACGGACTCCCTTGCTTGGGCGAGGGGACCTCTATCACGTCAATCTTCCTTTCCGTGTCGCCGCACCGAAATGTTATCGGCGAGGTCAACTTGTACGTCGAGATCAGCCTCCCGCCAATCTCGGACTCGATCAAGAGTTTGCATTTTCCGGGGGCGTCATTGAGCGATTTTGTAAGCTCGGTGTATTGCTCGAGAGACTGGGTTCTGTAGCAGACGTGATCAGCCGCGAGGCACGCGACGTCCGTGTGACATTGCTCCAGCAGTTGATTCGAAATTGACGTGATGAATCGAGGGACCTCCTCGTGCAGATAGGAGAGCAAGCATTCCACGTCGTGATGAGAGCTCATCATTGGCGAATGTCCTCCGTCAGGTCGACAGGTGAACAGGTTCGCCCTGAGCCCTGAAGCCGATGGCAAGGCGGGACCCCAGTGTAGTGGTCTCAAAGTTACTTCACTGATCTGTGCGTTTCCTTCAGAGGGGTTCAGGGGTTCAGGGGTTCCGGGTTCGTTCCATGTTCCATCCTGCGTTCCATCCATGTCTGATGAGACTGAGATGTGTAAAGTCTGATGGCCAGTGCACGACTAAGTAATATATCTCTTTTCAGTTGCTAATATATACACGTGGAAGTAAGAAGATTCCTGTGGCAGCGATGTTCGACGATGGGATATGGCGATATGGCACGGCCAGGCGAGGACATGGGCGGAGGAGGCGGAGGAAGGATTATGCCGGTGGATGATGGGGATGTGATGGTTTCACTCAACGAATATTGAGAGAAGGACACACGCACGGCACGGTAGAACGATTGCTCTGGGAAGGCGGTCTCATTTCAATTCGGCGACATCGACGTACACGGACACGGCCAAATAATAAACGCCACAAAATGAAACGAACAAACTTTTCTTCGCAACAGAAGCTTGGCGTGCTTGAGTTCATCTCAGCGCTAAACTCCGACGATCCAGTGGTCGCTCTCGACAAACTAAGCCAGTTCAACCAAATCGTGAGGTCGGAAAGGCGTTTCGCCGTTCTCGGGGACACTGATTGCGACACTGATGGTGATGGCGGCACGGGGCTCGGCGGCGATACCCCACACGAAAACGAGCCCCCAACCGAACGACCAGGCTACCATCCCGGCGAAGACCAAGAGAACGTACACCAACCGCCAAAACGCCAGAAACTCGAGCCAGAGTGGGCAGAAGACCTCATGAATTATCAGGTTCCGTTCGTCGGCACGTCAGTCTCGAAGGGGGCGACTGGACAAGGTGCGCACTTTTGCAACAACTGATGAACTTTGTGCTATGATTTAGATTCGTTCTCAACCTCGTCCAGTCCAACCGAACGTGTGGCCAACTGGTTTCATCGAGGTTTATCAGAAACACAGTCCCCTCGGTGTCGAATTAGTCGACAATAACCACCTCAGCTGTGCCCCTCCTAATGGGATCCACAAATCGCTGTTCATGAAAGGTGAAGGATCTAAAGCGCAAAGTCAATCTGGAGTGAGCCGCGGGCAAATCATCTCAATTGCACTGCAGACCCAATATTGGACAGCTGTTTCCGAGTACCTCCTTGGCTTTGCATCCGCGGGACAACTTCGAAGGGAAACGGGTATGGATCAAGAGCTAGGGACATCAGAATCATCAGAACCGAAATGCAGAATCTCCCCTGCTGCGATGACTGTCTTGATGAAGAGGCGTCTACCTGAGTGGATACATGCAATCCATTCCTACTCACAGAAACATCAATCGCACGAACTAAAGCTGCAAAAGGAAAACCAAAATATCAAGAAGCAACGGCAGAAGGAACAGCAGCAAAAAGGCAAGAAAAATGCAGAGACGACGACAGAGTCACAGCGTCAACAAGTTCATAAAATAGAGCAGAAACATCGCTTGATGGAGGAGCAGCACAAGCGCGAAGAGAGTCTTCTGGTCGCGGTGCTTCAGAATTTGGTCGCACTTTGCCACGTGTCGGTCGGGACGGCCCGTGAGGTGTTGCGACAGATTACGGCCGTAACAGACACAAAGAAGTCCGAAAAGAGTCCAAATAAGTGGACGTACGATGGAAGCTCTTGGATGTCAAACTTATTCAGCCAAAAGACCGGAACATATTCATCTCTGGAACCACAGGTTGAATGCTTGAGATTGATCTGCACTCTAATAGAGAAACGGGATGCCCAAATACTGTCGAGGCTTACAGAGGTTCCTCTGTGGATGGCGAGGAATAATGCGAGTGGCCAAAAGAAAGGATCCGTGGACAAGAACTTGGGCCTAGCTTATGTCGCGTTAAGGAACGGCGTTCAGCTCTTGTTGGGATTGCGCCACAAAAGCAAAGATGACGACGAGTTTCAGGCTCTAGCGAGGGTTATTTCGAGGCTCCTAAGAGCCGTGCGAAACTCGGTCATTCCTAGAGGTGGCGGTGCAAAGACGGGAAGCCACGAAGACACTTTCACCAATCATGCCATTGACCTTTTTTCGGGAGAAGTTCTCAGGATCCTTACGACCCTAGCTTTGCTTGCGCCAACTTCAGCCGCCACACCGGAATCAATACAAGCCATTGTCGTGGACGAAAATGATTCCTACGACAGACTTACGCCGGTTCAGGCCGCCGCAGTCGAGGGAAGGCGAATCCTATATGTTATATTGATCGACGTTTACCGTTCGCCTTTGTTGGTCAGGGTTCACAGTCGTACGGAGGGTCAAGCGGCAAGGATCCAAGAGCAGAGGGATTCGTGCCTAAGGCAACTCTCTGCTGCTCTGCATTGCCTGGCAGGCAGCGAAGACAAACTGTCTATGATGCTAATCGGTGTGGCATTGACTACAACGCCTCGTTTGGTGCCCACATTTTTGAATGGCCTGAAACTTGGTCATACTCCTGAGTCTTTGTCTTGTGCAGAGAGCATAATAAGCGCGGCGCCACCTCTAACTACCGGTATGATTGGCGCTAGCCCTTGCAGCAACGATGCGATATCATTCTTAGTGCCTGACGGAGTGACAAACAATCTTTGGAGCAAAGTGCTGCAAAGTTCCAGTGCACTCACAGTGGCGAGTGGGTTGAAACTGATCATCTCTATTTCAAGAAGGTTCGAAGAGTTCAAGGAGGAGATCCGAGAGCGCAATCAACACGTTTTAGACTCGACAAAGGAAGCCCTGATGAGCAGAATGCCCAACGCAAACTTGCTTCTTTCGATATGCCCTAGATTCAACCCGTTCTCTGAGTCTTCGGAATCGAATTCGATTGTCCTGCTTGAATTCTGCCAGGCCTTGCAGTGTCTCATAGGAGTCGATTCATCGTACCTGAGTGGCGCCAAATTTGATTGGTCGAGAATCTTACCGGAAGATGTAATTTTCTTCGGTGTTCAACCGCAGCTTCAGACTCGAATAATCGAAACTGTAACGACCTCGTCGGGCGCAATTCAGTCTTTCGAGGCCATGCTCCCTAACATTCTTTCGATCATGGTCAAGACAGAAGAAGCTGCCGTGGAGACGGCTGCTCGTAAACTCGCATCGTCATTACTTTATGAAGAGTTGTTCCCGTGCTGCAGGGACTCTGATGACGCGGAGGCGAAGTATTGTCGTGAATACGAGGTGTCGCTCTGGGTCAATGCTGTCGACCAAAGCACCCTTCAAGAGTTGTCCTTCGTGATAAAGGAGGTCAAGAAGTCACGGCTGCACACAAAGATAATGATATCTCAAGTATGGTCATCTGTGTGTGGCAAAAATGCCATGCCGCCCTTGTGCACTTCCTTTGCACTGCTTTCGTCAATCAGTCACTCGCTGGCAGATACCAAGTCCTACTCCGAAGCATTTTCGTCGCTTCTGGTTCGAGTTGGATTGAAACTACTTTCGTTTCAGACCGATTCCCGGCCCCTAGCGTCCGTGATTTTGCATTCCATAGGTGGAAAAAAGATCGACCAAATTCACGGCGAATTGAACGAACTAATCGACCTGGCGAAGCGCAGTTTGAGCGAGGAATCGTCCAGCAAATATTGCGACGAGGACATTGGGAAGACCCTATTAAGACTGAGGCAAGCCATCACTATGATCAAGTCCACCAGGTGCCAAAGCGAGAAGGAACGACTACTGGAGTCGATCCGTCTCGGTGTGTCTTTCTTGGGGTCGCTCGCCTTGGCTGGCAGCCAACCTGAGCCAGTAAAGATGCCCGCGGCAGATGTATTGCAGCTCTTTCAATCTAACGATATCACATTGGACGAATTGCAGAGCATGGCAATGATTCTGATGTCGAGTGCCAGGGACAGACTAGACCAAGAAGATGCTTTAACATCTGTTAGAATAGCAATCGCCGAAGACGAATTGCGCCACGCGGTCGAGGTTCTATTGACACGCCTGCGGAATCGGCATAGAGAGGATGATTCTACCCTGAAACGACTCCTATATGCAATACTTTGGCCTGCCATTTCTACCAGAAGCTGGGCCACTGGAGAGCACTTACATATGATGACAAAGCTCACGGTACAATCGTGGTCCGTCATTGCGAATGGAGCTTCGGGTATAGATGCGGATTTTAGCAATCATTGCGAAGATTGTTTACTCACGCTGATGGACTCGATCGGTGACTCTCAACTGGAATTGGACTCAAGTCTCGCAGGCACTGTCACTTCTATCTGCCTAGACTCCATCCTTCTGGGCCGAAGGGTCGAAACGCTGGCGAAGCTGCTTCAATCCTTGATGACGTTGGACAGCATTCCCTTTGGCGAACATCTATGTGAGGTCTTTTCCGATGGTATCGCAACGGGCAAGTATTCTAGTTGCTGGGAGGGCGGAGACCTGGATGGAATCGCTGCCACGTTCGTCCTCAATTGCAACGACGATGGTGCCGCCGAACTCATTGGCTTCACAAGAGCACTTACCACTATAGGCGAAAGGTTTCTTAAGCTCATGATGAGCCGTTCGGTGAGCGTATGTTTTGTCCATTTCACCTACACCTTCTTCGTTCCTGATTCTCTCTCTCCATTAGCATCCCGGGTCTCTACTGGTCGATGTTATTTCTAATATCTGTTCGAGGAATTTGTTACTGCAAGAGACTGAATATGTTCTGCTCAGTATGTTCGCAGACGTCAAGTCAACGCGGAGGCTTGAACATGACATCGGAACAATGAAGCTGGCGATTGAAGTTGACTCTCGACTGACATCGAGTTTCGCTGATCAGAAAACCCAACTTCTGCCTCATGTGTTTTTGAGCTGCTGCCGATTGATCCCAAAACACCTCAAACGATTGACACGCAGCAAGAAAGACATCGACACACGGCATGTTGATGGTCTACTGCTCGTGTACTTTTCCTCGCTAGATGGCGCGCCTAGACTGCAATCTCAAGACGAAATAAACGTCATTGACGGCTGCATTGTTTCTTGCTTGAAATATGGCATGATGGACCCGGCGGGATCTGTGCCAGGCTCAACACTAGGAGGGTGTTTGAAAGCAATTCGCGTGTTTTTGAAGGTTCGGGCCGAATCGACGCAGCCACAGCTCGGCAGTTCTGACCTTTCAGCAGCACAGCTGCACGCTATGGCGCTCTCGCATTCTCATTTCCGGTCGGCACTGGGCGGCGGAGAAGTTTCGGGGGGAGTGACGCAGCAAGCCGAATTGGTGAAGCTGTTACTATGCACCATTTCTATCGATTTTGATCGAATTAGGGTGGATGAAAAGACATTGTCTGCGTTGTTTTCCGTATATTCTGCTGGCACAAAAGGTGTCGATCAGAGTATAAGGCGGCTTTTATTTTGCTACGAGCAAAATGGCTGCCTCGCAAACGAGGTAAGCCATAACACATCAGTCATTTTTGAATTCATTAACCTCGCGTTCATCGCAGTTGTGTTTGAGCGATCTGCGCTGGGGGGCGGCTCGTCGGAATTCTGACAACTCTGACGACCTCGAGAAAGGCTGGGATTGGATCATCGAATCATTGGAGACAAATAGGGTCAAAACAACTCTTTCGCAATTCCCAGTTTGGGATGCCTATGAGCCCCGGTCTGAGTCGAGCGTCGAAGTTTTGATGCCAACAAAGCCGAGCACACAGTCAGATTCAGATTCCGAGTCCACCGATCACTCTGCCCAAGAGGTCGAAGAAAAAACAGGCCACTCAAGCGAGCTGGTCGCAGACGACTCGTGGCGAGGTACGGGAGATGATGCGAGATATAGTCCTGGGTTCGTTCTGCCTCTTTTGTTGGCAGCTCTGGAGGCGAATCCATTCGGCCTACACGAAAACTCCAGCGAAATTGATGAGTGCGAAGACAAGGATAACGATGATGTCGCCGCAGAAGATGCGAAGACCGACGAGACCTCTGAACACAGACGCAACTTTGTAATTCTGTGTCGGAAGGTTTTCGACAAAGGCGGGGTGGCTCTTGCGCTGGCTTCTTTGTCGTCCAGATGCCCAACCCTGAGAAAAATCGCCGTGTCCATTTGCGGCCTTTTCTTGCGGGCGCTTCAAACAAAAGAAGCGAACGAACTGAAATCTTGGCGAGAACGACCCCAGCTAGCAATGGTAATGTCTTCGGTGCAGCGCGGCCTAGCTGTACGACGTGCTTTGCAGGTGCAACGGGCGGAAAGAGACGATTGCGGTATCGAGTTGGGTGGAGTCGTCGACACTGATTATCACAAAATTCCCCTGATTCCTGCAGTCTCGGCCGTGTTTCTCGCCAGGGCGACGCGCATACTGTCACAACCCAACGATGCCATGTTCAGCCACCTGAATCGATATTTCCTCCGCCTATCTGAATTCCACGGAGCTTTCCAGGATTTCTTCGGTTTACCGACGATATTGTCTCTCTACTGCTCCTCAGCTGATGATATATCTCGCAGCAGAGTCGAAAGAAGCTGGGCACTCAGCTTGCTGAAGGACGGGTGTGTTGATGAATTTTGCTACCGAATCATAGCACAGCACCACATTCCGGAGTTGCTCATGAGCTCATTTGACAGTCTAATTGACCAGCCCGAGAGTGAACATGAGATGTGTCTGACCCTGGATGTGCTCAAGACGTTCGTAACGTCCACAGGATCTCGTGCATCAGACCTCGTCTGCAGACAGGGTATCTTAGCATGGCTCTACGGCATTTTCAATTGGAGGAGCGTTGCTTTAGCAATGCCTGGTCAATCAATGAGAATCAAATACCTCAACTTAATCGCAGCCGCCATAACTTCACTTGGCAACCTTGACAAGGAAAACAATGTCTTCTTCTACGAGCAGTCATCTCTTACACAAGTCGTCGCACAAGTAAGAGACGCAAGGTGTCATGATGAGGAGAAAGAGGGAGAAGGTGCCGAATTGCATCGGGTGGCAGATGAGGTGATAAGGTTGATAAATCTCCACAGATTGGATCGAAGACGAGCTAAAGAAACGCTTCGAGCTGCCAGTTAAAGATAGTTTCAGGAAGTCATATCCAAAATCCAGTGAACAACGTTTTCCACTGCCTGTAGACCTAGAGGTAGTATTCAAATAGAGCCTTGTCTGTATTCAAATTGTCCAATAAGAATGAACGGTATTGCGGCCTTAGAATTGGCTTCCCTTATGAAGAGTGTCCAATGTTCTTCTCTACCATTCTACCATACAATAGTCAAGCCAAACTACCCAAAATTCTGAACCACTGGCAATGAGTCGACTTGAATGTCTTATGTAGTCAAGATATCTAGGTAGTGGATCTTTGCACCTCAAGATGATGACAAATGATGACAAAGAAGGAATCACTTTGTCTACACCAGAGCGGAGTGCTGCGTTGTAATCCATCCTTTTTCGACCACCTCCTCGTCGAAATTCAATGAAACACTCATTTTTAGGGAGTATGTATTTGGCAGCAACTGCAGCACCAAGCACAGAGATGATTGAGGACAGTCCATTAGGACAAGTTTTCTTGTACTACGATACCTGGTGACAGTGCTGGGCGGCATGTTCTAGATAGCAGAATGTTTTTGTAGTTGTAGAATTGAGAGCAAGGTGCCAGAGGGCTTACCGGGCAGGAGATGGATTTGGTATTTCTTGGTGTCTCACAAATCAATGGCAACACAGGGCGTGACTGCAGATAAACTTGTAGTCTCTTCCTGGAATTACTCTCTGAAGAATGGAGTATATGTTGTTCTCTGAGTAGGGTGAAACGACTGTCTGGTTTGTTCCTCTGCAAGCCACTTGACAAGGATAAGGACTTTAAAGTCGATGAGGATTTAATAGCATTCGAGCAAATGCTAAAGAAAAACAGGATAGCTTCCTCTCCGGCATGGAGCTGAGGGATGCTCCTGGGGATGCTTCAGACCACTAGATTGCATATTCTGTAAATATGAATAATCTGCTTTACATATATTGGCTTTGACCAAAGTTACATTGCACAGGTGGCTTGACTTGCGATGCAAAGAGTTATTTAATACCCACTTCTAGTTCAAATAGTGTGCGTTAGATAGACAGGATATGATCCTGTCTGTCATGCTGCATGCTTCTCCGCGACCTGGTGTGTTTATAAGTGGTACAACTTCGAGAGGGAAGCCGAAGCAGACCAGCTGCCGCGTCTCAATAAGTAAGTAGCTGCTGCGTAGTGGTCGAACTTGATTTTAGACGCGTGCCGCTAAAAAATAAAGTCCGGCAGGAGAAGGAGAGAGGAACATCGACCATCGACTCTCTTCCTCTGGTAGAGTTGCCTCGACCATGCAGGAGGACAGACGGAGAAACTGTTCTTTTGCACCATTTTTCATCAGCGTTTACGTTTCGATTGACGACTTCCTCGACCAATCATAAGTTACACTTCTTCCAAGTTTCCAAGATTTTGGTTTCTAGTTTCGATCATGGTGAAGTTCACTCGTCTTGTCCTTTCGGCCACCGCCACGATGATGGCCCTCACCGAGACAGCGGGAGACAAGTCCGGCAAGGCGAAGGCCAGCAAGGACGACGGGTACTACTTCGCCGAAGGCGCTTTTTCGAGTAAGACGGGTAAGGCCAAGGGGTCCAGCGGCAAGGGATCGGGCCAAGGCGGGACTGACAACTCGGGCGGAGCCCATGGCAACAGTGGCGTTTCCGATACCGATACGTTCGAGCCAGCGATCTCCCTCGCGGAGTTTTCAGCGCTTGACCGATCCATCAAGTTGGGAGACGGCTCGTACTTCGAGTGGGTGAATAAGGAGGAGATCGAAGCTGGCGAAACGACATGCGGATTCCTTCACGCACCTCTCCGCTGGCCGAACGCCGAGGATGACATGTCATTCCCCGAGGTCGAGGTCTGTGAGTACACTCGAGACGTCTTTGTCTTTTTGATTCCTCGGGTACAATGCGCTTATATATAGCTCGCATCACAGATACATGTGTCAAGTTCGCCGAGGTCCAGCCCGCGCCTCGAGGCAACCTCGCCGTGCACTGCGGCGGTCCGAGTTCTCTCTCGGATTGCGTCTACAGTATGGGCGGCGAAACCTTTATAGGGGAAATCGCTGCCAAAACCTACAACGTCATTGCATTCGACCAGCGCGGGATGGGACGATCCCAGCCCTCGTTCTACACACAAGAGTGCGCTCCCCCAGACGGAGACGTCAATGTTCTCGACGAAGAATCAATCCGCAAAGTGGCACGGGCCTACAAAGAACATAACTTGGAAGTGCTGGAACTACGAAGGATTCCATCTTGAGAAGGTGCAAAGCAATGGGGACGTGGAGGCGTTTCATTTCCTCGAATACTCGGGCACTCGTCAGTTAGCCGAGGACATCGAGCGAGTGCGCTTGTTGTTTGGCGACCAGAAGCTTTCCGTCTATGGCATCTCGTATGGAACTGCTGTCATGGGCACTTATGTCACAACATTTCCCGTCAATGTTAACCACATGGTGCTTGACAGTTGTAAGTGTCCTCGATTATGCGTGCCTCTTTCACGCACCTGCTCTAACTCCACTTCTGCACTGAATCGAACTATTCACTGCTATTCAGGCCAATATCCCGTCACGGACCTCATCCCCAACGCATTGGACGACGCGAAAGGGTTCAACCAGAGGATCGAGTTCTTCGTAGCCTCGTGCGAGATGAACGGCGGCGGCCATTGCGGAGTCAGCGACTTGGGTACCTGTTTGAAGAACGTGTACCAATTGACAGAGAAGAATACAGATGCGATTAATGCCATGGGAGATTGGGTGCCGTTATCCTCACTGGATCTGTTCTCAGTAATCACCAACGTATTGATGTCTGATTTGGAGACAATTCCCGATTTTTGTGAGGCCAGCAAGGACTCAGAAACATTTCTCTCGTTAGTCCAACAAGCAGTACAAGATGACGAAGATTCTCCTGATGCAGTAGAGGTCCGCACTGTCAACCGTCAAGCGGGGATGCAGTGTCTTGTTATGGCTCCGGACGACAAGCCCTATTACGGATGCGACTCCAAACCATCGACCCAGGGATATGACGACTTCTTCTTTCCGGGCTATGTTTCTGACCTCGCTGATGGTATTAACCTCCAGTTAGTGCGATCGCAGGACTATGCATTCGGGATCTACAGGTAAATAACAGGCAAGTGAGAGTTAGTATTTCATTTTCTTCGACTGACGAACGACCACGGTTCGCACCTTCAAGTGAGGACCAATACGTTGATCTTGTGATGGAAACAGTCGCAAAATATCCTGGGGCGGGCACTCAATTTCCAGGTTAGACTTGCCAGTTGTCCACGTTCGACTCTACATGCTTGCCTCACTTGTGTTTCTACTCGGCACTGGATTCAACTCTCACTGACCTTAGCAAAACGCCTCGTATCGGATCTAGGAGGAGGCTATTACATACCGAACACCACACCGCTCGTCCCGATGGGAACCCCCCTTCAGAGAGGAATCATTGGTGGTCAACTATACAACCCTGCCACACCTTACGTAGGATCCCAGTTGATGAGACAGAATTTCCCCCTGGCATCTTTGCTGACCTCCCGTTCTGTAAACCATGGTTTGAACCACGCAAGAGCAAACGGCGCAACTGATCCCGTTTGTCAGGGACACGTACAGCGGTACTTCAAAACGGGCGTAGTCGATATAGTAGATGGGCACGTTTGCGAAAGCGAGCCCATAACGGATAGCTGTACCATTTCGGACGCCTTGACCGACGGACGTTGCTCAGGTCGCAAACGCCGTCGCAGAATGAAAGTGGAAGATGATGGCAACTGAGAACGTGAGAAAGAAGAGAAGCGCAAATAATGATGAACGGAAGTTGAATCCCATCAATTATGTGTAGATAGGAATGTGCCATCGTAATGAGTCAGTGGCAAGGCACATCATAATAGGACAGTCAACCCCTGGCTGAGTAAAGCTAAGTACATATTGCAAATGGCACCCGCCCTGGTCTTGGTCAACACCTACCGCCATCCTAAAACTACTACAACAAAAGCCGCCAGCCCCCCAAAAATGTTGCAAACATGTCAACAAGTCCAATGGTTCGCAATCAACCTAAATGAAATTTAAGTGTTTAGTGCTTGTGCTAGTTGCACCAAAGCAAAAATATTGTTGCCCGCGCGTCAGGAAATAGATAGCCACAATTGTTGGTGGTTAGGAAATAGATAGCCACAATTGTTGGTTTAAGAAGAAATTGTTATACTTATCATGTAGGCAGTTCTAGTTCCATAGTTCCATCATCTAGGCGGTTTCAAAAGGGCCTTTCTTTTCTAACTGGGCAGGTACGTACGTAGAATGATCTCTTCACGGCCGAAATTTGTTTCGAGAGCAAGATGATATCGAAGGAATCCATCTCCGTCTACGCGAGATGGTCGGCACGATTCCTCGGATTCAGGCGGTTTGTGCCGATGTCTTCAGATCTTCCGTCCGGCATTGCATCATAGAGAGTTGGGGCTTTCTTTTTCTAGGTAGTCCACCTACCTACGGAAAAACGACACTTTCACGGCCGAAATTTGTTGCGAGAGCAAGATGATATCGAAGGAATCCATCTCCGTCTTCGCGAGGTGGACGGCCCCATTCCTCGGATTCCGGCGAGTGGGGCCGATGTCTTCAGATCTTCTGTCCGACATTGCATCATAGAGTTACGCATCTCGCAAGATACGTTGGTTGTTAAGGCTGGCCCAACCGACTGGTAGGGAGTCCGCGGAAAAACAAGCAAAGCTCGGCTTTCCGACGGCCGCCGGAGACTGCCGGCGGCTCGGCGTGACCGCAGAGACAAAGCGGAGACGATCCTGTGGCGGCGGTTCCGATCCGGGACCGTTATCATCGCCGTAGAGGTCGAAAGAGGCCTCGGCGCGGCGTGTTTTGTTCTCTAGTATGTAGGAGTGTCGTTTACTGGACCACTTAGGAAAAGAAAGCCCCAGTTACGCATCTCGCAAGATACGTTGGTTGTTGGGCCGGGCCCAACCGACGACGTCGCTCTAGCTAGTCAAGCAAGCAAAGCTCGGCTATCCGACGGCCGCCGGAGACCGCCGGCGGCTCGGCGTGACCGCAGAGACAAGGCGGAGACGATCCTGTGGCGGCGGTTCCGATCCGGGACCGTTATCATCG
>Ga0115006_10001974_pt1 | contig 13230 bp, 13 predicted proteins | sample ArcOceMetagenome_3_FD_88943 | JGI IMG/M metagenome (GOLD analysis project Ga0115006, IMG submission 88943) | Marine eukaryotic phytoplankton communities from Arctic Ocean - Arctic Ocean- Svalbard ARC20M Metagenome | ecosystem: Environmental > Aquatic > Marine > Oceanic | place: Arctic Ocean...
AGTCAGCTGCGGCTGCCCCAGCAGGGGATGACGGGCTGTGGGATCTTGTTCAAACAATATGGCGGGCCCAGGGGGGACTCTAATGCCTGGAAGCGGGGTGTCTTGGCCGCCACATGAGCGCCGCAGGCCAGCTCCGCAAGGTTGCGATCGAACTTTGACCGTCTTTGCTAGGCTCGCCCGCTGATCCTGCAGGGATGTCGCCAGACTGATCAGACACCCTGTCTGACCAGTATGCGTCAAACGCATACTGATCAGACAGGGCGACAGGCAAACGCGCTTGCCAGTGCGCGTTTGTTGACCCACCCCGCTCCGCCTCGGGATTGCCCGCAGCCAGAAGGGGGTTGGCGCGGGCCCGGAGGACCCGTGTCGGGCGTATGCAAGCGCGCAGCGCGCCCGCGCGGCATGTTTGGGGGCTACCGCGCGGCAAAACAGGCCGAAAACACAACCACCCACACCATCGTGTGGAATCCCAGTGGAATTTGCGGTGCGTGCGCAGTTCCCCAAACAAACGGAGGACGCCATGCTCTCCGCCAGCACCACGCGTGCATGGATCTGGGGAGAGTGCACCGAGGCTGCTGCTCGTTCACGTCCTCGGAGCAGCAGTCACGCAGAGGCCCCGCGGCCGTTGCGTACCATCACCCGCGTCGTGCCCGCAACACCACGCAACGCGCAGCACCAGGGGCTCGCTGAGCGTGCACCAGGACACCGTGGCTTCTCCTGCATTTTGGGGGTCCATGACGAAAAAAAAAAGGTAGTTTCGAATCGCGCCACATGGCGCGAACGCGCCCGTCGGGCGGGAGCTGAGCCCACCGGTCCGCGGGCGCGGGCGGCCTGCAAAAGGTGCACAGCGGCGCGAGCACGTCGGAATGTCGTGCGAGACGCTGTCCGTGTACCCGGACGAGATCCAGTTCCTTGATGTCCGCCCAAACCAGACGTACATCCAGACAGTCGAGGTGATGGCACGATGCGCGCGGGCCTGCGCCTGGTATGTGCGCGCGCGCATCATGACGCATATGTGGTGGCGGGCAGATCCGCAACGAGCTGCAGTCAACATGCAGCTTTCGCATACGGCCGAGCAACGCCGAACGCATCTCCGTGGAGCCAAACACCCTGTCGCTGGCCCCCGGAGAGGTCAAGCGCGTGCAGGTCAAGCTCAAGCTGCAGGGCAAAATGCTGCCGAAGAAGAAGGGGGGGGCGCCTTACCGGTAGGTCGACGCGTGCCAGACTCCGAGCGCGCAAGCGCGTGCAGTGTGTGACGGCATGCAGCTTTGGACGCATATAGGTGTCTGTGTGACGCGCAGAGCGTCTTGGCCTGGCTGACTCGCCACCTGCCCCTCCCGCACCCCCACCCCAACTCTGCGCACGTGTGCAGTGATACGGTGCAGCTAAAGTCCGACTTCTTTGACAAGAAGTTTGTCGTGTCGTTTCAGCCGTCCGGGTCTCAGTGCGGCGCGCAAGCAGCGCGAGCGTGCGTGCAGTTGGGGGCGAAGTTGCCATGCCGCTGTATCTCGGGCACGAGCGCCTGTGTCTAGGCTCGGCGTGGTGCTTGCAGCTGACTCACCGGCATGGCAGGACGGCGGAAGACAAAGAGAACGCCACCGCGCTCATGTCAGTCTCGCAACATTCCAGCACCCGCATCAGCGGGCGCAGCACGCTGCTGGGCGCGGCAGCAGGAGTGGGCGTGAGCGCTAGTGCAGCGGGCAGCAAGAGTGTGATGATGCGGATGTCCGGCGCCGACGCCGTGCGTGTCTCTACGAGCAGCGAGGGGCAGGAGCCGAGCTCGCGCGTGCGCCAATCGTACGAGCAGGTGTGAGAGCAACAGGCCCAGCCGCACCAGGCGCAAGCAGCACCGAGTGCCACCTCACACCTTGGCTGTGTTGTTGCGGCGCACGCGGCTGCTCCTGGCTGAACTCGCCTTCCTGCCTTCCTCCCTGTGTGCAGCACATCAAGGAGTTGCGAGGCGAGCATGCGGCAGCGCTGCGCGCGCGCGACATGCAGCTCGAAAAGATGCGCGCGCGCCTCGAGCGCGGGCTAGCAGAGGTTGAGGAGTGGCGAAGGGTCGCGAGCGAGGGCGAGCTTCACCGGCGGCGCGCGGCAGAGGTGGGCCCTCGTTGCTCCGGCTCCTCTTCTCCGCCCTGTCTCTTCTCCTGTCCCGCCCTGGTGCCTGCACGCCATGCGACCTGCGCCGCGCACTCCCGTGGCAGCTGCGCGAAGCCGTGACTGGCGTGGCGAAGGCCGTGGGAATGTGGTGTAACTTGTGGTGCGTGGGGGGCAGCTGGCGGAGAAGCATTCGCAGATGCAAGAGCGCCTGGAGGAGGTAGAGCTGCGCGAGGTGGCCTTGGAGCGCGAGGCAGCGCACGTGCAAGCGCTGGAGCAGCAGCTGCTGGCGCAGCATCCCGACCTGCACAAGCTGGGCGAAATGATGAGCGAACGGCAGCGCGAAGAGCGTGAGGCGCGCGACGGCAAGGTTTTGCGCGTGCTGCGCACCAAGGACCAGAGCATCGCTACCCTCAACGGGCAAGTGCAAGGCCTGGAGCGCGTCTTGGACGAGACGCGCGCAAAGCTTGCGGCCGCTGACCGCGCGGTGGAGGACAAGCACAAGGACATGGAGCGGGCCTCGCGCGACCACTCGGACGCCCTCGCTTCTGCTCAGGTTTCCCCTAAACCCTAAACCATAAACCCTAAACCGTCCCTTGCCCTCCCTTGCCCTCCCTTGCCGCCTGGCTCGCGTCAGGCCTGACCAGAGCGCGTCAAGCAAGCCTGCGTCAGTGTCGTTGCCTAGTGTAGTTGCCCACGGCCTAGTGTAGTTGCCCACGGCAACTACACTCGCGGCTGCGGATGCGGGCAAATGCACTCACGGCAACTACGCTCAAGGCGCAGGGCGTAGGGTGAGTAGGCGATGTGGTAGGCGAGGGCCAGCCTGGGCCCACTGCCCCATTGCCCAACCCACGGCCCCACGCGCTCCTGCACGGGCAGGCGTAGCGAGCTGGGAGCAATGGGTTGATGGAGCAATGGGTTGATGCGAGTGCTGACTGCGCCGTCTATCGTGTGCCCTTTTCTCCTGCAGTTCAAGTGGAGGGAGGCGCAGGAAGAGGCGCTGGGGCTGCGCGCGAAACTCAACGACATGCAGGCAGCTGCGGTGCAGAGCGGCGCGCTCGGCAGGCAGCTTGCCGATTGTGAGCGGGCAAAAGCTGCGCTGGAGACGGAGGTGTCGCAACTGCTGGGCGATCGCAGCTCGCTCCAGGACGCCTGCGCCGCTCTCGAGGCCAAGGCGTGTCAAGCTGAAGGCAAGGCTGAGACCATCCGCGACCTGCGCCAGCAAGTGGAGCAGCAGGCGGTCCGTTTCCTCGCGTCCTGTGCCGTCCTGTGCCGTCCTGTGTTGTCCTACCTCTGTCCTGTCCTCCCGCCGTCCAGTCCTACCTCTGTCCCGCCCAGCGGCCGCGCATACTCGCGCTTTTTTTCGCCGCGTGCGCCACGCCTCTGCTGGGCGCCTGTGTGTGGCAGCGCAAGACGCGGAGCAAGCCCTCTTGTGCGTAGTCCTGTGTCGCGCACACGACGCGAGCGGCTGACAACGGAGGGCGAATGCAGGAACAGTTGGACGCGCTGGTGGCCGAACTTGGGCAAGGGCGCGCGCAGGGTGGGCTGCAAGATGAGGAAGAGGCGGAGTTGCGGCGGCAGATCAGCGAGCTGCGCGCTGCCAATGCTCGCCTCCAGGCCGACCGCGTCGACGCAGACAAGGTCTTTGAGCAAGAGCTGCAGCGTCTGGGGCAAGCGGCCAGTGACCAAGACTGCACGCAGCTGCGCCTGCAGGTTGCGCGCCTCCAGGCAGCGCTCGAGCTGCAGGAGAAGAGCCTGGCTCGCTCCAGCGTCCAAGGGCAGCGCGACAAGGACCAGGTGATTGCCCAGCTCCAGGCCCAGCTGGCTGCTGCTGCCACAGCGCAGCAGGGGCCTGGGCACTACGGCGTGGCGCGCGCCGGTCCCGCACCCCTCAGTCCAGACTCGTTGGGCACCATCACGCTCGTCGAGTCCGACGCTGAAGGGAGTGGCAAGGCCAGCGCCGGCGCCAGCGTGACCCAGGAAGCCCAGTCGCACCAGGGCCGCCCGCCCATCTCCTCCTCACGACAGCGGGAGCTGGAGGAGCAGCTGGCAGAAGCGCATGCGCGAGAGCACAAGGTGCGGCAGCAGCTGGTGAGGCTGGAAGGGATCCATAAGTCGGCGCAAGGGACGGCCTTGGCCCAAGAGCACCAGCTGCACCAGGCGGTCCGAGTCATGGGCCGCACCTCGCAAACGCTTGAGCAGACCACGGCAGGGCTGAGCCTCGAGGTCGAGCAGTGGCGTGCCAAGGCCGAGGCGGCCAGCAAGGAGGCCAGCAAGGCCAAGGCCAAGGCCGACGAGGCCGTCGCTCACTTGGCGCAGTATGATGCTGGCGTCATTGCCCTCGAGAAGGAGCTCTCCGAGTGCAAGCGCGCGCTCCACCTCTACCATGACCGCATTGTCGCCCTCGCTGGAACAGAGGACAGGGTGGTCCAGGAGAACAGCAAGTGGAGGGAGCAGGATGAGGCCAGCAAGAGCGTGCTGCCCCTGTCAACCCACCTCAAGGCCACCAACAAGCTCGCCCAAGAATACGCGGCCGAGCGCCGCCATCTCGAGCGCAGCATTGCCATTTCGGTGCCTGTCGTCCTTGCCCCTCTCTGTCCCCCCCTCCCCCCCTCTCTTCTCTCTCGCGCGCGCTCTCTCTCCTCTCCTCTCTCTCGCTCGCTTGCTCTCTCGCTCTCTCTCTCTTGCTCGCTCTCTCGCTCTCGCTGGCGCGCGCGATGGCCCTGGGCCTCTTGGTATCATGCTGTGTCCACCCACGGCAGCATCTGAAAAGGGGGGTCGGGGCTGGGGCTGGGGGGCAGGGCAAGGCCTTGGAGGCAGCGCGAGCCGAGCTTGTGCAAAGCCAAGGGCAGCGGGCACAGGAAAGCCACGAGTGGGAGCAGCGCGTGCGAGAACAGGCAGGCGCCCTTCGGGACCTGGAACACCGCCTGCACGTGCAGCGCGACGATGGAGTGGTGCGCATGCAGGAGTTGGAGCGCTCAGTGCGCCTTCTCAGCACCAAGTCCGACGCCCACAAAGCTCTCGCCACCGCCACGTCCGAGGTCACGGCGCTGCGCACGGCGCAGGAGCGGCTCAAGAACGATGTGGCTTACTTTCGCCAGCGTGCCGAGGCGGCAGAGCAGGAGAACAAGGCGAGCATGGAGCGTGTGGTGGCGCTCCAGTGCAAGCTGAACGCGGCACAATACGCCCCGTCGAGCTGCCCCCAGCTCGTGACCACCATGTCCGAGCAGATCGAGGCGCAAGAGGTCGAGGTGGAGCGCCTAGAAGGCATGCTGCGCGTGGCCAAGCAGCAGCACGACCAGCAGGCCGCCGAGGCCGAGCTCATGCGCGCCCGACACGACGAGCAGCTCACGGCCGCACAGCTCCTCGCTGACACCCATCAGCGCCGCGTGCTGCAGCTGCAGGGTGAACTGCAGGCGGTCGAAGACGCGGCGCGCAAGTCGAGCGAGGCGGACGCGGATGGCCAGGAGCTCGTCCGCCGCTCCCTGGTCTCGCTCCTGCCGTCTGCCCCTCTGGACGTTCTCTGCCAGTATCTGTCTCACGCGCGCTCGCTGACGCCGTCGTGCCTTGCGCTCCGATTCTGACAGCACTGCGTCTGGGACTCGGCATGCTGCCTTGCCTGCGTGCTTGCCTGCGTGCTTGCCTGCGCGCGCGCAAAACACACATGGGCAGGCGCAGAAAGCAGCAGCAGAAAAAGTGGCAGAGGGGCTCAAGGAACAAGTGGCGCACCTGGAAGAGCAGCTCGTGCATGCACGTGCCGAGCTCGCCGACAAGCTGCACCAGCTGGCCTCCACGCACGCTGACGTGGAGCAGGCTCTCAGGCAGAAGCTGGCCGAGGCAACGCGCGCATGCGAAAGGCTGCAGCTGCAGCACTGTCAGGCCGAGTCGCACGCGCACGACGCCGCCTCGCGAATCGACACCCTGTCCAAGCGCGTGCAGGAGCTGACGGAAGAAAACGAGCACGCGCTGAGTGAGACGCGGCAGTCGGACGCTCGAGCACGCCAGGCGCAGGAGCTGGCGGCGCGCGAGAATGAACGCCTGCAGCACAACCTGGGCAACGCCTCGGCACAGCTCACAGTCTTGATGGACACCATCGAAACTCTCCAGGGCACAAGCAGTGAGCCCAACCGCGTGGCCAACCTGACCACCAAGCTGAGCATGGCGCAGGCGGTGGAGCTGCAGCTGCAGCTGTGCAACGGGCAGCTGCACCACCAGCTCCAGGACAGCCTCAGCCACACGTCCAACCTCGAGGCACAGCTCACAGCCCTGCAAGCCCAGCTGTCGCAGGCTACGCGCAAGGCGTCCGAGGCCCAGGCCGTGCAGGAGATGCAGGCGCGAGAGGTGCATGCCCTCAAAGCTGAAGTTGCGGACCGCGACCAGCTCGTGGCCCAGGTGCCGTGTCCGCTCTCGCCCGCCCCCCGCCCCGCGCCCGCCACCAGTCCTACCTCCATCCCTTGCTATGTGTCAGATACGCCTTTGTGTCAGACGCCTGTGTGTCAGATGCCTATGTGTCAGATGCCTAGGCTGACGCAAGAGGGGCGGGCGGGGCGGGAGACAGGCGGAGGGCGAGTCGCAAAAGCACCTCGCGCACGTCGCCGACTTGCAAGACCAGATAGGCTCCTACAAGCGCTGCCTCGAAGAACAGCGCGCACGGCACGCAGAGCAGATCAAGGAGTTGTGCGCGCAGGCCAAGGAGGAGGAGGAGCGGCAGCGCTCGCGCGCGCTCGCGACGCAATGGCACGAGGAGGTCTTGGCCGCTCAGCGCGAGCTGGTCGAGTTTGCTGTCGAGAAACTCGTCTTCAAGCCCGCGCCGCCGCCGCACGCAAATATGGGCGCCTCGTCGGGCATGCACATGGAGTACGAGCAGCAACAAGCGCGCGAGCGGCTTGCGGCTGCCATCGCCGAGATGAGTGGGCAGGTCGAGCACTTGGTGCGCTCCAAGCTGGTCATGGAGTGGCAGCTAGCCGTCAAGGACCGCAAGCTCCAGGCCCTGTCCGCCGCCCTCGATGCTAGCCTCTCGGCCCAAACCATGGCCGAAAGCCAATGCCGCACCCTCCAGCAGCGCGCCCAGGCACGCCGGGTAGGGGAGGAGGGGCATGCGTGGTCGAGAGTGGAGGGCCTCGAGTACAGGCTCTCGCTGGTGTCGCAGCAGCTGCATGACACCAACCTGCGCGCCATCAAGCTCTCGACAGCCTTGTCGCAGGCGCAGCAGGACCGCGATACCGCCGCTGCCTCCCTCCAAGCCCTCCAGCGCCGCCACGCCACGCTCACCTCTGACCATGCCGCCGCCATGGCTGAGCACCAGCAAAAGACGCAGGAGGAGACGGCGACAAAGGCAGCGCAACTCGACGCAGCCTTGCGCGAGTTTGTGCGCTCCGAGGTCTTGCCGCTCATGACTCGGCAGGAGGAGTCGGAGCAGAAAGAGGTGCTGGCTTTGTCCGAGGAGTTGTGCGTGCGTAAGGCGAGCGAGGTGTTGTTGCTCGAGCGCATTGCTTCCATGCAGCAGCGCCTCGACGTGCAGCGCCGGCAGCAGGCCGCAGCAAAGGAGGCCCTCGCGCGCGCCGAGGAGCACGTGGTGGAGGTCACGGCGCAGCTGGCGCGGCAGCGTGCCTGGTGCTCGCTTCCCGACGCGGTGGAGAGCATGGAGAGCATGGAGCACGTGATACAGGACCGCGACGCCGCGCACGCCTCTGTCGCCCGGCTCACTGCAGACCTGCAGGTGGAGCAAGGCAATTTGGCGCGTGCGCGTGAGGAATCGCTGGCTCAGCGAGCCACGCGGGAGCAGGCCGAGCGCGACGCTGCGGAGGCCGCGCAGGCCTTACGGCTGCAGCGGGAGGCGCATGATAAGGAGCTCGCTTCGCAGAAGGCCATGCTCCTCGACGAGATGCGCCGGGGCGAGCAGGAGCTCAAGGCGCGCTGGAAGGAGTCGTCGGCCCGCCTCCAGGCACAGCTGGACCTGTTGCAGGCGGCGGCACAGCCCGCGCACGTGCCGCAGCTCCCTGCCGCTGCCCACCAGTTGCACGTGGGCGTGCAGACGGATGAGGACTTGGTGTGGGCAGCGAACGAGGACAGGTGGTGCGAGCGGGAGCGAGAGCTAGATGGCGAGGTGATGATGCTCGAAGCGCAGGTCAAGGGCCTGCAGGAAGAGGCCGCCGTGATGCAAGAGCAGCTAGAGGAGAAGGAGGAGGCCCTCTCTGCGCTGCAGCAGGCGATTTCCCTCGCGGCCAAACGCGAAAATGCGCGCGCTGGTGGGGCTGCCGAGGCGCTGTCCAGCCACCTGGTGGCTTCCAAGGTCGAAAACACAGACCTCAAGCGCAAGCTCAAGAAGGCGCAGCAGGCCGAGCGCGAAATGCGCGAGGTCCTGCACGCGCGCCGAGGCACTGAGCGCGTGGCAGGTAGCGCCCAGGCTGCCGCCGACATCCTCGGTGCCCAGCAGGCGCACGCGCCCTGCGCCCCGACTGTAACCTTGGCGGCGCGGCACGAGAGGGGCGAGCAGAAGCCAGGCGAGCAGAAGCCAGGCAGCCTCCGCGCCTCCAGCGATAGCTTGCGCATCAGCGGCGACAGTGACGTGTATGCAAGCGGGGTAGCGGCAGCGGCCGCGCAGGCGCAAGCGCACCTTGCCGCTCTCGAGGCGGGAGCTCACGGTCGGACCTCGGCGGATGGGGCGGGGCTGCTCAAGTGGCTTGACCGCTCTCTGCGCCTTCAGTCCGATGCTGAGGCCTCCCTCGTCTCTGCTTTCCGCGGTGTGTGGTTGTCTGCGTCGTGCGCGTGTAGTGTGTGTGTGTGGTGTGCGTGTGCATGCAATTGCATCATGCAGGGCTAGGCGGTAGACGAGAGAGCTAGGGAGGGGTGAGAGGGGCACGGCACGACGTGTCAGCGGAGGCGACGCCAGCAGCCCTGACACGCTGGGCGTGGGCGGGGCGGCAGGCTTGGTGGAGGCCTTGCATGAAACAGGCAAGCAAGCGCTGGCGGCTCGCGGGCGCGTGCCGACGCCGGCAACAGGGGGGAGAGACCTGGAGCAGCGGCTGGCGGGGCTGGTGCAGGCGCTCTCGGAGCAGGTGCGCAAGAAACGGGCGTTGCTGGCCTCCCTCGCCTCGGCTGCCGAGGCAGACCACCCAAGGGCAGGTGTGCCAAGCGCGCTGGCGGCGGCGGTGAAAAAACAGGCCGACACCATGACCAAGCACCGCGACGGCATCTCGCAACTGCTGCCGCTGGGTCGCCTGGGTTTCGGCGTTTCGAGGGCTCTTGCCGCCAGCGCCGGCCAGGGCGCTGTGCACTCCACCGCCCAGGCCGTCTCGCGGTCCGTGTCCCCGCCAAAGACCAGCAAAGGCGGTGGCCAGGTCAAGATCAAGGACCCGCTTGCCAAGAGGGTGGAGCGGGAGCTGAAAGAAGCGCGCCAAGAGCTGGTGGCGCAGGGATCCAAGCATGCGCTTGAGGTGCAGCGCCTGCGCAAGCAGCTGGCGGATGCGCGCATTGAGGTCAGCTTGCACAAGCTCGAGCACGCCCCAGCCGCCGCCGACACGGACGCCGCGGGGAGGGATGAACTGATGCAGACGTGCCAGGTGCTCAGGGAGCGCTGCGCCTTGCTCGAGACGCAGCTGCTGGCCCTGCGCCAAGAGTCTGCTGCCCCGCCCGTTCCCATCTCTCTCAACCCTCAGGCATCGAACAGCAGCACAGCCATGCCTGCCTCGCCGTCACGCTCCGCCCAGTCTGCGCTCGAGCAAGGAGACGGGGACGCGGCGGCGCAAGAGCAGCGGGCAGGGGCGGAAGGAAGGCTGGCCCAAGCAGCATGCGCGCAACCAGCGACATCTACGGCATGCAAGCCTGCTGCTGCCGTGAATCCTGCCGCCAAGGTGCCGGAAGACAGGCTGGCGGAGCAGCCGGAGCTGGTGCGGCTGCGTGCGGAGCTCTACTCGATGCAAGTGCGCGAGCAAGAGCAGCAGGCGCGCGTGGCGAACCTCACGGCACAACTCACGGCCCTCGAGGCCCGCCCTCGCCCCCCCGACGCCCTCCTTTCTAGCCTGTCCCCCGCCCCTGCCAACCAAGAGCAGCAGCAGCGTGCGCAGGCGCAAGCGCAGGACACGGACAGCAGCGCAATGCAAGGCGAGCGCGAGCCGAGCGCGGGGCAAGGCGTGGAGGGCGTGGTGGACAAAGAGCTGGAGCAGGCAGCGTCCTCGCTCCAGGCCCTTGACCTCACGAGCTCCATCCAGCAATCCGCCCAGCGCCACATCCGCGCGGCGCAGGACCGGGCCGAGGCGCTTGAGCAGCAGCTGCTACGCGACAAGGCCGTGCATGACGCGCAGCTCCTCGAACTTCGTCTGTCCTCCCAGACCCTCCAGGCTGCCCTCGAGGTCCGTGTCCCTCCTCCCAGCCCTGCGGTCGCTCGCCTCCTTCCTGCCATCCTCCTTGCCTCCCTCCTCACCCACCGGCATTAATGAGTTTTTTGCTGTCCTTTGTGTCTCAGCTTCTGACGTTTGACGTGTGCAATGCGGGGGCGTGGGGGGGATGGGGTGGGGGTGGGGTGGCCACGGGGGGTGTGGTTAAAGGCGGAGCGGAGGCAACATGCGCATGATGCAGAGCACCTGCGCGAGGAGCGCATCGCTTCCGAACAGCGCTATGCCGCAGCAAGGCGTGAGCGTGATGCGAGCGAGGAGAAGCTGCAGCGCGCTGAGGCGCAAATGGCCCTACTTCAAACGCGTTCGCACGGTCTCCTCACGCCTGTGTGCCTCCCTGTCACGTGCCCTCGGTGCCGTGCCCTCTGTGCCGTGCTTCTTCTGCCTGGACCCTCGCTGTAAGCCAAGGAAAAGCAGGGGGAGCAACGAACGTTGCCGTCGAGGGCGGCGAGGTGACGTTGATTGTTGGTGGCAGAGACAAAACAAGAGCTGGTGGAAGCTGTGCGCGAGATCTCTGACCTGCGCAAGGCTCAGGACCGAGAACGTGCGAGACACCAGGAGGTGCTTGCTTGGCCAACACGGGGCTGCGTTGTGTGGCTGCGTTGTGTTGCTATGGTGTGCTGCTCCGTTGTGCTGTGCAGCAGCGGTGTCTGCAGCCGGCGCAGGTGGCGCTGCCGAGCGTATGCGTGGGGCGCATTCTGGGCTTAAAGATGGGTGGGCGGCATTGCAGGTGCTGGGAGAGCGGGATGGCCTGGTGAAGCAGTTGCAGGCAACGGTGGCCAGCCTCGAGGCCGCAGCTCTTGCGCCCAATGTGCCCGATGCGGGCAAGGAACAGTTGCGAGCGCAACGCGACGAGGCCTACGAGCAGCTCGAGCAGGTGCGGGCCGAGCACCAGGAGGCCATCAAGGCAATCAAGGGGCAGATAGACCGGACCAACGCCGAGCACCAGCTGCTCGACCATGACCGTCAGCGCGTCATAGAGCAGCTCAAAGCCAAGGTGCTGGCGCTCGAGGCGCAGGCCCAACAGCTTCGCCAACAGCCACAGCTACCCGCCGAGGGCCAGTCGCCGCCGCATGTGCATTCGACGCAAGGGTCACGTTCGCGCGTGCTCCCGCCTCCGCCGTCGCCCCCGGTGCATGGCGAAGGCGCGGGAGGCGAGCATCTCGAATCCCCGCCGCCTTCCTCCTCGTCTCAGGGTCACGGGGCGCACGGCGAGGAAGAGATGCAAGTTGCTCGCGAAATGGTCCACGTCCTCCGCTCTGAGCTCAACCAGACGCGGTTCGTGCCCGCTCCAGCCTTCGTGTGTATGCTTCATGTGTGCATGCATGCATGTGTGTGTGTGTACGCACGCCGGTATAAGCACATAGAGGTATATGTGGCGCGAGCCTGCGGAGCAAGACGTCTTGCTCTTTAGCGTCGGTCAAGGGTTCGTGGCAACGGGCAGAAGAGCCGCTGTATAGCAGAAAGCGCGGTGAGGCAGGAGGAGGGCAAGGGCGCGCGGCGACACCCGATTTTCTGACACCCCGATGCCTCACCGATGCCCCCACAGGCTGCTCGTCGAGCAGCAGCAGCAGCAGCAAAAGGAGAGAGACGAGGAAGCAGCAGAACTGGCGCATGAGGTGGAGCAAAGGGGTGGCGAGCTAGAGCGAAGAGGCCAGGAGCTCAATCGCCTCCACGCCGTGCTGGCCCAAAAGGAGGCCGCGCTGCAGGAGCTGGCGCAGCGCGAGGCTGAGTTGAAGCAGCAAGTGCTGGAAGGCGCGGCCGCAAAAGGCGCTCTCGAAGCCAGTAAGCTCTCTGTTGAGCAAGAAATGGAGCGGGTGCGCGGCCTGCTGGAGAGGGCCAACCAGGAAAAGGCGACGGTAAAGCGAGATCGGGACGAGGTTCGTGCCTCCGCTAAAGCCGACATGGCGCGCGCTGCCGACGAAATGGAACGCATGCACAAGCTCCTCCAGGTTCCCCCTCCTTGCCTCCCTCTCTCCTGCTACCTCTTCCCCCGCGACGCCCTAGACTCCGAGAGGGTGAGGGAGTGGCGTGAGTTGCATGAGATGCAGGGCGTTGCGTCACGGTGACGATGCTCCCGGCCGGCGTTGCAGGCAAAGGAGTTGTGGCATAATCCGGCAGAGGTGAGCGGCATCAAGGATGAATTGAACAAGGCCAAGCAAGACTCGGCGCGCAAGGCTGGCATGCTCACCGCAATCAAGAAAGAGCGCGACGCCCTCGAGTCCCAGCACAAATCTCTGGCCAAGGAAAAAGAGAGCTTGGAGAAGAAGCTCGAACGGGCATTGCAAGACTGCAAGGCCAAGGTCCTCTCGCCCCTTGCGCTCTCCTCCCGCTCTCCTGCCGCTAAACTGCGTCTTCCTCCCGTCTGCCTCCCCGAGCCTACACTATCGCCTACTGACCCTGTGCCCCGCGGCCTACTGACTCTGTGCCCCTGGGCCAGCTCTGGCCCACAGGGCTCATATACAGCCTATATACAGCCTATATGCAGCCTATATACAGCCTACATGCAGCGTGTGTCATGACTGTCCGTCGTCCACAGGACTTTGCGCTCAAATCCTTCCGAGACAAGCTGGCGAAAAGCGAGGGTTCTCGGCAGGTGGAGCTGACTGCAGAAGCCTCTGTGACCAAGCTCAACGAAAAGGTGCCGCTGCACCGCGTGCACTCTTGCTGCACGCGTGCTCTGCTTTGGCTGTGTTGACGCAAGGCGTGCCCGCAATCCAAAGCGACTGGCCAGGCTGTG
>Ga0115006_10001975_pt1 | contig 13230 bp, 13 predicted proteins | sample ArcOceMetagenome_3_FD_88943 | JGI IMG/M metagenome (GOLD analysis project Ga0115006, IMG submission 88943) | Marine eukaryotic phytoplankton communities from Arctic Ocean - Arctic Ocean- Svalbard ARC20M Metagenome | ecosystem: Environmental > Aquatic > Marine > Oceanic | place: Arctic Ocean...
AGTTACCGTGACCCCTGCCTGAGCAAGAACTTGAACTTGGAAGGCCCGGGTTGCCAGCCGGGCAGCCGCGGCCGCGGCTTTGGACTTTGCCGCGGCGGCTGAGCCTGAGTTCGTGGCATGGGGGTCCAGTTCGTGGGCTGTCACAGGGGCGGAAATGGGCTGACCGGCGAAATCAGTACCCCGAGCGGCCGCGGGCCAGGCCACGGCATCTCGCACGCCGGCCGCGAGGCTGCGATGTGGTTTCAGGTGCCAACGCCTCAGACGACCAGCAGATCGACTTCGTCGCGCAGAAGCATCCTGAAGCGCGACGAATCTCTGCCGATCGCCCCTCGCGACTGGGTGTCGTTCGACGCCACTGCGCGCAGGAGCACGGTACCGCCTGATACCAGCAGCAGATGGCTGGTCGCACTCGTGCACAGGCAATGCACTCGCTCCCCACGGTTTTGTCGCCTGACCTTCGCTGCTGGCAGGACGGGACAACCCGGCCGAATACCGCGGGCGGGGCGGCGGGAGAATCGCAGCCGCAGGGCATTGACGTCCCACAACTGTACGCATGACCCCTTCGTTCATGTTGGATTGCTTGCGTTTTTCCGGCATCCGATATTCGGTGACGTCTGTGTTTTGTTTGGCAGCTGGGCTGATACCGTTGGCGGCAGCCAATCCAAGCACTTTCAAGTGAGGACCGTGTCTGCACAATTTGTGCTGCGTTTTTCGTGCGCCGTAGCGCACTTGCGATCTTGAAGACGTGAAAGTGAGGTCTGTGGATTGGCAGGTGCGCGATCTCCTGGAAAACAAAAGCTCGCCGTCGACTGCTCGGACAGCTCCCGCGCCATATGTTTTGTCCGTGGAGCCACAGGTCCAGAAGTGATGCAAGCGCTGACAGATGCATCACACGAAGATAACCTGCGACCAGACAGAGCTGTGGTGTTGTCTGTCTGACAATGTTCGCAACAAAAACCCCATGCAATGGCGTTCGTCTGACAGCGAGCTGCTTGATTTTCCAGACCGTGCACACGGGGTCGCCTGCAAATGGATCTCACCGACAACCGCCTCAGGCCGCCCATGCCATCGAAATATCTACACCTCGGGCAGCCTATGCCATCGAAATGTCTACAGGACCAAATGTTGACACGCAGAATGACTCCTTCATGGGAGCTTTGCAGGTTCTCGAGGAAAAGTTGCAGATATGTTACCTGTGTTGCCCTTTCCAGCGCTGAATCACTGTACGTGCAGAGCTTTGGAGCGACCCTTGGGCTGCCCCTCCAAGGATTTTCACCCAACCAGGAAATCCCATCGAACAATGCCACGGGAGGACGACGACAAATGTCAAGTCCCCTTCGAGACAACAGCGGCAGGAGAGAATTCGGAGTGGCAGCCGCGGCTGCCCGAGAATTAGCGCAGCAGACAGGATCAAAGCCAGGAGGAGGAGACTCTCACCGGGATTCGCCTGCATCGATGATAAGTCTACCCGCGAGCAAGACTGCGAAAGGTAAGGATTTGTTCCAGCATCTTGACAGTGCTTGGGTAATTTGCCTTGGCCTGACTGTTGAGTGTGGCATTTTTTAAATGCAACAGGTTTATGGCCGCCTGTATCACCTCTGTCGCCCATCCAACAAAACACCAAACACGACATTGAGCCCCATCACAGAACCCCAAACAACAGCGACATGACAGAGGAAGAGTCCATGCAGCCTCAGCGTGTAATATCTGTTCTGACAGCTATTGACGGCCTGCAGGACATGCCCGCGAATGAGAAGCCACCGAGCCGAGATGTGCACGCAGCAACTCCGTCCGCGCCAATAATCAATATCACTGGCCAGAGGAGAAGCTCCAGGGATCAGGGGCGTAGAACCCTTGCCACATGGCAAATGTCAGAGCCAGTTCTTGTCCCAAGCGAAAGCTCATTTCAAGAAAATGGAGCACGGCCAGTCTCGGCGCATGATTCATCACGATCTCCCTCCGCGAATTTGGGCGCAAGAGCCCCCTCACATGGGTCATCGCATGCGTATTCAGCTGGTGGACCTTCGATATTGCAGTGGGGAAACGAAATGTCTCTTTCTGTTGCCACCGGGGGGGTACCACGTGTGTCAAACGAACCAAAATTATCACGTGCACAAAAGGCGAGACGAATGATGGATGCGGCGCAGAGCAACCTGGAGGAGCGCATACATCCTTTTTCGTGTGCAGACTCGGTCAAAAACCACGTAGAATGCCGTGAGGATGGCAAACTGCCCAACGTTCGCGTGTCGCGTGATTCACGTTGCCCTTGTCTAATTTTCTCGATTAATGGCGGGAGTTTCTTTCGAGACGGGGTTGCATCTTCGAAGTCTGTGGCAAAGGTCGTGTGTAATGTGTCGTTGGGTGCAAATTCTGGTAGGACCCTTGCGGCGACATTGGAAGAAGATGGGTCTTGGGAGTCTTTTACCGTCTTTACGTTTTCGCTCAACATCGCACAGCTACATCTGCAGACACAAGAAACTTCCGTCCCGATGAAGGCTCGTCAAAATGTCTTGGCAATATCATGCTCAATACTGGATGAATATGGAGTCCAAAATGTGATCGGGCGGGTAAATTTTGACCTGATGGCAGTCTTACGGATTGCTGCGCAGAAAAGTGACGAAACTGTTGCGTATTTGTTGGATGATACTAGCCAGCACATTCGCATGCCAGATAAGTATGGAAATATGCATCGCACGTGCATTTACTTCAGCGTTGATGGATACGGGTTGCCTCAATGGATCTCAGATTCTCGAGCTCCAGGAACAAATACTGGCGCTTGGGCACCACCCAGTTTGGATGATTTCCTGAAAACAGTTGATGAGGCGGCGCCATCAGCCGTAGCGCTGAAATCCGTGGATGCTGGTGCTGGGAATGATACTCGTGAGGCGTCATATGGCAGCGACGAAGACAATGATGAGCTGAGCCCAGATGAAACTCATTGGAGAGAGAAGCTTGAGCGGATCATGGACTCGCTTTGGATGAGCTTCTGTGTAATGGTGCTGGTTTTAATTGATATTGTCCTTGCCATCGTGTTTGACTTCAGGGCCAAAGATGGTAGTGCAACACCGACAGGCATCATTGTTGTTCAGAGTTTCATTCTCGTGGGCTTTGTGCTCGAACTCTTCCTCAGATATGTCGCAAAGCGAAGGCGATTTTGGTCTAGCATGTGGAATGTATTTGATCTTGTGGTTATATTCAGCTCAGTGGTCATTTTCGTTGTCATTCTTGTCGTTGCTGGGTCAAGCGAGCCCCAAGGACTTGGAGGGGCCAAAACTACCACCACCGCACTTCGAGTAGCTTCGAGATTCGCGACCGCCCTTAGAATTGTCCGAATTCTACTCGCTTTGAGAAAGGCTCAACAGTTCGATGTAACTTCCCAGATTCGCACCATAGTGTCACAGAACAAACGGCGATACAAAAAGCACGGGTTTGACCTGGATTTGACATACATTACGAATCGTGTGATTGCGATGTCTGCACCAGCATTTGGAGGCCATAGCGCATACCGAAACGATATGCACATGGTTGCTCGCTTCTTCGTGCAGCAGCACTACTCGCGTTTCTTCATCTTCAACTTGTGTGACACGTACTTCTCTTCGGACGGAGTGATGGGAAATTACAACACTAAATTGCTATGTGGCCAATGCCACCGGATACCATTCGAAGATCATGGTCCTCCACTGTTGGTGGAAATGTTACACCTTTGTGCACAGGCCTCGCGCTGGTGTAAGCTTGATCAGGACCATGTGATCGCAGTGCACTGCAAGGGGGGGAAAGGGAGGACAGGAGTAATGATTGCAGCATTCTTACTGTGGACTGGGCACCGGCGCACTGCAATGGATGCCCTTGAGCTGTTTTCGTTCCGACGCACCCAGAACTGGGACGCGTCCTTGGGCTTCAATTGTGATGAAGATTCCGAAGATGACGCGAAACGGGGGAAACGAAATCAAGGTGTTGATGGTCCGAGTCAGGTCAGATACGTTCATTACATGGAGGCAGTAGTAAACGGACAAGTGGATCCATATGCGATGGTGCCCACCTACCTATCCGAAATTCGGCTGAGCGTTGGGCCTCAGCAGCAATATGCACCCTGGTACTGCTCTGTTTCTATCAAGTGCATGCGGACCGTCATTTTCGATTCGCTTGACTTCGGTTCACTGTACTCATGGACGGGAAGAACGGGAGAAGAGTTTAGCGTTCCAGTTGGGCTCGAGGTCTGGGGAGATGTGCGCATTGAAATATTCCGGCACAAGAGTTTGAATCCAAAGTCTAAAAGAAAGCTGTGTTTTTTCTGCATATTCAATACCACCTTCTATGCAGGAAAGAGGAGACTGGTGCTGAAGAAAAACAAAGTGGATATGCTGCACAAGGACAAACAGAACAAGCTTACGACTGCAGATTTCAACATGACGCTCTACTTTGAACTGTCAGAAACAACCTCTGTAATGCAGAGGGCTTGGTTCGAATCCGTATGCGCATACATAGGAAAGCCCTCCCAATATGTTAAAGGAGAAATTGTTATCGGCGACGAGGATTTCAACAGCGAAAGTTTTTTTATTTGCACAAGGGGCGCGTTAGAAGGTGTCATACACGGTGATGCTCAAATCGGTGATCACAAGCAGGATCATCACCTCCACGGACTGTATGTGCCAGAGGGACGCGAGGCAAAGCCCAAAAAGATACCTTGCTCGACTATTCAAGGTCGCGGCACGCTGGTTGGCTCTTACCGTTTCTTTCTCGGCTCGTCGGGAATTGAGTACAGAGCTCGCACTGATATTGTGCAGGGCTACCACGTGCCGCGCAATCTTGCCGGCGGGCCTTCCCAAGCAAAATCTGTGTCCGACATTCGAGTGTCTGGAGTGCCAGATGAAAAGCTGCTGGAATTTTACGAGGTGATGGGATGGGACGCTGCTCGCTCCCTCTTGCGTATCCGCACTGAAGTAGAACGTTTGGCGAGCATGCGTGCGTTCAATGCACGCACAGCAGTGTTGAACTCCGCAGACGAAAAGGTTCAGCTTATTTCTAGCATTTCGGGACAATTCGGACTGCCGTATAATGAGGAAATAAGATTGTGCTGCAGGTGCTCTCTTAAAGTTTCAGGGCACTCGGGATTCAACAAAAATCACGAGTGGCTTGATGTCCGTTGCATCATCATGAACCGCCACCTCTTGTTCGACTATGCGATTTTCGGGCCTTCTGTGGACATTTGCTCATTCTTGCTTTACAATGATGAGGTACTCGACGTGAAGGAAGTTTCAGAAAATCCAAAAAATGGCGTGCTAGTGAATATTAAGACCAAAAGGGCAAATCTCAGCTTGCAAATACCTTCACAATCGAACGGGAGTAAAGTGCTCGGCCTCTTGCACGAGGCCATATTATGCTCTAAGGCCCTCCGTCAGCGCCTCGAACACCATGTCTTTAATGCGCCCCTTATCCGTCCCATTCTTGCCGCCGGAAAGAAAGAGTATCTAAGCTCAGGCCAGACGTTTGACATCGTGACAGCGGCGTGCACCTATGGCTTTGTATATGTGGAGAAAGGACATTTTGTCCTCAAAAAACAAGGCAGGACGGTGGCAGAGCTCATGGAAGGAGACGTGCTGGGCCTGCCCGAGTTCATGTTGGGACTATCATTGTTGGGCTATTCTCTCCAAGCGCACGGCAACGCATCAGAATTCATCTTGACGCAGGTTTTCCGCTGGCTCCGCACCTTGTTTCTTGTGAACGTGAGCTGGCTTGTCATGCCTGCCAATCGTGGTAACCCTACACTTTGGCTGACAAACTATCGGTATGGGCACAGGTGTCGAGCGAAATCGTTCGCAAGATGCGCACAAGTAACACAACAATTGTAGGGGCTCTCTACCGCGCGAGTACTATACATATGCTTGAAGAGGCACGCGAGCTCATGAGGTTGTGAATGTTGGAAATGTTTGTGAGATATATGCTCGCCAGCTTTCTTGAGATCGTCCTGCAATCGTGCAGACAACCCCTCATTTGTGCGGTGTTTTGTCCAGAGGTGCATTCCCGGGCACTTGGCTCCACAATCGCAAGCAAGCGAAAGACGCCGGCAGCGACAAACCAGGAATGTCCGCAAGATCGAAATCGTACGCACGTGGTACTAGAAGAGACATTTGACGCAACGGAGATATCTCTGGCGGTCGGATAAATTCGTAACATTGACCCACCCTGCCATCTTCTCCTCCGTTGTAATCTGCACTTTTTATTGATAAAGATTCATCCTCATCTTCCTTGCTTTTCAACCTTTCAGTAGGCTTGGAATCATCTTCCAGCGAGTGTTGAATATTCGGTTACCAACCATCCATGTCGTTCGTTGAGCTTGCCTCACGTCGACGGTATATACATAATATACATCCTCCCACCCCCACCTGCCGATGCCGACACATTTGCCTCTCATAAGGACAATCTGACCAGGGACGCATGCGTCCGGCCTGCGCTCAGATCTTTTGTCCCCCGCGCGAATCCGAATCAGCTGTTGGTCACGATGGTCTAAACTAGTCGTCTAGCACGATAACCTCCTTCCCGTTTCCTCCGATCCCTCCCGCTGCCGATCCCGCTCCTGCTCCAGCACCCGCAGCCGCAGGAGGGGGATACTTTCTATACCAGCCTTGAAAGTGGTAGTTTTGGAGGAAGAGCTTCAACCAAGCAGGTCTGGTGTGCTTGGCCTCAGTCAGGTCGCCGAGCTTATGCCACCAGAGAGGCACCTGCTCCATGTACTGACGGATGGCGCCCTCTCCTTGCGACACTGCTCTGTGGAACTTAACCGCCTGTTTGCGTTTCAAGGTTTTTGATTAGATGATTAGATGTTGGCCGTTTCGTGCGATAAATGTCGGGTTTGGATGATGCCTCTGACGTAGTGAGATATTCCATGATATCATATGATACAATATGATATAATATAACAGATTAGAATAGAATAGGACCTCTTGGTCGGTCTTGACAACCTTCATGTTGAAGCCCTTCACCTGCAATCCCTCGCAGTTGCGCGCCCGGGACAAGGCGACGTAAGCCTGCCCCGTCTCGAAGGTACCGGTAAGGTCGACAGTAACTTTGTCAAGGGTCTGGCCTTGCGACTTGTGCACCGTCAGTGCCCATGCTAGCCGCAGTGGCAGCTGCTGCCGGTAGGCGGTGCCGACGCGAAAGACATGGCACTCGAACTTGAGCGGAACGCAGATGTGCGTCATGCCATTGCAGAACTTGACCACTGGAAAGCGGGTCTTGGGTGCAGCTCGCGCTGCGGCCAATGCCGCCGCCTCCTCCACGCTCAGCCCCCCTTCTCCCTTGACCACTGCTGCTCCATCCTCCCCTTTCACAACTGCTGCTTCCTCTCCCTTTACCGCGATCGCTCCCTCCAGCTTCATGCCCTTCCCCTCTTTTTCTACCGGCGCCCCATCGTCTCCGTTATCACATGCAGGTTTGCCTTGCTCTCCTCCGTCGTTGCCTCCAGCAGCAGTCGCAGCAGCAGCAGCAGCAGCAGCAGCAGCAGCAGCGGCAGCAGCTCGCGCCTCATTGGCAGCCTCAATAGCCCTGCGGCGATCGATTTCTGCAGCTTGCGAAGCCACGATGAACTCCTCCTCCGACAGCTGCATCGCCTGCATCGAAGCGTCGTCGTCTCCGGCATACAGGGAAGCGCGCATCTGCCCAAGACACATTCAACACACACGCACATGTGTTCATGCCGCAAGATTTAGGGCCACATTCCAAAAGTGTTGCAACCTAGCCTGCTCTCTTTCTGATTCCATCCCATCGAAATCCGTTTCCCTCTCCGCCCCGCCCCTTGTCAGCTTGCAGCAAGATGTGCACGCACCTGCACAAGATTTTGATGGAGCTCCCGAGCCGCCTCCTCGGCGGTCGTGAATGAATCCACTACCCCGCGGCTGCCATTCACTAGCGCCCCGCGCTGGTGCACCACGCCGGCTACCTTTTGCTGGTGCCACTCAGATTGTGAGTGGTTAGTGTCCACTCAATACACACACACACACACACACACACACACACACACACGTCTGCAACAGTGTCCACTCAATACATTAAACACGTCTGCCACGCGCAACGGGGCTGGCATTGCACGAAGCATGTTCTATGTTCCATGTTCTTACTATCTCAAGCGTGTTCTTGGTGAGGTCGGCAAGCAAGTCATGCTTACACACACACACGCACGCACGCACACACACACACACACACACACACACACACACACACACACACACACACACACACACACGTGACTACCTGAAGCATGTTCTTGGTGAGCATGACCTGCGCGCCGACCTTGAGCTCCACCAACTGCGCGACCTGACTGTCCTCCTTCATGAGTTCGCACTGCTCCAGCTTGCGCTGGCCCCGGTCCCAGCTGGAGGCGTGCTCGCTGTAGGCAAAGGAATCCTCGGCGCGATACCAGTGCGTCGTGCCTTCTAGAGCGCGCAGCTGATCGCAGTTTTCTTTGTGCACGTCCTTCACCAAGCACATCAACTTGGTGGGCTTGATGTCATCGTCGGGGAGATGCCGCACGAGCTTCCCGAAGAAACGCAACACCTTGTCATCAACGTCGCCTTGGCGCACTCTGGTCAGCATCGCGATAAACTCACGGTCCTCTTGCCGGAACACCTTGGTCAGCTCCACCACGTGGAAGTTTGCCTCCTTGAAGCACGCCGTCTGGAAAATGCAGGCTGTGAGGTCCTTGAGTGCCACAGGCAAGTCCCTGTCACTGACAACGCCCGGACGCCCAGGCCCTTGGTGCGACGAGGGCAGACTCCGTCCCCGCACAGCCGGAAGCTGATGGAAATCGCCCGCGAAGATCAACTGGATGCCCCCAAACGCCTTTTCCTGATGCCGCATATTCTGAAACGTCAGTGCCCTGGTATAGTTACTATGTAAAGGCACGATAGAGAGTACGTTTGAGAATGTATGCCTCGTGGCGCTTGCCTCGAAAGCCGCGCACAGTGACATCAAGCCAATCGAGGAAGGCCGCGTCGAGCATCGACACCTCGTCCACCACCAACACTTTGAGACCCTGCCAGGTCTGTCTCCGCCGCCACATGCGCCCGTTGAAATCTGCCACACTCGTCGGGACTCCGCAGCCGGCAAAACTGTGCAGGGTCTGGCCCCCGACGTTGATGGCTGCCACGCCCGTGGGGGCAGTGATGGCCACGGCGTGGGCGCCGTGCAGGGCGCGCAGGCGATCCAGAAGGAGTTTGAGAACCAGGGACTTGCCTGTCCCCCCCATCCCGGTAAAGAAGACGTTCTTGCCCTGCAGACACAAGTCCAACACCTGCTGCTGCTTGGCGTCGAGCTCCACCTCCTTTGCCTCTCCCGCAACCCCCGCCGGCCCAGCAGGCGCAGAGGCACCCGCCGCCGCTATGGCGCCATCCTTTTTGCGCTTTCGCAGGGCGTCTCGCTCCACGCGCCACTTGGGGTCAGCGTAGCAGGCGTGGCAGTGCGCAGGCCACGAGTTGCACTCCTTCCAAGGCACCTCGCACACAAAGCACCAGCAGTTTCCGCACGCCTTGGCCTTGTCGACGCCGCCGAACGGGAAAGTCACGCAGGTGTCCCTGCTGTGGGCGCAGTCCATCAAGACAAATTGCCCCTCCGCCCCGACTATCTCCATCTCGTCATCCCCGCCCACAGCCCCATGCCCCCCCGCGTCCCCGCTCTGCTTCCTTCCTGCCCCGCCGCCATCCCCATCCACTATCTGCATCTCGTCATCATCGCCCCCAGCCCCATCATCTCCCGCCCCTCCGCCCTGTTTCATTCCAGTCCTGCCTCCATCCTCATCGCTGGCGACCACGCCAACGAGCGAAGAGCTTCCGGCGTCTGCAGCGGCGTTGGCAGACGCGTCTTCGTCATCTGCCCCTCGACCACCCACCTCCTCACCTCCTCCTGCAGCGCCGCCTCCTGCGTCTCCGCACCCGCCCGTGCTCGCAAGACTGTCGCGGGACGCCCCATCCGTGCCGTCGGACAGCTCGTAGATGAAGTCCTGAGACGGCTGTGTTTGCACACGTGCAGAGTCACAACCCACCGCGCATGCGAGCAGCAGCACGTTTGCATTGTGGCACCTGCACGTCGTCGGTCCTCCGCTTCTTGCACTCTGCGTCCACCGAGGGCGAGGACGCGCGTTTCGCTGGCATCTCGTGGCCTGAACCACTTTCCACGTCTGCCTCGCCCGCGAATACCGTGCTGAGTGCCCGCGTCGTGCTCTTCAACACCGACAGCGACAGAGACGAGGGAAGGGAGGACGGGCAGGCCGTTGAGACTGTGCTGGAGGATACGGGGCGGCTGCAGGGCGTGCGGGAGGACGGGCCCGTCCTTAATGTGTGCTGCGGCCCACCGCACTCGCCGAGTGCCGTGCAGGCGAGTGGAGTGGGCTCGCCCGCGGCGGGCAGCGGCTTGGCGCCCACAGGCCGGAGCGGGGAAGCGTCTGGCTCTCGGGCCTGCTGCGAGGAGCTGGACAGCTGGCTCACCTGCACAGAAGGCGGCCGGAGCGCAGCGGGTCAGCGGCTCCTTCCATACGGGCGTGCGGTGTGCGATTGGTCGCACCCGCCGCCGCGCGAACCGGGCGTCCCGCCCCATGCACACGGCCAGATCGCACGCACGCGCTCCTTGGCTGGCGAGAGGCGCTCCAGCATGTGTGCGCGCGGGTGCGCGGGTGCGCGGGCTGGCGTTCAGGGCTAGGTCCTAGGGCGCCCGTGATTAATCACTCGCGCTGGCGCCGCCGGGCCCAGCGCGTCGCAGGGGACTGCCCTTGGAGCACGGCGCAGGCGCGCCCAGGCTTTGGAGAGACTGGCGACCTGGCTGAGCGCCATCTCAATGGCAGCGTATTCCTCCTCGTCGACCGTGATCTGCCCCACCTCCTCGCCATTGCTCTCGGCCATTTCACTGCTCAGTCCAAGGGCTGAGTGGCGGGACTTAAGGGAAAGAATACAGTACCCTTTTTAAGGGCGCCTTACTGAAAAAGACATGTACCGGTACCGTGACTGGGGGCGGTTGGGGCGTAGCTTTGGGGGCGTAGCAGGAGCGTCGCAGACTTTGTGCCCCACTGTATCGCTCCCCACGTCACAACCGAGCGTCGAGGTCACGGCGCCGGTCGCAAACGATGCAGCGGTATCACAGCTGCCTTTCGTCCCTGTGCAGGCGGCTCGCAGCAGCGGCGGGGCAGCAGCGGCCGGCCCGTGCCGTGCTGCGCTGCGCGGCGACGACACCAGGCGGCACCACAGCCCTCCCGCAGGCGCCGGTGGGCATTTGGGGCGCGCGGGCGCGGGCGCGGGCGCGCGGGCACGCGCGGAACTTTTCTGCCGCTGCCGCTGCGGACGACGATAAGGCGCTGCCGAGGGAAGAGTATGATTACATCGTCGTCGGCGCTGGGTCTGCCGGCTGTGTTCTTGCGAACAGGCTCACTGAGGTCAGTCGCTCTGCCCGCAACGGGGATGCCTGCGCGTTCCTCCGGCGCTTGCTGACGCTGTCGTTCCTCGCCGACCAGGACGGCAAGCGCTCCGTTCTCCTGCTGGAGTACGGCGACAACGACCGCTCGGACCCGGTAAATGTAGATGCACGTCGTGCTCTCTCGCTGAGCCAGCATGCTGCATGCTCGCGTCAAAGGCGCGCCTTCCCCGCGCCTGCTCGCGCTCGCACGCACGCGCACGCGCACATGCTCACGCCGCAGCGCATCCAAATGACGCACAGCACGCGTGAAACCGCACGCAACATCGCAGCGCGACCTCTTCCTGCACATGCCCACGGCACTCGCCATCCCCATGAACATGCAAAAATACAACTGGGGCTTTGAATCCGAGCCTGAACCGCACCTGGGAGGTGGTATTTTCCACTGCCGCGCCCCCGCCCACCTCGCCCGCCCCCGCCGCGTGCAAGCTGCTCGCCCTCTGCCGCCCCTACGCCCTCTCCCCGCCCGCCCTTGATGGTGTACGCGCCGCACGCAGCACGCAGAGTGCATTCTGCGTTCTAGAATACATTCTGCGTTCTAGAATACCGTCTGCGTTCCAGAATGCATTCTGTGTTAGGCCTTCACACGGCTGTTGTGACAAGGAAAAGTGAGTGGCGAGAGAGCAGGCTGGCAGACGGTCAGTCTGAGCCGAGGACACGTGCCGACCCCCGCGCTTAAGGGGGCGGAGAATTATAAGGGGGCGGAGCACGAACCTAGGAACACACTGTAGCCGGGTGGCCGAAAAGCGGTGAACAGGCGCACGCCATGACGAGAGGTGGTGGGGGGAGGCAGGGCGAAGGCTGCATTGCCCGCGCGGCAAGGTGCTGGGGGGCTCCTCGTCGATCAACGGCATGGTGTTTGTCCGCGGTCACGCTGGTGACTTCAACCATTGGCAGTCGGAGGTTTCTCTGTCTGTCTGTCTGTCTGTCTGTCTCGCTCTCTCTCTCTCTCTCTCTGTCTGTCTGTCTCTCTCTCTCTATCTATCTCTCTCTCTCTCTCTCTCTCTCTCTTTCTCTGTATATATATCCATATATACATAATATATAATACACACACACACACATACACACACACACACATCCATATACATATATTAGTTTGTATATATACACACACGTACATACATTTACATATATATACCATTGGCAGTCCAACGTCTCTTTTTCAGCTTTTCCCGATGGCGAATAGGCCATTCAGAGTAGATCCTAGTGAATAGGTACGCCTTTTTTTTTAAAAAAAACAAAAAACAAATCCTTGGCGGTTGATGGTAAGGTTGAAGTCCTAATTACCGCGCCTAGCCTCGCTGTCTCTCCTAGACGCGCAGCTGACCGCACGTGCGCTGGCATGAGTTCGTGGGTTGCTAATTTAGCAGGGTGCTAACGTAGCCAGTGGCGTTGTGTGTGTATGCTTGCGTGCACTACGCAGCACGGGGCACGGGACTGGGACTTTGCCCACTGCCTGCCCTACTTCAAGAGGATGGAGACGTGGCAGGATGCCTCCTCCGCCTCCCAGGCTGACCAAGCGTTCCGCGGCGACCAAGGCCCTCTCGCAGTTCGAAACGGTGTGTGTATGTGTGTATATGTGGTTGTGTCATGTGCGTGGAGGTGTGTGTGTGGGTGTCCCTGCGTCCTCTGGCCGTTCGAAATGGTTTGTGCGTGCGTGCGTGCGTGCGTGCGTGCGTGCGTGCGTGCGTACATACATACATACATACATACATGGACGGGGGAAGAATCCAAGCGTGCGCATGCACTCTTTTGGGCGCCGGACCATCGACGTGA
>Ga0115006_10001976_pt1 | contig 13225 bp, 8 predicted proteins | sample ArcOceMetagenome_3_FD_88943 | JGI IMG/M metagenome (GOLD analysis project Ga0115006, IMG submission 88943) | Marine eukaryotic phytoplankton communities from Arctic Ocean - Arctic Ocean- Svalbard ARC20M Metagenome | ecosystem: Environmental > Aquatic > Marine > Oceanic | place: Arctic Ocean...
GTACCGGTATAGAGTGTAATCGATATTACATTGTATTATATATGTAGATATTTTAGGCAGCTACAATGTAGAGTCGGCGCAATTGTTACCAACGGGAAAAAATTCAAAATCAATTGCAATTGTTTCAAGGGGGCAAAGTACGCAGCTAACAGTCTTATCATGCACAACCCTACACTTGGCGTGTGCTTCACTTGTATTAGGACTTGACAGAAGATAGGTGGAGGTAATGATAGACATTGGTTTGGGAGTTACATACGTACGTAGTAGATCTAGATCTACCGGTCGGTATCGGTACATGTACGGTGGTGGTAGAGAGGCAGCTACATGTACATGTAGCTACACCTCCAGCTTTGCATCGATAGATTTGCACCATGCCACAAGAGATCTAACGTACCGGTAGATAGCTACGTGTAGCTAGCGTAGCAATACAAATGTATTCTATACCGTACCGGTAATGAAATGAAGGTCCTCCTCCCCAGTTTACAAAAGCAGCAGGAGATTGGCGAACACACATTGATGACGCAGATTCATTCCAACAAAAGAAGATCGCGCAGAAGGTCAACAACAAGCCAGGAAACGATGAGGAGATAGGAAGCTGGCGCGCGGCGCTCCAATAGAGTGTAATCGATATTATATAAAGAAAAAGTACTTCTAGCCACAATGTAGAGTAGATACCAAGGTTGACAAGGGCGTCGAAAGTTCAGCAGCAGCTATCTTTATAGCTCCTACAGCATCCCTTGCATATCGCCTTTTCTATTTCAATGGCTTAAATGCCTTGGGAGCAACGCACTTGTCGACACATTGGATCAAATCGAAGTACCATGCCTCGCAGTCGCCAGTTCCGGACTTCTCAATGCGCTTCACGCAGGCATCGTAGTTGGCCTTGGGCCCCGGGCAGGACTTGACGCAGTCCTTGCGAAGCTGCGGGAGGTGATCGACCGGTTCTTCGTCGTCCGACTGTTTTGTTCCAAAACGCATGTTCATGTGCACAAACGCGCAAGTATTCGTCGATCGCCATTCGATTGAAAGTCCGTTTCAAAGACATAATGGGCACACCGACGATTGATTCGATCCGATATTCGTCCGCGCCGCCAGTGATGCCCCAAGAAAGATTTCGCGCAACACAACACACACCATATGCATCGAAAGGAAAGAGGAGGGGAGACGAATTGCAGTGGAAATATGATCAGTCAGAGCAATGAAAAGAGGAACAACAACACAACAACATACATGTACATTGATCTGGGACGAATCTGTTGGTCGTGTAGGTACAAAATGTACCGAAACCAAAAGCCGACGGACCAAAGCGGTGGAGGACGGCGCTTCGTCGCGAGACTCGAACCTCGCTCGTCCGCATCCTCCGCCAGACGCCAGGCCCATGTACGACGACAGGATGCGCTACCCAAAGGATCGACGTGCCGTCAAAAAGGCCACGCCAGACGCACCATTTTGTTCCTCTTGGTTTTGTGCGATTTTGCCGGCGCTCGATGCCGATGGGGCTGCTGCTGCGGCTGCGATGCGATGCGATCGTTCGTCCGTCAGTCAACCGTATGCGATAGGGGGTGACGTGATAGCTTGAACTTTGAACTGCAAGATGAGATATCTGAGATAGCAAACGGCAACGGCCCAGGCAAGATACCGGTACGTGCACGAGGCCTTTCCTCTTGCCAGTCAAAGAATACTAAATCGCCTACTAGCCACTGCCAGAGAGCGTAAAAGTTACTTGATAGTAGTAGCTAGTAGAGTATCTCCAACATTCTTCACAACATATGAGTGCCAAACGATGCTGGCAGCGGATACCGTAACAAAAAGAGCACCAAGAAGGTGCCGACAAGTCGGCTCTGCCACAGTGCTACACGTGGTTGTTGTAACGTTGGTGTTGCCTTCAGCAATTGCCTTCTGTGCTGGCCCTGTGTCGCCGCAGCCTCGCTCCAGAAAATGCCAAAGACGCGAGCGACCACCATTGTCATCCGCGCTGCTGCCGGTAGTACGTGTACATGTAGGATCTCCGGCTCTGTACTCGACCAGCGAGGATACCACCGATACCAGCACTAGTTCCACAGCCAACGGAGCAGAATCTCTCAGCGATGTCGACGCCAGAGTACTTCGATCGATATTGGAAGAAGAGAAAATCGACCTGCGGACAGAGGATGCTGTGAAGGACCTGCTGGAGCGAGGGACAAGGCCGGTGGAACGGCCGCCGCCGTCCTCCGCTGCCGAGGGACAGAACAAGGAAGGTCGAATGGGGGAGTACAAGTACGCGTCCAAGGTCCTCAACGACATCACGAACAGCGAGTGGTGGGGATCCATACGGGCCAAAACCGAGGAGGTTCTGGACTCTGCCAAAATTTTGATCGAGAATCGCATCGAGCGAGACAGCAAGCTCTTCGCCTCCCTGGGCCTCTTTGCCTGGGAACGGGCCAAGCGCGACGTGGCCCGGGCCCTGCCCGAGACCGGTCGGACGGGTGCCACCGTCGGCAGGGCCATGCGCACCGCGGCGAGGCAGCTGGCGGCGAACAGCAGCTACGCGGAGTACATTCCCGAGGAGAACTTCGTTCTGCCCCCGTCCAAGTATGGGGAGGGGGTTGAACCCAACGTCCGAGACGAGCTCAATACGGTCGGCGATGAAATTAGATCGGTGACCGAATCCGTTCGAGACATTTTGTCTGGCAAAGGAGTCGATGGTGATGGCGTCGATACGTCTCCACGCCGAGGGTTGCGGTCGGTGGCACCCGCCGGAACTGGGAGCAAAGCGGCGGAGAGGCAGCGCAGAGCGTATCAAAGGAGGAAGGAGACGGTTCTGGCACGAGAGAAGGAAGGAATCGATAAGAAATTTCGTCGGGGTGTGGAGTCGGTCACGGATGCCGCTGCAGAAATTAAGAGAGAAATGGCTGTAGAGGGAAATAGAGCTGGATATCGAAGTGAGAAGGCCGTGAAGGCCATTGAGGGTAAGGCTGCCGCTGCCATGTTGGAGGCTGGTATCACCGGCGAAGGCTGGGGACAATTACCACTGGGCATTGGCCAGAGGTTATTTGGCGGTTTGAGTGGCGGTCGCAACGAGCCTGCCCGCGCTGAGCTTAGGGAAGCGGTCGTTGTAATGCCTGTCCTTACTCGAGAAGATCTGCTCGAGGAAAAGGCACGTTTCGCAGCTGCGATTCGGCTCTGTCTTGAGGCTCCCGAGAAGACATGGCTCACTCCCGTTGTGACGGAAGAATTCAGCTTTGAAAACCGCGCCTTCGATGAAAAGGCACTAGAAGATGTAATTACCACAATGATTTGTGTTAGAGATGACCTAGAGGTTGAAGAGGCGATTGATGAACCAGAAATGGAGGATATATTTGAGGAATTGCGGCAAATGAATGCTAATGTCAATACTCTCACATCACTCGCCGCTGTTGCTTCCGATTATGAGGCCGCCGAGCGACTAAAGGCCGAGCTATTGGGTCTGTCGAGCGGAGATGAGGGTTCTCTGATGATTTCGCTGGACCAAGTAGTAAGCGACTATGAAATCGCCAAGGCGCAACAAGAAGCCGCAGCGGCACTACAAGCGGAGGAACGGGCACGAGCGGCCGCAGTTGCAGCCGAGGCTGAACGGAGGACTCGGGCACAGGCTGCTTCTCAAACACCTGGCGCACCGCCAATGAACTATTCAGAGGTCGGTTCTAAAATTGTCGATGCCGTTGTCGATGCGGAGGTCGTGTCTGACCCATCGACCCCTTTCTTTGCCGGTAACTTTGTTGACAACTTCGGCGATTCCGTTTATGGTGACATCCAGGGGGCTGAAGCGGTCTTCGTGGACAATGCAGAATCTATCAGGGTCATCGGAGCGGACCAAGTGGAGATATTGATGGGCGATGAAGACTTAGACGACGATTATTTTGATGTCAAGGCTGCTGCATCGGTATCGGACGACGAAATGTCAAGAGAAATCGATGATGGCGATAGAGAGCCACCGATCGTATTCAAATTCCTCCTTCGCACTCTCGATGTGATCTTCTTTGTTGCGGAAAAGACTCTTGTTGCTGTTCCGATTATTATCGATACAAGCAAAACCGTGTCCAAACGGTTGGAGAAGGAGAATCGCAACGGCCTCGGAAAGGAGGGGTGGGAACCGCTCGAGAACATACAAGAAGGAAGAAAGAGATATTGAGATAAGCATGTCTCAGCATAACTTGAAAGCGCTTGGAATAGATACTTCAACAACAATTTACTAAAATGCCGCTATGTTCGAATGTCAGTAAATGTTGCACCTAGCTAGTCATAATTTAGATCTGGCCTTTCTCCTCCTCCTCGGCGCTGATGAGAAAGCCGCGACGGCCATCTTACTTGCCCAACACGATGTACACTTCTTATCATCGGCGTCGTTGATCGTTTTGCAGCGATGGCACTGCCACTCGTCTTCAATCTCTTCTGAGTCTGCCGCCGACGCCCTTTCTGGCGACTTCGGTTTTTCAATACACTCCAAGATGGAGAGTGAAGAGGCTGTGCCTTGCGTTGGTTTCCTCTGTTCCTCTTTCTCCAATTTTAGAAGTGTCTTGACCTCGGCCAGGGATGCAGCAGGAAGCTCGTGTACCCTGATCAGACGGCAAATGAAAGCCTACGAGAGTTCAAATGCCAGTAAAATGGTAAATGTACGGGAAAAAGGTATATGTATATGGTTGTGAGTGAAAGAAACGTAATACAAACTTTGCCGAGTCTCCACCAGCAAGGTAAACAAAACATGCTACTCACTCCTTGCGCTCTCGATCGACACGATGCGCACGCTTGTAACCCTGAGTACTTTCCAAATGCTTTCTTGCTTGACTCATAAATTTTGCCATCAGCGCCACGAAAGGGCGCATCTTTGTGATCTGGTTGCAGGGCTACAGCAACAGCGGATTTAAATATCTCCAAACGCATCCGTTGTTGAAGAGCGACACTTGCTCGGCCAGATTTAGTCATAACTTGCTTCAGTTCTGCCAGAGTGCGAATCTTCTGCTGCTTTTTGAGACCGGCCACTTTGGCAGACTTGATAGCTGGGCGAAGAAATTTCGAAAACCAATCATTCGCAGTAGCTCCAGAGCTATCCAAGGTATCACTCGATCTCGACTCGTGTTTCTCAACATCTTGGGTGTATTTCCAGTTAAACAGTGTGCCGTCTCGGCATAGACAAAGGAGACTCTTTCCATCAGTATAGTCGTCGAGCATCACCGAACCAACAACACTGCTAAAAATTGGACGATTTGGCTGTACTGGGGCTGTTTCGGGTGCGGAGTGCCTCCCGGGATGGCATGTGATACTGCCGAGAAGACGCCCTGTTCTGTAATTCCAGCCTTTCAGTTGCCCATCAAAGCCGCCGGACGTTATTAGAACATCTCCAAAGCGTTCTATTTGCTCAATCGTTCCGATATGGGCTGACGACATCCGATGAAGGGTCACGACAGAAGCGATCACTCTGGTTGATCGAACCAAGTCCTCTCTTACCCGGAGCCGCAACACTTTTACATCGCCGTGGGTAGACCCCGCTAAAAGAACGTCATCATCGAGGAATTTCATTCGCGTTGGTTTAATTTGTTCACGCGTGGAAAATTTGCTCTTTCCGGCAGAGTAGAAATCAAGATCCTGATCCTTGCTTTCGTCGGTTTCAGACGCGTAGAAAGATATAAATCCTTTGTCATCTCCTGCGCTAAGCAAGGCACTATTGAGACCTAGATGCTGGACCGTTGTTGCCGCAAGACAAAACATGAGTGACTCTGACAAACAAACAGCATAGCTCTTTCCAAGAGAGTAACTCGAGTCTGCCACAAATGCCGACGGATAAAACCTTATCTGCTTGTCCACACTGCCGCTTGCAAGGAAATATGACTCTGGACTACCACTGCCATCAATCTTCGCTGGGTTCTTGACCAGAGTGAGGGACGTGACCTCACTCACATGAGACTCCTCAGAGCTGAGTATACCATAGCTCTCTCGACCGCCATTTGTCCCAGGCCCGACCCCAACCGAAACGACCGTCCCACTCGACATGCCTAGAAAAAGGACAGGCCGTAACGCATTGCCCTCGATTTCAATCGTTGCCAGTCCACTCCCAAATGGACAAACCAAGGCGCTCAGGACTAATCCTTCGCCATTTGAAGTCGCAATTGCTTCAAATCGTTGAAGATATCCCTCTCCCCTTTTGCCGCGGCGACTAGAAACAGGACTAGTATCTCGGTCGTACAATACGTCTGCTGGTGAGTGAAAGATTCGGCAGCCGGGAAAGTCGCCCCACACTGCAACAGGAGGACCACAGCTCACTTCCGCTGAAGCAGTCGGCCGGGAAACACTCAGCGAGGTCATGCCAAAGTAGCCAAAACAATACCGAGCGATTGCTCCATCTGGAGCAAACGAGGGGTTATCATAAAATATCGCCTCCGATTCTTCTCTTTCCGATAGCACTCCAATCGTCCGTCGGAGCCGATCTGTCTTGTTTCTCTTTCGTTTTATACCAGTAGTACTAGTATGACCTGTGGATGCCGGCAGCTTCTTGTCTTCCTCGACTTCGTCCTCTTCATCATCATCGCCACCTGTGAAGGCACGGATTAGCTGACACATTTGCTCCTTGGTCCGCTTGTTGAATCCTTCCCTGGCAAAATCTGGGTTTTGCTGCAGCATCAGTGCTTGTTTCAGATCGACCATATTTCTCCAAACTTCTTCCCAATTCATCGGATCCAAAACACCATGAAATGTACAGGCATTTGCATTCGACCCAAAACGGCTCCGGAAAAGGGATCGGAGCAAACGCTCCCGGTGCATTTGTTGCTTCCAGAGGAAATGCGTCCGACGGCAAGTTCGGGAGAGCGCAGAAACGTCCTTCAGCGACGTCAAGCACGAAAGGATGAGCAGATATACATCGTCCGATAACTCGGACGAGGATGCACTGAACTTGGGAACTTTCGCATCGTAACGCGAGCCGATCTGTTGATTGTGTTTGTTGCCACCGTCATGGACATTGAGTGCCGAGGTCAAAGAAGCTGCAGCGACCTTTCCGGGACGACTGGGAGAGGAAGCCCCATTCCGTTCCTCCTCGACGAACTCGGATTCATCGTCCAACAGACGGAACTTTTCCTGGTGCAGATTCAACGTCTCGACAGAGTTATCCGTATACGCCACTGTGAAAGATGACGCGGCAGTAGCAGCCCCAACCACACGCGCAGGGTAGAAAATCTCATCGAGAGGCCAGTAGACCGACACGTAAGAACCAACGGTGACCTGCGAGACCAAAGTTCGCCCCCGGGTGGAGCATGCGAAGGGGTGTAATTGTGACGGTTGGCCGTCAGATGTTGTGCTGGTAGTGGTCGTGGCAGCAGCCGCAGCAGGCACTTTATCATCGTCACTCGCGATCGCCGGTGGCTTCTGGTCCATGCTGGAACTGATCAGTTTCTACACTAAGTCTGAGTAGGCTAAGGGCTAAGGGACAGAGGTAACGCTGCTCCCCCGCCCATGGCATCCAGCATTCTATGGCTATGGGCACGAAGCGATGGCGCGGCGGCGGCTACGGCTGGATGGATGCTGGATGCTGGCGGTACTACAAACCCCCGAAATATATCATTGCGGGGGTGCTCTATCTGCAATTAAAAGTGGCACATTTTTCATTCTTCGACGGCCGATGCCATCCACCTTGACCTTGCTTTGCTACCTTGGTGCCTCTGAATAGGAATTCCTAAATCGAAGCCATCGTACCATCTCCATTTCGCAACAATGCCATCGATCGGCGTGTCAAAGAGGCAAGCCTCTTTATCGGCGGCACCGCGGCTGCCTTCATTCCTCCTCGCCAAACTTCGGCGGTCGTCGACTTCTTCATCGACTTCTTCGTCGACCTCTGGGACGACGCTGCCGCGAATTCTCACCAAAACCAAGAGGAACAGAAGCAAGCCAGGAAATAACAACAGCAAAGTCCCGAAGAAAAAGACGGCTGCCAGTAGTAATTCTGCTGTCGCTTCTCCTGTCAACATCATCTCCGTCAACTCTGAATCGTCGGCAGGCTCAACGACAACTTTTACCTCTCCCCCCATTTTCGCCTTTGGGTCATTTGGTAGCAGCACATCAAGCGGCACCAGAAGCGAGAAGGGTACTTCTACGACCAATGACGTCAATGATGTTATGACTGTTGAACCGATCGTTGAGGAAGTTGCCAATTTGCAGCAGAGCCAGGAAAGCCAGGTGACAGCTGATGATGTAACTTCGGTCAAAAATGACGATGATGCTCCACCAACCGAGCAGTCTCTCGTCTCTGACAACAACACCGATGTCGACATCGACCGCCACGAAGACAACGCAATCCGCGTGGGCACTTCGGTCCGTATCACCAGCAACGGCAACTACCAGGGTAAAATGGGAATAGTAAGTCGAATGACGGAAAAGATGGTGTATGTGAATATCGAAGGCATCGAAATGGATCCCCGAGTCAGAAAAACCAACGTCGAGAGAGTTCAGCGAGGGCAGTCAGCTCAGGTCACTTCTCCAATGCCAGTTGCCAAGCCGTCGACGAGTACGACAAAGGAGCGGCCCGAATCATCATCAACTTCCTTCGAAATTGGTCAAGTTGTTAGGGTGACCAATCAAAGTAGTGACTACTATAGAATGAGCGGAACTATTGTCAAGGTTAACACCAAGATGCTGCGAGTGTCGATCGATGAGATTGGCGAAAAGTCCTTGTCAAAAAAGAGTGTGGTACTTGTGCCCTCCAACGACCGTCAGTCAAAAAGTATCTTCCGTACTAATTGTTACCCCAAAGATTTACAACTGGAAATGCCGTTGGATTGCGACACTGGAATATCTTCAATTTCTCTCGCTACTGGCACTGTTACGCCTATTAATGCCCCGATCCCACGGATTGATGACTGCCTTCTTATTCCCTCTCCCGATGGTGGATGCAGCAAGTCTGTGATGATGAATAGTCAATCTTCTACATTCGGCCCAGAAATCAGCATCAAAGCTGGCAAGTACAAAGGAAAAACGGCAAAATTAGTCAAAACGCTTCCCAGGTCGTTGAGAGTAGAGATTGATGGGAAAGAGATCATTGTTCGAAAGACAAGCGTAGAGGGATATGTCAATGCAGCGACTAAGTCTCAGCCACTAGCTGGATCGAGTCGAAGCCCTCCACTGGTCATGATCGGTGGATCTGGAGAAGATTGGAAAGTCCCAGATAGTATGGGCGGTGGAACAAGATGGGGCAACCGAATCATCCAACAGATTAGAATTTCCAAGGACAACGCGAGAGACGACCACACATTCCTTTTCCATTTCTTGGGTGACCGAATCAAAGTGGTCAAAGTTCCTCTGAACCCTGATGAAGCTATGCACCCATTTGATATCACTGTCCTTCAAGACGGTCGGGCATACGAACTTATATCAGTGAAAATCCGGGAGGACAATGATGGCCCAAGCCTGCAGTTCCGCAAGAAGAAATGCGCTCTTTTAATCTACGGTCAGATTCGGGGACCCCTCCTTGAACCGATTAGTATCGAAACAGAGCTCTCAAAGCTCGCGGATTTTTCTGCTCTGCCATCTGCTCGAAAAGTAGTGGCACGCCTGGAACTTCTTCAATCACCGGCACTGAAATTACCCGGTGGGAGACCGGGCATATTTTTCCTCGACTCGAAAGATGCATGTGAGATCGAAGACGATGGGAATGATGGTTGTGGCTTTATTGACGAGGCTTTCCTCGCGTCCTTACTCTCGAATGGAAAGTACAAAGATACTTTTGCCATCCAAGTTAGATTTCTTGCGCCATCGATGGGCATTTTCAAAGGAATGCTGATGAGTAAGTGCATCGGCAATGGGCCACCGATCCAACTCACGCCAACGATGAAAAAAGTGTCCGCGTCAGTAACCAATGCCGAGGATAATCGCTCCTGTCTCGTCATCACCCAAGCCGGAACGCACCCATCTCCTATGAACCAATACATTGGTCGAATGCTTGACCCAACTCGCAAGCCACCTCCATCGAAATCATTCGACGACATGCTCAAGAAGAAGCCTCTCAATAAAAAGAATCTCAAAGATAAAGTTGACATGATCCCTCGACTGCTGTTGGGCCTTGGCGTCAAGGAGGCTACTGTTGGTGCCTACCTGAAGAAAAGCCTCAAGATGAACGGACTGGCTCATGCGTATGTAGTTGGGGTTACAGACCCCACTGGCGCCCTTCCTTCGGGATGTGTCTTTGTTACTGGTTTTTCCCATGTATCAACACCGAACGGAGAGATATTTGTAACACGTTCTCCTTGTACCAAGGTTTCTGATGCGCGCATGTTACCGATGGTAACAAACAAGCCAGCTTCAATGACACAACGCGATTGGAAATGGCTCAATACCTTACCCTTCGGTGCAATCATCTTTGCAAATCCAAAGAAGGGAATAGAACCCCTTCCGGCACAAATTGCCAATGGTGACTTGGATGGCGACAGATACTTCTTATGCTGGAACGAAGACATCCTGAAACAAGTCAAGACGGACCCTATCGTAGAAATTACTTTTGATTCGCATGGAATTATCGAGGATGGTGGTAGAAAGAGGAAAGGAAATAATTCCAACTGTGATTGGTTGAAGGAGGCGCAGAAATTAATGGTTGATTCTGTCTCTATTGTTGATATTGGTGCTCTAACAGGAAGCCTTTACAAGTTGGCCGAGAAGACTGCTGATGCCTCGAACCTATTTATGCGCGATCCCGATGCAATTGCCTTCGCCGATGCCTACAATCAGGCACTCGAGTTTGGCAAGCATGGCGGAAAAATCCATCTTCCTTTGCATCTACATGATAAGGTGCCGGCCCGGCTTCGGAAGCTCTTGTCGGAACCTAATTGAATGGCATACACCATAGAATAATATATTATGTACTATATATCTAGCTAAAAATAGTCTATCTGCATGTAAGGACACTAGTAATCAAAGTCTCGAGACAAAGATGTAGCAAGGAATCTTATAGAGCGATTTCCAAAAGCATTTTTTTGTTCTATATCCACCCTCACATTTTCGTCCTCGCTATCAATGGTCTTATTTTTTCACCCCCACAATGTCTCGGACACCTCCTACCACTCCATTCAGATCGCCCGCTCTGACATATCCTGTGTTCGCTTCGTCTAGTGTCTGGAAGGTTTCAGTGAGGAGATTGTAGAACTCAGACTCCGCCATCACGCCCAGAAACTCATTTAACGTCATACTGTCCGCATCCCCTCCTTCAGCCCGAGCCTTGCTTATCATTGATGTCAGTTCTTCATCTGTTTTTGCTGCCCGGGCACTTTCCATGAATTGTCTCGACCCTTCCATACTGAGCCTGTTATCATTGCTCGTGTCAGAGAATCTAAATACTGATATGAATTCATCTCTTTGTGACTTTGAAAGCTTATCAACCAACAGTGATCTTCTCGCTATTGCACCTTCATTACCAAGTATTGGCTTCGTTTTCATTTCGTACTCGAAACCCTTTGCCACTTGTCGAATCTGTTTGAATCGAACAAGTAGCTCAAGAATATCAGCATCTTCTTTTGTTGACGTGACAGAAAATGGCGGTTCATAGTCTTCAGGAAGAACATATCTTTCGTTTATTTTCTCAACAATTTCTCGAGTGGCAAGGCGCTTGATCGACAAAATTGAGCTCTCACGTGCCACTGTCATTTGCAGGAGAGCCCCGACGAGACCCAGACTCACTTCGGGCGGCAATTTTAGGCGAAGTCGCAGCCGCAAGTGTACTGTAGATCATCGAGAGAGGGAAATGAGTACGCGTAGATGAATGGAGGTTTCTCGTATTTGATTTAGAAATAGATGTTAATTTTGACCAAAAACCCGTGACTGGCTGTGTACGTGTGCATTTTGATTTCTTTTTATAATTCATCGTATGCTCTTTTAAGCGCCTCAATTTGATTACCATAAGTAGTCGATGTGCTCTTCATTGCCCCAAATAAATCCAGCGCCGATTCTCTGATTTGCTGCTGAATTTTTCCCGTCATATCAGGCCCGCCACCCTCTTTATCTGAATACAGGACACCCAACCAATACACACATCCGTAACTTGTAAAGAGTTCCTCGCCCTTCTTAATCTTTCGCGTTGCGACAGTGTCCATTATCGGAGATGGACCAAAGGGCAGATGAATGCAATTTTTCTTCCGTTTCGATTGCTCATAATACTTTGACACGCCTTCTTCATCATTGCTCATCACAATTGCCCCATCATTAATGTACTGCGATACCCAAAGAGGATCAACCTCCTTATTTGGGTTGACATCCAAATATATTGGTGCATCTTTCAGCAGCTCAGGTGCGATGTCCGCCAATATTGATGGCCTGTCGAAGATCGGTTGATCTGTGGCGTGCAAGTAACTGGAGGACCCCGGAGGATTCTTAGAGAAATACTCTTGATCAGATTCATTTGCAGACACCCACAACTGCCGATCTCCAAGCTCGATACCAAGAGTATGTGCTGGATAAAGGCAACAAATCGAGCCCGCCTTGATGTTGTTTTTTGCAAAGAGTCCTTTTCCAGCCCCAGGAATAGAGCTCTTTTTCACAACGACGGTCTTTGTACACTTTCCATACAACTGCTTGAGAGATGGCTGGGAAAGGAAGAAATCGGCCGTCATTACTTTGTCCATTCTACTAAGGGCATCCTCAAGCGGTGCCTCAAAAAAAGAAGTGTTCAAGGCAGAGGTGGCGGCATCGACAGCCGGGACACCATCTCCGTCATCAGCCGTTGTTGCCTTTCGCTGAGATTGATGGAGCTTAGCAAAGAAATTACTGGGTATATGCCCATCAGTTGTGCATGTATGCTGGCGGACATTTGGCGCAAAGGCAGTGACAGACGAAGACAGAAGACCTGCTGCGACGAGGGGCAGCGAAAGGCGAGAGTTGAAGATACGGGCCATGACGTACTCAGTTCCAAAACAAGCAAGAGACGAATAAATGACAAACGGCTTCTGTCAGAGGCTGGCGCAACTGAGAGGGCAGCAACTTATGAGCTCGTATCCTTCTGCCGGCCTACTCTAGAGTACGTGCTACACCCCATGCCCATGCCCAGCCCGCGGCATCGATCGCGCGCGGCGCCGGCGGCGCCGCCGCCCGCCGGCGATCGCCCGATGCGATGATGCGATGCGAGTCATGCGCCGATGATGCGAGCGATGCCGCCCAGCCAGCGTCCAGCCGTCGTGCGTCGCGCGCCTCTCACTTTTGTTGTACGAAGATCGTACCTGGTACACATGTACCGGTTCCATAC
>Ga0115006_10001979_pt1 | contig 13216 bp, 12 predicted proteins | sample ArcOceMetagenome_3_FD_88943 | JGI IMG/M metagenome (GOLD analysis project Ga0115006, IMG submission 88943) | Marine eukaryotic phytoplankton communities from Arctic Ocean - Arctic Ocean- Svalbard ARC20M Metagenome | ecosystem: Environmental > Aquatic > Marine > Oceanic | place: Arctic Ocean...
ATTTTGAAGCCGCATTCACACGCCCCCACACGGCAACGCAACGCGGTCGAACCACGAGACATAAGAGCTTCGGCTGTCACCATGAGCTGGCGCCTCTGCCGACGCCTTGCTCGTCTCGCATGCGGGCATCGCCGTCTGCGGCGCCGGGTGGCTGTCCGAGGACACTGCCTCTGCTGCTGCGGGTCGCGGCCGGCTCTTCTCGAGCGACTGCAGCAGCTCGGGGGGGGACGGGACGCCGCCCGCCGCAGCGCACCGTGCCGCCAAAGCCGCTTGGTCGCGGGTCGACGCTCTGTCCGGCGGCGATGGCCTCCATGGTGGCAATCCTCGCCTTGAGCGTGGCTCCATCGCGTTCGGCCGGCGGGCGGAGCTCCTCTCGAATCCTCTCGAGCAGAACCGCGTTCCACTTGGCCCAGAACGGGAAGCCGAAGGCGGTGATCGGCCCCTTGGAGGCCACCAGCACCGCGCGGAGCTCGGCGTTCTGCGAGAACTTGGCGAGGTTGGCCTGGTACATCGCCTCGACCTTGACTCGCTCCCAGTCGGGACGGCACGCGACGGTCTTCTGGTTGGCCAGCGTGAACGCGTCGCCGCCGGAGGCCGCGCTGCGCACCAGCTCGGCCCTCTCCGGGTCGTGCGGGAACTTGGCCGCCTGGAAGCAGTGCTCGGCGCTCGTCCACGTCACACCGCGGCACTCGAAGCGGCACGGGAGGAAGTTGTCGAGCTCCTCTCTCGCGGCGCCGTCCACGAGGCAGGGTCCTCCCATGTGGTTCGTGGAGGAGCTGATATGTCTGGGTTCGCGTTTGCGGTGCCAAGCGTCAGATCCATCTTCCTCAAAAGGAAGCTGCTCGCTTTTTGCCTCACGTGAGTTTCAACGGATCTGCAGCGCTTGAGGCTTTCCTGGCGAGGCTAAACCATATCAGCGACAGCTGGGTGCTCACCGCGGTCCAGTTGCCGACGTCGCACGCACGGCAAGGGGGATCATCAGCGCACGAAAAACCTGACGGGTAGCGGCGGCAGCCAGAATTCGACCGTGACCTCTGCCACATGAGCTCGCTCGAGGCTCTCGAGCGCGAGGCGGTGGAAATGGAGGAGGAGGAGGAGGAGCCGATCGCGCCCGAGGACGCGCTCGCGACCGCCATCGAGCACCTGCGCGGCGTCTCGGCCGAGAACGAGTCGCTGCGCACCGAGCTGGCCGGCCAGCAGCAAAAGGAGATCGCGCTGCGCGAGTCGAACCGCGAGCTCGAGTGGAAGTGCCGCGCGGGCGGCGGTGGCGTCGGGCCAGGCAGCGCCGCCGCGATGGCCGACGAGTGGCGCGACATGGAGCAGCGCCTCCAGGTCCTCGTCACGGAGAACGGGCTGCTCGAGAACGCCCAGCACGACACGCAGCTCGCGCTGCAGCGCGAGCAGGCGAACGCGATGGAGATGCAGGCGTCGCAGGCCGAGGCGCTCGGCGCGGCGCAGCGCGCGCGCGAGTCGCAGCTCGCGGCGGAGGAGGAGACGCGCAAGGCGCACGCTACGACGGGCGAGGTCCGCGAGCGGCTTCGCGAGCAGGAGCTGATCGCGTCGACGGAGGCGCGGACGGTGCGCAAGCTGAAGGCGGAGCTGGAGGCGGCGCGGGCGGAGGCGGCAGCCGCGCACCGCGACGCGATCGCGCTGCAGCAGAAGGTCGACGGGCAGTACCGCGTGCAGGCGTCGGCGACGGCGTCGGCGTCCGATCGCGTCGCGAAGCTCGCCGACGAGCGCGGCAAGCTGCACGTCGAGCTGGAGGCGACGCAGCGGCGGGCGGGGCATCTGGCGCAGGATCTGGCGGCGGCGCAGGCGACCGACCGGCAGAACGGGCTGCTGATCGAGGGGCTGGGCGGCGAGCTCGAGGCGACGCGGCAGGCGCTGCGCCAGCAGCAGGCCGAGGCGGACGCGGCGATCGCCAAGGCGCGCGAGGCGGAGGGGACCGTGGCGGAGCTGCTGTCCAACCGGCAGGAGATGGCGCGGCGGCTCGAGGAGCACTCGGAGCTGCTCGAGCGGCAGCACGAGGGCGCGCAGGTCGCCGCGCAGAGCGGCGCGCGCGGGCACGCCGAGCAGCTCGCCGAGGCGCGCGGCGCGGCGGCACGCGAGGCGCTCGTGGCGGAGCAGGCGCGCGAGGAGCTGCACGGCGCGCTCGAGGCGGCCAACGCCAAGGCGGCGCGCGAGACGCGCGAGCGGCAGCAGCTGCAGCGGCAGCTCGACGCCGCCAGCACGGCGCTCGCGAGCCTGCGCGACGCGGCGGCGGTCGAGCGGGCGGCGGCGGGCGGCGAGACGGCGGAGGAGCTGCGCGGCAAGGCGAGCCTCGCGCGGGCGCGGGCGGACGAGGCGCAGAACCAGCTCGAGCATGCGCGCAACGAGGCGCGCACGCTGCGCGACGAGACGGGGCGCCTCCGCGCGCGCGCCGAGGGCGCCGAGGCCGAGGCCGAGCGCGAGCAGGTGCGGGGGCGGCGCGCGGCGGCGGTGGCGGAGGCCGAGCGCGACGCGATGGCGGTGACGCTCGCGCAGCGCGAGAGGGCGGCGGAGACGGCGCTCGCCGAGGCGGCGGCGGCCGAGCAGCGCGTCGAGAGCGAGCGCACGGCGATCGCGTCGCACCTTCACGAGCGGACGTCGCTCTTCGCCGCGCAGCGCGAGAGCCTGCAGGTGCAGCTGGCCGAGCGCACCGAGGTCGTCAACCGGCTGCAGGAGATGCTCGACCGGCAGCAGTTGCTCGCCGAGCAGTACCGCGACCAGGCGCGCCAGGCGATGCTCAAGCTGAGGGGGGGGCAGGGGCCGCCCGACCAGCAGCTCGGCCTGTTCGACCCCACCGCCGCCTCGAGCTACGCCGCCGCCGCCGCCGCCAGCGCCGCCGTCTTCTCCGCCGCCGTCGCGCCGCCCACCTTCCCCGCCGACGGCGACGGCATGCTCGCCGAGCTGCAGGCGGCGCGCGCGCGCGCCGAGCAGAGCCGCCGCATGCTCGCCGCCGCAGCGCTCGTCGTCTCGTGAGGTGGTGGTGCAGCATCGCCCTCTGCGCCGCGCCGCGCCGCGCCGCGCCCCAAAACGACCGAGAGACCGAACCGAACCGACGAAAAGAGCCGGGCGGGCGTCAATCATCACATGAGCACACATGGGGAGAGACGTCGCGTGAGGAGCATGGTCGATTCATAAACAACTAAAAATAAATAATCAGACTCCACCGCTCACCGCATCAACACCATGGTCGTGCCAATGTGCACCATGGATGGGTTCTTTGGCTGCGGCGTTGGTGCCACCACGGGGAGCCCCCACTTGTACGAGCCGGCATAGGCAGCCGATGGCGGGGTCGACGGTCGGCGGTCATTCATGGCGTTGGGGCTGGCTCCGCGCGGTGTGCGGGGTGAGGCGGGCATCGACCGCCGTGGGCTGCTCCCAGGCGTCGTTGCTGCTCGGCCGCTCCGTGCGCTGCTTGGCCGTGCGCTGGTTGGCCGTGCGCTTCTCGGCCGTGCGCTGCTTGGCCGGTCGCTGTACCAGCTGCGCCCACTCATGCCAGGCCCACCGCTCGACTCACCAGTCGGGTGCACGTAGGGCTCGCGCTGCTGGCTTGCGTGCGCGGGCCGGCTCGTTAGCATGTGCCTTGCTGCCGACCCCTCGGCGTGGACGGAGTGCTGCAGGCTGATGGCGGTCCCCTCGAGCTTATGCGCCTGATACCCCACCCACGGCCGACCGAGCGAAGGCGTGCGCGGGCCAAGGGGCGTCCACGCGTCCTCTCCCTGATATAGCAAATCGCTGACTGGACACCACGCTGGCTGCAACGCGACAGGCGGACCCCAGTGCAGCTTGTACGGCCGCTTCTTCCGCGGCGACGGGCCAGCGTCTCGTGGAGAGGGGAACGCCCGCAGCATGCCGTGCACCGCGACGCTGCCGTGGCCGAAGCAGCTCTCCCGAGCAGCCGCCATGTGTTAGCTTGAAGAAGGCGCCGTGCTAGCTCAAACAAGTCGCGCCGTCTTGGCAAGGGGCGTGATGACGCCCTGGCTCGCCAACTACAAGACGTCAGCATCGCTGGCCGGCGCGGCGGGCCTGCACGACGCTCTCAGCCAGCTCGTGGACACGTCGCAGCTCGACTCCGCCTGGCACCAGCGCCCACTGCTCTCGAGTGCCGACATCGGCGGCGAATTCCTCACACTCGAGACCCTGACTGCGGCACGCCCTAATCTCTCACAAGTCGTCTACTGGAAGGCGACGCCGCCGCACCACACTGCGTCTGTGGCTGAAATTGGGATGAGCGAGGCTCTCGCGCTCGACGGCAACCTGCTGTTCAAGGCTGCCGGTGAGTATCTTCCGCAGGCGGCGCTGCTCGCGCTGGCGGTGCTCGACGTGCTCGAGCTGTGCAGCGTGACTGCCAACGTGTACGTGGCGCGTGGCGGCCAGTCCGTCAGCCGCGCGCCGCACACGGATGCACAGGCCGTCTTTGTGCTGCAGACGAGCGGCGCGAAGCGGTGGCGCGTGTTCGCTCCACCGGACGCGACGGCGAGTCCCGACGCCGAACCGCTCGAGCGCGGCAAGTTCGACGACGTGCTGCTGGAGGCACGGCTGGGGCCGCCCGTGATGGAGGCGCTGCTGACGCCCGGCAGGCTGCTCTTCGTCCCGGCGGGCTGGCCGCATGCGACGAGCACGGCGTCGCTCCCGGCGTCGCTCGACGGCGAGTCGGTGCACGTGACGCTGGGCGTCGAGGCGGTCGTCGACCAGCTAACGTACCTCGACGTGGGCGCGGGCGCCATCGAGCGCGCGATGCTGAGGAGACGATTCTATCCAGGCTCCGAGACGTGGCAATCCAGCGCGCTCGAGGCGTGGGTCGCCGAGTCGGTACGCGCGTACGCTTCGCCGCGCGACGACCTCGACGCGCGGGAGAGGAGCGCCCGCACCGCCGCCTACCTGACGCTGCTCGGCACGCCGACGCACGTGGGCTACGCGCGCCGTCGCCACGCCACGGACGACGACGCGCTCGCCGCCTTCGAGGCGGAGCTGCTCGCGGCGGTGCGTGCGCTCGAGCCCGACCTGGCCGACGGCATGGGCGACGCGGAGCTGCGGCGGCGCCTCGGCGCCGTCACGATCATGGTCGCCTCCGTCGTCGACGACCACGCCGCGCGCCTCGTGGCGCTCCATCGCGACTTCTACCGGCGCGTCGTCGAGTCTGGCGCCGACGCCGCGGCGCTCTCGGCCGCTGCGAGCGACGCGCGGGCGCAGCGGCAGCAGGCGGTCGTCGAGCTCAAGCAGTGGTACGCGCAGTGTGGCGCGTGGGTGCGCGTCGGCACGCCGTGCCTCGGTGCCGACCGCGAGGCCATGGACGACGAGTGCCCGGGCGTGTGCGAAGAGGCCGCCAAGCACCACGACACGGCGCTGCCCGAGATATGCCCGTCCTGGCAGAAGTGGCTCATGATGGTCTTCATGATCTTCTCGGCATCGGTGGGGCTGGTCCGGTTCGCTCTGCGGTTCACGGGGAAGGCACGAGCGCCAAGGGACATCACCGCGAGGAGGGAAGGAGCACGTCGCGAGGAGAGGCGGCGAGGCACCAAGCGGCAGTAGGTAGTGATCGATATATCCTGTTTGCTTTGCCCAGAATTTAAAACGTGTCGGCTCTGTTTCGTGTGGAATGCACAGAGCTGCATACAGTTTGGTTTGTGTCACGGGCAAGACGAGGAAACACATAATATTGCCACGCCTAATTCCATCGCCGCTGCATCCTCATGGGCAAACTCAACAAGCACCTGCTCCCGCACGAGCGGGCGCTCCTCGAAGCCGGTCAGCTGCAGGACAAGACGCACCAGAATGCGTCGTCAGTGTGGTTGAGCTCGCCGTCTCCTTCCGAGGCGCCCGATGGCACTACTCTCGTGTACCGCCCCATTGGCGATGCGGAGCTCACATGCCTACGTGAGACCGGCCAGCTACCTGCGACACAGCCCTACCTGGCCATCATACAGGGCGATGTAGGACGACAGTATGCCGAGAAGTTCCTCAACGGCCGCAAGAAGGTCGACACGCATCCATCTTCCGTGGTCGAGTTTGCCGTGCGAGCTGAGCTGATTGAGCGATTATTCGCGAAGCATTCGAAGATCGAGGACGGGACACTCTCTTGCGGCCTTGGGAGCGCAGCGGGCCGTGGCCTGCCCGCCTTCAACGCGGCGCTGGAAGCGGGCGAGGCGACCTGGCGCATTGTGACCGTCAAGGCGGGCCCATCCACCCGGCCAACCTCCTCGCAGCCAGCCAGCGCGCCGAGCCGCGCTCCCGGTCGAAGGACATAAAAGCTCAGTGCATAAAACGTAAGAAAAGTGAACTATTTCACGTATTTTCAAGAAGCAGCCTCCGCAACCGGGTGGTACCACGGCTCGAGAGGCCCATCCGGCCGCAGCTTGTAGTCGAGGTACAGCTCCTCGTCGGCGAGTGCGCGCGTCGCGATGAAGACGGCCGTCTGCTTGCTCGCCTGGCCGGCGGCCGGCGGTCGGAAGTGCGAGACCGGGATGAATGGATGCAGCTGCGGGTGTTCGTCAGGCAGGAGGTCGAACGGGTACACCACGACGTTGGGCCGCAGGCCAGCTGGCGGGTGATTGACCTTGTTGCCGCATGCGAAGCGGGCGCTCGCAGCCGCGGCCACCCCGGCCGCACGGTCGCGCGACTGCGCCACGGCAAAGATCTGGGCGCTCGCACCATCGGGCCGGCCGTCCAGCAGCACGCCGTCGCGGCGAGCCAGCACGTACTCGTTGCCAGGAAGCACGAGCTTGTGCATCACCGGCAGGTCCTCGGGCAGGTAGATTACGCCGGGGTAGCACGCGAGCACCGTCCCCGCGGCGCACGCGCCACGCAGGTGGACGCCCTCGCCGCCGCCGGCGACGCCAGAGTCGGCCACCTCGAGCTGCCAGCTCGAGCTGCCGGCGGCGGTGTCGGCGCCGTCGAGCAGCCGCTGCTGCAGCTGCGACACGATCGCGGCCTTGGCGTCGGCCGCGTCGCAGCCCAAGAGCGCGCAGACCTCCGCCTCGCTGCCAGCGGCCGCGCAGCAGGAGCTCGGCATCCTACGCCACCCTATCTAATCCCGGGACTCTAAAAGAGTAGTTCAGGCTAATGTGCGTTGGTACTCTCACGTGAGCCGTAGGAAAAACGCCTAGAAGGGAGGGCTCACACAAGCTGCACTTCAGTCCATTTCCTCGCTGATGATGGGCGAGCGTAGGGCGGGCCAACCGTCGTCAGTAACCGCGTTCGGTACTTTGGTGCCGAGGTCTGCCGTCTTTGGCGGCGACGTCGTCCTTGGCCGGTCCGGATGTGGCTGGTTGCGGCTAGCGTACGCAGAACCGAGGTGGTCGTCTGCATCCATGCCGAGGTGCGAGTCCATCTGCTGTTGCTGCAGCTGCAGCGGCACTTCCTCGAAGGCTGCCGCCTCCTCTGAGGCACGCGCCAGCTGCGTCGCGTGCTGGGCGTCTTCCTGCAGCCTCCCTACCTGCGCCTCGAGCTCGGTGATGCGCTCCCCCGCCTGCTCAGCCAGCCGCTCCGTCGCGGCGTGGGCCCTCTTAAGCTCCCCGACTAGCCTCGCCTCCCACAGAGAAGCCTCCGCGTCGCGCGCCCTCTCGATGGCGACCGCCACCGCCGCGTCCCTCCCGTCGACTGCCGCCGCCACCTCCGCCTCGGCCGCCTGCACCGCCGCAGCTGCCTGCATTTTGAGTGACGTCATCTCTCGCGCCGACGCGTCTGCGATCTGCTGCATCGCCGCCGCGTACGCCTCCTCCTGCTCCGCTGCCTCCGCCTTGATGAAATGGGTCGCCGCCGCCACCTCTCCCACCGCCTTCAGTCTGCCACTCTTCTCGTCGTACTCCGTCTGCACCTTGAGCTCGGCTGTGATCTCGGCACGCAGCTGTGCCGCAATCGCCTGCGGCGTGTGCAGTGGAAGCGGTGTGCAGAGGAATCAGCGGTGCGCATCGACATGCACATGCACATGCACATGCGCTAACGGAATATGTGTGCGTGGTGGTGGTGGTGGTGTGCGCGTGCTGCTGGTGGTGCATCCGTGCGCGCAGTGCGCCGGCGAGGACGAGCATGACGCACCCCGCGCATCTCTCTGACGGCGTCCTGCTTGGCCTGCGAGACCGCCTCGGCGACAGCCTCGGCTGCCGCCTCGACCACTTCATCGGCTTGCAGCCCTTGCTTGGCCTCCTCGAGTTCGACTGCCCCCTGCTCCTTGGCAGCCTGCAGCGCCGCCTGCAACTGCGCATTCCACGCGGCCGCCTGTTCCTTGAGCAGCTCGTGCGCCTCGTCTCTTGCCGCTGCAAGCTGCTCCTCAGCCGCTGCCTTCATGTCCTTTTGCTGCTGGACGAGCGCGAGGCGCAGCTTTGCCCGCCCCGCCTCGGACCGCTCGAGGGCATCGGCAGCGCGTGCGAGCTTCTCGCGCAGCACCTCCACCTCCCGCTGCGCAGCATCCACCTTGGCGCCGAAGATGAACGACATGTAATATGTATGACCGACGGGCACAGCACTGATTTCTTTATTTGAAAACACAAAGTAAGTAACCACACCTACTACGCAAACCAACACTCTGTCCTTACACACTCCCACATTACATAATTCGTAAATCGCGCTTGCATGCGCGCGTGCACCTTTGTAACTCGGCTAAAGTACACGCTACACGGGGCCATTCACTGTCCCTTGGTGACAGTGTCTGCACGTGAAAATTAGAGGACATGGGCAGCAGGTGTGAACACACTCATTATTATTTTCCATGCGTGAGAGAGTAGGACTCTCTAGGCTACAAGACCCTTGCCGCGTCCATCGATGCCAACCCACGAGTGCCGCCACCCCCACCGCCGCCGCGACTCTCCTCGAGCGTCACGCCGTCCTCGTGCGTCCCGCTGGTCCGCGCCTCCCCACTGCCGCCACCACCTGCACCCGACGCGGAGACCCCGCCCGTCCTCGCCCTTCGATGCGACCCGCCACCAACGGACGCGCCGCCGGAGGGGCAGCACGGCGCGCAGCCTGCGTCGTCCAAATGCAGCGCGAGTGCGGAGACGGCCGCAGCGAGCGAGAGGTACCCGCCCGCACCGACGGCGTCGGCGGCGGTCGCGGCGAGGTAGGTCGCGACGAGCGGCGTGGTTCCCGCGAGCAGCGCAGCGGAGAGGTTGTATCCGAGTCCGAGGGCGGAGTAGCGCGTTGAGACGTCTGTGAGTGAGAGCACGAGCCACGCTTGCAACGGTCCCACGTGAAACGCGTGGCACGCCACGAGCAGCGCCAGCGCAGGCGCCGCCACGCACATTGGCAAGAAGCCGACGGCGTAGAACGTGAGCGGCGCCACCAACGCCACGCCACACGCGCCGCCGAGCGCCACGCGCAGGAATCCACCGCGGCCCGTTGCACCGCCACCCGCCTGTGCTGACTGCATCCGATCCGAGAGTGCCCCCGCTACGAGCAACGCCACCATCCAAAGCATCAGAAGGGCCGTGTTGAGTCCGAGCGACCATTCCACGTGCCGCCGCAGCCTCAGGTGGCTCGGCGCCCAAATGAAGAGCGAATCTGCCAGATAGCGACGCGGCGTCAGCAGACATCGTCACGCAAAGGAAGGTGGGTAGCATGGGTTTGAAGTCGCGGCCGCCGCACAGAAGCCGACCATCCCACACGCCTCGACGCACGCCAGCTTTGCGACCACCCGCCTCGTTTTGGCGCCGCGTCGGCTGACCAGCCACCGCAGCGGGTGGCCCGTCTCGAGGGCGCCGTCGCGCTTCGCCTGAGTGAACTCGGGCGTCGCTCCGAAGTTGCGCCGCGCGCAGCTGCTCCAGTGTTGGAGGGGAACGTGTGAGTAGCAGATTGGGCGGAGGCAGCGCATCAGGAGGCTGATCTGATCTGCTCGTCGTGAGGGATCAAGGAGCGCCAGCAGCAGCACACCAGCTCAGAAAGGCGATCAGCCCGCCGAGTGCAAAGGGGATGCGCCAGCCCCAGCGCGCGACGGCATCGCTGCCGAGAGTGGCGTGCAGCACGCCCGCGACCGCGCTCGCCAGCAGCGATCCGACGCCCGACGCCTGGACCATCGCGCCGAAGAAGCCCTTGCGGCCGGGCGCCGCCGACTCGACGGCGTAGACGAGCGCGCCGGGGAGCTCGCCGCCGGCGGCGACGCCCTGCAGCATGCGCAGCAGCGAGAGCAGCACCGCCGCCGCGACGCCCCACTGCTCGTACGTCGGCAGCACCGAGATGGTGAGCGTTGGCAGCGCCATCAGCAGGATGGTCGCCAGCAGCGCCTTCTCGCGGCCGTACCGGTCGCCGATGGCACCGAAGAGCACGCCGCCGAGCGGGCGCACGATGAAGGCACCGGCGTAGACGGTGAAGCTCGAGATGAGCGCCTGCTGCTGCTGCTGCCGCTCGCTCACGCTCTCGTCAATCGGGAAGAAGGCGCCGCCGATTTCCGCGGCGAATATGCCGAAGATGGCAAAGTCGTACCACTCGAGGAAGTTGCCGCTGGCCGCGACCAATACCTTGCAGAGTATCCCGCGCTGTGTTGGTGGTTCGGCCGTAGCGGCGTCGTCGCTCATGAGGAGCGGCTCGCTGAAAGGCTGCGTAGCCGTGGCTGTGTCACACTCGAAACTTGTTCGCCCAACTCATGCATATGTATGCAGCCTACATGTGTGCGGCTGTTCACTCGGCGACATAGCCAGCACGCCAAAGGGTACGCGATTTTTAGAGCGTCGTGACGTTTTTGAAAAGCCTACAAGCATGCGCGCGCATGCACCTTTGGAGCGCGCCGTCCTCTGCATGGAGATTGCTGTGCACTCCGAGAGAGATTTATCCTCTCGCCCAGCATGCGCTGCTTTGCACCCGCAGGCGGCGGAGCTCGCTCGCTCATCAAGAGGCCAGGGCCATCGCGACGTGCAAGAACTAAGGAGCCGCCGCCACCATGCTGGCCCGCCTGCGCTCGTCGTCGAGCCTGCGCAACTCGGTGCTCAAGGTGGCCAAGCGCACGTACATCGCGCCGGTGCGCGAGATGCGCTTCATGCTGCACGAGGTCCACGAGTTCGAGAAGCACTACGAGAACCTCGACACCGAGACCCCCTGCGATCGCGAGACCATCGGTGCGCCGCACCGAGCTAGTAGAGCTCGCCACCCGTCCCTCGAAGCCCGCTCGTGGCCCGTCCTACGGACCACGCTAGACGGCGCCAGGAGGCCGTTTCGCTCATTCGCCGGCACCCGTCCCAACGCAGACATGGTTGTGGACGCGACCAAGGTCCTCTGCGAGAACGACCTGGCGCCGCTGAACCAGATCGCTGACACGGAGGGCTGCACGTGGATCGACGAGCACACGATCAAGACGCCCAAGGGTGCGCCTCGCGGCGAACTGCCCGAAGCTTCCCCACGGTGCCTTATTTGGAAACGAAACGCCCAAACCCCATGAAACCGCCGCTCCCACGTCCTCGCAGGCTTCAAGGAGGCGTACGACCTGTACTGCGAGAGCGGCTGGCAGGGTCTGTCGTACCCCTCCCAGTACGGCGGGCAGGGCCTGCCGATGTCGCTCGCGCTCGTCCAGTCGGAGATGATCGCGGCGGCCAACTGGACGTGGCTGATGTTCCCGGGGCTCTCCAAGGGCGCCATCAACACGATCATCGCGCACTGCACGGAGGAGCTCAAGGAGAAGTACCTGGAGAAGCTGATCTCGGGCGAGTACACCGGCACCATGTGCCTGACCGAGCCGCAGTGCGGCTCCGACCTCGGGCAGGTGACGACCAAGGCCGAGGACAATGGCGACGGCTCGTACAACATCTCGGGCACCAAGATCTTCATCTCGTGCGGCGACCACGACTTCACCGAGAACATCGTGCACTGCGTGCTGGCGCGGCTGCCCGGCGCGCCGGCGGGCACCAAGGGCATCTCGCTCTTCCTCGTCCCCAAGCGCGTCGTCGGCGACGACGGCTCGTCGGGCGACTTCAACAACGTCGCCGTGTCGCGCATCGAGAACAAGATGGGCTGCCACGGCTCGCCGACGTGCCAGATCGAGTTCGAGGGCGCCAAGGGCTGGCTGATCGGCACCGAGAACCGCGGCCTCAACCACATGTTCACGTTCATCAACACGTCGCGCATCGGCACGGCCGTGCAGGGCGTCGCGGCGGCCGAGCTGGCCTTCCAGAACTCGCTGTGGTACACCAAGGAGCGCAAGTCGATGCGCGCGCTGTCGGGCACCAAGCTGCCCGACGCGGTGGCCGACCCGATCATCTGGCAGCCGTCGGTGCGCACGATGCTGCTCACGCAGAAGGCGGTCGCCGAGGGCGGCCGCTCGATGCTGTACGAGTGCGCGGTGCTCGGCGACAAGATGCAGGAGTGCAAGGACAAGGGCGACGACAAGGGCGCCCACGCCATCGACGAGCGCCTCGGCTTCCTGACGCCGATCCTGAAGGGCTTCCTGACCGAGGCGGGCAAGGAGGCGGCCGACCTCGGCATCCAGGCCTACGGCGGCCACGGCTTCATCAAGGACAACAAGGCGGAGCAGGTCTACCGCGACGTGCGGATCGCCGCGCTGTGGGAGGGCACCACGCAGATCCAGGCGCTCGACCTGCTCGGCCGCAAGATCATGCTGCAGAAGCTCGCGCCGATCAACGAGCACTGCGCGCAGCTCTACGCGCAGTGCAAGCCGCTCCTCTTCTCGGGCGACGCGCAGCTGCGCTCGCACGCGTGGAGCCTGCTCGGCCACACGGCCGAGTGGCAGTACCTCACCTACCGGATCGGCATGCGCGCCAAGAGCAACAAGGAGTGGATCTCGTCGACGTCGGTCGACTACCTCATGTTCGGCGGCTACGTCACGCTCGCGTCGCACTGGCTCAAGATGGAGGCCGCCGCCGCCGCCAAGCTCGCCTCGCCCGAGACGGCCCTCGAGGAGGCCGCCTTCTACGAGGCCAAGCGGCAGACGAGCGAGTTCGTCTTCGCGCGCCTGCTGCCGCGCACGCGCAGCCACAAGGAGGTGATGATGTCGTCGCCCACGGCGCTGATGGACATGAAGTCGGAGAACTTCTCCTTCGACCACTCCTTGTAAACGCGCCGCTCCCCACTCGCGTGTGGAATCGCCGTACTCTTCCGTTACGCGAAAAAAGTGTGCGCTGCCTGTGCTGCCCATCGCTGCCTGTGCTGCCACGCCGTTTGAAAAGTTTGTGTCGTGCCGGAGGTGTGAGAGAGGAATTCGTCGTGTGCAAATAAATGTGTCTACTTGTGCCAAAGCCGAGAACCTCTCGAGTCC
>Ga0115006_10001980_pt1 | contig 13214 bp, 10 predicted proteins | sample ArcOceMetagenome_3_FD_88943 | JGI IMG/M metagenome (GOLD analysis project Ga0115006, IMG submission 88943) | Marine eukaryotic phytoplankton communities from Arctic Ocean - Arctic Ocean- Svalbard ARC20M Metagenome | ecosystem: Environmental > Aquatic > Marine > Oceanic | place: Arctic Ocean...
CACCAGGGTCATGGTCCCCCACCCCGCGCGTGAGCCTCCCACCCCCTCCGAGTCTATTGCCTCAAGCCTGAGGATGATTTTTTTTTCAAAAAGTTGCACCGTTGAGAGAACACCCTTTCCCCCAGAGGTCTCTAGTGGGCATTTTTTCGGCACTGTTCCGCATGCCCGAGTGCAGGTGCCAAGCCGTGTGCGCCGGTGCTCGCGGCAGAGCACTGGCGACGGCCTGCCAGTGATGCGGCAGCGCGCCCGCGTCCGTATGCGCGTGCGATGAGTGCGACGAGCCAGCCGGGGCCCATGCCGCACCTTGAGCCAGGGTCTGAGGAGCTTGAGCTTGACCTTGCCCGCTATGCACATGGCGGGTCCCCGGCCGCTGGAGATGCCGCAGCACAGCGGGCGGGTGACGCCCAGCCACGCCGCGGGCTTATCACGGGACTTTGGTCGTCCGCAACGCGCCTCGCGTCGTTCATTGGCCTCCCGGCGCTGCCGGCCGAGGGGCCAGGCGGCCCCGGCGATGTTGCGTTTGCTCCGAATCGGCAGGCCGCTGCTGCGCTGCAAAGTGAAGCGCTCGGGGCGTGGATCGGTTGGTACCGGCATCGTGCTGCGAAGCGCAGAGTCGTGCAAGAGCTCACAAATCTGCGAGGGGACATGGTGCTGCGGCAGCACCTCACCAGGTGGTTCGAATACTGCGAGCATGTGTCCATGACGTCGCCACCGACCCCACCTGCCAGCATGGAGCATGCGCCGCCAACGATCAAGCCATGGAATCCAACGCTCGGGGTGCTCGCTGTTGCGACTCCGCCGCGGGTGGACAGCCGCCCCCCTGCGTCCACAGGCACTTCGCAGGGGACAGCAATGCCCGGTCAGCATTCTTTGCTCTCCCCTGAGCCCCGGCGAGACAGTCCACGACTAAGTCCACGAAAGGTACCCCTGCAGCCCCACCCCAGCTTTCATCTGCGTGTGCCACGTCGACACGATTTTGCTGCACCAAAGCAAAGGCTTCCCTGTTGTACTGTCTGTAACTGCGAGCACGTGTTGCTTTTTGCTGCGCAGGTGAAGGACATGCGGCCGGGTGCTTTCGCAGAGCAAGCTGATGCTGCTAACGAGGGTGTCATCGATACGGATATCAGCTCGCGTCGGTCAGCCTCGGCACCGCCTTCACCGAATGGAAAGTCGTCGCAGTTGTGGCCAAATGCAAACGAGCCATGTCCATCTTCGCCAAAGGCAGGATCAATAAGAACTACCCTCAAAACAAATATTAAAATGATGAAGGACCAACGGCTGTCGTGGATGGGACAGTCTCAGGTTCGCGACTCAGGCGGCGTCCAACCACCGTCGCCGATGCTTTCGCCAATGTCGCCCATGCCGTTTCCCAAACCAGCAGTCATGAACACGCAGGCGAGCAGCGGCGGAAATGAAACTGACAGAAGTAGCAATTCGTTGGTGCTTACTCGCTGTGACAGCCAAAGCAACGCAGACAGCGTCACTGGCTCTCTCATGCATGAAGACAGTCACTCGCACCTCGCAAATGAGGGGGAGCAACAAACTACAGAAGGAGATTATACGAATGGACCTTCAGTGGCTACAACGCGCTCGCCAACAGGACAGATCCCGATCCTTTCTAGAAGCCCCTCGCCCGACAGAAGCAACTCGCTGGAGCGTTCCGTGACAAACAGCCCGGATCCTGATATTGCGCTCGCAAAAATAGAGCATGGATCTGAGCATGAACCTGAAAAAGGCGAAGGGAGTGTGCTGAATGCAGAGCAAAGAAACCTGTCAATTGGAGCTTATATATCACTCATGCGAGAACGGCGACCTCAAGGACCGCCAGAGTCATCTTGGATGAGAGCAGATACGTCTTGGAGGACAGCCGAGGATGATTCCAACAGCATCGAGGAAGGTCATGGAGTTATTTGCAAAGACTCGGATGAATCTGACGTGTCAGATGAAACTATGGCCATTCTCAGCAAGGACGTAGAAAGGATCAGAGGTCTGAGTTTCCTAGCCGAGCGTGCAAACGATTATTCTCTGGCGTGTCATCCCGACAGCACGAATGTTGAAAGCTCCCGTGGTGTTCCCAGTCCCAGCACAAGTGCTGGCCGACCTCCAAGACCCCCACGACCTGAAGGACGAGATTTATCCACTTTTTCATCCGCGCAGGAGGAGGAAATCATTCTACAGAATTTGGTGGAAGAGCTTGCGGTCCGTCGCAAAGCAACAACACAATTGGAAACAGCAGAAGATAAAACCGTATCATGCGAGTGGGCAGGCGCGAGACGCCCATGTTCGCAGGAATATCCGGGATCAAGAGCGGGTGATGCCGCCGCATTTACAGGGGCAGAAACTTCCTCAGATACGCCTTCGCCATCAGGGTCGAAAGACTTGAACGGAGAATGCACTGCCGATGCGTGGGATGAGCAAAGTGAAGCGGAAGACGACATATTTAGCATGTCGATCAGCTCCCCTGCAAGCCCTCATTGGCAAGTAGCTCACGGGTCATTTACAGGCTCCGTGGGTTCGCTCTCTCCAAACGCAAGTCCTTCGAGTGCCTTGAAGTCCATTATTCGAAGCGGATCCAACTCGTCGATTAACACATTTACGGGGGAGTGCATCGACAGCGTTTTGTATGAACACGAGTATAAATTGTCTGTGCGCGTGATGCAGGTGTTCAAGCGCCTCGTTCACGAAAAAACGATTTTGAACTTGATTATCGCTTCTGGACGAGAAAGGGCTCGTCGCCATTACTTGGCAGAATGGCGTGATTTCGCCGAAGTGGAACGCCAGAACTACTGCGCGCTGGCATTTGCCTGGAGGGCATGGGTGCTTTCGTTTCAAGCAGCTGTGAACCGTCTTGAGAGGGCAATGTGGGATAGGAAAAGAGGTACCAAGAGACAAACGCTACACGCGTGGCTGGAATGTGTGATGGAACATCAGGCCGACTCTTTCAGGGAAGAAAAGGCCCTCCTTGCGAGTCTCCATGCTTGGTCGGAAACTGCGGAGCAGATCAAAGGGTGCAAGAGAATCACTCGTTTTGCTATCCAGGCCTGGCGGCAGTGGCTTGGAGAGCACATGCTATTCCAGCAAGAGGCTGTGGCAGCTGCGACTAGGGCAAGACTGCGAACGCTGCTTGAAGTGTGGGCTGACATCGCGACAGCGATGCGCTCAGACTCAAATCTGCTGCGCCTTTTTCTTGGTGAATGGAAAAGCCGACAGGAAGAGGTAAAGATGGGTGTGATAAATATCAAAGCTACGTATGACCTGCGTGCTTGCTGTGACGTCGTGAGTGCTTGGTCGGAGCTGGTTTCAGACAGGAAAATCGAAGCTGTCTACGGTTGCATTATTCACGAACTTATGTGTGAAGAGGCAGAGATTGTAGTTGAAAATTTGCCATGCGTTGTCAACTTTCGTACCAAGATATCACGGCGGTTCAAGTTTCAAAATCTTCGATCCTGGCGTCAGCACTTCAATAAGATGGAAAGTCTCCGAAGCTGTTTTAGCGTACAGCACGAGAAGTCAAACTCTCAGAGGCAATGTTACCTTTTCTATCTGTGGCTGAACACCTGCCAGGTTTCTCGCAGCAAGAAGATACGGCTCATGAACCCCCACACCAACATCGACGTCTCGCAGGGCCTGCCATCTCCTCGTCAGCTGTTGCGCAAAGCTAACGGCAGCGTGGAACAAGCAAGGTTGGTGCAGACGGGGATGCAGGTCAAATTAATCCAACACATGCTTTCCGAGTGGATCAGTGAAATTACAGCCTGCGACCTTTTAGAGCGCGCAAACGGGAACACGGAGCAGGCTTTGGAAGCAGCACGGGAGGCTGAGCGTATGGGCCTGGCCCTGCAGCATTTTGCACAAGCAGCCCAATTTGTTGTCTTCAAACGCTGGATACTGGCTGTGCAACGCGCTAAAACACTCATGCACGCCACAGTGACAGTCAAACAGCAAGCGGATATGTGGGTGCAGGGGGCATTCTTTGACTCATGGCGCGGATGGCTCCAGCACAAGGACAGCTTGTGGCACGCGCAGATAGCTATCCGTGAGCAACACGCTCATCTCAATTCCTGTCTTCACTTCTGCGCGTGGGCTGACGTGGTCCCCTTGTTGGGTCGCGTAAAAAGATTCGCATCCCGGCAGAGTCGCCATATGCAGATGTATATGATCTCTCATTGGCGAGCGGCAAGCCTGCAGAGCTTGTGCTTTTCGACTTCCTTCGAAATTGTCCGTGCCGGACGGCACACAGCGCTGAGAGGTCAGATAATGGTAGATTGGGCACGCTATGCGGTCAGCATGAGGAAGAAGAGGGAGCTGCGGCGTCTTGTTTGTTCTCGCCACGAAAACGTGTTGTACGTATTTGCCTTTTCAAGTTGGACATTTTGGGGACGTGTCGTCAAGCACCACAAGCAATGTCTTTCGACGATCAAAAAGATGTGGGATTTGCGAGAACGTCAACGGCTCCTCTGCAACGCATACCATGCATGGTCTCATGAAGTGGAGCAGCATAAAGTGGACCGTGTCTTGGCGATGCTGGACTTGTATGAAGCAGACATACAGCCCCAAATACGACCACTTGTGACGAAATGTCTTGAACAGTGCGGGGGTGCACTTGGTCTGAAATGGAAGGTGATTGGCTCGCAAAGGCCAAAGACAGGCCACGAAATCAAGAACGCGAAGCTTGCTAAAGCCCTGGAGCAAAATATTATATTCTCAAAAGCCGAATTCGAAGAATTCGGCATAACAAGCCTGTCGCGAACAAGCTATATCCAAGCGGGCTCACCAGGCAATATCAAGTATCTGATGCCGGTGGGAGGCAGCGTCCAGCACGCAGAGATGCTGACTAGAGGGGTCATTCTTCGTGAACGGGCGCAGCGCATCAGCAAATTGTTCCACGAAGACATTGGCGTTGACACTGCCACCCTTCTGCTCGAACGTAGCAAGGGCAATGTAGATGAAGCGGTTCGCCTTGCATACGCAGGCGTCAAACACTCAATTGCTGCTGCATACTCCATCGGAAGCAGGCTTTCAAGAGCGCTGGAAGCGTTGAAGGACTTTGTCTACATGTTCCGGGCCTGGAGGCTTTTGGTGAGGAGGGCTGAGATGTTGCCTGCAAAGTTTTGCTTTTCGCAATGGGCGTCCCAAACATCGTATTACAAATCTTGTTACGGAAAGCTATTAATGCTTGTTTCCAGCAATCAGATAAGACGTCTGAAAAGGTTCTTTGCAGCCTGGCTATCCGTCTGCGACTACTATGTGGGGCTTGCGGATTCGGAGAAATACCTGCGCAACAAGGCTGCCATTGATTTATTCTACCTGTGGCAGCTCTCTGTCGAGCATGTTCACTGGCGTAAATATCTTTTGGCACGCTTGATCAAGATTCTAAACACGTGGAGGCTACGAGATTTCTTCAATGTCTTGAAAGCACGATGCATCTTCATACTGCTGGGTCGCAACATTCGTCTGCGATATCTCAAGCGCAATGCTATCCAAGCGCTCGACGCATGGTTGTGGGTCAGGTCCGTCCTTGATTGTGTTTGTGCATGTGGTTTTGCGTGACACGTGCGCCATTGATCATGTTGATTGCTTCACATATCGAATTACTGACATGTTTCCGGCCCGCCAGCAATCGGTTTCGAAACGCGCAGTTGATTGTTGGCAGAGAGCACGGAAAGAATCTCAATCGCCGCCTCAAAGTTTGGCAGAAAGAGTTCTTCTGCGCCTACCGTGCGCAGAAACGTTTCATAGTGTCTGCTATGGCAGTTGTTCACGTGCGTGTTCGTCGCAACTGTGTCCGGTAGGCATACCTGGAGAACCATTTTCGTGGACCTCTTTGGATCCATCGTATTCGCTGACTATCTCACGAAGCACTGACCGAATCTGTGTTCTGACATATGCAGGGCGCTAAGGTGTTGGCAGCGGTATCTGGACTTCCGCAAGCAACTCAGAGTGGCAGAACGTGCATTTGACTCCTTGAGTTATCGCTGGCTGATCACCGCAAGTTTGTTGCCATGGAAAGAGCTGGCAGGTACTCAGTTTTTCAACAGTGCACAGACAATTAGAACTGTTTTGAAGAGAAACAAAGATATAATAGAGCCATGCAAACACTCATCGCGCGAATATGTTGGGTGATGGTTTGGTGCAGAAACGTCTCGGTTGGAGGCAATGGTGTGGACTTTGCAGGAGAATTTAGCTACCTGGAAGCTGCTCCAAAAATCAGACACCCTTGTAAGACAGATTGTTGGTACGTAGTCCCAGACCTTCAATCTCGCCATGCTGCATTTAGACGCATACAACAACATGGCAGCCATTTTTGCAGTGATTTTGTTGTTGACTTGTTGTATTGGATGTGCAGACGAGTGGCGTTTTCAGACAAGGACAAAGATTGAATTTCTTGAGCTAATCCCTCTTGCGCGGGACAACGAGCTGATCCCCAAGTTTTTTGGACTGTGGGCGGCGAGCCAGTATCGGCAGACGCGATTTTCGCGCCAAACATTTGAAGCGAGGCGAGCCTACGAGTCCCGAGTGTTTTCGCTCTGGCACGCCTTTGCGCTAAATTCTCTGTGGCTGAAATCAGTCCAGGGTAATATCCGTACTAAGTTGAACCTCTGCGCGAAGATGACAGTCCTGACGGAGTGGTACCGTTTTAGCGCTGGTAAGGAAGTCACGATGAAAGTCTCTTTGTGCAATGCTTGTATGCAGGCGTGTTTGGTTTTGAAAACACTTACCCTGTACGCACTCGCGCACGCGTGCATGGGTGCGTCGTGATGGTACCAGGTTATAGGTTGCGGCAGAAGGATACTCGCCGTCGGTTCTTGACACTGGTGATTGCAGAGTGGAGAGAGACGTACCGGGTGCGCAGTGACGTGAAGAAACGAGTGATCAACCTGGGCAAGGAAGCTTTTCGCGGCTGGCAGTTGGGTCAAAGTTCAGATTCCAGCTCATTGCCATCAAGCTGCGTGTCGAATGAAGGCAGTCAGCTTTCGATTGGCTACTCCGCCTGCGGTAAATTGTGTAGAGCCACGGGATTAGACTACGCGTAGTTGTGCTCGGCCGACGTGTCTAGCCAACGTGCATCTTTCCAACGCGCATATCTGAGATTGTTTGAACCGCAGGCGGCGAAGAGGCACGCGAGACACTGGCTACGGGCATGCTCTTCTCATCCTCCCTAGGTTCACTTGTGTGCGACCGTGGACAACGCGAGGACAGGTCTCTGAACGCCCAGCGTGGCAGAATGGAGAGAGACATGATGATTTCACAGGATACATCCAGGTATCGTCCATCCTCACGTCTGCACCATTCGATGTTGCTACATGCTGTGCTACAAAAGCGTGGAATGTGCGTGTGTGTGTGTGTGTGCGTGTGTGTGTGTGTGTGTGTGTGTGTGTGTGTGCAAGCAAGCACGCACGCACGCTTATTTGATGCCATCTTCAGTACGACGGCGTTCGAGAAGGGAATTCCAGGTGGCGCAATTACCCCGCCGGAAGGAACTTCGGGCTGCATGAGCGACTTGCCAATCGTGACAGCTGACTGGACGGACAGTGCTACTGCCGCGGCTGCTGCTGCCGTCAATGCCAGTTTTGCGTCCTCGGTCATGTCGCAGGATGATGGCGAGTCTCTCACCTCCGGGTCTCGAGAGCTCGAGGTCACTGATTGCATTTTCGACATATCGGAAGATGACGACATGGATGACGCGAGTTCGGAGGAGGAGCGACACGATGGGGAGATGAGGGGGGAAGAGGAGGAATTCGAAGGATATTCTTATTCACCCTTGTGCTCTGGCGTGTGATTTGAATATGTTGTGTGCGTGTTTTTAATCTTAATTTCAAATAATGTAGGCACATCAAGCAATTGCAGTGTATAAAGAATTCCACGGATTTTAAAATCCTTGCTCCCCGCCACCACGTTGGGGTGTTGTTCTTCCCCTTTCGCTTGACGACCACGCGTTGGGCTAATGCGCAATCTCGTCAGTTTTGATCAGCCTGGTCAAGGCACTGTTTGAAACGCATCTCCACTGCCGATGCCACGTCTGTGAAGCCCTTGGCGCGAGCAGCAGCCAGGGCGCGGCGGAGCGCGGGCATGTCTCCAAGGACCTGGGGTCCGCCCAAGTCGCAGAGGCGCTCTACGATGCCCCGGTGCCCGTTCGTGACGGCGCCCCACAGCGCTGTATTTCCACTGACATTGTGAAGGCAGCAAAGCTTGGCGCCGCCTCTCTCGAGCAAAACATCGACGACTTCTGCATGTCCCCAGAAGGACGCCACGTGCAAGCTGGTCCAGCCGCGGAGGTCGGCGGTCACAAGGAGCTCTGAACCGCCACGCTCCGCCAGGAGACGCACGACCGCGACGTGTCCAAACTGCGCCGCTTCGTGCAAGCAGGTCCACCTCTTCTCCGTGGTGCGCAGTAGGAGCTCTGAGCCCCCAGCCATACTGAGCTGGTCCGCCGAGGTCACGTGACCCCTCTCGGCGGCTATCATGAGCGAGGTCCTACCTTTGCAATCCACAGCGTGCAGGCAAGACAGGAGGTGATCCGCGGCCAGGGTCTCACACACAAACTGGACCACATGTCCCAAGCCATTGGTCGCGGCAACTGCCAAGACATTACGGCCGTCTTTGTCTGCGGCGTCCCGCAGCACGCTGACGCCCTCGGGCGCTGCGCCGCCTGTGGCGCCGATGAGGTCACACAGACGCCGCAGCACCTCCACGTGTCCGTGCCTCGCGGCCGCTATCACACACTGAGCAGCATCTCCAGATGTCTCCCACCACGCGCCCGTGCCATTCGCGAGGCCCGGAGGAGTGGAGGAGGTGGCATGCTGCCAAAGTTGCTCCACCACCTTCACGTGGCCGTGCCTGCACGCGCTGACGAGCGCGCGTTCGTGGAACAGGCCGCTCTGCGCCCAGACGTCAGCAGAGCATCGGAGAAGGAGCGCCACGGCATCGTGGTGTCCGCAACCTGCTGCCACGGACAGGGGAAGCTCACGAATCCTGTTGGGCGTGTTCACTGCGCAGCTCGCATCCAAGAGCAACTGAATCTGCGCGACGTCGCCGCGACCGGCGGCGCGGCACAGAGGAGTATCCCCGGAGCCAACCGACACGCGGTCCAAGGCTTGGCGTCCGGCGACGAGCCCTGTCGCGACAGCCAGATCTGCCGCCGCCGTGTGGGTGCCCTCGAGCGCGTAAGCGCTTGCGGCACTGTGCCGCATGTGGTCTGCTGCCCTCTCCATGGGCACGGCGTCCAGGTCGGTGAACCCCACGCCCGGGACCTTCAGAAAGTACTGCCACTTTGCCATTGCCGAGGACCGCAGGCGCGAGACATGACCCAGGTTGTCCTCGTACGGAGACAGCTCACGCGGCTCGTCCGCCAGCATCGCATCCACACGCTCGCGACACTCCTTGATTATCTGTTTTGCCACCAGCATCTCGATGCCCGTGTCTACCCTCTCTCCCTGCCCACCCCCGCTCCCCCTCCCTCCGGCGCCAACGCCTCCCACAGGCGAGCCTCCGGGAGATGCTGGACCCCCTCCGCCCGCTCCACCCAGTCCAAGGCGGCGACGGTTGGCAGCGCCTGCAGCGAGTAACAGCAATTCCTCTTCCAGATCGGAGATCAGGCTGGCGCCGACCGCGGCCAGCGCCTCCTTGCGCCGCAACACCTGCTCGGCCTGCGCTTGTTCCACTTCGACGCCCACGTTCACCAGGCTGCCGGTCAGAAAAGTGTCCTCGGAGCCTGGTTTCTCCTGCGCCGTGGCCTCCTCGCCAAAGGCCTCCTTGACGGCTGCGGACAGACACCATACCTTTTAGTCCCCCCCCCGTGCATCGGCGCGCTGCTACCGCGGCAAGCGCTCGGGTGCCCCGACGCGAACCACAGCGCCGTGGTTCCCGCCAACGCCAGCGCTGGCGCCGCCGCCGCTGCGCGCGGGTGGCACGCAGCACGCCGCACGGGTCTTACCCTCCTGCACCGACTCCTGCGCGATCGTGGCCCAGTCGGCGCGGACGCCGTCCTTGAAATCCGATGCCTTTGCGATGCGCATTGCGCGCCTGCACGCTGCGCCATTGGCGCCGACACACTCGATGTGTACGCGCATCGAGTACGCGCCGGCCGGTGGCGCGTCCTGCGATTCCTGCGGCGCGATGCCGCGCATCTGCAGCCAGATGCAGCCGCGCGTGAGACGCGACGGGGCGGATGAAACAACATGGTGGCATGGCCGCACAAACAGGCGTGACGCTGCGGCGCGGCTGCTACAACCCACCCCCCCGCCCCCTCTTCACCTGGCCCAGCCGGTTGTGCAGAAATTTTAGCGCATCCGGCGGCTGCAGCAGCACCAGGTCGTTGATCACGTCGTGCAGGAGGTCCGAGACGCGGTGGTGGGCCATGTACTTGCTTGCCAGCGTCTGGTCGACGCCCACGGCGCTCTGCGTCCGAGGGCGCAGTGGCGCCAGCCTGCCGCGGCGCATTTTCCCTGCACTCTTCACACGCGAACTCGGGCAGTTGGGGAGAAAAAACAAAATCAATGCCTAGATGCTGTTCGTGGCATTCCTGCCCGTCACACCCCGGCGCGGCAACGTTGGCAGGGGGACGCGAGCGATGCGGCATCAAGGGTCGCCGCCGCCGCGCACGCCGACCAGGCAACAACGCACGCCATCCCCCGCTTGCCCCGCAGCGTGCGTGCCCGGTTTCTGCACACGCCCGGGGGTGCTACGCCAGCGCCTCTGAATGAAGACTTGAACTGCGCTGCACCCGCAGCTCGCCGCGGTCAAAAGGGCCTCCGGCCCGCCAAGAGGACGTGCTGCGGAACCTGATGTCCTTCTTCGGAATCGACTCGCTGTGCTGCGCCCAGACCAATCTCAAAGGTGTGCCCATCTCTTGCGCGCTCACCTGCAGCGCACCACGCCAGACGCTGACCCGACACACTCTCAACCCTTCCCGTCGGAGCAGGCGTGCCGTCCGGCCAGCGTTCTGCGGCCACTCGCAGGTGCTGTCCTGTGCGTGTTGTGCCGCAGGCTCCTGTTGAAGCCTCAGCGTCCGCAGCGGCTCTGGGGTCGCCCTGCAGGCGTCGTCTTGACTCCCTGCACCCTCTTGCCCCATTTCCAATGTGCTGGATGGCAGCCGACCAGATGGCAGCCGACCAATGCGTCCAGGTGCCCCCTGCTCCCCCTATCATTTGCGCTGCGCAGAGTGCGTGTTGAGTACAGGCCGGTGACGTTGCCAAAACGCTGCAGACCAGGCCACAGGGGGCAACTACAGCATCGGGAACTCGCAGCCACGAGGTATACGCCGCGCGCTTGCACATGCGCTTGTGTGCCTGCGGCCTGACATCCAGGGGGCCGTATCTTCGCATCAAAGTGGCTGGTGTCTGACCACAGACCCCTCCTTGCAGAGAACGACGATGTGTGGACACGGACATGGCGACGAAGGCAGCGCATGTCCAGGTAATATATGGTTATTTTTTTGGGCACCTCGTCCTTTCAGTGACAGCATGGATTAATATCGCGCGGCCCCACCCCGGGGCTCCACCCTCCTTGCCCCTCCAGCGGTGCTGCGTCACCAGGCGTGGGATTACACGCGACTGTGGATAGTCGATATCCTGTCGATCCACCGGTCGCCAAGTGGGGCCCAGATGTATGGACGCGAGCTCAAGTGAGGTGAGCCTTCCTCGTTTCCTCGGTGTGGGCACTGTATGTGCGTCTGCAATTGATTGTGTTCTGCCAAAGCAGGGGAACGCAGGCTCTGCGCGAGGAATTGCAGTCTGAGGACACGGAGCAGGCCGATAGCCCAGATTCTGAACAAGAAAAAACGTCGCACATTCAGGTCTCCTGAGCGCGTATGCACACACATGTGTAGGCACACACGCGCACACATTCTTAGAACACGCCCCGGGACGGCCCCGTCCGCACCCTCTTGTTCCTTGGACGCGAATCCACCCAAAATGTTACTATTAGTAGTGATAGTAAATCCCCGATAGCGCACACAAAGCGTCGACGCACCTGCGGAGTGAAAGCACAAAAAGCTTGCGCGCTGTATTCATCCTGGCGCATGCGTTCTGGCAGGCCTGGCTCCAGACTGCATCCACTGCTGAAAGGCCGGAATCTAGTCTCTTCGATGACAGGTGTCAATCTCTAGAACATGTCCCGCCCGCCCTGGGCGAGGTCGCGACGTGGGCCTGCGACGCGGCCCTGTGCGAAAGCATTTTCCTGCCGTGCGCGCGTGTCGGTCTTTCTCTCCAGAGTCGCCGGGTGCCCGTGCTGGCCGCTCTCTCCTGACTGTGCAGAATATCGTGCGCGCGCGTCTGCGTTCGTGCGTGTGCGTTTGGTGTCTGTGTGTGCGTCGCGCTTCTTCATTCCAGTGGTCGTGATTCACCGGCCCCGGACGCGGTCTTTGGAGCTGCGCACTTACGAGAAACGTTGCCCGCGAGTTCGCTGGCGAGCGCCACGTACTTGGTGCCCTCTTCGCTTCCGCGCTCGCGGGCATCGCCATCACCAGATCAAAGAGGAGCAAATGCGCAGCGTGTTCAAAACGTCGGTGCACGTTCTCACGTCGATGCGCACGGGGAAGGTGGCAGGGGCCCAGGCGCAGCAGCAGGACGTCAGTCCCCCCCGTCAGAACGGCGAACTTACGTCGCCATTGCGCAGTATATCTGACAGGATGCAAGGACGATGATTCGGGGCACGTGCAGTGAACGAGGTAGGGAAGTGACAGGAAGCACATCTCGACACACGTTACGAATAATCTGTATTATAAATTAGAAGGTTACAAGAACACATGTTTTGTGCGTTGCTTCTGAAAACTTGCTCTTTCCCATGCTCCGACGGGTCTTGCGAGCACGCCGCGCCCACACACAACTCCTCTCCTGCCACGTCTCCTCCGCCCATGCCGTGTGTTTTTACAGACATGCGTCCTTGCGTTTGCGCACTGCCGCGCACTCGCATTATGAAGGGCCCTTCGCGAGGAACGTGAAACATTGAGAAACAGTCTTTGGTATACATGGCCACGTCATTCGAGGAGGGAGGAGGAAACGAAGGAGGGCGCAGAGGGGCAGGGTGAATAAACCACATGCCCCAAGCCATGGAGCTCATGGAATTGTGAGAGCGCATGGCATTGTGAGGGTTTGCTGCTGTGTTCCCCTGTGTAAGCGTTTCGTTTGCAAATCTTGTTGCCAGTCCTGGATTTCATGCTTGCGGCGTGCTTCCTCCTCCTCCTCCTGCTTCCTCCTCCCCCTCCCCTGCCGTCA
>Ga0115006_10001981_pt1 | contig 13213 bp, 19 predicted proteins | sample ArcOceMetagenome_3_FD_88943 | JGI IMG/M metagenome (GOLD analysis project Ga0115006, IMG submission 88943) | Marine eukaryotic phytoplankton communities from Arctic Ocean - Arctic Ocean- Svalbard ARC20M Metagenome | ecosystem: Environmental > Aquatic > Marine > Oceanic | place: Arctic Ocean...
ATGTATCTATATATAATTATATATATATATATATATATATATATATATTATATATATGGGTACGTGTATGTATACAGTACAGGTACGCATATATATCCAGCATGCATACCAGTAGAATAGCCTTTGTGGTGTTGTTGCCACAAAGATAGCTGTGAGCAGGGAACTTTATGGTCTTAAAACCCATTGATTGAGCGAATCAACCGGGTGCGGTCCATTGGAGTACGGGTCTGTCCTGCCCACATAGTGCTATGCAAGGCCTGTCACCGGGCCGCCCAGGACCCCGTTTTGAACATGGCATCCTAGTAAAGTCTCTTTCTCTCCGAGTCTTTCTCTCGGGGCGGTATCACCCGCTGGGCCTCCATAAGAGTCGAGGGTTAGTCCTGCCCACAGAGGGCATGCAAGGCCTGTCACCCAACTGCGCCCGACACCCCCTGACCGTCACTCGAGTCTGAGAAAATTCAGGGCGCTCCAAGCTGTGGGTAGGACTAGACCAGCTCCCCCGCCATCATGATCCCCTATGCATCATTACGCCTGGCCTTCATCATGCATAGGGTCAAGGAAAGGACAGATAATGCTGTCCCTCTGACCACAGCCGACCACTATGCAATGCAGCTGCTGTACTTTTGTCCAGAGGAGGGATGCGCGTGTGTGGCGGTCGCCGCGTAGCAGCGACGAAGCTTTTGCATGTGATTCTGCGTATTCTTTGCGCATACCTTTGCGCAGGCCTTGGCCAATGCACTTGCGCATGCGTTCGCTATGTTGGTGTTGAAGTCTTATGTCAGGGTGCGTACCCTGTCAATGTTAAGGCTTTGGTATTTTATGTTAACGCATTAAACAAAGATTCGAGGGCAACTTAGCACGCCAGTTGCACTGTGTGGGGCACCATTCTGTCACGCATTCATTCGAGGATGGCCAGGAGGCCAGACAGATTGCCGCCGCCTTCCGCCCGCCGCCCGCCTTTCAGTCTGCCCTTCGGCCCATAACTGCGCAATCAGAGGGCAACACGATCTTGTCACTTGATCACGCACACAATAAAGCGCGTTCAAACACACTCGGGCAGAGGCACTGCTCAGGTCAGGGCACAGGGCTTGCTCACTAGGATAAGAAGCACTCCATGTCGACGCGCGTCTTGATGTTGGGGCGCATGGCATCGAAGACGTGAACCATCTTTTCGCGGTCCGCCTCTCCGGTGCTGCGCGCGGTTCGGGGGATATTTCAAAACAGACATACCGATGGGAAACGGGAGGCAAAAAAGGGCAACGCGCGAAGTACACGGGCAGAAGGAAAGAAACGGAGGAGACCTGTCTGAACAGGCAAGGATCTTTGCAAGATCTGTGCGATGCATGAGGGCCTTCACGAACGTTGCACAGCGCAACGTGTTCGAGGACAGGTGCTTTTTGCCAAAGTGCTCCAGGAAAAGCTGCTCGAAAATGTCTCTCGCTTGATCTGCCAACACAAACCACCACGTCATCAAACATGCCATGCGGAACAGACACTCTTTTTGTGTGGACTCGCCATCAGAACCAAGCTGCATAAGTTTGTGCACAAGGGAGCGAGCAACCTTCGTCCAACTCGACATTTGGATGATGCCGAGTGGCTTCAGGCAACAGCTGTCCATTGCTTGACATGTCCATGGAGCTTTGATCCGAGCCGGCTGGGCACGTGGATGGAGATTTGGCGGGACGCAAGAACGGAGAAGGAGGAGTTGGAGAGACGATTGGGCCAGCGTGAGTGGGCGAGTCAACAGATGAAGCAGACGGCGATGAGAGGAAGCTCCGCTGTCTCTGCCTCAGCCTCATGTGCTTTTCTTGCGCCTGCACGTGCGCGTGGTAGAGCTCTGCATTGTGCATCATCCACCAGGAGACAAAGTCTTCGAAATGGATCAGGCCATCTCGGGATCTTTGTACGTCGGCAAGGTCTTGAGCCAACAGCCGTTCCACAGCTCCTGCTGAGCACTGCTCGGATCTCAAATCAACCAGCATCATACGAATATGCACCTTGTCCATCAAAGAACTCTGCGCATCATACTCCAGCCAGATGCTGCGTGCCTCCGATGCCTTCTGTAGCATTAATTTTTCCACTTCTGACTCAATCTCGTGCGCTGCCATTTCACTTGAAATTTGGCTGTACATGGGCGTGTAAACTTCGGCACCTTGGGTGGCCGACAAATTTCCGTGCTCTGCCTCTTTGTTCAGCGCCTGCACATTCAAGGGATCGATGAAGTTGCAGCTCATCCAAAAGTCCTTAAAACAATGAATATCGATGTGTCCCTCCTTGTTTTCGGTAGAGGACCGAAATTCGGAAAGGGCATGCTGGGCTTCCTGCTGTGAATAGCTGAAGCCAAGAGATTTCAGCAATTGGAAAAGTTCCTCTTTTGACAACGCGCCGTCTGCGTCCTTATCGAATGCATGAAAAAAATGCTCTATCAGCTTCTCGAACTCGGTGCTGGCGCGTTCCTTACCATCTGCGGCGCGCGATTTACTTTGTTCAAGCACCCGCAGTATGTCGAATTCTTCCAACAACTTACGCGGGATTAAGATTAGTTTACAGTCGCTCTGTGCCACCACTGACGTAATACTGCGCCGGTGATGTACAACCGCATCTGTACCCAGCACGTACCCTGGTTCAACCGTGCCTGACGTCATCATAGCGCCCGTCTTTGCACTGTAACATTCCACTTCAGCTGTCCCTTTGTACAGTATGTACAGGTTGTTTGTGTCGCGTTCGCCCTGCCTCAGAATATGATGAGACTTGAGCACATATGCAAACACGAGTTTTGTTCCCAAATCTGTGCCCATCTTCTTCTTGACGCCAGAAAACAAAGGCAGCTTCATCAGAAACTCAATTACTGGTTCCATGCGCTCCGATGCTGAGAATGCTCGCGCGCACACACACCCACGCACACACACGCGGGAACATTCGAGCACTCACGTCAGGCGTGATAGGAAATCACTGGATATCGCAGGAAAGTGCATGTTTCACAGAGCAAGCGTTGGCGCTTGGAATGTGGTCCTCAACAGAGAGCGCTGAATGAGTGCACACACACACAGTCATACACACCTAGAGTGAAAGGGGAAAAGGGATGAATCTTCCAACACGCAAACTTTTCTCCATGCCGTTGACTGTGCTGCTCTGCCATTCCTGTGCTGGCGGCTGGGGTTGCTTGCAGGCTCATAGAATTTGTTACTTCATCGCCAAAAGTAGCGAGATCTTGTTCGAAGCCTTGGGGTCGTAAGTCCCAGTATGTGCGCGGTACGTACAAACACAATACATCACCCACTGCTCAAGGTTTTACAGTCCAGTGATATTGCTTTGATCAGCATCTAACGCGAAAACCTCCGTAGGACCCCATTGGAGCGCACATGCAAACGCACCTGCAACAGCGTTGGCGTTATAGCCGGTGTCAACACCGTCGCACTCCACCTCACTGATGCCGATCAAGCACAATTTTTCATCACAACCAGAGGATACATCCCGCATGGTTTCAACCGTGGTGTCTGTGGAGTGCACATCACAGACAAAAGAGTTAGTCATTGCCCTGAGAAGTGAAAGATGCTAGAGAACCACAAGCAGTAGCAGCGGACTAGGTAGGCATGAAATCCAGAAGGAGCCTATACAGTTGCGTGCCTGAGTATGTGATGGCTACCCGACCCTTCATGATCACCAAAACATGCACGCCGAAGGATTGTCCCTGCCGCAAAATACAGTCGCCGTCTTGAAACTTGCGCGGCTCAACTTCTCGGTACATTTGTGTCTGGCAGTTTGAACAAAATCACACCAAGAAGGCGCAGTGGTCAGCAGTTTTGACAGCAGATAACTTATTTGCTTATGATTTGCACATATGCAGCACCCCAGCAAAGAATTCGACGGCGCATTGCAGTGCCATGTGGGGTGCGTGGGGACGCAACCTGTAGTTCCGCTGACAATTGTTGGACGAAGGAGAGATGCTGAATTAGCTGATGCCACTTGGACTGAGGCTCGGCGCCGGGAGAAGAAATCTCCAAACGACCCCGGGGGGACGCCAATGGCGACCTCAATTCCGCAATACCTTTCGACAAGTCTAGGATGCGTGCTTTGTGTTCGTCGACTTCGCGAGACTTTTGTTGAAGAAGAAAGCGTGTCAGGTTTTTGGGTCCCACTGGCTCTGCCCTTCGCGCGGCAACTTCAATGGTGCTCAACCACCTTTGCGACAGGTCATTGAGTGAGCTTGATGCATCCAGGGACGAGCTCGAAACCTCGTTCAGCATTTGCATGCGGGTCTGCGATATCTCGTCAGGCTCAGGACACATCTCCTTTACATTCACGCCGGAAGTCGCGTCGGGACGCGCCAAATCCTGTGAGCAGCGGTACAAAGCTGAATCCTGTGAGCAACAAGTGCAAACGCAAACAGCAGAGAAAGACACGGAAACGTTCAACAGGAAGCTGCGAGGAAGCAGTCAGGAGCATCCAGAACAGGTGGCCAGGGGCGACGAATTCTGTCTGTTTCCCGCCCTTCGACGCCAGGTCCCCCACCCCCAGTCGTCGCTCTTTCACTGCTCGTTCGGTGTTTCTCCTGCCTCACACTTTTTCTCGCGTCCGCCTACCTGGCGCTGCGCCGATGGAGCGTGAACTTCGAGGGAGACGAGGGGTCGAGAAAGACTGCCGGCGACCGCAAGATGCGCAGGGAGAATCGGACGTGCTGAGGTCGGTCTATCTCTCTTGGCGTGGCGAGCTTGCCACGGCGCCCACGGAGACGCGCTCGACGGAGGCTCAGGCACGCACTCGTTCGCCTCGCTTCGTCGATGGGCGCCTTGCGGCTGCCCGCCCGCCACCACCAGCTCCTGCGCCACACAAAGCTATCAGGGACGGGCGGGTGCAGCGGCGGGGCCGTTGGCCGAAAGCAAAGAGCGACCGCGCGGGACCCAGCTTTGCGCCCGACCCACACGCTCCGCCGCTGCCTCGCGCCCCGCGGACTCACATGCACGTCCGTCGGCGACAGGTCGGCGGCGCTCACTGCTCGGGCACAGAGACGGGGGCGCGTCGCAAGTCAGCGCGCGCCCGGGCCCCGTGCCGTGGCAGACGCAGGCGCGCAGGCGCGCAGCAGTGGCGCAAGGAAAAGCACTGGCGCGGCCAACGCGACCAAAGAGGGACTGCAAACAGCTTTCCGAAGCTTGCGCCACTGCACCCACCAAAGGGCGCTATGCCGATCTTGGAGGAGCGCCCTGCGTTCGCGGCGGGCGTCCGCAGAAACAGCTGGCGGCGCCCCGTCGAGTCGAGCCTCCGCGGCGACATGGTCGGCGCCAGAAAGGAGTCGCTCGTCTTGAGCGTCCGCAGCATCCACTGAGGGGTGTTGGCCAGGACCTGCGGGACGTGCTCGCGGCGGCGCGCCAGCAGCGAGGAGCCTTCCCAGGGGTGTATGCGTGCAGAGCCCGCCGCATCCGGCGCACCGGCGCCCCCTGCCTGCCGCCGCTTCTTCGCGGACATGGCCGCGGCCAGGCCTGGGTTCAACTCAGAGTCAACTGTTTCTGGGTTGCCCACGAACCACGAACAGAGAGTGCTTGCGACCGACGCATGGCTTCTCACGGCGGAGGCGACGGGGAAGAGGCGGCGGCGGCGGCGCAGCGGGAGGCGCCCGGGGACCAGACGTGGATCAGTTCGCTGGTCAAGCGCGCCCGGAAGGTCTCGTGGTGGTGGACGCGGGGCGAGCACGACTGCTGGTACCGGCAGATGGACAACGCGACCTCGTACAACGAGTGGCTGCAGGCGGCGCAGAAGCTGGACGAAATCGAGGGCCACGACCGGTGGAAGCTGCAGGACGAGTCGGAGTTTTACGATGCCAACCTGATCCGGCAGCGCCTCGAGGACATGCGGCGGCTCGAGGCCGACAACGACATCCAGGGCATCATGTTCCACCTGCGCTCGGGCATGGTGCGCGGGCTGGGCGGCATCGGCAACCCGCGCCTGCACACCCACGCATACGTCGGCACGAAGAAGCTGATCGAGGAGTATACAGATCAGGTCATGAAGTCGCTGCAGATGCTGCACGATGCGCCCGAGGACCAGCTCCCGCTCGAGCGGAAGCTTGCCTTCTTCGCCGAGTCGCGCCACGCGCTGGGCAAGACCGGGCTGCTCCTGTCCGGCGGCGCCTCGCTGGGCATGTTCCACTTTGGGGTGCTGAAAGCGCTGCATGAGCACAACCTGCTGCCGCGCGTCATCTCCGGCTCGTCGGCGGGCTCGATTGTGGCGGCGCTCGTCGGCACCCGCACGCAGGAGGAGATGGACGATCTGTTTGTGCCGGGAACCATCGACCTCACGTTTTTCCCGCCGGTGTTATTCCCCACCAGGCCCGCAGACCGCGCACGCGGACCGCGTGGCGTGTCCACGGCTCTCGCTGCCCCCGCGGCCACCGCACTCGCCATGGTGGTGCCCGCTGGCGGGGCCAGGGCGCTGGATGGCGGTTGCCGCTAGCCCGTGCTGTGCTCTCGGCGTGTGCCGTGCTCGCGTGGGTCGCGAGGCAGCATGGTGGGGATGTGCGGGTACTGACGGCCTGGGTGTCGGACAGGCCGGTTCACTGCGGCGCAAGGTACGTCGGCTGCTGTGGGAGGGCCACCTGATGGAGATCAACATTCTCAAGAGCGCCCTGCGCAAGAACGTGGGGGACGTCACCTTTTACGAGGCCTATGAGCGCACCGGCAAAATCCTCAACATCACCGTCTCGCCAGCCAATGATTACGAGCGGCCGCGATTACTGAATTACCTGACGTCGCCAAACGTGCTCATCTGGAGCGCCGCGTGCGCCTCGTGCGCGTTCCCCATCCTGTACCAGCCGGTCGAACTCGTGGCCAAAAATGAGGTCTCTCCTCTCTTCCCTCCCTCTCTCTGAGCCCTGTGCCCCTGCGCCCTGGTTGTTGATGACATGTGGAGGGTGCCGAGTGTGTGGGTGTCGAGTGTGTGGGTGTGTCGAGTGTGCGGGAGTGTCGCCAGTGTCCAGGCCGACTGCGCCGCCCCAGCCCGGGGGAGGGGCTAAATCCTAGAATAAACCTACACGTAGGGATTAAGCCTAAACCCTAGACGCCGCGGTAGCTGGCCTACGCTATCGCCCACTGACCCTGTGCCCCGCGCCCACTGACCCTGTGGGCCAGAGCTGGCCCCGGGGCACAGGGTCAGTAGGCGATAGTGTGGGCGAGGACACTCTGACTTGAAGCCGCTGCGGCAGGCGGGAGAGATGATGGCATATCACCTGACGGACGTCAAATGGAAGGACGGGTCATTGCACGCGGACATCCCGATCACGCGGATCTCGGAGCTCTTCAATGTCAACCACTTCATAGTCTCCCAGACCAACCCTCACGCCATTCCCTTCATGAGCAAGCCGCAGCGCACACGCAAGAAGCAGGAGAACGATGAGGAGCAGTCACCGTCCATGATACGACGAGGATGGTGGGTCATGCGCTACCTGGTGACGAGCGAGCTAGCGCATCGCTTCCGCCAGGCTGTCACCATGGGCTTAGTGCCCAAAATTCTCGAGGCCACTCTCTTCCAGGTCAAGCCCGTCGCCCCTCGCCTACACCACAGCCTACTGACCCTGTGCCCGCAGGCCCTTACACACGCCATCCATGCTCTCTCGGAACGCAAGGCGGCCTAGGGGCGGATGCTTTAGCATGTCACGCACGCCACTTTAGCACGTCACCCACGCCACTCAGCGCGTGCTCTCCACGCGCAACCCTCCTCCCTCCTCGGGCCGCTGCTGTCCCCACACGCCTTGCCGCCTCTGCACGCCTCAACCCCCCCGGCAGAGCAAAACGCCTGGGCACAACGTGCCTGCACACACCCACACACCCTCTGCGCGCTCTCCAGGCCCTGTTGCGTCACCCTCCCCTCTCAATCAAGGGGGGATGCGATGGAGCGAAAGATGGCATGCGAAAGATGGCATGCCAAAGATGGCATGGCCGTGTCTCAAAGAGCGCGTGGTTGTGTCTCAAAGATAGCATGCCACACACACACACACACACACACACAAACACACACACACATAGTGTCGGAAAGCGGGCATGGTGGTGTGGCGCCTGCGCCAGACTGGCGCGCCGCACTGTAGCGTGCTCCACGTGCATGCTCCTGGCTTGCACATACGCTTCCCTGACACATACGCATACCTCACGACGCATACCTCACAATGCATACCTCACAAGTACGCATGTCTTGAGCGTTGCTGCATTTCCGTTGCTCCATTTCCGTGCCATCTGAAGTGAGAGTGTGCGTGTGTGTGGTGTGTGATGGCGGCGGCGGCGTGGATGGCGCGGCGGCGGTACAGCGACTGAGCGGGGACATCACGATAGTGCCGCCCTTCAAGGTGTCTATGTACACGAACATCATTTCGAACCCGACGTGGGATACGATCAAGCAGTTCATGCAAGACGCCCTCCGCTGTACATGGCCCAACATCTCCGTCATACGCTCCCACTGCCAAGTCGAGCTGATGCTGGACCGCTCCGCCCGCTCACTGGCCAAGCTCTACCAAGGTGCTGTCACCTGCGTGCCGTCGCATGCGTGTGCCCTCGCCTACACTATCGCCTACTGACCCTGTGCCCCGCGGCCAGCCCTGGCCCACAGGGTCAGTAGGCGCGGGGCGCAGGGTCAGTAGGCGCACACGCATGCACGTACACGGAGGCACGTACGCGGAGAGTGGGGCATCTGTGCGTGCTTAGTGCTGGCGTGTGGGCAAGCGAGTGCATGCAGGTGGCTTCTGCGAGCCTTGACCCGGGCGCGGGCTGTGGCGCAGGTCGCGCGGCCATTGTTGGTGAGGACGCTGGCCAGATGCAGCAGCAGCTCGATCAAGTGGGCGGGTTGTACGCTCATGTGCCTCTCTTGCGCGACGACCACGTGGGTCTGCTGGGACAGAACGTGCCTGCCTCCGACGACTCGCTCGCGCGCTCCCTCTCTGTAGCTTCAGCAGATGGCGTGCCTGGAGCGGGGGCAGGGCGTGGGGCAGCGGGCGGCGGAGCAAGCAGCGCACAAAACAGCCAGGGCCCGTCTGATTTGTGGGCGTGCCCTTGGTGTGGGGAGCACGTGTGCTCGTGCCAAGACTTGCTGGACTCCAACCCCACCACCACTTGCTCTTCCGTCTCCAGGTACCGTCTCATCTCGTGTGTGTCCCGTGTCCCGTGTACCGGCCTGTCTCCCACGCGTTCCCGTGTCTGTCAGCCTGTCAGAGTCTGTGCGCCCTTGGTGCTCCTGTGCTTTTCCCGGGCGCGCGACCGCGTCCCTGGCAAAGCACCTCGCGTGGAGCACAAGCTTGCGCACTGCTTGTGCTCCCGAGCCTAGCTGGTCAGCAGCATGTTTGCCGGAGAGGGGCCATGCTCATGGTCAGCATGCTCTTCGCCGCCCGCTTGCTGGTGTGCACGCTCTTCGCGGCCCGCTTGCTACTTGCCTGCGGTCCTGCTTGCTGCGTGTGCATCAAAGCGGGGGTGACGTGATGGGTTGCGGTGCTGGCTGTGAGCAGCGGCAACTCGCAGGACCATCGACACGACAGCGCACGACACGACAGCGCACGACTCGACAACGCAGCCGCCACCATCGGAGTACGGTCCCGCATCCGCCAGGCTGTCGGTGCGCGCTTCTTGCCGTTCGATCTTTGACCACGTGGTGCGCGAAACGACGACACAACTTGCGTTTCGTTCCTCCCTCCTCTTTTCCTGTGTTCTTGGTCAGGGGTCACGGGCAGAGCGCCCGGGAGATTGCGCGCTTGGTCGTGTTCCCGCTCGGCAATGAGGCCACGCAGCGACCATTGTAGGCCTGCAGGACCCGTCAGCAGACAACAGTGCACGCCGCTCACAGACCGACGTCGACCAGCCTTAGACCCTTGTCCTTGTCCTCAATTCTCAAATTCCCCCCTTTAAATATCTCAACTTTTTGCGACAGTATAAACAAAGGAAACACCAAAAGAAGATGTATGCGTCCACGGCCTCAGACTCCCAGTGGATCGCAGGCGGCTCAGGCTCCCGACTAGCCGCGGCCTGTGCGGATGAGTCTGGCAACCTCGCACTAACGCTCGGGCAAGCTTCGACCCCGGCCGCCCGGCGGTCATCTTGCAAGACGCACAAAATCGGGTCACCGCACCCAAACTTTATTAGACCTAGTAGTACCGTGACCGCCGTGACGGACTCTCGGACTGACGAACTCCCGGGCCGACTCGCCGGCGGCCTCCTTCAAGTTCAAGCCTGAGTCACGGTTATCCGAGCGCGTCCGAGTCGGACCGTGTGCTAATTCTTTGTTTTATGTAAACGACATTGGATCAACAGGGTCCCGGGGGCGCACCAGGGGGATTCCCTGTGTATACCCTTCACCTTCACTGGCAAGTTAACTCTGACCGTGACTCGGACGCTGGCCGTCTTAGACTCGGACCTTACTACTGGCCGTGACCGTGACTCAGCCGCCGCGGCCTCAGGCTGAGGCTCCGAGTCCGAGGAGGAGGAAGAGGAGGAGGAGTTTATTCGTATTCAGCGGATACTATAGAGGACCCAGGGCGCCCGCTGTTAAACTGACGGCGCGTCACTCCAGCCTGACGAGAGTGAGGCCGAGTCACGGTCCGAGTCCGGCGAGTCCGACTCCGAGTCACGGTCGGTCGGAGTCCCCCGGGGACTCCCGCGGCCGGCGACCCGGCGCCGCGGCGGGCGGCCCGGGCCGCCGGCCCGGGCCTTAGCGGGGCCCGGCCGGGCGAGTTCGCACAGTATTAATAGGCCCATGTCACGTGACTAAAATCGGATCCGCTGATACCTGGAGACATCAGTGGCGGCGGGCCCGACTCGCCTCGCGAGGCCCCGTACCGCGCCGCCTCGCACCGCATTTCCTCGCCTCGCCTTGGCCTCGTTACAGCGGCAGCGATGGCACTACCAGTGGATATAGCGGGGGCACTGTCGCTGTGGGCTGAGTCTAGTCGCACCTCTCAGGATCAAAGTGTGCCGCAAAGAGCAGCAGCAATAATGACTCTCCAGTCGCATGCGCTCAGGGCACAACAACTCGCCGTCCCGACTCCCGTAGCGCGCAACAACAGCCCAGCATCAAGGGCCCTTGCAATTCAAGAGCACGGGCTGTTTGCACGCCTTGTGGAGGACAGTGAACCTCTGACTTCACACAGTCGAGACGACGGCACTATGTTAAACCTGTTTTTTGTGCGCCAGCTTTCGACCGCTCTGGAGGATCCGCCAACCCTGACTGCCAAAGGGCGCCTGCTCTGGGGGGTGCTGGACACCAGGTACTTGTTGTTTGAAAGAAGATGCACGCATGCAAGCTCTGGGCACTGAGAGATGCTGTCATTCACAGGGAAATGAAGAGCATCCTGCATTCACTGCTACACGTCTGCTTCGCCAACCCTTCTGTCCAGGTCTGGGCCCTCTAGCAGCCTGGCGCACGCAGGCACGCGCGAGCGAATGCACAGACAGGAGTAGGCCAGCGCTGCTCAGCAGGAACCATTGCAGACTCTGTGCTTGATGCAGGGTTTAGGGTTTAGGGTTAAAGCGCGAGATTGATCTGAGTGAGAGGGATCTGCAGTACGGCTTGGCCTCCGCCCCTAGATTGCTGCAAGGGCTGCGTAATCTAAGTTTCTTGGAGGTGGCACCCTCGAGCCTGAGGTATTCTCTCGCTCTTCTCGTTTCACACACGCACGGGCGGCAAGTGAGAAGGGGAGCATGGCGGCATGTGTCACCGCATGTGTCTCAGCATGCTCTTCTTGTTGCTTTGGCGCGTTCTTGCTTGCAAGGTGTGAGGATAGGCACGATGCGATCATGATGCGATCACCATGTGAGGATGATACAGAGGCCCGGGATGCGTCTGTGCACGCAGGGGGGGGGAGGGAGAAGAAGTACAAGAGTTGCGACGATGCTCTGTGCTCCTGCTGTCACAGCTTGTCTTGTCCGACGCCGCCGTCTGTCTGCGCATTTGTCATCTGCCGGGTCTCGTCGACTTCTGTGTGGAGGTGTTTATCCTCGCTCTCTCCTGCCGCGCTCCTGTCAATATACCGACAGATGCTCGTGCGCGCGCGCGCGCGCACGCACGCACGCACGCACGCACACACACACAGAGAGAGACAGAGAGAGAAACACACACACACACACACACACACACACACACACACACACAGGCAATGGATAGCGGAGGCTTGGGGGGGCAAGGAATGTTTGCGAACGCGGCGCTTCTGATCAATAATGTGGCGGCCTGTGGCGGAGTCGGGGCAGGGCAGGCATTGGTGCGTAGCTGCCGTAGCTGCCGTAGCCGCGTGCATAGCCGCGTGCGTGGCTACGGCAAGGCGCGTGAGTAGCTGGGTGAGTTGAGTAGCTGGGTCAGTTGCTGCACGCTGCTCCCTCTCTCTGCTCTGCAGCAGGCCTGACCAAAGCTGCAACGAGGGCAGGCGAGGCACAGACAATTGCCCCTCGTGCTGCTCAAGCTGTTGTGCGGGCGGCAAGCGCACAGAGTGCAGCGGGCGGTCAACATCCTCTTCCACCTGTCTCCGTCCCCTATCCCCTTGCTGCGCCGGCCCCTCGCCTACACTATCGCCTACTGACCCTATGCCCTGCGCCTACTGACCTTGTGGGCCAGAGCTGGCCGCGGGGCATAGGGTCAGTAGGCGATAGTGTAGGCGAGGGCTGGTCAAAGCGCTCGTGCTGTTGCTCTTGCCGCGTGTAAAGTGCAGGGCGGGGGCTGGAGCAGAGAGTGGCGTGCATCAGTGCGCGTGATGACAGGCCTAGGCTTGGTTATGGGCGCTCCCTTTGCTGCACTGCTCCTGTGCAGGCACGTGTCGTGCAGGTCGGGAAATCTGACATGAGGGTTCATGTGCCAAGGTCGCGGGCGCGGCAGAGCGCCAGAGTTCTGCGACAACATCCTCAGCTCCTGACCGCCCTTGAAGCCCTCCTCGTCCCGTCCTACGCTGCGCCCGGTTGCTCCTCTCCTTGACCCCCATGACACATGCGTGTCAAGATGCGTCTCATGCCGTGCTGCTGCCTCCACACACGCCAAGTATGTGCACCAGCCCTCGCCTACACTATCGCCTACTGACCCTGTGGGCCAGAGCTGGCCCCGCGGCCAGCTCTGGCCCATAGTGTCAGTGTATGTATGTATGTATATTTAATAAATGTGTGGCAATACAATGCTTCATATGTGTCATCATTGTGTGTGTGTGTGTGTGTGTGTGTGTGTGTGTGTGTGTGTGTGTGTGTGTGTATATATACACACACACACACAT
>Ga0115006_10001982_pt1 | contig 13212 bp, 22 predicted proteins | sample ArcOceMetagenome_3_FD_88943 | JGI IMG/M metagenome (GOLD analysis project Ga0115006, IMG submission 88943) | Marine eukaryotic phytoplankton communities from Arctic Ocean - Arctic Ocean- Svalbard ARC20M Metagenome | ecosystem: Environmental > Aquatic > Marine > Oceanic | place: Arctic Ocean...
AGCAGGCGACGGACGCGTCCAACACGCAGGTGCTGACGCCACTGGAGGGCAACGTCGGTGAGATCGCGCAGGTGGCTGTGTTCCCGGTACGTATCCCTTGTTGTACCCTGTCGCACCATAACGTCCGCCGTGTTTCACAAGAGAGAGAGAGCGTCGTCGCACGCGAATGAACACACTGAGAAGCGGAGGGTGTGACACTGTCCGAAAACACACAGGCGTTAAGCGAGGAGCTGTTGTTTCGCGGGTGTCTGCTGCCGGCGGTGGGGATGAACCCCTTGGGCGTGGTGGTGGCGGGGGGCGTGTTTGGCGCGCTGCACATCCCGGGCAACCGCAACGCCGCCTTCGGCCTGTGGGCGGCGTGCGTGGGGTGCGCGTACGGCGCTCTAGCGGTGTACACGAAGGATCTGGCGGCGCCCATGACGGCGCACATGGTGTCCAACCTCGCGTCAGCGCTCTACTGGCAGTCCACGCAAAAAGACGCGTGAGTCTTCCTCCCATGCCAATACCCGCGGTGGTGCGGGGGTGTCGAAGCCCAAGGAGCCGTTTCTGGAAACGTAGAGCAGCACCTTCCGTTAATTGTCGAATCTACCACTGCGTTTTGTGACCTGAACCTCCACACGGCATGCAGCGGGCCATATGGGCCGCCGCAAAGCCCAAAGCCGCGGGTCTACTTGATGGGGCCGAGCGCGACGGAGGCGACGGTGCAGACGCCGGCGGAGGTGGTGAATGGCACGCCCTTGTACGCCGCGACGCATTTGTCGGTGGAGGCGAGGTCCGGCTGCACCCCCTCGAACACCTTCTTCTTGGGGTTGAGCTGCTCGTCCGGCTCGCCCTCGTACCCGGCGCACATCACGCGCTCGCCCACCGCCGCGCCCTCCGGCGGCGTCACCAGCTCCGTTCTGACCATTACATGACACCACAGCCGCCGCACAGCTCAGGACTCCAGCACACGGGACCGACACCCACGTGCGTACGCACAGAGCCTGCGAAGGCAAGCCTTGTGCGGACGCGTCCGGCTCTAACTGCTCCCGTGGAGCAGATGGTGGGGAGGGAGCGCAACACACGGGGCGGGGGCGCGCACTTGGAGCCGTCGGCGGCGGAGGCGCACAGCACCATGCCCTCGCTCTTGACGCCACGCATGGCGGACGGCTTCATGTTGGCCACCACGCACACGCAGCGCCCCACCATCTGCTCCATGCTGTAGTGCTTCACCAGCCCGCTCACCACCGTGCGGGGCGTGCCCTCGCCCAGGTCGATGGACTCCACGTACAGCGCGTCCGCTCCCGGGTGCTTCTCGCACGTCAGAATCTTGCCCACGCGCACGTTCAGCCGGCTGAAGTCAACCGCACGGTCCTTGTCCGCCGCCGCCGCCGCCTGCTTCGCCTTGGCTCCGCCCTCCGGCTTGCCGTCCTTCCCCAGCTTCACAGCCGCACCCTTACCATCCTTCCCCGCCTTGGCAGCCCCGGCTGCTCCCTCCTTCCCCTTCCCCTTGGCCGCGCCGTCGCCGCCGGATGCCGCCCCCCCCGCCGCTGCGTGGAAGACACAGTCAACGCTGCGTCACTCGATCCGTCCACTGCTCGCCACGTTCGGTTGTTTAGTCTCACACTGATATCTCACACTGATCACTCCCAGTAGGGAGGGCTGCCGTGTGTGGGGACAAGGTGTGGGTTGGGGTAGGCGTACAGACACGCACCGTTGGCGGCGTCTGTGGCCTGCGAGCCGCTGAATCTGGCGCGCAGCTCCTCCACCTCGTCGTCGGGAATGTTGCGGAACATGGGCTCGGACGTGCCCAGCGGGTGGCCCGCGGGAAGCAGGCTCTGCGGCGCCGCCGTGCGGATCACGAACTCGTCGCTCAGCTGCATGTCGGCGGGAGAGCCCAGCTGCGCCGTGAGCTTCGCCGCCACCGTCGGCATGTAAGGCTCCAGCAGCACCGCCAGCACCTTGACGAGGCCCACACAGCACGCGAGGATGGTGTCGCACTTGGCCTTGTCCTGTTTGAACACCACCCACGGCTGGCTCTCCTGGAAGAACAAATTACCAGCAGACGACAGCTTCATGGCCAGGCGCAGCCCGTCCTTGAGCTTGAGCTTCTCCAGGCACGCCACGTACTCCTGCACGATGGGCTGCACCTTGGCGCCCAGCTCGCTGCCCACCACGGCGTGCGCGGCGTCCAGCGCCGGCACGACGCCGCCCAGCCGGCTGGCCATAAAGCTGAGCGTGCGATGGCAGAAGTTGCCCAGGTTGTTAAGCAGCTCCGTGTTGTTCTTCACCGCCAGGTCCGTCCACAGAAACTTCGAGTCGGCGCTCTCAGGCCGGTTGGCCAGGAGGTAGTAGCGCCACACCTGCACGATGCACCAACACAGCCGAGATCCACACACGTCTGAGTTAGGCTTAGGGCTAAGGGTAGCGCTGAGACTATACACGAGCGCCGAGGGGTAGACCCTACTCCGCCTGCACCCTACGTAGATTTGATTTCGCCTGCCTGGACAGGAGCAGCCGAGTGGATCTCAGATCAACACCCCATGTGAAGGAGGGATACTCTGCATATCGCAAGACTCTTTCTCACCTCGGGCGGAATGTTGGTCTGCTCACAGTGGTTGCCGAACACGCCCACACCGCGGCTCTTGGAGAACTGCGCGTCCTCGTAGTTGAGGTACTCCGTGGTGGAGATGTTGCGCATCAGCGTCCACTTCTCCTCTGCGCCGATGAGCATGGACGGGAAAATCACCGTGTGGAAAGGCACGTTGTCCTGCCGTGAGCCAACCCCGCACACACCACCACCCCGCACACACAAACGCATCTCAGCTGTCTCAGTCACAGCATCTCCAAATTGGCCTCCAAGTCGTCGCACCCTTTGCGAGGACGGTGATACACAAACACGCACTCTCTCTCTCTCTCTCATGCGCACATACCTTGCCCATGAACTGCACGAGCTCCACGTCCTCGCTCTTCCACCACTCCTCCCAATCGTCCGTGTACGCCGCCGTGATGGAGATGTAGCCGATGGGCGCATCGAACCACACGTACAGCACCTTGTCCTTCAGGTGGTCCAAGGGCACCGGCACGCCCCACTGCAGATCGCGCGTGATGCACCGCGCCTTCAGCCCGTCGCGCACCCACGCGTTCGTGATCTGCATCGTGTTCGAGCTCCACCCGCCGCCTGTCTGCCCCTTCTTGATGTACCTGCCGATGGACGTACCCGCGCACCCACCGTCAGTGACCGATCCACGTGAGGCATCCGCTGCGAGCTCCGAACCTCAAACGCCTTTTGAGAGACGGTGTGTTCAGTGGAGCCACAGGTGATGTCGCCAGTGATGGTTGATCGAACTCGTCTGAGGTTCGGCCGTGTGCGCGTGTGGTTCGTCTCGAGCACAACTCCTCTCCAGAAAGGACAGGACGGACTTCAAATCGTCACCCGTCCTTCGCGAGAGGACGGTGATTGGGTCACTCAGGTTGGAACGAGACGGAGAAGAGGGGGGCAGCCGAAACGTCACTCACTCCTCCAGGCGGCCGCTGATCTCCGGCAGGTTGAGGAACATGTGCTGCGTCACCTGCGGGCGCGGCGTGGCGCCGGACAGCTTGCTGCGCGGGTTGAGCAGGTCCATGGGGTTGAGCAGCGCGCCGCAGCCGTCGCACTGGTCGCCGCGCGCGTCGCCATACTGGCAGCGCGGGCACGTGCCCTCCACGAAGCGGTCCGCGAGGAACTTCTTGGCGATGTCGTCGTAGAGTTGCTCCATGCCGTCCTCATACAGTAACTTCTTGTCCAGCAGCGAGTTGAAGATGCCCTGTGTGTGTGCAAGAGATTATTGTGGGGTTCAGCAGGAGGGCTGACTGAGAGTCACCCGACAGCACACACCCAGGAGCCACCCGAAATCACACACCCAGGAGCCACCCGAGAGGGCACCAAAGAAAGCCACCCGAGCCACCCTAAAATCGTACCTGCGCGATGGTGGTCTGCTTGGGCGTGGAGGTGCGGCCGAACTGGTCGAACTGGATCCCGAACCACTCGTAGATGCCCTTGTGGATCTTATGGTACTTGTCGCAGATCTCGCGCGGCTGCAGCTTCTCCTCCAGCGCCTTGGTCTCCGTCGCCGTGCCGTACTCGTCCGTGCCGCACACGTAGATGACGTTGTAGCCACGCGCGCGGCAGTAGCGTGCGTACACGTCGGCGGACAGCACGCAGCCGATGATGTTGCCCAGGTGCGGCACGTTGTTCACGTAGGGCAGCGCGGACGTCACCAGCACGTTGCGCGCGCCCGCCTTGGGCAGGATGCGCGGCGGCCCCACCGCTGCCGCCGCCGCCGCTTTGGCCGCCGTCGCCAACGCCTGGACACCAGGAGGGTGAGGGTGAGGGTTAGGGGGTTAGGGTATGGATGAGTGTCGCCGCTAACACCAGTGCGGGTGTGGATAGAGCGGCGGGCGACCGGGGTGACCGCGCTGCGAGGTCTATCCTTGCTCCAACGAACCAAACCGCACAACCGAAGCCGCGCCGTATGGGCATATGAGAGCATAATGGAGGCACGAAGCGGAGAGAGGAGGGAGGGGCGATGCGAGGATGCGTTTTGAGAGGGACAGAGGAGGAAAGCGTTACGTACCTCCGGGGCGGCGCCGTTGAGGGCAGCGGCCACTCCCGCGGTGACAGTGGCCATGCCCGCCACCTCGGCGAACCACGTCGACACCTTGGCGGGGACCGTCGCCCCCATGGTGGCACCGCCGGGGCCCAGCAGCGGGTACAGGGCCGCCCACACCGTCACCTATCACACGGTACGACGGGCGCTTGCGGGGCTTCAGGAGTTGAGATCAGATGATGAAGGCAACGCTCGCTCGAGTTATGGGGTTTGGGTGTGGGCGGCCGAAGCGGAGCCTCGAGCGTGCATGGGTGGGAGGGCGGAACGGCGCAAGGGTGTGGTGTAGGTGGGTGTGAACTTTTTGGTATTGCTCGCCAGGGACGGCCAAGCGCCCGGTCCACCAGAGAGCATGCAACCAAAACCCTACCAAGACTGGCTCCTTCGCTCCTTGGGTGACGGAGCGTGGGAACTGACGGCGGAGGAGTGCGGCGTGCGTGCGACAGAGGCACTGGGGGCAGCTGGCAGAGTGGACGAGAGGGTCCACGCACATCCGCCAGGGAGAGGGAGCCGCCTGCCAGCTTGGTGGACTTGACCAGCGCGGTGTCCAGGTGCTGCAGCACGTGCTGTAGGGCGGCGACGGCTGCGGCGTCGCCCATCAGCGCGCGCATGACCAGGGGCGTGAGCACGCGCTCCGCCTGATCCATCCACTGCTCCATCACGCAGCGCGCGAAGGCCTCCGATGGTACCTGCGACGCCGGCCGGTCGCCCGTCGTCAGTCGTGGTGTCGGTGGTGTCGGTGGTTGGTGCGGCGGCGCGCACGCAGCGGCGCGGAATGGCCCTCCATCCCCCCATCTGGGGAATGCGGCTGGTTGCGATGGTACGACGGGGCGGTAGCAATGCAGCGGTGGGTGTCGAAGCCGCCATGGTGCGATGGCGACCGCTGGAGCGTCCTGCGCCGCCCTGCGTCGCCCTCGCCGCAACGCAACGCTTGCGTGGAACACCGCGGCGGCGCGGCGGTGGGGACGCAGGGGAAGCAGGGCGGCGAGGGAGGTGACGGCTGGGACGGTGTGTCGTACCAACGCGGAGCCAGCCGCCACGCGCTTGCAGACGGCGGACACGGTGGTGAGCAGCGCGCCGTCCGCCTCGAGCTGCACGGCGTGACGCGCGGCCGTCGCGGGGACGGTGCACGTCAGCGCCGTGCCCGCCACCGCCGCTGTGACCGCCGGTGCCAACGCCACGGCTAGCGTCGCGTGCAGCTCCATCGGCACAGACCCTTCGAGTTTCGCCGGAACCGGCCTCGCGTGTGGGAGCACACATCGTAGATGCTACCAAGCCGCGGTGTCCCGTCCGCCACCGCCGGCTCGCGCTACGTAGCGGCGCCGAGGCGACGAGCACAGCCCGACACGCATGCGAGGCTGTTGCGGGTAGCACACGCTGCGTGGAGAGATCCAGCGACGTGCGTGCGACTCAGGTATGTCCATCAGCGACTCGCCCAGCACTTTGCTCGCTCGGTTCGAGCGGGCGTTCGCCTACCCTTCAAGACCTGCCCCACAGCCCGCAGCCGCGGAGCCTTGGTGTGGGTGCCGCTGAAACCACCCCTTCCCACTTCACGCTGTTACCATATCCACAGCCTGGCCACTCTCGAGCACGCCCCGCGGGTGATGGGTGATATCTCGCACCGCCCCGCGGAACCCTAACCGCCCCGCAGTGGCTAGCGCGTGAGAAGTCTGCGGTCTCTGCGAGTTATCCTCCGTATGCAGGGTGCCTCTCTGCGAGCCCCCACCAAAGCACCTGGAGACGTATTTCCTTTGTTCAGAGAGAAACTCGCCGCGCGCAAGCACCGGTACAGGCGGCGCGCCGGCACGGTTCGGGTGGGGGCGTTGCTGGGCATGGGTGGTGGCCAAGCAGTGATACAGGGTGTAGCGGCGGCGGCGGCGGCAGCGCAGCAGCAGGCGCACATGACGGCGACGGGCTGGGTGGCCGCCGCACAGACGGCGGTGACGCAGTGGGCGACGCAGGTACTGCGCACACACACGGCAATCCCTCTGCGTGCGCTGTGTCCACATCCTACGGCTCGCTTGCGGGATGCAGGCGAGACTCGGCAGAGAGAACTGGGGAGGCGGACACCCGCTGCCTCTTTTCTCAACAGCCCGGGCATGCGGAACCAGAGAGCATGTGTTCGATCTTGTCCGGTGGCGTGGCGTGGGCCTTGGGTGTTGTTCGTTTGCAGCTGTGCTTGTCGTGAGGCTTGGCGTGGGGGGGGGCTCGTTGGGCGAGCAGATCGGGCCTGCAGCGGTGTATATGATCACGCACTCGCCCACGCTGGTGGCGGGCTTGGTGTGCATCGCCGTCGGGCTGTTGGTGCTCGAGGTGCGTACGATGGCGACGATATATACCTCGCTCCCTCGGCGAACGTAGCAGGGTTCTCTCTCTCTCCCTCCGTCTGCTCCACTCGCCCGCGGCATATGCAGTATGTGTAGGTCATCCTCGTCGTTTCGGTCGTGTGCGGCTGGCGGCTCAACGCGGGTGTGCGGACTGACGGCGGCTTGCGGCGGCTTACGGCGGCTTACGGCCGGCGGCAGTTTCGCTACTTGCTGAGCGCGAAGCTGCGCAACGAGCGGCGCATGGCGAAAAAGGCGAAGGAGGCGGAGCGTCTGCGGCAGGCGGAGGAGAAGGAGCGCAAGAGGCGGCTGCAGATGGCGGTGGCGGCGGCCCGAACAAAACCCCAGGCTGCTGATGCCAAGGGCAAGAAGGACCCCTCCGTACAGCAGACCACCGCGGCGGCGCCCTTCTCTCCATTTTCCTCCGCGTGGCCCAGGCAGCCCATGGACGAGGTGGGCTCGCTGGCCGAGGCGGCGGCGGCGGCAGTGATGGACAGCAGCCTCGAGGCGAAGAAGAAGGCGGACGGCGAAGCGGCGACTCGCAAGGAGACGGAGGCGGCGGAGCTGGAGGAGGCCAAGGCGGCGCTGAAGGACCAGACGATGATCGACGCCATGATCATGGACGACAAGCGTACGGCCCCTCGGCTCCCTCCCCTAATCAGAGCCTCGTATTGAAAGCCACGCGCACAAGGACGGTGGGCTGAGGTGGCATGGCGTCGCGTGGCGTGGACACACAGGCGCCTATCGGATCCGCTGGCTGTTTGTGCTCACGGGCCTGTCGCTGTGCTTCGCCAACTACCTGCTCTCCGGTAGTGCGCTATCTCCCGCGTGAGCGAGCAGTTGTGCGTGTGGGGAGACAGCGCGCGGCGAGGTGGCATGTAGCACGTACGCTGCCGTACGTACACTGCGTATGCGGAGTGAAGCTCTCTCTAGACATCCTCCGGGGCAGTAGTGGGATTTGGCAGACGGACTGCTGATTATTGGAGGGAGGGGCCAGTGGTGAAACACCGGTGTACTCATACCCGGGTGCCTCACGGGAGAGCCCAGAGCCTCTCCCACACACTGCGAAGCTTACACTTCTTTTGATCAGCTGCGTGAGGTGCTGACCCTCCTGACCCTCCTCATGAACCTGCTGCTGGCGACCCCTCCCAGGGTTCCACTGGATGCCATGCGCTGACTGCCATGCGCTGACGGGGCCCGCTGTGGCGAAACCCTGATGGCCCTCTGAGGGATAGCTCGCAACAGCTCGCGGTGGTGTCCACAGGATGTCTTGGACGTGGGAGACTATCGGGATGCGAAACCTCCATGCACCTCCGTGCTTTCGTCGCGAGAGCAAGGGGCTGGTCTCAATCATCTCACCCCGGGGGGCCACGGCTGCGCGCAGATCGCAGACATGGTGCGAACAATGAACGGCGAGACCATCGCGCAATGTCTTGAGAGCCTTGACGTGGAGAACGACACCCTCTGCGCGTGCCAGTCGATGGTAGACGAATGGAGACACATCAAGCGCTGTTGGTTCAGGATGGCCAAAGAATCACACCCTGACAAAGGTGGCGACCCCGCCGACTTTCGCGCCGCTCAGGCAAGTGCGCAGCCACATCCCCGAAAAAACAGGATAGGCCCTCTTCGAGCTGCGCGCTGCACGAGGCACCGTATGGGGCGAACAAATCAGCCCGCCGTCGTACACGTCACTCACTGCACCCGCTTCTCGTTGCTATGTGCGGACCCCCGGGCGCTCCCTCATCCGGTCTCTCGCCCAACCCTCTGATAGCGCTCTATCGCGCGTGGGAGGCATCTCGCAGTCGGCGTTCGAGACGCTGCGGAAGCTGTATTCGGAAGGCAAGGTGAAGACGTTCGCAGGCGAGGCCTCTCGCTCGCGCTCTACGAAGGAGGAGTTCATGAAAGCGGCGCAGGACGTGGGCGAGATGCCGGTGCCGTCATGGGAGTGGTACATGAACTTCGAGACGGAGATAATCCCAATCTACCGCGTGGAGCTGGCAAAGACGGACCGCTCCAGCTGCCAGAAGAAGTGCGACGACACCACCATCGAGAAGGGCGCCATCCGCATCGGCTGGATGGATCGTCAGTCGGGTGCCTACGCGTACGTTTTCCTCTTGCCCTGGTGGCCCGCGCAGAGAGAGAGAGAGAGAGAGAGAGACGGCAGAGGGACGCCTGCATCGTGTCTTCGCTTGAGGGAGGCAAGATACAGATGGATGGATGAACGCTGAACGCCAAGGTACTGTGCGCGCAGCAAGTGGGTTCATTTGGCCTGCTGGCGCGTGCCCAATCAAGTCCATGACCAGCTGCCGGACCCCAAGGGTGCGGACGTGGACGCGGACGGTTTCCGGGTGGCGCTGGCTCGCCAGAACGAGGTGCAGCTCTCCGGATTCAGCGAGCTGCCGGAGGATGCCAAGTATGTAATCGATCTCGCCTGACACGCCCATGCTGCGTCAGGGCCGGCTGCTGTGCTGTGTATACGTTGATGGCGTCACGTGGGTGGGAATCACTGAGATGTGTTTTGGGGTGGGTGTTGGATAGGAATGACTTCGTGGAGCATGTCATGGTGAAGGACAACTGGGCGGCGACGCGGAACTTCAAGAAGAACACAGGCGGCAACTGGACGAAGGACAACAAGCCCACCCCCGGGACTAAAGCAGCAGGCGCGGGCGCCAACGAGTTGTCATCGGTGCGCCCACAGTCGGTTTGAGCTGCGTCACTCGTCGAGGCACTCGTCGAGGTCACTCGTCGAGGTCACTCGTCGTTGACGGGATTCTGAGGGATACATGCAACACAGACGAACGGTAAGGCGGTGGTACCCGCGGCGGCGGCGCTGGGCGGCCCCGCGCGTTTCGTGGTACCCAAGCCGGGGCTGGATGGGCCTCACGGCAGCTTGGCTGGAGAGACGGTGGTGCTCACGGGAATCTTCCCGGAGATCGGAGGCGGCCAGGGGCTCGGCCTCGGCAAGGAAAAGACCAAGGCGATGATCGAGTCGTTCGGTGGCCGGGTGCGAGCGCCCCTCACGCTCTCCCGCGCTTCGCCTGTGTGAGACGAAACGCGTTCTTTCGACAACGCTCTTCTGTTGGACCTCTGAATTCTGAAGCTCCTCGCCGGGAGATGCACGCGCCACGACAGTGCACAGGCTCCGTCTCCGGTACGACAACTATCCTGCTGGTGGGACAGGCGCCTGGCTTTTCCAAGGTGCGATGACTTCTTCCGAGCGCCCGCGGCAAGCATACATCGCATGAGGCTCTAGCTGAACAAAACTCGTTGTTTGCGCAGGTCACTAAGGCGCGCAATTCCCCCAAGTGTACGATGTACGAGCTGGAGGCCTTGGCCGCATGCCTGCGCAGCGGCACGCTCACGCCCCCCGCCAACGTGGAAATCGGAGAGTTCAGCATGGGCTTCAAGCGCAAAACGGGGTTCAACTCGCTGGCGCTGAACGCCGACGAGGAGGAGATGCACATCGCTCAGTATGGGCACGCGGCGGTCCCGCAGATCGAGCCTGCCGTGGTATGAGCTTTTTTGTCTCTCTCTCCGCCCGGACGACGGTGGGGTGTGAAAGGGCTCGATTGGGGTTGGGGTTGGGGTGAAGGGCTGAACGGGCAGGCGTGGTTGTGATCTATTTGCAGCCTGTGCCCATGGAGGACGTCGAGGTTGAGTTCAAGGCACAGGTCATGCTTGAGTTCAAGGCGGAGGAGCCCCAGGCGGATGAGCCCCAGGCGGCGGCGGCAAAGGCGGCAGCCAAGGCGAAGGCCAAGGCGGCACCCAAGGCTGCCAAGGTAAAGGCGGAGCCTAAGGCCAAGGCGGCGCCCAAGCCCAAAGCTAAGCCCAAGCCCGAGGCTGCCAAGAGGAAGGCTGCCAAGGTGGTGGTGGAGGGCGTCGTTCCCGGCGCAGCACCCGCGAAGAAGGCCAAGGGCGGCGCCGTGATGGAGGCTGGGGCGATGGTGATCACGGTGCCCTCGACACGGGTAACGCGCTCGTCCACCCGCAGCCAGACGCGCGGTTAGCAGAGGGCGAGTGTGAGAGACTGCCGCCGCCGCTCCGAGCGCAACACGAGAAGCGCCTCGACGCCCGAAACGAGCTCGCCGGCGTGTGTAAATAATCACTGTACATAGAAAACTTCCCTCAGGGCGCCCTGTCATGCCTGTCATCCAGGATATCTCCGATATCCAGCTTCAGCCCAGCCAGGTGGCCCTCACAACCACCATGTTCCAAGCATCCACCTGCGCACGCTTTCGTGCCAGCGGCCGTACCACCGGGAGTATCCGTGCGGATCATGCCGCGCGTGTGCCCGTGCCCGCCCGTGCCGCACTGCAGCGCCCGCAGCAGCAGCCGGCACACGTAAGGCCCCATCGCGGCGAGCTTTGCAGTGCAGGGCGTTCCTGGCACGGAGGACTGCGCGCGAACCCGCCCAGTTTGCGTGTGTGTCCACGCTGATGACGTTCCTCCCGCACGGGGCTGACTTCAGGGTTGATGGGCTCCGCAGGTGGAGAGGCGAGCATGGCTGGCCGGCGTTGCCGCCACGGTAGGGTGGAGCCTCGCTGGTGACGGTATTGCGCTTCCGATGCCGAGCGGCAGTGAGCAGGTGGGAACCCTCCACGGTGCAGGGGTTGCTCTCGCAGGGGATCCCGCCGGGAGTCAGGGCCAACCCCTGGATTCCACAGAGCACCTTAAAAAGAGCCCCATGGATGCAAATGACAATGCAGATGCGACAAGCTCGCTACTGATACGGAACGCAGCACAACCCCACGCTGTCGTGCCTCGCCTATACCACAGAGGTCTCCCCAGCCACCCAAGCATGCGCCACAGCCACGTGCGCAGGTCTGAGGGAGTGCCCAGTCGATAAGGCGAGGCGGCTGAGTCGAGCGAGCACACGGCAGGCGACCGCGGAGGCAGCGGCGGCCAAGACGGAGGTGGCGACGTTCGCAGGGGGATGCTTCTGGTGCATGGAGCCGCCTTTTGACAAGGTACACGCTTCGACTCCCGGTTTTCACCTCTCTGCTTATCGATCCGCCGCGGGGCTGAGGCTGCGGATCGACGTCTGACGGAGCGCCTCAAGTCTCGCTCTCTCTCGGCGCGCTGAAACGACAGCCGGCTCGCATGGAAGCCGGCTTCCGAAACTGACGTAACGGTCTTCTCTCTTGGCATACCCCATATCGCTTCAGCTCCTTGGTCTTTATCCGACACCGTCGCAACACACCGCTCTCTATCAGCTTGGCGTCTCGTTGCACACACCTGTCGATCGCCGCACCTGGCCTGGCCCACATGCATTGGCTGGCTGACTGGTGGGACGTGTGTGGAACGTGCTTGCACAGCTGGACGGTGTCATCATGACCACGTCCGGATACAGCGGCGGCAAGGAGGCTGCGCCGACGTACCAGACGGTCTCTGCGGGAAAGACGGGGCACGCGGAGGCGCTGCAGGTGGTGTACGACCCGTCAAAGGTGACCTACGAGCAGCTGCTGGACGTCTTCTGGCATCAGATCAACCCCACGCAGGTACGGTGGTCCATTTTATCGGTCACGCACGCGCTTCTGATGACGAAATGGGCGTTGTGCGCATCGGGAAATCGCACGTGCTCGCGCTCGACCTGCAGCACACATGGCACTTGAGAGGGCTAGGCTGCAGCGGCGTTGAGTTGCCCGATATCCTCCGCGTGTCCGGCGCTGCCGCAGACGGACCAGCAGTTCTGCGACCGCGGCCGACAGTACCGGTCTGCCATCTTCTTTCACAGCGATGCGCAGAGGCAGGCGGCGCTGGCGTCCAAGGTGAAGTACGACGAGCTGGGCGTGTTTGGCACGGGGGCGCTGGGGCGCAAACTGCCACTGGTGACAGAGATCACGCCGGTCCGTCAAACTGGCCCTTTGGAACCCTCGCACCGGTCGCGTGTGAACTCGGGACAACCGTTTCGATAGAGGGCTCGATAGAGGCAGCGCCTTCTTGAATGCTGATGGAAAGCCGCCTGTTGGAAGAGCTTGTGGTTCATTTGGGCTGTCGCGTGGCTCAGTTCTTGAACCATTTGAACCACAAACGGGCTCTCTGCGCAGGTGTCCGACTTCTGGCCGGCGGAGGATTATCATCAGGACTACTATCTCAAGAACCCCCAGCGTTACGCATACTACCGCAACGCGTGCGGCCGCGACCAGTACTTGAGGCAGGTGTGGGGCGCGGACGCCGTGGAGGACCACCCGGTGCCTTCGCGCGCTGAGGTGTTCGGCTAGTGCGCATGGCTACAGACTCTGGAGGAATACCTCCGTACATGG
>Ga0115006_10001983_pt1 | contig 13208 bp, 23 predicted proteins | sample ArcOceMetagenome_3_FD_88943 | JGI IMG/M metagenome (GOLD analysis project Ga0115006, IMG submission 88943) | Marine eukaryotic phytoplankton communities from Arctic Ocean - Arctic Ocean- Svalbard ARC20M Metagenome | ecosystem: Environmental > Aquatic > Marine > Oceanic | place: Arctic Ocean...
CAACGTCACACAGTGGCGATGATGACCACACGTTCCAATGCTGCTCAAGAGGTGGCAGGGGCAGACTTGAACGCGCGCTGTGCTGCGGCTGTGCTGCGGCTGTGTGTGTGTGTGTGTGTGTTGAAATGTGGCGGGGGGGGGGCTTTGGCTTGCGCAGGTGAACCTGGGGCTGCGCGGCAAGATTTCACAGACGCACGAGCTGATTCGCAAGCTGGAGGTGGCGGTGCGGGAGAACACGCATCAGGCGGCGCACCTGGAGAAGTGCCGGTCCAACATCATGCGCGTGCGGTCCACCATGATGGAGCCGCTGGGCCAGTGCAAGAGGCGCATCGGCTTCCGCGCGTCCATCCCCAAGCAGACGCCCGAGGGCGACGTCGAGCCTGAGGACACGGTGACACTGGCGCTGGAGCAGGAGCAGGCGGCTCTCACAGCCATCATCGAGCAGATGAAAAACAAGGCGGACGCGCTCGGAGAGATGCTCGAGCGCCATCACGTCGCCAAGTATGCGCCCCCGCACGGATGATTTCTGCTGGCTGCCGTCTGCTGGGAGAGAGACGTCGTCTAGGGGGTGACGTGGGTATTGTGGCTGAGCATACGAACGGGTAGGAAGCACCGTTGTTGTGATTTGGCGGTGCCGAGCGTATGACCAGCTGTACGACGAGTGGTGTGGGGCTGTGTTTTTCTTGAAGTGGGGCGCTGAGAGAGGCGGCGGCGGGGTGGCCTGGCACAGGGAGAAGCTCAAGGTGGATTTGAAGAACAAGAAGCACGCGCTGGAGCTGGACATGACGTGCCTGCACTTGGAAGCGGAGCATGCGTCGCATCACCCGAGCCACGAGGAAACCTTGCACACCAAGGTGAGCAGGGCATCTCGTCGTCACACACACACACACACACCTCTAGAATGGTAGAGGCGATCACACACGCACACAGGGACTGAGAGGGAGAGAGGGCGGCGGGGTGAGTGTTCACTGGACTGGGCGAACTTGAGAGCGCGAGAGAGAGTGGAGCGAGGAGCGATGCGGGCGGCTGAGGAGCGCGTGCGGTGGGGTGTGCGAGCGGCGTGCAGGTGGCGGCGGAGGCGGGCGCAGAGGCGCCGGCGGATGCCATGGCGGTGATGCAGGGGGAGGACGCGGGCGGGCGGTTTTCATACGAGTGGTTGTTCAACCAGGAGGAGCGCGACAAACTCAAGGAGTCCTTCAAGGCGCTCGCTAATGACAACGGCGAGGTCCAGGTCCGTGCTCTCCGCTTTTCCTCCCTTCTCTCTCTCCTTCTTCACCCAAACTCGGACAGACGTGCTCGAGTGATCCAACCCTCGTCTCATTCCCTTTCCCTGTGAAAACGTCGGAAAATGTTGTGATCGAACATGTACCTCGCAACCCAGCGATTCGAAACCCTGAGCTCACGCACGCTGTGAAAACGTCTGGAAATGGTGCGATCGTACTCGCCAGCTCAGGCCAACTGATTCACGTTCTGCACCTTCCGAGTGTGCGCTGAGAGGAGAGCCGCTCACACGGGAGCCGGCTAAACAAACGTGACGATTCTCCCCATGACGCTTCCTCAGCTCTTCGACACCGTCGCTACAGCGCTCTGTCGGGTCCTGTGGCGCTCCCAGCCTCCGCACGCTCATCTGTGTTTGTGTGTGCGTGCGGGCGGGACGACAGGCGATGAACTTCGAGGCGGTGTATCAGAACGCGGAGGTGGTGGTGGAGGGCAACACGAAGAAGGTGACGCTGGAGCTGCTGGCGCTGCACCCGGACACGCTGCTGACGTGGCCCAAGTTCTGCGAGATGCTCGCCTCCATGCGCGGCGACGGCGACGGCGGCACGGCGGTACGACTGCCGCACCAGTGGCGCGCCAAGACACACGGGCTGCTGGACATCTCGGAGGCCGTGGTGATGGCGTCCAAGATTCTGCTGGCACAGGGGCTGGAGGTGATGAAGGGAGTGGACGAGACCAAGCGCGCCACCAACCTGGTGGTGCAAAAGTCGCTGCGCCGCAAGATCCGCGAGAGCCTGGACTGCCGCACCATCGCGGAGCGGCGGCTGCAGGAGGTGGACGTGGAGCTCAAGCAGCTGGAGTGGGCGGAGAAGTCGCTGGAGGCGGCGTTCGAGAAGAAAGCCAAGCCGCTCGCTGTCTCGCAGGTGCCGTGCCACACACCAGCAGCCACTTGCGCTCACACAACCCCACTCGTCCACCCACTGAGCGGGCTCTCGTGCACGCAGCCTCCCTGTCGGTGGTCCCTGTGCGGTGGTGACGCGTGGGCCCACGGGTTTGAGGGCCCCCGGGCTGACCTTGGGGAGTGGGGCACCACAGGCGCGATACAACATCCGGCGCAGTCGACGCAAAGGAGAGGAGGTGCACGATGAGGTGGAGGACCTGATCAGCCTGGAGGTGGAGGAGCTGCAGAAGGGTGTGGCGGCCATCCAGCACGAGCTGGATGCCACACGCGCCACATTGGCAGAGGTGAGCGCGCCGGCACTGTTCGCTGCCCCCGCCCGTGTTGTAGCGAGCAAAGCGGCTCATTACGGGTCCTCGTCAACAAACATGGAAACCACGTGCAGAGCAGAGCACGTGAACCAATGAGCCAATAACGCACTGGTGGAGTTGGGGCTTTCGAGCTCACGTTTCTGCAGCTCCCGTCCGCCTTGTGTTCACGTACTGAGGTTCCATGATTGACGAGGACCGCTCCTAGGAGCAGCCGCTCTGTGGAATTTGTAGACGCGTCGTCGTCCCACTGCAGCGGCGGCGAAGCACTGCACAGCACGACTCTTTGGTTTTGTGAGGGACTGCTTGCTGCTGAAGTAGCTAGAACACAGGCCGCGCGCCTCTGGGTGTAGTGTTGACCGCGAGGCGCGGCGCCCTCACTGCACGTGCGCACAGATGCGGGTGTCGCGTGCGGAGCTGGAGGCTGACATCAAGCACAAGAGCATCAGCTACGAGCAGGACCAGAAGTGCCTCAAGATCGGCTCCGCGGCCGGTGACTCGCTCAAGAAGAGCGGCCACAACGCCTTCCTGCGCGGCGATATCTGAGCCAGCGTTCAGATCGTAGTCGTCGATGGAGAGGGAAACCTGAACTAGCCCTGCCGCAGCTTCTCTGCTCTCTGTACACAGTACACCATCCCACCTCCAGCCAGCACCATACCACCGCAAGAGAGCTCTGTGCGCACCACCGCAAAAACTGGTTGTTCATATCAACGGGAAACGATTGCCTGTCATCATTGTGAGAGAGAGCACTGTTGTGGTCAGATGCGCTGCACGCGGCGCTGTTGTCACACCTGCCCACCCTCACCAATACAGCAAGGCCAAGGCGCGCCGGGTGGTGAGGATTTCATCAACCTCTAAAGGTGAATCAAAAGAACACTCGTGCGCCGCGAATCGCACGAGGGGCTAGGGCGAGCGCCACAGGCGGTCAGACTCCGGCGGGTCGACGCTGCTCGCTGGCACGTGGTGGTGCCTTTCGCGAGCAGCTCTCATCTGCAGAGCGTCGGGCATGCGGCGGCTCAAGCCCCAGCGTTTTCCGGGGCGGCGGCGCGGTCTAGGAGAGCTGTGTGTAGTTCCCCTATACCGCGTCGTCGCCCACTCCAGCGCTGCACACACCAGTCCCGCCAGAAGCAGCTTAGCTAGCGTCCCGTCAGCACTGCAGACATCCTGCCGTCATGACGAAGGGGAGGGGAGGGGTCGGCCGAGAGGAGTTTGGGTGGGCGCGCACCGACTAGGGTTATCTAGAAGCGCTTGAAGGACTGCATCTCTTCAGGCAGGTCCACGGGCGCCTCTGTGGCGTGTTCAACCCCACCCGCCGCGGTATACGTCGCAGTCAGTTGCCTGTGCGCGTGCCCTGGCACCCGCCGTGGCCAGGACCTCGGGGTTGCCACTGTTGCATGTGTCCGTGCCCCTGTCACGTGCGTGTTGCGTCACGCTGCCACCGGCGTTTTTTAAGGGAGGCGGACGCTGACGTTGGGGTTGCGAAAGCACGCACCGGTGAGAGCGTCAGGTGCAGGGGAGTCCATGTACTTGACGCTGAGTGAGTTGACTCAGTGGCGCTCGCACGTGGCCGTGTGGTTCTCGCCGTAGAACACGTGGCCCAAATGCGACCCGCAGCTGTTGCAGAGGATCTCCACGCTGCCTGCACGCGTGCCTCCTCGCCTCCCTCCCTCAATATACATCCCCGCTCACCCGCCCTGCTGCGCATGCTGTTGTCCGCGTGCCTCTCAAGACTGTTCCTGGTGTTGTTCCTCGCTCTCAGTGAGGTCACCTCGCCTCAATGCCCGCGCTGCCTCCCACAAGACTCTCTCCAGTATCCATGCTAGCTCCCACACTCCTTCTCTCAGTGACCATACCTAACCCAACCCCCCCCCAGCCTCCGCAGCACGCACCGAAGTCGGGCTTGACGCCCACGTTACAGACGCCGTCGGGCGTGTGGAAGCACTTGTCGAAGGCGATCCAGCCGCTGTCCTTGAACTTGGACGTGGCGGAGTACAGCGGTGCCTCGCACGCGCCGCACGCGAAGTGTCCCTCCTTGGGGTAAAAGTTGTTGTACTCGCCCGTGCCCGCCGGCTCTGTGCCAGCCTGCCGCCGCCGCATTCCCATCCGCAGTGCCGTCAGCGGATCGATGCGTATGGTGTGGTGCGGTGTGACACGACCACCGCTGGCAAAAGCCATTGGGTGATACGCCAGCCCACACACGCTTGACGTCGCGCAGCACTAGCGCAGTGCGATGTGTATCCAAGGGCACGCTCGAAGGTGGTTCCGACCCGCACTTTCACGGAGGCGGTGCAGCAGGAGAGTGGGAGCAGGAGACTCTACGCTTCACATACACACACACACGCACACGCACCTTGCGAAGCACGCGGTACTCGGCGGAGCCGAGCGTCTGTCTCCACTCGTCCTCACTCTTCTTGACGGGGAACTCCTTCTTCTCACCGCCGCCCAGCCCGAACATGGCGCGCAGCCCCATGCGCTGTGTGTGCCCACGCGCCGCCGCCCGCACGCAACTGCTGCTCCGCGCCTGCAACACCTGCAGCCCCTTGGCACACACTGCCTCACCCCGCCGCACGGAGATACACACGCCCACAGAGAGAGAGAGAGAGAGAAAAGGAGGGAGTCGAGCCTTCCCCGATAGCCATTCGTGCGGTGCAAGAGCCAAGCTATACATCATCCTCCGCGACCCATCTTGAAGTGAGTGTGGCTCTGCAGGGAGCCCCAGCACCAAGAGGAGCTCCACGCATGCAGGGGCATGGCGCTCTCCGCAGCGCTGCAGCTGCCGGGTGCTCTGGCCGGACAGGAACCGCACCGCAGTGAGCCTAGTGTTGGGCTGCCTGCCGTGCACTGCCTGGCGGCGCTCAGCGCTCACAGGCGTCTCAGGTGGACGCACGGGCGGGACGGGAGGTGTGCTGCGCACGCGCACGGCCGACGCACAGCGCGCACGGCCGCCGCGTGGGCCCCTCACTCGACACGTCGACTGGCCAGGTTCGACAGGCCACACTGTGAGGGCTACGCCACGGCGCTCTTGAGCGTGCGCACAGCGGAGAGGTGAATACCGGTGGGCGCACGATCGAGACGATCGCCGGCCGGCCGTGCCACGGACGTCACCCGCATCCATCCCCGGGTGCCTTGGGGGCCCCACTGGGACGAGCTCTCAGTGAACGGGTGGAGCAGCTGGTGGGAGAGCATAGGAGGGAGTCGCACCGACGCGTTGGATCGGAGTGAAGGCGAGACCCGAGGCTTGGCGAGCTGCATTCGGTGCTGTTGTGAGCCACTCCTCGACGATGTCTCTGGCGACGTGCGTGCTAGCGAGCAGGGCGGCAACGCAGGCGGCGGCGGCGCCCAGGCGGGCGCCCGTGGGTGCCGCGATGCCGCCGCGTGCGCGACAGCAGCTGCGCGCGCGGCTTCCGAAACACACCGCCACCCCGCATCATCGGGGGGCGCCGGCACGGCAAAGCGCGGTGGCGGTAGAGAGTGAGGCGGCGACGGCGGAGAAGCAGACGCAGCGTGTGCCGCATGACGACATGGCACGGTCCATCGTGCACCTGGCCCACTCGGGGACGCTCGCCACGGTGATGGACGATGGCTGGCCGCTCGCCACCCAGATGAAGTACGTGTTGGACGCGCAGGGCCGCCCGGTGCTCAAGCTGCGTGCCGACGCCATTCACACGCAGAACCTGTCGCGTGAGTCGCGCTGCTCGCTGTACGTGCGCTCCTCCTCGGGCGCCCGTGCGTCCATGTTGGGTACGGTGGAACCGCTGGAGGGAGAGGAGGCGGACGCGCTCATCGCAGAGTACGCCGCCGTGCATGGTGATGCTGCGTTTGGGGTGGACGCGCTGGCCGTGGACGACCTGTACGTCACGCTCGCCATCCAGAAGATTTTCTTCGTGGAGGGGTTGGGTGTCGATAAGACCGCGGCAGAGGTGTCCGGTGCGCTTCCTTCAAGCTTCATCTGCACTCCGTTCACCCTCCATCACCCCCTTGCATACGCCCACCCTCAAACCGCGCCCAACGTCCTCCGCAGCTGCCCGCAAGCCAGAGAGGTCACGTGACCATGTCGGTACTCCTCACTGCAGCGTGCGTTGGGTGCTGACGTCTGCCCATCATCCCCGGCATATGCCCGTCGCGTCTACGCCCTGCACGCCTGGACAGACGCGTTGCTGTGGCCTGCGCCGGCGTTTGGGACATGTGGCCACTGGCCAGCTGTGAGCCCGTTCGCATGCGCCCACCACCGCGCCACCACCGCTTCGAACAGCTGTTACCATCGCCTCTCGAAGCTCGCCCACCGACTAGCCGCACACCGCCGGCCTGTCGAGTGGATAGGGATAGGAATGGCTCCCCGGGCCGGGGCCCTTGCAACAGGAGCAGTCGGCTGCTACGTACGATGTCGGGAACGGCTGTACATGCACGGAGGACTGACGGGGTGGTGGGAGGGATTGGGTGTTGCAGCTGAGGCTTACTTCGAGGCGACGATCGATCCCATCTGCGAGGTGGCTCCCAAACTCATCAAGTGGATGAACAGCGAGTACTCCGACCAGCTCTCGCTGTGCGTGCCCAGACCTGCTCTCCCTTGAGTCACACCTGCACACACGCCGTCGCTGGGTGTCGAGCCGACACCAACGTCAGCCCACCCCAGGGCAGCTGCGATGCTCCATGAAGGGGCGGTGAGCTGCCGCAGTGCCGCTTCACCAGTGCCGGCTGCCCAGTCCACAGCCACTTCACACGCACACTCAGACGACCACGTCGAGCCGGCGTCCCTCACACACCGACCCACTCGGCCTGCCCAGGATGCCAGGCCGACACTGCTGCTAGCGTAGGGAGGTACAGCAGCGTGCAGCACTGCGGTGCTGGCACGGTGGCTGACGGCAGCGGCGGCGGTGCGGGCCGCAGGTGTGCGGAGGTGTTTGCGGGGCTGGAGAACGTCATTTCGAGCGAGATGCTGTGGGTGGACTCTCTCGGGTAAGCACTCGCTCGTTCCCTCCCTGTGCAACCGCCTCCCCATCTTCCGTCCGCCCTGCTCGCCTGCCCGTACTGGGCCGAGGACGATCTCCTGCTTAAATGCCAGGCGAGTGAAGTGAGGAAAGGAGAGCCGCACGCACGGGCGCAGGCTTCCAAATACTGACGTAAAGACTCTCTCTTGGGCCTCAGAACGCCTCTCCAACTCCTTGGTCTTCCAACAGCGTCGCTCGTCGCTTACGCCGCTCCTTCTGCTTGGCGAGCTCACACACGGCGGGTGATGTGTGGGATGGCACGCAGGTGCGACATCCGTGCGAAGTTGGCGGACACGGCGCCCGTGGAGATCCGTCTGCCGTTCGTGCGGCGCGTGGAGGACGAGCGGGATGCGCGCTCGTCGCTCACCATGATGGGCCAGCTGGCGTGGGAGTTGCAGCGTGGCTACTTGCCCGCGCAGCCCGAGCTGCCTGAGGAGGAGGCGGAGGAGCAGGCGTGAGCGGTGTGAACGTCGCTCGCCTGTTCCCCCTGCACCAACATCTAGCCGCCGCACAGCGAGCCGGCCCCTTTGTGTGGAGCTGTGCAACACACCACACCAGTTGCATGCTTTTGGGCCTTGGGGCACCAACTAGTTGTGAGTTTTCTGACTCTGCTTAGCTGACTGACTCACACACACACACACACACACACACACCACTCATATACTCTCGAATGGTCGTGGAAAAGAAGCCTGGGCAGCAGCAGAGGTGCAACGTGCAACCGGGTACAGCAAGCGACAACTGTACAACCTACAACTGAAGCATTGACAGACACAAAGCAAGCAAAGAGCTTGCTGGTGGGTGATGAGGTCGAAGGCAGAACACTGACGATTCCCCGTGAGCTGCTGCCCGGCAAGCAGTCCACAGCGCACTGGGCGGAACCTATGCCCTCTTCTTGATGCCCTTGGCAGCCAGGCGCTTGGACGTGCGGGCGGTGGGCGCGGCTAGGTAGGTGGCGGGAGGCGCCGCGGTGTAGACGAGGCCGCCAGCCACCAGCAGCACCACCGTGATGCACTTGGGCACGTCCAGACACAGCGATGGCTTTTGAGAGCAGAACAGCGCGGCGGACGACAGCACCACGGTGGCGGAGCGCACGCCGTTCACCAGGCCGTTGCCCACGGCGCCCGCGTGCTTGGTGGTCTCCAGGTAGAAGGTGTTGTGCATGATGTACACCGCCAGGTTCAGCACGTACCACGCCAGCACCTCCTGCTGCGACGTGCCTGCACCCTCCGTGCACCCCCCCGTGGCCCCCGCCTCAGCCGCACGCACGTTTGAAAAAGGGGTTTTGCATTTGGGTTGCAAGATGCTGGGTGCTCTGTGTGCGACGGCTGCATGAGGGACGTGCGGGGCTGGGCCTCGCACGCACCGGAGGCGACGAGCGGCTGCAGCACGAGCTGGTCCTTGCGCGGCCACGTCCACACGGCGACGTACAGCGTGATCACGACAGCACCCAGCTTGGCTGCCGCGCCGCCCACGTCCGACGAGCCCAGCTTCTTGGCGGCGGGTACGTCCGAGTTGACGAGCTCCACCAGGATGGGCGTGGCGCAGAACAGCACAGTGGCTGTGAAGGACAGCGCCACTCCCACCGCCAGCTCCGTCTCCGAGGTGCCCTGAGAGTTGAGAGAGCTCCACACCGCGTCAGTCTCACCCTCGCGGCATGGGACGAACGAGGTTGTCAGCAGTGAGAAAACGCGCCACCCCGGCGGCACGTGTTTGCGCCATGAACATGAAGTGGGGACTCTGTGGGGTTGAACTGCGATACACGAACACCCAATGAGATGTAGATAGGTTTGAAAGGGGGGTTGGGTGGGTCACGCTCCGTACCTTGGTACCAGACTTGGCCAGAGTGCCCCAGCCACTGTGTACGAGGCCGGCGCTCACCACGGCGATGCCCAGCAGCTGCTGCGTGGACGGCACCTTCTTCAGCACCACACGCGCCATCACCGCCGTCAGCACCAGCCCTGCACCGCCATCCCGCCCCCAAAATCCTCAGCCGCGCGCAGCAGACGGCGGAGGACTCTGTGGAGCACGACCCAGGAGGGTGGTGTGAGCTGAGGCTGCTGCACAGCAGCCGAGGACGTACCGGAGGAGTAGATGATCTGGTAGAGCGCCACACCGATCTTGTCCACAGCGGGCATGAACACCAGGAAGGCGCCCACGTGGCACGAGCCGATAGCCGCCAGGAACAGCTTCTGCCGCGTCGTGTACTTGTGCTTGCGTGGGCTGGCCCGCAGCTTATACTCCGTGTACAGGAAGTGCCCCATGTACTGTACCCACACATACAGCTGCCCCCACACACACACCCCAACCACACCGCCCCAGTCCGCTGCCTCTCAGCGCGCAGTTGCCAAGGGCCGGTGCCATCTGAGAGAGGAGGGCGTTGCTCCGCTTGAAACTGGACGCCAACAAGCCAGTGGCAGCAGACGACGGCCACGGGTGGAAGGCGGTGTGGTGGGAGCCCCTCCGCTCGCCCGCATAGCCTCCACGCACGACTGTGTGTGTGGAGCCATCGGGCGGGCCCAAACACCAGCGGTTGACATGGCCGATGGGCCCGTGTCTGCAGTGCTGCAGCTGCCATGCGCTGTGCCCGGCAGTGCCGGCTGCCCACCTTGACTTCAACTGCGGTGGGTGGCGAGGTGAGGCAGCACCGCCGAGCTCAACAACACGCCACCATGCCATAGTCCGCTGATCGTCATCTCACCGGCGGGGCCAAACCCTCGGGGCCTGCTTCGTCCGCCTGCCGGCCGTTTTGGATGCTACATCCAATGCCCTACGCGTTGTGCGGCTTCCAGCGCCATCGCCCGTGGCGTATTGCCCCAGGGCGGACGCCTATGGACATCGTGAACGTACTTGTTGCTTCGGAGCGTAGCCTCGCGCCGTATGCACGCGTCAAGGGGCATTGGAAATCGACTAATCCGGATGGAGGCGCAGGTCGAGCGAGTGTGGCTGCGGTACCGCGCAGTGGCCACGGACCGCGTAGACACGTATATGCGCCCATCCACACGCCGCACGGTGAGCGTGGCTCTCGCATTCACACCCATCGGGGGAGGCGGGAAGCCGCCGGCGGGAAGGGGACTCACGTTGGCAGAGGGATGCACGCCGAACGTGGTCATCTGCTGGCCCAGCAACGACAGTATCGTGCCCGTGCACAGCGACAGCAGCATGTACGTCGCCGCGAGCGACTGCACCATCGTGGCTGCGTTGAGCCCCCACTTTGGCGAGCACCTCCAGCAGCAGCGACAAGCGGCTATAGCACAGGCGGACATCCAGGAGGGTTCGTACAACGCCCGTGGAGCTGCGCAACAGCGAGCGGCTGGTGGCCACGCCGAGCGTGCCCAGCCGGCGGGGCATCTCGGGCGGAGGCAGGGGCAGGGGGGTGTTGGACACCCGCAACGCACGGAGGAGCCCGCGCTGTCATCGTGGTGTTGCACGCCGAGTACGTTGACCCGCCCCCCTGGTACGTGACAAGCTGTGCCGCGGCGGTGCGGCGCAATCCGCTTTCGTGCGCAGTGCGAGCTGCGAGCGCGGCGCACAGCGGAGGCGGCATGCGTGCCCTCACTGCCACGGCACGAGCCCGGTGGTGCGGCGCGGCGGCAGGAGACTAACGCGACGGGCGCTTGGGGGATGCGCAGGTACAGCGAGCGTGGGGGCTAGGAGGCCATGGACCGGCCGGAGCGGTTCGAGGACGATGTGGAGGATGGTCTAGCTGCCGTGCCCGATCAGAAGACGCTCGTGCTGGTAGGCAGCCCCCCCGTACCTCGCACTCCCTTCAGGGTTTTGCCACCGCCGTCCTCTTTCGCCCACGCACGCAGGTCGCTGGTGGAGGGTTTGAACCCGTACTGGCGCACCGACAGTGTAGCGAGGTGACATAGTGTGGTTACCCAGTTTATGAGTCCAGGAGCCCGCGATGGAGTTCAGTGTCGTCGTTCTCCGGGCCTCAGGGCGGCATATGCGGCATTGAGATGTAGTAGGGTTCGATGCCACAGCTGGCTCGCTTGGCTATTCTGCACACGCACTCTTCTGGTTGGGTTGATTCGCCCAAGCCCAGACCCATCCCTGCGCTGCACTGCAGTAAATGAGCTCGGCTCAGCGGGCGAGCACTCTCTGCTGGGTGCCGTGAAGCCCGTGGTGCTGTGCGACGACATGGGTCATCCGCCACACCGCAGCTCTCCCCTCTCTCCCTATCTTCAGATGGACGAGTGAGCTGAGGGTGGACGGGCGGGTGGGGCGGGGAGGTGACCAGGTGAATACGTTTGTGATCCACACCACGGGGCTGTTGAACCGGTTCGCGGCACTGGCGGAGCGGAAGCTGGAGATCATCGACAAAAACATCTCACGCGTGGATATCCAGCTCAAGCTACTCGAGTCCAAGCTCAGTAGGTGCGCGTGAAAACCGATCTGAGCTCCGACTGGGTTCCCCACTAAGTGTAGTTCGCTCGGCAAACTTGGCCCAGGCAAACACACACACCGTTCTGAGCGATGTAAGGCGCGGTGGCGACGGACGCAGTGTGGAGGGGCTGCCTGACGGCACCAGGGGAGCAACGTCAGCAACACCAGCGGCCGCTGCGGACTCCAGTGTCAGTGTGGGAGGGCCGCCTGTGGACTCCACTGCAGCACCCACCGCACCGCCGCCGCCGCCGCCACCACCCCACACCGCTGACCCTTCCGCGCCGCCGCCGCCCGCACCGCCTCCACCGCCGCCGCCGCCTCCACCACCGCCGCCGCCGGGAGCGGAGGAGGCGGCAGCAGCGGAGACGGCAGTGGAGGCGGAGGCAGAGGCAGAGGCGGCGCAGGAGGAGGAGGCGGGGTTGAAGGTGAAGGACGACGACCGATATGCGCGATTCTTCCGCATGGAGCGGATGGGGGTGCCGAACCAAGCGGTGAAGAATCGGATGGCGTTAGAGGGGCTGGATCCGTCGTACCTAGACACACCGGACGCCCCCGCGCCGTCCTAGCTCGTGTGATGCACAATCCCAATCTACATAGCTTGCAGCGAGACAGGACAGAGAGGTGCCTGTGGCGTCTGCTGTCGACGGCGCCATCCACCTCTGCGTGATGATGACTTGTGGAGCTGAGAGCGGACTTTCAAGTCAGGGTAACACACAAAGAAGGAGGCGCTTTCGTCAGTCGACCTATCCACGTTGAAGGGCAACCTAACCCCCCTCCGCTAACAGATACACGAGGCTTGCGTCGGGGTAAACTGCCGGGAGAGACTGGCCACCAGCGCAGCACTAGTGCGTATACTGCAGGACGTCGTGCCGGGGGGCGCGTTCAGCCCTGAGGGTCAGCGGCGGGCGGCGCCAGCTCCCCCTCGGGTGCCAGCATCGCCACATCCACGCTGCAACAGGCACACAGGGAGCCATCAGATCAGATGCACTGGTGGGAGTGGGCGCAGAACGGCCAACGGCCAACTCTGTGTTTTGAAAGGGAACGAGAAAGGGAAAAGGAGGGGGTGGAGACGCGCGCACCTGAGCGTCTCCTCGTCTGTCTGCACAGGCGCCACCGCCGCCTCACCCACCTCCATGGCATCCGTGTCCGCACCCGCCACTGCCGCCGTCGCCGCCACTGCCGCCACCGCCGCCGTCGCCGCCACCGCCGCCACCGCCGCCGTCTCCACCTCGACAGGCGCCACGGCTGCCGTCTCCGGGTCCATCTCGTCTGTCTGTACGGGCGCCCCCCTGACGGCGTCCACCTCCGGCTCACTACTCACCGGCAGAGGCACCTCCACCGTCGGCTCAG
>Ga0115006_10001984_pt1 | contig 13191 bp, 6 predicted proteins | sample ArcOceMetagenome_3_FD_88943 | JGI IMG/M metagenome (GOLD analysis project Ga0115006, IMG submission 88943) | Marine eukaryotic phytoplankton communities from Arctic Ocean - Arctic Ocean- Svalbard ARC20M Metagenome | ecosystem: Environmental > Aquatic > Marine > Oceanic | place: Arctic Ocean...
CGAGCGATGATATATTTACCGTCAGCGATGCATCCAGCTCGCTCACGTCTCGCGAAGGTGTGCGTCTTTACGTCGGTGGTAAGACGGTCATTGATCGCTGGCACAGTAGTGCCACGGAATTCACTGGCTCGGCTTTCTTGACAATGAGCGACTTGTACAAATTAGAATTAAGCTACAAAGAACTGACAGGGCAGGCTCGCCTGAGGCTCTATTGGAAGCGAGATCAACTTGACTACTCTGTCTTGCCTTCAGACCAGCTGTACCATAGCCCCTCGGACTTGGGCGGGCCCTGGCAGCTCACAACATGTGGCGACGGACTCGTCCATCCACATTATGAGACCTGCGACGATGGCAACACACTGGCCCGTGATGGGTGCTCAAGCGGCTGTCAGATAGAGCACGGATTCTATTGTATGTCGCCGCAGCTTCCAACGCAGGTTTATGCGGGTCCCAGCTCCTGCAGAACGATTTGCGGCGATGGGCGACGCATCGAAGTGCAGGACGGTGGTGAAGAAGAGTGCGATGATGCGAATGGAGAGAGCGGAGATGGGTGCTCGTCGTCCTGCACACTGGAGTCGTCGTATGTGTGTGTCGGTGGGTCGACAACGACCCGCGATGTGTGTCAAGTTCTGGCGCCAGGATTCAATGTTTCGAATGGCACGCTGCACATGGACTACGTCACCGTAAACGTGTCGACTAGCACGGCGCTCTCAACTGTTTTGACTAGCACAGATGGAGTGCATCCGCCATCTGTTACGTCAACGAGTGGGCCAGCTGGCGTGAGTCATGCCATTGTGACAGTGAACAAGGATGGGACGACACTCAGGGCAGTGGCTTCGCGGGGGGACATGACGAACAGCTCAATGTCATATGCCATATACAACATTCAAGTGGGAGGCAAGATTTTGTTCAATCCGGCCGGTGGAGTCTATGGTGGGAATCAAAATGTGAATGTGTACCACTGCTATGATGTTGCGTCGACATCGTTGATCCATGATACTGCTTCAATCCTTTCTAATGTTCCTGGCACAGGGGCAGGTGAAGCTGCGCCGTTGTACGTTCGCCCTGTCAGTTTCACGCAGAAACGCATAACTCAGAGCTCACCTGTTCTTGACGACACGAATACTATCACAATAAGCTTTGCCGTCAATGCCAAATTACAAGGAAATGGCGCAGCAATTGTCATTTCTGGTCTTACAGGGACCGAGACAAAAAATGCAGGCGGGAGTACTCGGCTGAATCCTGTGACAGCCGTGCAAAGGTCCTTGACTTTTGAATCAGCAACGAAACTTGGCGTCAGTGCGAATCAGTATTTCATCGTCGACGACGAAATCATGAAGACGATTTCGATTTCGGGCAATACTGTGACTGTAGAGAGGGCGCAGGCACGAACAAGTGGGACGACCCACTTTGAGAGTGCCACAGTATCTCGCCTGAACATGACGACGCTTTACAAGGGTCTGTCAGCCACAGGCACTGTTGTCAGAATTTGGTCAGCCGCAACTGCTGGACTGACAGAGCAGTCATTTTTGTCGATCGGAAACGAGATTGCCCGAATTCAGAAACTGACCCTGAATGCTGCATCGTGTACCCCTGGCTGTACTCCCACGTCCGGCCACATATGTGCTTGCGCAGACTCGACTTTCGATGAACTCGTTTTAGTGCGAGGTTTAGCAGGCACACTACCAACAGTGCACGCAAATGGAGCGACAATTTCGAAAGTCATCATGGCGACTGTTTTCGGTGTGCCTCTCGCGAAGACTGCAACCGTTTTTGACATTCAATACCTCATGGGTGCTCGTATTGCAGTGGGTCGGTTCATTCAGGTCAAAGAGGAAATCATGCGGATTGTAGAAGTAGACGATGCTCGCACAGTAACTGTCGCTCGTGGACAGGCCGGCAGTGCCGCTGTCTCAGCAGTTGCTGGAACGGCTGTCAACGTTCCGCGGCAGACATCTCTGATTGCTCCCATCTCATTGTCCAATGCTACATCATTCCTCGTAGATTCGCTTGTGGCAGGCGATATTAAGGCTGGGGTATACATTCAAGTTGAAAACGAGATCATGTACGTTTCTTCGACGGCTGGGTCACAAAATTTAACAGTCCTGAGAGCGCAAATGTCCACTGTAGCAACCACCCATGAGCAGAGTGCCGCTGTGTTCGTCGTGCGTAGAACGAAGACCGCTGGTGGCATACTCCAGACCACAAACACCTCATTTACTCTGGTTACAACTTCAATTTTGGCCGTAGGAGATCTACTTCAACTGGACGATGAAATCATGAAGGTGAGAACGGTAGTAGGCCAAGTTGTGGGTGTCGATCGAGGTCAGGCTGCAACCTCCGTGTCGACCCACGCTGACGGCGTGACAGTCACGGTGCTGCCAATCGGAATTTTGAACCCCGCGTCAGCGTCATCGGGTAGTACTAACAGCACCGCCATACAGATCAATGTCACTTCCACTGCAGCAATGGGATTGACCAAGGTCGGGCAATTTATTCGCGTAGGCAATGAGGTTATGCTAGTGACAGGGTTTGGTGCGGTGGACAGCGGTGGATCGCTCCTGAATGTCGCTAGAGGTGCAGGAGGCACCAATGCCGACATGCATGCTTCCAGTGCTCGGGTCGAGCTTGCTGCTACCGCCACCCTCAACGTTGCGTTGTCTACCACGGACACCACAGTGTCGATTTCATCCGTCAATGAGTTTTCTGGCAAACTGCAGGTGAATAGTAAGCTGCAAATCGGATCTGAGATCATGACTGTCACCGAACTTGCCGCAGGCGGGATAATTGTGGAAAGAGGGCAATCTGCGACCACTGCGACCACGCATGCATCTGATGACCACATCTTTCTCATCCAGAGCACACTCCTGGCCTTTGGCGACCAACTGGTGCCGGAAGAGACCGTGATAAATATGGAATCCGCCGTGGGTATCGAGAATGTGGGCGGGCTAGCTGAAAATGGCTACATCAGAATTGAGAATGAGGTGATGCGGATCGTCGCTGGAGCCAACACCGACGTCAGTAACTCCATCACGGTTGAACGAGCACAGCTTGGAACTGCAGCACAACCTCACCAAGATGGTACGCCGGTCACTGTTCCCAAAACTACGTATGTTCGCGACGACATGATCACCAGCATACAGGACTTTGTGGTCTTAGCCTCCCCTGCACGAATAGAACTTACTGTTGGCTCATACTTGGCGATTGGCTCTGAGGTTGTTCGGGTGACGGAAATTCGAGGTCTGAACATTAGTATAACCCGAAGACAACTTGCTACCTCAGTCGCGAATCACCGGGCAGGTACGTTAGCGATCAAGTGGCAGAGCTGCAAGCTCACGATGGGCATTAGGGGCTTGAGTCCGGGATACCTTTCATTCAATGACACTATGATGCGAGTGGACTCTCCGACAATTTGTGGAATCAGCTCCAACACATATGTACAGATCGACAAAGAGATCCTTTTCGTCACTAGTGCTCATGCCACACTAACCCGTGCCTTCATGGTAAATCGTGGGATTTCTTCCACCCTGGCTGCGACTCACGCAGACGATAGCAGTGTTGTTCCGTTACGAATGACCGTGGTTCGTCAGCCCGGTGGCCTCGGCGCTAGTGACACTCTGGTCACGCTAGACTCGGCTGCTGCTATCGGGATCACCGGTCCTCACGGGTATATCAAAATCGACCAAGAGGTCATGAGAGTTGTATCAGTCACCGAACAGAATTTGACTGTGGTGCGAGCGCAGGCCGGTTCTCCTGCTGCGGAACATGCCAATGATGCTGCCGTCACTTTAATTGATAGCACAACTCTTTCTTCACCCGTTTCAGCATCTGATACGCTGTTCCAAGCGGTTGATGCTACTGCAGTCCCACTGGCTGTGGGCAAGTACTATCAGATTGATGATGAGATAGTCCTTGTCACCCACTTGGTGGGAAATAATGCTACTGTCACGCGAGGTGAAGTATCTACCACAGCAGTAAGTCACACGACAAACGCCTCGATCATCGCAGTACATCGCACCAAGATCTTGATGGGCAGAGTTGTGAGCACGACGGCTACACAAATCCTGGTGCACTCGCTAAAGGATGCCCAAATCGTGCCAGGATCAAATATCCTGGTAGGCAGCGAGATCATGCTTGTGACGGCAGTCTCCACAGCACTTAACACCGCCACAGTATTGAGAGCCCAGGCAGGTACCACAGCTGCCACCCATGCTGATGGATCGCTTGTAAGCTCGGTCCTGCCTCTGTTCAACATTGCAGGACAGGCGGCGGCAACAAGCCTCTTCGGTCTTGGTGCGACGTGGGAACAGATTCCTGGTCGGCTGACCTTGTCTGTCTTGCCGATGGCCATCGTGGCCAACGACACTCAGTACGCAGTCTCGTTTCAACTCAAAAATCCTGACGTTTCGCAAGCTGCACGTTCGCCTTCGATATCGGCAATCGGAAGCGTTGGTATTGCAGAGTCCGCAATGGACGTAGACGATGCGTTGGTACTGCCATACGCTGGAGCTGCGGCTGGCGATGCTGCTCCATTGAAGGTTGAAGCGGCCGTCTTCAAGCTGAAGTCATTGGCGCAGAGCACTCCATATCCTAGTGCGAACAACACTATTACCTGTACGCTGGGCGTGAATGTATTACTAACCATGGCAGCAAAGATTACCATTTTTGGTCTCATTGGATCGACAACCCCCAGCACCTCAAGTATGCAGCTGCAAGGTGCAGCGAAGCACGTGTTTGGAAACTTTTCCCAGTGGCAGCAAGGATCAGGTAGCCTGATTCTGACAGTGGCGACCTCACAGTCAATGCGTCCGAAGACCGGTTACGTGATTTCATTTACATTGAAAAATCCGGCCACGGCTCAGACTTCGAATCACGTTTCGATTGCAGCTCGAGGTCATCCGGTTCCAGTCGGCAATCCCTTGCAGTTTGCTCCGTCCCGTATGATAGTTGATGCAGAGTGCATCCCACACACCGGCACCACGGTTCTCAGAGCTGCAGTAGAAAACCGCCTTGCCACTTCAATTTCGGTGCTCAACATAACCGAGATTGGAATCTCGGCAGGTCGCCTCCTGCAGATTGACAATGAAATTATGCTTGTCGTGGTTGTTGCAGCAGACAATCAACTGATTGTGCGTCGCGGGCAACAAGGAACAACGGCCACGTGCCACTCAAAAGACACACGTGTCTACCACATGCTTATGGGCACGACAAAAGGTGACTGTGTGCCTCTCAGAACATATTCACCGGCTTTTGTCCTGCGCTCTGCAGGCCAAAACTCATTTTTCATGAACGCCAACAACGACATTACCGTGACGTTGGCCACGAACGTCGACTTGACGCAGATGGCCGCATCTGCTGTGACATTGACGGGATTGGTAGAGACGCTGACAAATGACACAGCGCATATGTCCATTTCGTACGGTACTGGAGTGTCATCTGTGTTTGGGTCAACGGGCGTATGGACCTCGAAATTGTGGCATCCAGATCCCATGGAAAGAATCGGAAGACTGGTCCTCACAGTTGCCTCCGGATTGACCTTGTACGCCAATACCCCATACACATTCAGTTTTACTGTAAAGAACTTCGCGTTAACTCAGACCGTCGTCGCAGATGTAGGGCAAGTTGCTGCTACTGTCAGGGTGGCTGCGCGTGGCAGCGCAAGAATACCGTACTCCCTTGTTGCGAGTGACCCTACGCGCTATCCGTGTGCAAGCACCACCACGCTGCAAGCCGGGGTGACAGCGAGTGCGACAACAATCACAGTGGTCTCCGTGAATTCCATGACTGCTGGGCGTCTCGTGGTCGTCGGCGATGAAGTGATGGACATAGTATCCGTGTCCGGCACCACTTTCACGGTACGGCGCGCATCAGCCGGCTCTGAGGCCGTCGGCCATCTTCAGGGTGCCCCTGTCTGCATGGTGCAGATGGGAGGCAGACCGGGCTTGGCCTCGCCCCTGGCGCTCTGGAAGGATGGGGTTATCATGGTGAAGATCGGTCAGAGCACACCGCTGCCTGAGGCTACCAACACCATAACTGTGACATTTGTGACAAATGTCAACATCGACAATGCTGCGTGGTCGAATATCATCAAACTGTCTATAACCGGACTGACTGGCACGCAAACTGCAGACGATAGCAGTCTGGCAATCACAGACATTCAAAACAGTGGCACTGCCACATATTTTGAGTCGACCGCAGATTGGAGCAGGACGACTGGTACCCTTGTGCTGTCTCAGAAAATCTACACACAAATTAACGCCTTCACCACGCTCGTATTCTCCTTCTCTGTCACCAACCCTTCGACGCCGCAAATGCCGCCGACGTTGTCGTGGAGTATTGTGTCTACGGAACTAATGCATTCGGGAAATTTGGAGCCAGATTTGGACAGTGTGCCTGCCGTCGCTTGTGCTGAGGCTGGAGATAGCGCCCCGTTGAGTGTCAGAACCAGCGGCGTGTGCATCAAGGAAATAGCTCAAAGCACACCATTTCCAGGCGCGCTCAATACGTTGACAGTCTCCCTCGCGCCGACGGGGTACTTACGGGGATCTGAAAATTCGAAGATTACGATCACGGGTCTAACGGGAAGTCAAACGGATGATGCAACGCTGACAATCACAGACGTTGGGAGTACAAGTGCCAATGTCCTTTTGGGCAACAATGCTGTCTGGACAAAGACGAGCGGCAAACTTGTGATTTCCGTTGCGAATGGTCAAACGCTTGGCGCTGGACAACTGGTTTCTTTTTCCTTCCAGATTATTAACCCTGCACCAAAGAGTTCACCGTTGCCAATCCTGGTATCGACGAGTGGCAGCAGAGTGCTTGGTCCGGAGCGCATGGTACTTCAAGACAAGAGAGCCCCCTTCACAGCGAGCACCACGCTTTCCAATGATGTGCACGCCTGCGTGAGCTCCTCTGTTCAGCTGGCTTCCTCCGCTGGCGTTGATGCTGGTACCATTTTGCAGATCGATGATGAGCTTGTTCGCGTTTCCGCCGTGGCTGGCACCGACGTCACTGTGACGCGGGGATTTGATGGCACGAGCCCTGCCTTGCACAAAACAGGCACTACAGTATATCTGGTCAAGCCTGGTTGTTCGATAGGCGACGCGGCGCCACTGCGCGTGCATGCTCGATCTTTGTTCAGCGCGAAAATTGGGCAGTCTACGAGCAGTCCCAGCCAAATTAATACACTGACGGTGACTTTTGCTGTAAATGCCCAGCTTGACACGCCGGTGTTTTCAAAAGTTATCATCACTGGGCTCACGGGAAGCAGCACTGGAGGTGGCAGTACACTGGTTTCCCTAGACATTCGCGATCGGGGAGCTCCCAGTGCCACGACGATCTTCGGATCCAGTGGTTCGTGGAATCAGACGGCTGGATCACTGACGCTGACAGTGGCTGCAGGACAGAACCTCGCTGCTGCTACTGACGTCATCTTTTCGTTTGATCTTGTCAACCCTGTCTCTGGGCAAGCACCACGATCCACCTCCATCGTGGCTGAGTGCCTGCATTCAGACGCATCGCTACACTACACGACAGATGGCTCTCAGCCCACATCGGGGTCGAGCACTTACACGTCCGCTGTTGCCGTGACCACAGGTCAAACGCTCAAGGCTGTCGCATCCTATGATGATCAGCGCGACAGCGATCTGGCCTCTGCTACCTACACCTAGAGCGGCAGCAGCAAAAGGACGGCTGGCCTCCACAAGATGCAGGACATCTGTTTGGGGAGAATTAGTTTATTACATAGTCATGTCCATTAGCTTGATTAGAGAGGTGTAGATTTACAGCGGCACTAATTATTTGGCCTAGAATCATTCCTTTACGTTGACAATAAAAGTTTAAGAGACATCAAATCAAATGTCAGAGCCCGTGTTGTGCAACTGGATGGATAAAGTCGTTGTCTTGCATGCAGTCAAGCGGTAGTCAGACCATAGGGATCGGGGGCCATGGATATGGATACGTACTGCAGTATGCAAATGCTTCCCCTCCAAACTCGCCCTGTGTATCGCAGGAGACAGGAAGGACGATTATTAGGGGATTTGAGGTGTGTGTGAGTTTGGGGAGGGGCCGCGATTCTTGTCCACTTTTGGATGAGACGCGCAGAATCAGCGACTCACAAGCCGATTTTCGCACTAAAACACTTTCGATTTGGTATCTGTCCATGAAACTTGACAACAAGAAGTGCTGTGAAAGAAGCGCGACAAGCAGTGAGGAACAGAAAAGAAACTTACCACCACGTCAACGTGTAGAGGATTTAGCCACACCTGTATACCATCCCCGGGCCTTGAGAGACCCAGAATCGCAGACACACACGTCCGTGTACGCACAAGCATACACACACACACACACCTAAGACAGTCAGTACGCGTGCGCCGTTGGACACGCATGCTCGGCATACTCACACGCAACACAGAGACATGCACGGCACAGACGATACACCCGTTGGTGATACGGCCGAGGAGAAAGGTCACAATTTCCTGCCCGTCCGGGCGATTGGCGTTCGAGGGCGATGCCACCACCAGATGCCACCCTGTAGACACGTACACAGTCGCAGCCAAGATTTCACACAAGAAGCAAAGCACATCGGCGATTTCGTCTGAAAGGAATAATTCGCATTGAAAGGAAATACAACCTTGGAAGTACGGGATTGACGCCAGGTGCATGCGCAACAGCGCCAACAAGGCCACGTCTTCAACTACCTCAAACAGTTACCATCATGCACGTTTGAGCGCAATACCATACCGGCTGTGCACAGCATGGCGAAAATCTTGTGCTCTATCTCAGTCGAGTGGGTTGAGATGACCATACTCTTGATGCGGTCCAGCGTCCGCTGACCTCGGGGTGCGTCTTCTGACACCAGACTCTTGACCACCAAATACTCTGCTCCCTGGCAAGCGCTCAAGAGAATAGTCCAAATGAGCGTGCAGATGCAAAGGGTGAGAAGTTGGAGATGAAACGCCCTGTCGGCAGCAGGCGCAGCTCCCTGACCTTTGAAGTGGTCGAGATTCTGACGAGTGCAGTTCTTCAAAACGAATGCAAGGTTTCAAGGTGTAAAGTGACACAGGTGGGGCGTTCAGTACCTGACAATCAAAGTTGACAAGATCCACGACCGGCTCATCTTGCAGCAGCGTCGGCAGCGAGACTACGGGCACCAGCACGTGTTCAATAGGGTAATCCTGTCCGCGCGCATGCAAATGCTCGTTCAAGAAACAATACCTCTGTGGGTAGTTTGTTGCATACCTACACACACCAACACACGCACAAACAGTAGACCTCGGCGTCCTCCGCACTGTGCCAATACCCTGGAAACGCTGTCTCATCCATCGAAAGCGCCTGGCCCCACCACTCACGAGCGTTGCCGTGGGGGAACCACCCTTCACCGTCCACTTCGCCAATCGCCGCCTCAACCAGCCGCAGCTGCTCATCCGGAACACCCATCTCCAAGAAGGCGTCGCGAAGAAAGTCGACGTGCGAGGGCTCGGCTTCAACACAAATAGCGCGCGCGGTGATGCCGAGTCTTTTGGCCAGGAGCACGGTCTCAAGACTCCACCGCCCAAAGCCGGCCCCCAACTCCACCACAACAAAGTTCCGCATTCCCCCGCCACTCCCTGCCGCTCTATCTGAAGCACAACTGGGTTCGGCGTTCTCAAAATGCCGCAGGAGGGCGGAGGCAATGGCGGCGAGTTCGAGGACATCGGTCTCCAATTCCAAGGGCGGCCCAAAACTTGTCCACTTGCTTCGTCTGCCGTTGCGCGTGTCCAGGTCTCGCTCAGAAACATAGTGCCATGTACGTGTGTGGCGTGTGTGGCGTGCGTGGCGTGCGTGGCGTGCGTGCGCATCACATTGTCCCAGGCAAGGGCAGTAAGACGCGACTTGCGCACACGCTGAAAGGGTCCGAAAGACATAAACATTAACAGAGCGCATGCAAGATGGGAGAGGGAGAGAGGGGGTTGAGAGGTTTTCTGGGGGGCGAAAGGGAGGGAGGGGTGGAAGAGATGATGAACCTCTTGAGCTCTTGCCAAGCACTGTGCATCTCCTCGCTGCGTCCGAGCGGATCTTTCCAAGACAAGGTTGAAACATGCGCAGCAGCATCCGCACGTCCTCGCCCTCCTCCTTCCGCAGTTACTCTGCTGCCTTCTTGTGACTTGCTGCCAGGATTACCCCCGCCAGCGTTTTCGTGCGCATGGCGCGTGTCACGGGTGTTCCAATTGAGGTCGATCGGAGCCGCATCTGTGGCCCGACGCACGTGGTAATGTTTGACGCAAAAGCCAGTGAAGGCGCGACAATTCCACGTGGTTGCATCTCTGTGAGGCTGCCAATCTGTGGCGCAGAATGCAAACACAACGGCACAGAGGGCACGCAAGTTTGCACGAGTGCAGAGGAAGGGAGGGATCTGGCATCAGGCAGTGGCAATGAGCAGACGAGGGGTGCCTGCCGCTCAAGGGGCCGCCCCCTGTGCTGGCCTCTCCGGTCTCTGTTAATGCGTGCTGACATTTTGAGCAGGGCGTAGCAACGCAAGCTGCTACATACGCCGGTGCGCGCCGTGGCACCACCTGCTGCCATCGGCGGGAAGACAAGCAGGGACTCCATCAGGCGCATTCCAGTGCGCCAGCCGTGGTGCCCTGCGGTGTTGCGCCGTTCACCAGCGACCTCCCGCACACCATCCGCACGCATCACGCGTGCGTAGTCCCTCCCTCCTGCACCGAAACAGTCAACGCTGTCTCTCTCCTCCTTGCGCGAGATAGCGTATTGTTCCTCCAGCGTGCAGCACGACAGAGATGCGCTCGTGTTGAACGCGAGCATGTGCTGGTACACGACGAAGTGTGCACCTGTTGCAAACACGCGGCACTGTCAGCACAGGCAGCTCCGACCGCCCCCGGGGGTCGGGCAAATATGCACTTGTGCGCAGCCGTCGCACCGTGTGTGGTGCGATTCACGAGCTCCAGGCTCACTGCGTGCTCTCCGTTAGGCACGGACACAGGAAAGAGTTCCGACGAGAGCAGTTTGTCAGCAGGCAGGAGCGAGCCGTCGAGGGTGGCCACGAGGTGCAGCCCGGGGTAGCGTGCCAGCACTGCTTCGATGCCCGCGGTCTGCAGGAGGATACGATGGCAGAGGTGGCTGCCCGGGAAGGGGAGGCGCCAGGAGGGGCGAGGATGAGAGGAGGACAGCACCCCGCCGGCTCCTCCCGGGGGCTCCGCCTCCGCGGCGGCGCACGTCTCGATGCAAAAGGCGACGATCTCCGACGACACGCCCCCCAGCTCCTGCCCGTCCTTGCCCGCCCACGCCGCGCGCACCTCGGCGCTGCGGCAGGCGCTGCGGAGCGCGACCCGCGTCGGCCAGCGGAATGCGTGCCCGCCCGCCAGCGCGGCGCTGACCGCGTCATCGGCCGCGGGGGTAATGCGGCTGTGCTCGCGGCCGTCGATCAGGAGCGTGAGCGTGAGCCCGGCCGCGCGCGCGCCGTCGCCGCCGCGGCACGCGAGGCGCAGCGGCACCTCGGCCACCGCCTCGCCGCGCGCAACACACACTGTCCGCGGCGCAAGGAGCTCGAGCTCGAGCCCCGCGCCCCCGCGCTCGCGCCCGTTCCCTGAGGCGGCCGTCGCGCTCTGCCCTATCAGGACGACGATGAGCGGGAGCAGCGCCCACGGCATGCTGGCCGGGAGTCCGCCGCGCGAACTCACATCGATGCACACGGTGTGCACAATTGAGATTTCCGCAATTAGCAGCAACAATGGTCCGAGCGGCGATGCTCATGCGCCCCGCCGCGCGCCCCTGCGCGCACCAGTTGCCAGCCAGGATACACCGCGCGCCTGTGCCTCGCGCCGCCAGAGCGCCTGCGCGCACGCCAGTTCCCAGCGTACACCGTCCACGCATCCCGCCTTCCTCCGTCTGCGCCCCCTTCCCGTCTCCCCTTCCGTTGCGTGTATGCTGCTGCTGGCGCAAGCTGACACTGCCTGCCATCGCTGGCTCGCGTGCGGGCGCGTACGCTGCTGTTGCTGCGCACTTTGGCATCCTTTGGTTGGCCGTCGCGGGGGCGCGATGTTTCGTGGTGGGCGCTCGCGGCTCGGCAGTTCGCACTCGTGAGTGCCCGATTCCCCTGCGTGTGTGCGAGCGCTGAGCGTCGTGGCGGCCGCGGGGGGCTCGCGTGCTGAGCGCGGGCGTGCTTCGCGTTTGCGATGCCAGTGCGGAGCTGCGCGTGCATGCGCCGGCACGCCCGCGTGAGGTGACGCTGCTTGCATTGCGCGGGGGCGAACAGCTCGTCGAGACCAAGGCCCTCATGAACCCCGCCCAGGGCAACTCCCTCGTCCAGACCTACGGCTGGGGCGCTGATTCGTGAGTGCATCCCCCACCTCTCTCGCCTTGCCCGCCGACCTCCCCCGCGCGCGGCACGCGGTCGTGACCGTGCACGAAGAGCCCGCGTCGCGGGGTGCTGAGCTGAGCGGCTCGCGCAGGCACCCTGTGTGCCCAGCAAGCATCAAGAGGGAGGGTGTGCGCGTGCGGCCGTGCGATCTTGCCCGTGCGCGTGCTGTTCGGGAGGGGGGTTGTGGTGGCCTGACCGATGTCGCGGCGACGTGTCTTCCTTGCGAGCAGCGGCGACTCCTTCGGCAACTCCGACTCCTTCGATGGCGACGGCGTCGGCATGAACACCTCGGACGAGGACAACTACCCGTACAACTAAGCAGTTCGGGGTGGGCAGGCTGTGCTCGCAAGCTGCCGCGGTGGCTGCCGGGCACGGCTTGCAGGACGCGAAGGCACGCTACGCACTAGCGCGCTTACTTATTGGATGACGCATTTGGGATTAAAGTTGGATGTCTAGGAGCCCTGCCTGTGTGCGAGTGACAGAAGAAGGGAGCGCAGTGCGGTCGACAGCGTGTGCACAGCGACTCGGGATCAGGCTCAGGCTCAGCCCGCTGAGTGCTCGCAGCATGCGAGCGCATCTCCACGGAGATGCGAAGTCCTGCAGCTGTGATCTGTGTGGAGTGTTTCACCGTGAAAGAAAGACTGCATAGTCCTGCCCACATGAGATGAGTAAGGCCTGTCAGAGTGGGGTCCAGGAGACTGCGACGCGAAAACGGCATGTTTTCTCCGATTTTCAGACGCCGTCGACGGCGAGGGGGGGGGGGGGGGTTAAAGGGGGGAATTTGGCCAAGGGGGGGAGGGGGGTTTCTTTTTTTCTTAAAAACCCTCTCCCAA
>Ga0115006_10001985_pt1 | contig 13190 bp, 19 predicted proteins | sample ArcOceMetagenome_3_FD_88943 | JGI IMG/M metagenome (GOLD analysis project Ga0115006, IMG submission 88943) | Marine eukaryotic phytoplankton communities from Arctic Ocean - Arctic Ocean- Svalbard ARC20M Metagenome | ecosystem: Environmental > Aquatic > Marine > Oceanic | place: Arctic Ocean...
ATGTTTTTAAATTATCGATCTTATATCTTTAAAAAATTGAAGCAAAAAATTTTTATTAAATTAATTGTGAACTACAGTAGTACTGCTCACAATGGTTGTAGACTAAAAAAAAAAAAACGCGTTAAAATCCGAACAAAAACAAAAAAATTGAAGGAATGACTGAGTGGTTTAAAGTGGCAGACTGTAAATCTGTTAAGCAATGTCTTATCGTAGGTTCAAATCCTACTTCCTTTACGAAATATAGCGCAGATTGGTAGCGCGCCTGTTTTGGGTACAGGAGGTCATGTGTTCAAATCACATTATTTCGAAATTTTACTATTTTTTAATGTATAAAAAGGCAACTTTATAATCGTTCTTATTGAATTATGTAAAACTAAAACATTTTGGATGTAAGAAACTTTTTTTAGTTTTTTTAATTGTTTTTTTGAATAAATTTTATTATTTAATCTTAAACCAAGTAAAGTTAAAGGATTAATTTTTGTTAGTTGTGTAAAAGTTATTGATTGAGAAGAATTTACTAAAATAATTGAAGCATGAATTAAAACAGTTAAATGTGTAAATACAGAATTTTTTATTGTGTTATTGAATAATTTGTTGGAAATTTTATAATGTTGTAATTTAAATTTTAACAACTTTTGATTTGTTTTAATAGAAGTTTTATTATCTATAAAAGGACTGTGTAAAAAAAACAATAAATTAAATTGTTGAAAAGATGTCTTAATTTTATGATGTTTGTATGTTTTTAAATTAAAATCCATATTGATTTTAGGCTTAGTAGGATTTGAACCTACGACTAAACCGTTATGAGCGGTACGTTCTACCACTGAACTATAAGCCTAAAAAAATTTAAAAAAATTTTTGATTTTATGAGACACATAAGCTTAAGCCAATTTTTGATACTTTTTTTTCTTGGAATTCTACTTTTTAGTGATTTTTCAAAAATAATAAAAAAAGTAAAAAACTTATTTAAAATTCCTAAAAAGATAACAAAAAAATAATAATGTAAAAATTTATGCTTTCTAAATATTTATTTGAAATTAAATATAGGTTGTTGTTTTGTTTAATTGCTTGAATTTTTATAATAATAAATTGTTATTATTTCAAAGAAATCTTACTCTACGTTTTTCTTAAACCCAGTTTAAAATTACATTCTAATTTCACTTTAAAATTTTTAACAACAAATGTAACAGAAGTTTTTTTTACATATCTAAAGTTGTCCCATTTTGTAGCAAATCAGTTTTTAACTCTATACATTTTTTTTCAATGACTTTTACAAATAGCAAATGGGCTGTATAAATTTGAGTACATCTATTTTAAAACAATTTTGATAAAATGAGTTGTAATATGGTTTTTCTGTATTTTCTTTTTTAATAAATTCTTTTTTTCTGTCATATTATTTTTTTTTTTTGAATTTCAAAATTCTTCGTTCAATTTTGAAATAAAACTAGATGAGTATACTGATTTTTATTACTCAATTTATTTTACTTGCAATTGAGTTTTTAAAGTTATAATTTGACTTTTGATTTTATTAGATTTAGTAAAAACGAATTTGTTCATAATCAAAAAATTTAAAAAAATCTGTTATTTTTTTTTTGCTATTTTAGCAACTTTTATAACACCACCTGACGTAATACAACAATTAATAACCGGCATTTTTATAATAATAATATACGAATTAACAGTATTCAATGTTATTCTGAAATATGAATTAACTGCAATTAAGTAGGCAGTCAGTTAAAACTTATTAATAAACCTATAGAAAATAGTAAATAACCTAAAGACAAAGGTAAAAAACTTTTTCAACCAATATACATTAATTGATCATATCGATACCTAGGTAAAGTTGCTCTTGTAACAATAAAAAAAATTACGCCTAAAGCCATCTTTAAACTAAATCAAAGACTTCCTGGAAGTAAATTAAAAGGAAATAAATTAACAATAGGTAACCAACCTCCTAAAAATAAAATTGAAACAAAAGCACTCATTAAAAGCATATTTGCATATTCACCTAAAAAGAATAGTGCAAAAGTCATGGCTGAATATTCTACATTATAACCTGATACTAATTCAGCTTCAGCTTCAGGTAAATCAAATGGATGTCTATTAGTTTCAGCTAACATTGAAACACAAAAAATAACAAACATAGGAAATAAAGGTATAATAAACCAGATCGTTTGTTGAGCTAATACTATAGTACTCAAATTAAATGATCCTGTACAAATACAAACGTTAACAATAATAAACCCTATAGAAACCTCATAAGAAATCATCTGAGCTGCTGAACGTAAAGCTCCTAAAAATGGGTATTTAGAATTACTAGATCAACCAGCTATTATTATACCGTAAACACTTAGTGAAGACGTAGCAAAAAGATATAGAATTCCAACATTTAAATCTGATAAAACTATTTGATTAGATAACGGCAACACTGCCCAACCAATCAGACTTAAAATAAATGTTAACATAGGAGCAATAATAAATAAAATAATATTAGAATTACTAGGGAAAATTGTTTCTTTTACAAATAATTTTAATCCATCAGCTAAAGGCTGAAGCAATCCTACGAACCCTATTACATTAGGTCCTTTACGTCTTTGAATAATACCCATAATTTTTCTTTCAGCAATAGTAAAATATGCAACAGAAATTAGTAAAGGAACAACGATAGCTAAAATTTTTAATAAACTAGAAATTATTAATAAAATCATTTTTAAATTATATAATAGGATAAGGTGGGATTTGAACCCACGGTATTAAAAATACAATAGTTTTCAAAACTAACGCCTTAAACCACTCGACCACTTATCCTTTTTACAAAAAAGAATAGCAAAAGAAGGGGTTTGAACCCTCAGCTTTAATCTTGGCAAGATTACACTCTACCAATTGAGTTACATTTGCATTTATTTAAACAAAAAATTTGTTCGATTTTAAAATAAAATAAAGTTCTTTTTGTGATTTTGTATTAAAGTTTAATGTAATAGTTAGTTTTGGTAAATTTTTGAAATACATGTATTGATTTTCAAGTTCATTAAAAAATAAAGGATTTTGTATTTGAAACGTGATCGCTTTAAACGAATCAATTTTTTTTTTAAATTGAACTGTTTTTAAAGATGTTAAAGTTATCAATTTAAGATAAAAAAAATACATGTTTTCTTTTTTTAAAATTACTTTACAACCTATAGGTGCACCTTTTTTTATCTTTAAAAATACATTTAAACGTTTTGATTTTGTTATACTACTTTTTTTTAAAGTTATAAATTCAAGGGCAATTAAACCGGGAAGAATAAATTTCAATAAAGATTGTTTGTACCCAAAACTTAAAGTTATTTGTTTTAACTGAGGTATTTGCGTTAATTTGTTATAAAAAAAAACATTAATTAAATCGTAATTTATTGTTTTTTTAGAATAAGAATTAAAAAAAGACATAATACTATTATACAAATCCAGTAGATAAAGTTCCAATCTTGATTTTTCTTTTTTTTATTACTTTTGGAACTGGCCCTAAAATTCTTGATGCAATTAATTTATTTTGTTTGTTTAAAAGACTGACTGCGTTAGTATTAAACATTGTCGTCATTCCGTCTTTTTTAGTTATATTTTTTTTAGTTCTTATAATCATAGCTTTATAAACTTCACCTTTTTGCACTTTTGATGTCATTCTAGCTTTATTTCTAAGTTTAATCACAGAAATTACGATTAAATCACCGAGTAAAGCAAATTTTTTATTAAATCCATTTGTAACTTTTATACATTTTACAACTTTTGCACCTGAATTATCTGCTACTTTTAATTTTGTTTGTTGTTGAATCATTTTTTTGCGCGTTTATAGCTCAATTGGATAGAGCGTTGGATTTCGGTCCCAAAGGTTGTAGGTTCAAATCCTGTTAGACGTACTTCGATTAAAATCATCTATAATAAAAATATTTTTTTTTAAAAAAAGCATACTCGTATAAATTCTTTTTTTTTGTTATAAAATTTCCATTATTTTTGCTTGCGTTTAATAATTCTGTAAAAATTCTTTTATATGTTTTTATTTTAACTTTTTGATTTTTAATTAAAAAAAATTTTAAAGCTAAAGCTATACGAGTTTTATAAGTTGTTATATATGGAAATTCTTTTATTTGAGACCGTTTTCGTTTTTGTTGTAATTGTTTAACTTTCACTAAAGGAGCAACGTTTATAATAGATCTATTGATAAATTTTTTGTAATTTTTTGTAAACGATTTTTGAAATAATTTTACATTTTGTATTCAAATTTTTTCACAAACAGTTTTTTTGCCGTGGATTAAGAATTGATTAATTATTTTGTTAGTCATAATAAAATTATAATTTTTTTGTACCGTATTTTGAACGGGATGTTATACGCCCTTTAAGACCACTAAAATCAAGTTTACCTCTTATTAAATGGTACTTTATACCAGGTAAGTCTTTTACTCTACCTCCTCTTAATAAAACAGTAGAATATTCTTGTAAGTTGTGCCCTTCCCCTGGAATATATGCCATCGTTTTTTTATTATTGGTTAGTCGTAATTTAACTAATTTTCGTAAAGCTGAATTTGGTTTTTTAGGTGTTCTTAAAAACACTTTAGTGCAAACTCCTTTTTTTTGAGGACAGCAGTCTAAAGCCGGTACTTTATTACGAAGTTTTTTTTTAACTCGTTTTTTTCGACATAATTGATTTATAGTAGGCATTGTATGTTTTTTACCAAAAAAGGGACTCGAACCCATACTCTAAAAAAAGAACTAGAACCTAAACCTAGTATGTCTACCAATTCCATCATTTTGGTCTAAATATACTCATTATCGGACTTGAACCGATACTCAAAAGAATCAGATTTTAAGTCTGACGTGTCTACCAATTTCACCAAATGAGCGAAAAATTCCACAATTTGATATTTTAACATTAGGTGCACAAATATTCGGACTTTTATTAAGTTTATCTTTTTTTTATTATTTTAGTATTACTGTTGTAATTCCAAATTTTATTGAAGTAAAAAAATTTAGAACTAAAAAACTAGTTAAAAATACACAATATATTTATACAATGAATTTAGATTTAGTAAATAACAAAAAATTAATTAATAATAGTTATAAACTATTTATGCAATAATTGATTTAAGGGAATATAACTCAATTGGTAGAGTGTATGCTTTGCAAGTATGAAGTTATCGGTTCAAATCCGATTATTTCCAAATAAAATCTCTTCAGGTTGGATTTGAACCAACAGCTTAGTAGTTAACAGCCACTCGCTCTACCTTTGAGCTACTGAAGAATAGTATTTTATTTTTTATAAAAATTCACAAAAGAATTAAAATCAATTCAAAAAGAATAAAATGAAAAACAATTTGAATATTCTTGCGTTATTACTATACTAAAAATTTTATAGTTTACAAAACACTGCTTAGGTGGTATTGGTCAAATATCTAAATTAAAAATATTTTGATAAAGTGATTTATGTATATCATTTTTAAACGTAATTAAATCTCCTTTTTTTACTATATAACCGCTTTGTTGTATAATTTTACCGTTAACGTAAACTTTTTTATGAGTAATCAATTGTCTTGCATTTTGTAAACTATATGCAAAATGTGTTCGACATAATATTGTGTCTAATCTATTTTCTAATCGTTGAATAAACAATGTTATAAAATTTTTTTTTGAAATTCTAGATTCTTTAAAAATTTCTTTTAATAATTTTTTTAGATACGATTTTTTTAGTTTACCGTAAAAAAAGCTTAATCTTTGTTTATTGTGCAAATTATACTTAAATTTTTTATTAAAAAAACTTTTAAAATTAAATAAAAAATAAATTACTTGATCATAAAATTTTTTTTTTTTTGATTTTAATAGTATTTGTTGAAATTTTTGCCATTTTTTTTTTTTAAATTTTAAAATTTTGTCTGAATTTTTTATATCTTTTTTTAAATATAGAAGTTTTTTATATAATAACCTGCTACTTAATTTTTTTGTATAATACATAAATGTTTTGAATAAATATGTTTGTTTTTTAAAGTTGTTGTTTTTTCAATATGGAATAAAACAACAAAAATCATGTTAATTTCAAATTTTTATTGTCAAAATTTAAATTTATTAACGTTTTATATAGCGCTTTATCTAAATTTATTTTTTTACAATTAAACACAATAATTGGTATTCCAGCTTTATAAAATTCACTGACAATCCCTGTTTGCAAATTACTATCAAAAAAAACAACTAAATGTGGCTTTGTTTTAAGGGTTAATAAAGTGTTCAATTTTTTTGAAAAGTTTTTTAATTGTAAATTTTTTAAATAGGTAGACACTGAAAATCGATTTCGAAATGTGCCGTTTAACCAGGATTTTTGTGATATAAAATCATGATTTGTTAAATTGACAAATTTTATTTGCTGTTTTTTAAACATTATAGGAAAACCTATAAATAAAATTTTTGAATTGTTAACATGATATTCATAAATAATTTTTAATAATTGTTTTAAAGATATTTCAATTTGCTCTAAAACACTTTTTGAAAAAATACTATTGTTAGTAGTTTGTTTATAAAATTGTAATTTTAATAAATTATATTTAAACAATTTATACTTTTTTATATTAATTATTTTCATATTAAACCTTTTTTCCTTCTTTTAATATTATTTTTTCAGTAGTATATAAAATACCTTTTCCTTTATAAAGTTCTGGAATTTTTAAAGATTTTATTAAAGCTGCTATTTGAGTTACAAATGAATATGAATCTCCTACAATAAAAAGTGTATTTGATTTCATACAAAAAGTTTTTAAATTTTTAGGGATTTTAAAATAAATAGAATGACTGTATCCTAATTTAAAATGTAAAAAGTTATTTGTTAAAATTTCAAAAGTAGAAACTCTAAAACCTACTCCTACTAATTTTAATTTTTTACAAAATTTGCTTGAACTATCTAAAAATAATTGTTTTAAAAGAGTAACTTGAGTAGCTTGTATAGCTTTTAATTTTTTTTGATAATTATTTGAAATTTTTAAAAAAGGAATTCTTGTAACTTTAATAATTTTTTGTGCTTTTTTTACAATTAATTTTGTTTTTAGTTTAAATATTTTATAATACTTAAAATTTGAAACAATTATAATTTGATTATAACTACAATAATATATGGATGTGTTTTTTGGTATTTTTAAAATGTGTTTTTTAATAATATTATTCATTTATTTAATAATAAATAGAGGCTGACCTCCCATTTGATTTTTTTTACAGTCTTGAATTGTCATTAAACCTTTTGAAGTGTTTAGTATTATAAGATTTTTTTTTGCGTCTAATTTTCATAGTTGCGACAATTTGTAATTACCAACAGAACCAGAGTTGTAAAACAGTTTTATTGAATTTATAACTGGTTTATTTTTTTTATATTTCAAAAAAATTTTTAACAAATTTGAATTAACACCGTAAAGTTTATACCCAAAAATAAAGCCTTCATTTCAAAGAATATTTAAAAAACTAACAATTAATTTGGTTTTTGGTTCAAAAATGAAATTTCGTCTTGCTATTTGACTATTATTTAAATTAATAGCAACATTTTTTAAAATTGACTTCATAAAAAATTTGTTCAGAAACAGATTTGAACTGCCGACACAAGGATTTTCAGTCCTTTGCTCTAACCAACTGAGCTATCTGAACTTCAGTTTTTTAAACAAAATTCACCATAAATATCCCATAATAAAAGAGAATGATTTTTTTTTTGCTTAATGTCTAAAAGTTTAAAGTATTGTTTGTTTTTTATAAATTTATCCGAATTTATCTTGCTAATTGTTATATAACTATTCGGATTTTGATTTGTAAATTTAAATTTTAAGTTTATATCTGTGAATAAAATTAATTTAACAGTTTTTCAAATAATCAAAAATTTATTAAATTGAGACACATAAATTTTTAATTGTTTATTAAAAACATTATACTCAAATTGTTCTTGTGCTTTTTTATTTACGTGTGGGGATTTTAAAACTGAAAACTTTTTAGATTTTTTAAACTGTGAAGACTGAACAATAGTAAAATTTAAATTCAAAGTTTTATTTGTTTTGAGTTTGTATAAAAATTTTAAAAAATTACTTATTGAATTAGAATTTTTTGAAAAAATTTGTATAATAATAAACATAATTTTAAAATTTACTGACGTTTTGCAGTTTTAGCATTAGTGTGTGTACGTTGCCCTCTAACAGGTAATTTACGTAACTTACGAATACCCCTGTAGGCTTTAATTTGAATTAGTTTTTTTGAAATACTAATCTGTAATTTTTTTAAATCAATGTTAATATTTATATTAGAATTTTCAATAAATTTGATAAGTTTTAAAAGTTGGTCTTTTTTTAAATCTTTAAAAGTTAAATGTTGAGCTAATCCTAAAGTTTTGCAGATTTTAACAGCTTTGGCTCGATTTAAACCAAAAATTTTAATCAAAGCAAATGAAATTGATTTTTTCTCATTTAAATCTGTTTCTAAAATATAAATCATTTATAAATTATAGTATGAGTTATTTCAATTAACATATTGACACTCATATGCATTGAATTTAAAAAAATTTCAGGATATAAACCAATTATAATTGTCCCTGAAATTAAAGGTAAAAAAATAAAAGCTTCTCGTTTATTTATGTCAATGTAAGTGTTTAAATATTGAATTTTTAAATTTCCGTACGATATTCTATTAAACAATCAAAGTGAGTAACAACCGCCTATAATCATACCGGTCGCACTGATAAAAGTAGCACTAGTATTAGCTTTGAATGACCCTGCTAATATTAAAAACTCACCTACAAAACTACCAGTCCCAGGTAAGCCTATATTTGACATTGTAAAAAATAAAAAAATAAAAGTATATATAGGCATACAATGAACTAAACCCCCATAATATTTTACCATTCTAGTATGATGTCGTTCGTAAACTACGCCAATAGCCATAAAAAGAGCACTAGCAACAAAACCATGACTTAAACTTTGCAAAATTGCACCTTCTAATCCGATAACATTAAAACTAAATAACCCGACAATTACAAGATTCATATGTGCCACTGACGTATAAGCAATAATTCGTTTAAAATCTGTTTGTCGAATGGCAGTAAAAGAAGTATAAACAATGCCTACAATAGCCAATAAATACACAACAGGAGTAAAGTATAACGAAGCCGTTGGAAACATAGGAAATGAAAAGCGTAAAAACCCATAAGTTCCTAATTTTAATAATATACCTGCTAAAATTACCGAACCTGATGTCGGAGCTTCAACATGTGCTTCTGGTAATCAAAGGTGTACAGGAACCATAGGTACTTTTGTAGCGAAAGAAGCAAAAAAAGAAAGCCATAAAAATTTTTGTTCTAGTGGACAAAAAACAAAAGTTATTAAAACTTCATAGTCTGTAGTTCCAACTTGATAATAAATATATAAAATAGACAGCAACATCAACACAGAACCTAGTAAAGTATATAAAAAAAAAAAGTAAGCAGCTCTAATTTTTCGTTCTCGCGATCCTCACATACCAACAATTAAATACATAGGAATTAATATACTTTCAAAAAAAATATAAAATAGTAATAAATCTAAAATAGAAAAAACACCAATCAAGAAAAATTCCATTACCAAAAAAGCAATTAAAAACTCTTTTATGTTTGTTTTAACACTAGTTCAACTAATTAAAATGCATAAAAAAATTAATAAAGTAGACAACAAAATGAAAAACAAAGAAATACCGTCTACTCCTAAACTAAAATTAAAATTTAAAAAAGGTATTCAAGCTAATTTGTTTACAAATTGAAATGAACTAATTGATTTATTAAAAAACACTCATAAAAATAAGGATAAGAAATAACAAAAACCTGAAATGTTTAAAGCTATCAACTTTAGAAGCGAATGATTTCACGCAGGTATAAAAAAGATTATAAAAGTACCAACTAAAGGTAACACTAGAATAAAAACTAACAAATTTGTTACATTCAAAAAAAAAAAGTCTAACATTAACATTTTATAGGATTCGAACCTATGTCCGTCAGCTTAGAAGGCTGTTGCTCTGTCCAGCTGAGCTAAAAATGCAGCAAAAGTTTGAAAGCCAAAATCGGATTTGAACCGATATTTAAAGATTTGCAATCTAATACATTAACCTAGTTATGTTATTCGGCCAAATTATGGTGTTTTGTATTTTGGTCCAATTTGAAGCTACAATAGCCAGAGTTAAAATCGGTGTTTTTAATATTTTTTTTAATTTAACAATAAAGTTATTTTGTATGAAAACAAATAAATTAATGTTGGATTTATAAATAAAAAAATCAAAAAATAAAATAAAGATGACACAATAAATGAAACATAAGATTTAATTGGATAATATAATTTACCAGACGTAGAACCTTCAAAATAAATTATTTTTAAAATTCTTATGTAATAAAAAGTTGAAATTACACTCGACAATATACTAACTATTGCAACAAAGTACATAGAAGATTCTATTGTTGCTAAAAAAATTCCAATTTTAACTAAAAATCCGATCATAGGAGGTAATCCTGCTACAGATAAAAGAACAATACTAAAAGACAAAGCTAAAATATTATTTGATTTATTTAAAGAATATAAATCTGTTAAATCTTTATTTTGTTTTTTGACATACTTATGTTTTAATTGTAACATTAAAAAAATAGATCAAGTACATAAACCAGCAATCATATAAACAAAAAGATAACTAAAAAGCACTTGCGTACCTTCTAATGTTCCAGCGCTAAATGCTAAAAGAGTGTAACCCATGTGAGACGTAGAACTATATGCTAAAAGAGTTTTTAGTTTTTTTTGCTCTAAACCCCCAAAAGAACCTACAATTATAGATACTATTGCTAAAATTACAAGATAGTAACGTCATTTATTTGTATATTCAAAAAAACTCACATAAAAAATTCGAATAAATAGTATAAAAATCGCTAATTTGGGAATAATAGCAAAAAAAATTGTTGAACTTGAAGGAGAACCTTCATAAACGTCCAAAGATCATAAATGAAAAGGCGCAACTGCTAATTTAAATAAAAGACTTACGAAAAGAAAAGATAAACCAAATTGAATTAAACTTCCTTCTAAAAATACATTTTTTGAAAATGTATAATTATTGATTTCGTAAACTAAATCAGATTTATTACTGAAAAAAATAAATAAATTTTTTAAATCTTCTAAATTGGTGGTACCTGTAACGCCATACAAAATAGAAGAACCAAATAAAAATAAACTCGAAGCAAAAGCACCTAACACAAAATATTTTAAACCCCCGTCTACAGAAAAAGAAGAATCTTTTTTTATACTAGCTAAAATATAAAAAGATAAACTTTGCAACTCAATCGATAAATATGCCGTAATCAAATCATTAGAACAACATAAAAAAAAAATACCTAACAGCGAAAATAATATTAAAATACTATATTCAAAATAATTAATTTTTTGAAAAACTATATAATGCTGTACAGTTAAAAAACAAAAAATTGAAATTAAAGCAATTCAAATTTTACTACAAACTCCTAAGTAGTCAATGTTAATTGTATTATTAAAAATTTGAAAACTATTAAATTCAACACAATTATTTATTAATAAATAACAAAACAAGCAAAGGATTAAGACACTTAATTGCAAAATAGAGTTTTGAATCAATAAATATTTTGTATTAATAGATGAAAATGTTCCGTGTATAATCAAATAAATTATAGAAACAGCTAAAAAAATTTCAGGTAATAATTGTATTTCTTTAAATATTAACATTTATAAATTAAATTCAAAAATGTTAAAGGTAAGATTTGAACTTACAACCTCTAGAACATGAGCCTAGCGAGCAAACCAATTGCTCTTCCTTAACATCAAATTAAATAAATAAAACAGAACTATAATTACGGGCAAGTTGTTTGAATGTAATTTGAAATTTTGTATTATTAACTGTCGAACGATTTAATACTAACACTACTGGGCCAATTGTAGCTAACAATAAAATATTTCCAGCTATTAAAAACTGTATAACGTAATCAGTGTACAGTACTTGACCAATTACTACGATTTCAGTAGAAAAATCTAATTTACTTAATCAATCAAAATAAAAATTACATAGAAAACTTTCAAAATAAGGATTATTAGAATCAAAAATTGTAGGTATTATTAATAAAATTTCAATTAAAAAAACTAAACTTAAAACTCCCCCAAACGGAAAGTATTTTAGTAAATCTTTTGCAAAATAAACAGTTTTAATATCTAACATCATTACTACAAACAAAAATAACACTGCAATAGCTCCAACGTATATTATAATAAAAATTAATGCAATATATTCACATTCTAACAGAAATAAAATACTTGAAGAACTAATAAAACTTAACACTAAAAATAATACCGAATAAATTGAGTTTTGACTAAAAATTATCATTAAAGAACTAATAATTAGTACAAAAGAAAAAATATAGAAAAACAAATTAATTATCATGATAATGAAAGAGAGATTTGAACTCACGGCTTTTGGATTATGATCCCAACGTTCTAACCAACTGAACTATTTCACTTGTTCCAGCTACACGTTCCCGTACAGCTACCTTGTTACGACTTCATCCAAATTATTAATTTTTTAATGGGCTAATCTTTTTTATTGAAAAACAAAACAAAAAAAACATAACCTTCAAATAAAATTAACTTTTTGCATGTGACGGGCGGTGTGTACAAAGTCAAGGTACTTATTCACCGCAACATTCTGATTTGCGATTACTTGTGATTCCATCTTTATGCAAACGAGTTGCAGTCTGCAATCTGAACTAAGAGAATTTTTTAAGATTAACTAAAATTTTCATTTTTGTTGCTTTTTGTCATTCCCATTGTAGCACGTGTATAGCCCAACCTATAAGGGCCACAGTGACTTGACTTTATTCTCACCTTCTTCCTATAAAGGCAGTCTTTTTAAAACAAAATATTTAATAAAAATTAAATATTAAAAGTAATATATTAAAAATGAGAGTTACGCTAGTTTAAAGGAATTAACCAAACATCTTACGACACTAGCTGACGACAGTCGTGCAACACCTGTAATGAAATCTAATTTTTTAAAACTTTTCAATATGTCAAAGGTTGGTAAGATTTTGCGCGGATTATCGCATTAAATCACATGCTCCACCACTCGTTGTAGACTCCCGTCAATACCTTTAAGTTCAAATCTTGCGATCGTACTCCTCA
>Ga0115006_10001986_pt1 | contig 13189 bp, 19 predicted proteins | sample ArcOceMetagenome_3_FD_88943 | JGI IMG/M metagenome (GOLD analysis project Ga0115006, IMG submission 88943) | Marine eukaryotic phytoplankton communities from Arctic Ocean - Arctic Ocean- Svalbard ARC20M Metagenome | ecosystem: Environmental > Aquatic > Marine > Oceanic | place: Arctic Ocean...
CCGAGCAGTAGAGGCTTTGTTATGGTGTGGTGGTGGGACCGGAGGCGTACCTCCATCATGAAGGGCGCGTCGGTCTGGGCGAAGTACGTGAGGATGTCGAGGTCCAGCGTGGCGCCCAGGTTGTCCGAGTTGGACACGAACAGATACTTGTACCCCGCCGCCAGCAGCGCGCTCAGCGTGCCGGAGCCGGCGATGGCGGCGTACAGGTCGCCGTGGCCCGGCGGGCACCACTCCTGCGCCGCCGCCGCCGCCCAGCTGGCCGGCTGCAGGCTGCCGGCGTCCACCTTGGGCACCTTGTTCTGAATGAACTCCTCCGCGTGAAGCTCCGGGTACCTGCGCGATGATGAGGGTGGGTACCCATAATCGCGGTTTTATTTCGTCTCATCATCTCTTTTGCGTCGGCCGTATCAAGGCCGTCACTTTTCCTGGGGGTTCGAGGTGTGAAAGAAGAGACATCGTGAAGCTCTGTCGTACGATGGCGGTAGAAGAAGATGCTTGTGGGGGGGGGTTGGGGCCGCACTTGGCGAGGGCGGCGCGCGTGTCGTCCGAGGTAGCGAAGGAGTTCATCAGCACGAATTTCACGTCGTGCTTGTGCTGCTGGCGCAGGTGCAGAATCTGCAGCGCGATGTAGTCGAGGAACGTGAGGCCATCCTTCACCGCCAGCAGCGACTTGGCCTTCTCCAGCCCCATGCCGGTGCCCAGCCCGCCGTTGAGCTTGAGGCACACCGTGGCGCCCAGCAGCGCCGGGTCGTGCGCGCCTGCCCCCTCCAACTCCCTTGGCTCGGTGCTGTGTGTGGTGTTGCCAAGTGGAGTTGCCTCCACACGCGAGCGAAATGCGAATCCAAAGGTGGAGGCAAAGGTGGGAGCAGTAGGGACGCTCAGCGAAGCGGCACGCACCGCCCTGGAGGTCCTGCAGGCGAGGCAGGTCCGTGACGGGTCGGAGGGAGGCTTCCGAAAGCATGCCCGTGGCACCGGACACCAGCAGTTGATAGTTGTTTTTGAACGACGCGATGGCGTGGTCGCCCAGTCCCTCTCCGCGCATCTTCGCCTCGAACGTCGCCCACTCCGCCGGCCGCGCAGCCTCCGTGGCGGCGGGGGCGGCGGCGGCGGCGGGGGCGGCGGAGGATGTCAGCGTGTCGAGGAACGCCGTCAGCTGCGTGTGCAGTGCGCCTGCGAGATGCGCATCACGTCACTCAAGGCCGAGACAGCTCGTTTGGTGCGACCTGTTAGAGGCGTAGCGAACAGGGCACATTGAACGATACGCTCCCAAATGACGCTGGTGTAGGGGCCGGGGGTTAGCTACCGGCGGGCTGCTGCAGGGTCATGAGCGTGCGCTGCTGCTGCGCCACCTCGCGCCGCGCCACCGCCAAGTCGCACATGGCCGACTGCAGCTCCTGTCAAGCGCCATCGGAAGTGCGCCCCTCGCGGTGAGAGTGGGTGACGAGGGGAGCATCGGCCAAGGCCTCAATGCGACGACAGCCCAGTGTACACAATACGATCGATCCCAGTTCAGACCGCAGGTGGCACAACCGCAACACATCTCCTCGCAGAACCTCGCGCCTGACCCTCGCGCTGGCTCGCAGAGAGCGGGACAGCACCCTATTGCTGTACGAGCGTTCCAGTGTGATCACGTGAGAGGAGAAGCCAGCGCACCTCCTTGAATTTGGAGAGCTCGAGCTTGGTGGTGGCGTGGGTGGTGGTCAACGTGTCAAGCTCCGCGCGCGACCGCTCCAGCTCCAAATACAACTTGGCCACAGCCGCATCGTCCCTGTCTCCACCTGCGCCTGACGCGGCGGCGGCGTCGGGAACAGAGCCCGCCACCCGCCTCAGCACATCCAGCTCCGCCTGCAAGCGACCCCCCACCCCACATACACAATTAACGCCACGCGTCAGCACTCTCCTGTCCCCTCTCCTCTGTCCAGGGGCGCAGGGCAACTCTGGACTCTCTGTCAGCACAGGGCGAGGCGCGAACCTGCGCGGCGGCGAGCTTCTCCTTGTACTGGTGGTTCTCTACATGCAGCTGCTGCGTAGCCGCCTGTGTGCCCCGCGCAGTCCATCGTCATCAGGTCGGAAGCTGCTTGCACGAGACGGTATCTGCAGTCAGGCGCCTTGGTATCTCGTCCATAAGCGAGACGCACTGCTTCAGAGCGACACGCCGCTCGCTCGCTGCTCTTCCCTTGAAAGTAGAACGTAGCTCCTCTCGGGCCAACGTTTCTCTACTTGAGTCATAGCCCACGGCGCCTTCCGCTCGCTCGCTGCGAGAGTGCTGAGAGAGAGGGAGCAGGACGTGAGCAGCAGCGTTGGGATGATGGATGGTGTTTTGCCTGGAAGGAGGGCCAAGAGAAGGAGGGCTCACCTGCAGCACAGCCACGGTAGTGTTGGTGGGAACACCCGCGTCCGACGTCCCCGCGCCGGTTCCGAAGATCCCCTGCAACGCACACGCTCCCAGTGAAATAAGACAGCCTGGGAAGACAGTAGCACACCCTCCACCCTGTCGGTATCGCTCCCAGTGAGATGAGAAGACGATGTACCCCAACCCATCCGGAACTGTGTGGCCTCCGCTGGGCTGCAGGATGAAGCAGATGCCGGATAGGAGCATCCCCATCACAGATTCATGCAAGCACCGGCATCTCTGGAACCATCCTCCACACCTCACTGTGAATCTTGGCTGGCATCCGGCGCCGAGGGCACCTAAACCGAATCTCGCCTGCTAAGAGGCATGTGCACACACTCCGGTGACCGGCGCATGCCCACACGGCTGGGAATTGTCAAAACCCAGGGAGGGTGCCTCCAGGATGAATAATCTCCTGTCGCATCTCACCGCACCAGGGGCAGGTGGGTGTTGCAGCCGGGGGCATAAGAGTGGAGGGAGCAAGGGGGTACGGGTGTGCAGCTCCGTGCTCACCAACATGGCCCAGCCACCAGTTGCTCTGAGAGGTGTGGAGTATTGTGGTGCCTCTGGGCTTCGCCCAACCACTGGAGCCCCCCACTCAAGACAGAGCTCAGCACACCCGCGGCACGTAAAGCACACCTCGCCGGTATACATTCACCTACATAGACATTAGCACAAGTCTATATCTACAGCATCCCTCCATAGACGTCCCTCGCTCACCGACTCTCTACTTGCCACCGCCGGGCGTCTAGCACCACACCAATGCGGTGCAGTGCAGCGCACTCGGGACCCACCCACCCCCACAAGCTTGGTTTTCGACGCTGCCTTCCAACAACCTCTCTAGTCCGTCACCAGGTCGCGATGCGCATTGAGCACGTGCACCGCCATGTCCGCTAGCACGGTGACCGCCAGGATCACCTGGTCGTGCTGCAGCGGGGAGGCGAAGCGTCGCGGCGAGGCCCACGACAGCCGCACCGCCGCCGCCCAGGGCCCCTTGCTGTTAGAACCGATGAGCGGCACGTACAGCATGGACGCCGCCTCGGACCGCAGAATGGCGTTCTCGTTGCCCACGTCCACCTGAGGGACATCACTCAGCCTCGCGCTCAGCAAGAGAGCAGGAGAGCTGCAGGGGACTCGAGGGCCTGTCTGTGTGTCTTCAAGACGGGGATCGAACACTACGCGCGACGTTGAGACAGTGGGCTGAGACGGGTTTACCTGGAACGGGTTGGCGGCGCCCGGAGCACCGGACAGCACGGTGGCATATTTTATGGCGGACGCCAGCAGCGTGTCGGCGAGGTTGATGTGCATGGCGTCGCCGCGCACATGGGGCTCCGTGCCGAAGACGCGCAGCAGGTCCGGCGACTTGGTGGGCAGCGCCAGATGCACGGCATCCGCGCCCGTCACACGCTGCACCTCCTGCATCACCTGCAGGCATCACCACGACCGAGCCACAGACGAACGGAGGAGTCAGTGCAATGAGATACTACAACCGACGGTCGGGTGCTTGGTAGCAACCCTGCTGCTCCTCGATCCCTACCGCGTGGGAGGGCGGGGGCGCTTGTGTGGGGGTCGAGGAGTATGCAAGGCCCAATGGGTGGTGCTTCATGGGTATCTCCACAAGGCACCCGAAGTTCAAGAAATCAGAGACGTCTGGACACTACACCGACACGGCAGAGACTGGGCGCGTGGGTGCGGTGGTGGCTGGACGCACCGAATATTCCATAACAGGCAGAGCTGTGTTGCCCGTGGTGCCAACCAGCGGCGAGAGCTTTTGAAACAGCACCAGGCTCTGCCACAGCCGCAGCTCCTCGTACATCGCTTTGGCGTGGTCCGCCGCCAGCGCCTCATGCGCATACATGGTGTGCAGTAGGCGAGCACACGTCTCGCCCAGCGCCTCCAGCAGTGCCGTGTCCCACCGCGTGAACGCCGTCGGCAGCACGCGCGCGCTCTCGTCCTCCTCCCCGCCCCGCCCCGCCACTTGTGGGTCGGACTCGTCACTGTCGTCCTCGCCGATCCCCCACTCGATCAACCCCAGCAAGCCCCCCACCACCCCGCTCTCCTCGCCCTCCTTTTTGTTCACCACTTGCACCACGCCCAGCAGGACACCCGCGTGCACCAGCGGCACGCACAGCAGCGACGCCGCTCGGAAGTCCTTGTGCGGCTGTGGGTTGAGGCGCTTGAACCGATCCGCATCCACCTGCCCCGGATGCGTCACAAGTTCGCCCCCACACCCCTTCATTAGGTGTGAAGCAGGCCCGTTTCAATCAACGACAAGGCGGAGGCGAGCCGACTCACACCGCCTTCAGATCCCAAGACACAAGCCGACGCGAGAATCGGCCCCATAAGTGAGGGCTTGAGCGCAGAGACGCGCTGGAATTCGAGCAGAGTTCCCCTCAAGAGTGAGAGCGCACGGGAGCAAGTCCTTGGCCAAGGGACAAGACAACTCTCCGACTCTCCCGTGTGTACGACTCCCTCTCTGCCGGGAGAGACCTTGGAGCTGTGTCGCGCACCTGTTCGTAGCGGTAGTCCGCCTCCACGTGGCCGATGTTGACGGGCTCGGCCGCCAGCGCGCACGCGTACATGGCGTACGGCGCGCGCTCGAGGCGGCGGCCGTCGGCGTCCAGCAGCTGCGCGGCAGCGGCGTCCCACAGCAGCACGTCGCAGTGCTCGCATTTCATGGCGGAGCTGATGGTGCGCACCAGCACACTGGCTAGAGACATGCGGTCCATCATGGCGTCCCCGCCGCGCCAGCTGTGTCGTGTTCGCGTGTGTGCCTCAGTCGTAAGCGCAAGTGTCAGAGAAAGACTCCGGAGAAGGACTGGCCCTTGGCGATGAATTGCTAGAGGAAACAGCGTAGCTCATACATACCATGAAGGGCTTCTTGCCTCACATCTCAGCCCAAGTATCGTCTAGCCCTCAGTTCGAGTTGGGTGAACGACGGCGATGGTTTGCGAGAGAGAAGAGAGAGGTGGCGAGGGAGTAGGGAGCGTGAGGAGGGTTCGACAGAAGCAGAGCGCATCAGAATCGTGTACCTGAGCGTGGTGTTGGCGCGCACGGCCTCCACGGCCACCTTGGCGCCCATCACGCCGCGCTCGCGGATGGCGGGCGTCATGCAGCCGCCGTTCTCACGTAGCGTGTCCATCGCCGCTCTGGTGGTGCACACGAGAGCGTCCGCCGCGGTGTGTGACTGCGCCAGCATGTCCTCGAACTGCACCAGCGCCGCCACCGTCGCCGAGTCCATCTGCATGCGCTCCGCCGCCTCCGGCATCTCCAGCGCGGGCTTCACGGGTGGCGGCCGCCGCCGCTGAAACACCGTCAGGTCCCTCAGCCCCTCCCTGCGCGGCGCCCGAGAGGATCCGCACACACACAGTCAGAGTCGGGTGTGTGGCAACTGGCCATGTTGGCATTGGCGGCGATGCGGTGCGCGTGGAGCGCATCACAGCCATCAGAGAGAGCGCGAGAGAGAGCCCCTGCAACGGCTGGGAAGGAGTCTCAAGGTGCGCGGCTGGGCCACCCCAAGAAGGACAGCCAGCAGGGCGGCTGCGCATGATGTCGTACCACGTGCACACGGCGTCCGCCATGGCGTGCATGGCGCCTGCCTGCCAGTCCTCCACGTCCATGCAATACAGCGCAGCGTCCGCCAGCCGTTCTACCAGCTCCAGGTGGGCCACGGGGCGCTCCGCAATATTGTTGTTGGCGGCACTGGCCCTCGGTGCAGTGGTGAGCACGTGCAGCGCCCGCCGCTGATCGCGCACCTCCAGCTGCCGCTTGCGTCTGGCTCTCTCTGCCGGGCTCAGCCGCCGCCGCGCAGCGCCGTTTCGCGGCGCCAGCGAGCTCGCGTCCGCGCCGTCCTCGTCGCCCCAGTCACCCAGCAGCTCGCCGCCGTCATCGTCGAACATGGCGTCGTCGTCGTCGTCGTCCGAGCTCGCCTCTTCGTCTCCCGCCTCCCGCCGCAGGGTGTCGTTTCTCCCTCTCGGCGTGTCGGAGCCGCGTGGGGTCGACCCGTCCCTGCGCGCACCGCCCACAACTCCGCCGCATATCAACAGGGAGACGCCTGCAGTTCAGGCACATCGCGCGTGTAGCGGAAATCGATGCCAGTGGTGCGGTGAGGCTAAGGCTGGTATATACGCGTGGGGACGATTTGAATCGCCTGTGGTTTCACCAACCCTCAATCATAACCTCTCCGAATCCGGCTTCAAATCGTCCCACCCTTTCGTGAGGAGACGGTGTGAATACTCAGGGCGAACGAGGGGGGGGGGCGCACCTGCGCTCGTTCCACGGCGCCACGGGCGGCTGTGCCACGGCGGCGAGCTGCACGATGGCAGGTCCGCGCGAGGTGGAGTTGTAGCGGCGACGTGGGTCGTCGTGTGTTCTGGGAGTGGTAGCCGACACGATCGCCGCTCGCGCCGTCGCCGTGGAGGCCGAGGCGCCGCCGTCGCGCCCGGGCGTTCGCGCCGCCGCCGCCTCCACCAGTTGCCGTGGGCTCGGCAACGCCCGATTGCTGGAGTTGAGCTCGCTGAGGTTCAAGCTCAGCGCGGGGTTTGGAGAAGCTCCTTGGAAGCTCTGTGTGGAGCGACACCACGTGAGCGTCTCCTCCGTCTCCGCAGTGGTCGGTCGCACCTCCGCCGCCGCCGTTCGCATGGCGTCCTCCCCCGCCGCCGCCGCCGCCGTCGTCTCTGACCTTTCCCGCCTCTCCGTGCTCTGCTCCCTCGTCGGCAGCTCTCCCGCTCTCTCCCGCTCTTTCACACTCATGCGAGGGCTCTGGCTCTGGCTCTCTGCCGACCACACAACCGGTGCCAGCGCGGCCAACCCCAGCGGGCCCGTCGACCCCATCACCCGCACCCCCGCCGCCGCCGTCGCCGCCTCTATCGCCTCCGCATGCGCTCTCGCCACCACCCGCTGCGGGCTCTGCGGCGCCCGCGGCGCCCGAAGCGCCTCCGTCGCCCGATGCATGGCAGCCTCCGGGCTGCTATGCCGACTGTAGTCGTCATCCTCGTCGGCACTAGACGCCTCCGGTCGCTGTTGAAGTTGTTGTGGTTGTGGTGGCGGAGGACACCACAGTCCACTGTCAGCCAGTCTGGTCACAGGAGCAGCAGCACTCGTCGCACGCTCATCCATGGTACCCATCATCCGCGCCCCGGCCGCCTCCGCTGTCGTCATCGCTTCATCGCCCAGCGGGCTCTCCAAACCATCTCCACTCCTCTCCGCACCGCTCGCCGCCTCCGCCCGTAGTGTCGCCGTCGGTGGCGGCGACGGCGATCGCCTCCTGGGTGGTGGTACCGTCGCTGAGGTGGCCGTAAGCGGTGGTGGCTCCTCCCGCATCGTAATCACCGGGGCCGAGGCGCTGTTAGGGCTGAGCCTGGACCGTGTGAACGCCACGGGCGCCCCCGCCGGCAGCGAGGCTGCCTCTGCCGCCGTCGCCGCGTCCAACTGGTCCATCGTGTGGCGGCGCACATGGCCTACGCGCGGCGAGCGCGGCGGCGGCGGCGACGGCACGGGCGACGGTCGCCGCATCGGCAGCGGCTGCGGCTGCTGATGCGAACGCGTCTCCACCTGAGCCATGAAGAAGGCCGCCTGCTCCTCCTCCTCTACCTCTGCCTCTGCCTCTCTCCTCCTCGCCGGCTGAAGCGTGGAGTCCGAGTGGCGGCGATCGCGCGGGTGCGGCAGCTGCGGCTGCGACTGCGGCGCCAACACCTCCGAGCGCTCAGCCCGCAGCGGCGGCGGCGGGGCACGGTCGTACAGCCCGTCGTACTCGGCGGCAGCGGCGCTGTGTGCGGTGGCCACCCACGCGGGCAGCTTTGTTGCGGCTATCTCCTCGCGTCGCGTGTGCAGCGGCCGTCGCGCGGGCAGTGCGTTGTACGGCTTGGGCGGTCGCCCGGGCGTACGACAGCCGCTGCCCGGACTGACGGACGACGACGGCGACAGCGCGTCCAGCCCGCCGTCCCACTGCGTCGGCACCAGCGGCGCCGTGAGCTCGTCACTGGGCCGGCGCACGTGGATGTGGTGCAGGCTGCGCTGCTGCGGATGCTGTGGATACTGCTGCTGGGTCGGGGGTGCGGACTGACGCTCCGCCGGCACTGCGGCTCCACTGCGGCTCCTTGGCCTCCCGCCGCCAGCCTGCGAAAAGCACATGGCGCCCTCAGTCCGCCACAGCAGTGCACCCGAGAGTGCCGTTTAGATAAAGGCCAGTTGGCGGCTCTTAAATCACCCTCACGCTGACGGACGCTGAGGTCATTTCCTCCATCTACCCAAACAGCTCCCTCAAACTCAGTTCGACGTCCGCTTCGGCTTCCGCTCCTTCCCCTCGCCAAGACGTCCCCACGCCGCACGTACCGTGCCAGCGGCCAGCCGTGGAGCGTACTCGCCGCGTTGCACAACAGGCGGGTCCACGCAGGGCCAGCTCTGCCGCCTCGCCGCCAGCTCCCCCAGCACGCCCAGCCTGCGGCCTCCCCCTGGCGTACCCACCCGCCCCGTGGCGTCCGACAGTCCGCCCGTGCCTGCTTTCCCACGCGGCGCAGGCCCTCCCGCCATCGTCGTCCCGCGCACCGCCCGCGCCGTCTCCGCTGTGGGAGGAAACGCCTTCCAGCCGCCGCCTGTCGCAAGTGGATTGCCCCCCATGCCACCGTATGTATTCACCGTGAGTGTCACAAACGATCGACCGATCGAGCTCTTTGTCGCTGCTCTCGCAAAACACAACAGACGATATCGTCGGGGCTGAGAAACTGTGCACTCCCAACGCACCACCGCCGCCCTTGCCACCACCGTCCAGCCCCATCAAGTATGACTCGGACGTGCTACGCTCCATCTCCGCGCTGCCCGTCACCCCCCTGAAGCCCGCCACCGTCGGCGGCCACTCTCTCTCGCGCAGGCGCGGGTGCGGGTCCGAGCGCATTCGGATGGACGTGTACGCCGCCGGCTGTGCACCTCGCTCCCACGTGGGCGACACCGACGGCGGCGGTAATATGCCGAACGCCTCGAACGTCGTCGTTATGGACCCCGCGCCTGGAGTCGCCGCTCGCCCGTAACTGGGACTGTAATTTTGCTGTGCGCCAGGCGTCGGAGGCCTGTACCCTGGACTGTAGCCGCCATTGTACCCTACCGGCACCTGCGTCGCATCCATGCACAACTCCCGGATCTACTCAGGTCTCTCAGCAAAGTCCACTTGGCTATCCGCCTGTGACTGCCACCGTCCGCCGCCCTCTGCTCGCTACCTCGGCTCGCGAGGCTGGAGCCAAGTCTACGGTTGCAACCCGCTGCTGCTATGCCCTCTGCCGCTGCTCACACGTGTGCTGGGCTCGCGTCTGGCACATTGGGCGTTAGCCTGCACTGTCTGTGCCCTGCCGTGTGCGACGAGTGCGACGAACCCGCCAGCTGTGACCACTGAGGAAGTCATTCTGGCATTCAAGCGATGCCTCTGCTGAGCTCATAGGGCTCCACGGGCTCCCCTCCCAACAACAGCTGTCAGCTCTAACATCAGCGAGCAGGCCGCACAGCAGGAGCTGTGGGAAAGGTGACGGGCCGCACGCACCTGAGGCGGGGCCACGGACAGACTTTGGTAGCGTCTGGCAGTTTGCCCGAGCGGCGGCATTCGGCCGCCGTCCGCAACGCGCACGCCGTCCGCCGCGCGCACGGTCAGCGGTGCGGCGGTACCCCAACTACCCGGTGTTGCTGGTTGCGCAATGCCTCCGCCTTCCGCCGCGCCGCCGGAAGGCTCCGCCTCGACCGGCGTGGGCGTGGGGTTCGCGCGGAACCCCAGCTCGGAGCCCATGCTCTAGTCGCGACGGTGGTGTCCGCAGCAACGCATCCGTGCCTGCATTCCTCAACCCCGTCCACTGTCCGCGCGTGGACTTCCTTGACTTGTCCGGACCCTGGGGAGGCATGCGCCACTGAAACGTCGCGAAGCGGACGGCCGGAAGCCGAGAGGAGGGACCGGACGTAGAGTGACATCGCGGTGGGGGCTGGCCACGCCACCATGATCGAGGGGCTGGCGGCGCTGCTGGGCATGAGCTCCGTGAGCCTGCTGCACTCGCTGCTGCCCACGCACTGGCTGCCGTTCTCCGTGGTGGGGCGCGCGCACGGCTGGAGCCTTTCCAAAACGCTGCTCATCAGTGCGTGGGCCCCACTGACCACGTTCGCTGCACGTCCGCCTCGTGCAACCGAGGTAGCCAGCGACCACGCCGCGGAGGCGATCCGCTGCGGAGTGGAGGGCTCACGGACAACGATCTCACGCTCTCTCATCTACTCACTGACGCCCAACCCTACTACGTCGAGTCGCGCAACATGCCCTCTTAGGGTTTCGCCGCCCGGAGCACGGAGGGCCCGTCCTGCTTCCTCTAGCATGCATGCGGCTGTCCATGCGCTCCCACATCCATCCCACATCCCGATATCCGCCTGCGCTTCGGCCTGCGCTGATGGCGGGGCAGCCGGGCGATCCTCCTCGCTCTCCTAGCGACGCGATACGGGGCTGGATGCTCGGCGAACACTCCACCTCAACTCCACACGAACCACTACCGCTCGGATCCCCATGATGCATCCGCCGCGCAGATAGGTGGACTGACGGGTGGTGCGGCGGTGGTGACGGGCGACAGCGGCGGTGGGCGGCTGCTGCCACGTGATGTCCACCACGTTGCTGGGACTCACGGCCGCCACCGTCTTCAGCTCCGTGTTCTCCGAGGAGAGCGTGCACGCGCTGGTTCGTGGGTTTCCACACCGCTCGCCTCCCGCCCCCGCCTCTCTGTATCATGGCCCCGTCAAAGCCGGCGGACGCATCGCAGTGGGGGGTCGTGCGATGGATACTGAGTCGTACGCGTCAGTGGCCTGGCCGAGGCTGCGAGTCCGGCGGGAGATGACGTTGTGACATATGGGAGCGAGATACACGCGTCGCAGGCGTCCATCGTGCTGATCGTGATGGGCACGCTGTACATGCTGATGTTCTACCTCAAGGTGAGTGCGCAGCTCGTATGGTTGTAGGGTTCGGCCGCTCCTATACACGCTCGGCTCTCCCTTGCGAAGCGGTGAGATCCAAGTGACCCAACGGACCGCCGCCCATCGAATCGAGACAGCCACTGAGCATGGGTGGGAGTTGGTTGCGAGGGGATCAGATGGGGCATCACCACCACCACCATCACTCCCACCTAGGCGACCGTATGGTGGTGGTGGGGCTGATCTTAGTGCCCACGCTGTCACCGTGCGCCTCCACGCTGCCTGTATTCCTCACCGCAGCCGGTAGGTGGTTTCTCCTCCGCCGCCCCCGGGGCCCTTGCTCTGCCTGTTTCGCGGGAAAAGGAAACGCCCTTGGAGCCCGAGAGACGCACCAGACCCCGTGCACCACGGCAGCGGACCACATCGAGTCTGACGGGCGAGAGCACGGGGGGGGGGGGCAGGCTCACACGACCGATGGGAATTCGTGACGCTGTGCGCGGGTCTGCTGGCGTCCACGCTGACGGTGATGCTGTCCATGGTGACAATATCGTACATGGGCGCCGCCACGCTCAAGAGCCACGCGTTTGACGGCCCCGTCAAGGCGATCGAAAAGTACGACAAGCTCGTGGTGGGGGCCATCCTCTGCGGCGTCGGCGTCATCACATACGTGCGTGCTCGCATCACATACCCCCTCGCGCGCCCTCGCCGCCGCCTGCGCTCTGCTCTCGTCATGGCTGAGAGGGGTTGGACTGACGCCGAGTGAGAGTGATGCGGTGCGGGCGACACAGTTCTCGCACAATCACGACCACGACCATGGCGCGCACGGGCACGACTATCATGGCCACCACGACGAGGACTACATCGCCACGCGCAGGTTGCTCGGCTGAAAAATCACTCAGGGGCGTTGTTGTTGGAACCCTTTGAAGCGGCTCAGACGGTGGATGGGCCTTGTAGCGTGCAACGTCATAACAGCTAGTATCGTATTCAGAGCTATACGCTTTGGCGCCCCACTATGGTGGGGAACTCTTCCTACAAGTTGTCCGTGACACGCTCGAACTCCTTCTTAGAGCTGCTTATTGAGGAACTTGCGGTTGGCGAAGGCCATCCAGTACTTGTTTTGCACACCCGTGTCCTGCGTGTAGCACTTCTCCAGCAGCCGCAGCCCCAGCTCCTCCCGTGCCTGCTTAAAGTATGCCCGCCAGCCCTCTGCGAGGAGCCATCGCGCGCCCGTGTGGCCCTCCCGTTAGCAGCCAACTCCGAAATGACGACACGTAGGAGCTGCGTGCTGCTCAAGTGACTCTCAGTACTCCAGTGCCAAGTGGACGTCCGCTCCCGTCCTCGTGCGGGCCATATCAGCCAAGCCAAAATCAGCATGAGTCGGCACTCCGTGGGCAATGCGCACCACCCTTTCCATCGACGGCAGCCAGAGCGCTCGAGTCATGGGGGTTTCAAGTTGCCTCACCTGCTTCCGACTTGGACGCGGGCGCCTGCAGGAAGCCGCCGAGTGCGAACCCAGGGTCGCCGGGCAGCAGCAGCGGCTCCAGCGCCAGCGCGTGGACCGTTTTGTACGCCTCCGCCTTGGTCTTGCACCCCTCGAAGCGCTTCATGAACTGCCCCACGCACAGCTCCAGGAAAATCAGCGTCTTGTCCGATGCGCCTGCCACAGCCACACCCACAACCCCAAAAGTCAGCGCGCAGCAATACACCATCATTCACGCCACCCCATATGGCGCTTAGCTCCTGAGGGGGCTTCCATTGAGTAGAACCGCCGCGCCAGATTCTGGCGTCAAGTACTCTGGTGTCTCTCCCTGACTCTCCACGACATGTGAAGCAGGACGGTGGGACGGGCACACGCACCTTGCACGTCGTACGAGC
>Ga0115006_10001987_pt1 | contig 13189 bp, 13 predicted proteins | sample ArcOceMetagenome_3_FD_88943 | JGI IMG/M metagenome (GOLD analysis project Ga0115006, IMG submission 88943) | Marine eukaryotic phytoplankton communities from Arctic Ocean - Arctic Ocean- Svalbard ARC20M Metagenome | ecosystem: Environmental > Aquatic > Marine > Oceanic | place: Arctic Ocean...
CCCCAACACACAAAACCCCCCCCCCCCCCCCCCCCCCCCCCCCGGGTTGCTGCGTTAAAACACCAGTTTATGGTGCGCCATTAAACCAACTTTCAACATTTCCAACCCCCCCGCTCCCCTCCCGAGCCGCCATCCGCGCTCAGCGGTGTGGCAGGCAAACGTTCCAGGGGTGCGTGTGCCAGAGCGCCGCCAATCGGCGCTCTGGGCTTCTGATTCCTTCGCGCTGTCTGCCATCTGCCGTCCCTTGTTCCCTACTGCAGACGCTTAGCAGCGCCTTGGGACTCATGCTCGCCGAAGGGAAGCCAAGCAGGCGGCGATACCGACCGCAATAAACCTCCCGGCTCTCCTCGTCACTTTAGCTCTGCCGCAGCTGTGCTGCACAGCTGCGGCCGCCGCTGCCGCCGCTGCCTGGCAGGCGTCGCCGCCCCCGCGTGCGCTCGCGCGCGCCCAATACCGGCGTGCGGATAATAAATACCCCAGAGTGTCGCGTGTGCATGCTGCTGCTGCACACACACTGCTGCGCGCTTAGGCGAGGAAAGGACCCACGGTGAACTTCTGCACGCACTTGACGCGGTTTGTCAGGTAGGCAAACTGGTCCACGCAGTAGTCGATGCGCTGCTTGTTCTTGTAGATGTTGGCCCAGGTGTTGGCGGACGCGCCGATGGGCGGAACCCAGCCCGCGGGCGGCCCGGGGATGACCGTGTACGGGCCCTGCACGTCCGCAGACACCGTCTCCAGCGCCGTGGTGCGGAGAACCTCAAACATCTCGCCGCTCCCCGCCTGCGCCGCACCAAACGAGCTCTATTTCGGCGAGGTGGGCCTGACCACCAGGCCCGTGACCAGTGACACAGGCCTGACCACCAGGCCCGTGACCAGTGACAGGCGACGATGGAGGGAACGCCCGCCTGTCGGCTTCGCCTCCTGTTGCTGCTGCTGCTGGGCGTGGCGACGGGGCTGACCGGCGATGCGCCGGCCTTTGCCGTGGCACCGTGCGGCGCACGCGTACCCTGCCCCCCCTTTCCCGCCGCCGCCGCCGCCGTCATTCCCCCGCCGCACCGCCGCCTCCGCGCGCCATGCGGCGAGCGCGGCGCGGCGTGCGTCCGGCGCCTGTCCGGCAGCGACGGATCTGCGCCGCCAGACGGGGGCGGCGGCGCGTCCGCGGCGGCGCGGCGCGCCGCCAAGATGCGCGAGCTTCGCGCTGACATTCTCGTGGACTGGCTGCGCATCATGGCGCTCACGCTCTCTGCCCAGCGCCCGGACGACGAATGTGTCGTTGACACGGTGCTGGCCTATCTGTGCGCGGGCGGCGAGGTCGCTCGGGACGGGCCGCGCACCGGCGGCGCCAGCATCACCTTTCCGAAATTCGAGGCGGCCGTCAAGCGGATGCGACTGGTCGAAGAGTACTGGGACGACGTGCCCAAAGCCGACGCGCGCGATGGCGCGATCGGGCAGATGTTCGATCTGTTGGCGCAGGGCCAGCCTGACGTCTCCCGGCGCAGGATGAAGGAGGTGCTCCTGGCTCTCAACATCTCAGCCAGCACCGAGGGCACGGACTCGCGGGCCCTCTATGGGACGCAGCATGCCGCCGCTCCCTCGGCCAATGTCACTGGCGCCCCGACCACGGACGGGACGAACGTGAATGTGCACTTCTCCCCGGGTGAGACCCAGGGCGCAGCCGTGCAGGAGAGGGGGCAGGAAGTAGGAGCGGGCAAGGCGGCTGCGAGCGCGCAGGGGGCGGCCCCCGCGAGCGGCGGCGGAGGCCCAATGCAGTGGCGGTACTTTCGGTATAACCGGTGGTACCGCTACGACGCCAACGCGACCCAGCTTCTCGAGTCTGCCCTGGCCGCCGGCCAATCCTCCGTTGCTCTCACCCTGCGCACTAGCAGCGCGAGCGCGGCGGCGAGCGGCGGTGCGTGCGAGTACGTCGTCCGCTTCGATGACCCCGCAGATGCCGGCAGCTTCTCGCAGCTCAACACGCGCACGGGTCACGTCCGCGCGGTGCGCCGCGCGACTGCTGCCTCTTTCCGCCGCGCCCTCGTTCCCGACCTGCTCACGGCGCCGCGCCTGGAGCCGCTCGTCGAAGCAGCCCTCCGCAACGCTCAGCCCCTCCTGCTGCAAGGGGGCACCTTTGTGCTGCGCGACGAAATCGCGCTCAGTGCAAACCGGGCGCATCTTCACATCCTCGGTGTTCTAAACCCGCAACTCTAAACCCGAGACCCAAAGCCCTAAACCCTAAATTCTAAACCATAATCCCTAAACCCTAAACCATAAACCATAAAACCTAGACACTGTTCAGCAACAAGAGGCGGCTGCGCCTGTACACAAGCCTTTGTGTGCAGATAGATCTGTGTGTAAGGGTATGTATGTATCACACGCACACACACGAACGCGCGCACAAACACACGCACACCTTCTCTTTCACACACACATGCATACATTGCACATGCATACTTCGCATATTCACACACACATGCATACAATGCACATGCATACTTGGCATATTCTCTGTCTTCCTCCGTGTCAGGCCCGGGGAAAATAGTGGGCGACCCGCACTCGCTCTTCAAGGTGGGGGGCAACAGAGCGCTGTTGGAGGCAGAGGATGTGGAGTTCGTGCACGTGGCGTCAGCGGCGCGGCGAGAGCGGCGCGAACTCGGCGCGGCAGTGTTTGTCTTGGGTAAGGCCGAGGCCAAGCTTACAAACTGCTCGCTGACGAGCGAGCAGGGCTTCGGGATGTGGCTCAGTCAGAAGGCGCGCGTACGCGCGCGGCGGTGTCGCCTCGCCAACTGCGGGCGCTCGGCCATTGTAATGTTTGGGCACGGGGCCCTGGACCTGGTAGACTGCAACATCACGACCCCGGGCATGCATGGCATCTGTGCGCGCGGCAATACGCGCGTGGAGGCAACGGCGTGCCGGGTGGCGGACGCATTGACGCGGGGGATATTTGCGTACGAAAACGCGACGCTGCAGCTTGCGGCGTGCGCGGTCACCGGCACTCAGGACGCGGGGCTCGCGGCTTTGCAGGTGGAGGCGCTGGAGCCTAGCGACTGCGCCACGCTCACTATGGACTCGGCGTGCACTTTTAGTGAGAACCGGGGCGTAGACATCCACGTCGCCGGCACGGTCCGATGCTCCGAGGAAGTGGCCTCTGTGTACAGTGTGCAGCCTGTCGGCGAGGCTCTGGGCACGCGGCGCGGCAAGAGCCGGGCCGGCGGCGACGTGGCTGCCGTATGAACGCGTGAGGGCTGTGTGCACGCACCCGCACACACAGACGCATGCGTCAAGCACTCGAACGAACTTGGTGTGCGCTGTTAAAGGCGAGGGCTGCTAGAGGCCCGGGTTGTCACGGGTGTGCGGGTTGGGCCTCGTCGAGAGACAACGCATCTTTCAGAGCACGACATGTACTCCAATTCAACACACGACACCGAAACCTACATCCCATCTGTCCACCAGCCCTGCCCAGGACACCCTTTTCCTTCCTGCATTGTCCCGGGTCTCACGTACCCCTGCCTTCCCCCAAACCCACTGCCCCTCCCTCTCGTCCCGTCAGCGTCAAGTCACCCTTCTTGACCACTCCGCTTGTCTGTGCAACGTTGCGGCCACACAGCGGCCGCATGGATTCTGCGGCGGGCGCGTTCAATCCTTGGCCACCGCAGAGGGTGAGTTCGTGACTGAAAGCCAGAAGCAGCAATTGAGATTCAGCATCTTGCCTCTCAACCGCACCGCGGACACTCCCCATCTGTGACACGCACGGAGTGACGCACATGCACACACACACACGCACGCACGTACACACACACACATACACGCACGTGCACACACACACACACATACACACACACATACACACACACACACACGCTTGTCACACGTGTGCGCGTTTAAGCAGGGGGGCAGCGGCAACACGAGAGTGGGCCAAGGGCAGGCTGCCGCTGCTTGCCCTTGCAGTGTCAGCATGTCTGCGCGCGCGCGCACGCGCGTGGGGGTGTGAGTGCGTGCGTGTGCGAGCACGCGTTTAATGTGCGTGCGCGTGTGCAGACGCGTAGTTTTGCGTGGTTGTGCAATGCACTTGCGCGTGCGCGTGCGCGTGCGCATGCGCAGGCGTGTAGCGTGGGTGCGCGACGCTTCATGGATATGGAGACGCACTCAATCTCATCCCACGAAAGCCCCCTCTCGACAACGGTTGCCTCTGTCTCCGGCAGCGGCACTCCGAACTCCTGTGGCCACGCAACCCAGGGGGCGGGCAGGAGGATATCGGCGGGACAGAGGAGGCAAGGACTTGTGAGGACTTTGTGGGGGGTAAATTGACGGGACAGTGCAATACACACTCGCACGTGCACACGTGTGTACACACGCACGCTCACACATACACGCACATACACACACACACAGCACACCATACCCTTGCACACGCATACACACACGGCACAGCCACACCTGGGTGTCCGTGCAGCACACATTTGCAGACATGTTGCGGGCATACATGTGTGCGTATGGATACGGAGTAACAGTTCTGCAACTGAAAATGAGTGCTCGCGCACATGCACACGCATACCAGCATGGCAGACTTGGAAGTGGTGCGGGGTTTCTTGCACTCAGCAAAGCGGTACGTGACCGAGACACCAGGGACGTGACTCTCGAGCGAAAGCTCGAAGCGTCGCCCGCCCGTCGTCTCCAAGTAGAGCGTGTAATTCTGTGGGCGTTGGTGGCGCTTGTGGCGTTAGTGCACCACGTCGAAATCTAGCACACACCCTATCTATCACATACACCATCTATGACATGCAACATCCTTGGCAAACAACATATGTCACATACAACACACACGTGCTATGACCTGTAGGCGCACGGAAGTCCAGTGTTTCGCATCCGGCGACCGATCCGCCACCATGGAAAGACTGTACTTGAAAGCTGGCTCGTTGCCTGCCAGGGCCCAACCCCACCAGATAATCAGACCCCTTCCAGATGTACCCCCCAGGACCCCACGGGCCAGGCCTCCATCATCAAATCATTACATCACATCATCACCAGCGGGCACGCATTATCTTCTAAGGCGCCTAGACAGAGGAAGAGAGAAAGAGGGAAGAGAGAGAAAGAGAGAGAAAGAGCGAGGAAGAGAGAGGAAGAGAGAGGAAGGTAGAGGAAGGAAAGAGGAAGAGCGAGGAAGAGCGAGGAAGAGCGAGGAAGAGCGAGGAAGAAAGAGGAAGAGAGGGGGATGGCACGCAGGACAGCGGCGCGGACCACACATGACGAGCGCACGCACGCAAGGGCATACGCCTCAGGCAAAGCCCATGCGTGCGTGTGCCTCTGTCAGCATGCACATTCGCATCTTGTGTGCCAGCACACGCGCCTGCCCCTGCGTCTGTTGCTTGTTGTCTGTGCCTGTGTCTGTGTCTGTGTCTGTGGCTGTGGCTGTGCCTGTGTCTGCGTTTGTGTCGGTGGCTGTTTCTGTGTCTGTGGCTGTGCCCTGCGCCTGCGTGTGAGAGCACGCACTTAGGTTGAAGACGACGCGGGCTTCGGAAAAGGCATTGTGGCTCTTGATGGAAAAGCGCTGCGCATGCGCATGACGTCCGTTATGTTATTCACGCAAGGCTCAGCAGTTAAGATGCAAGACGCGTGTACGGCGTGGTGTTTGCTGCGCCTGCGCCGCCCACACGCATGCGTGTGGCCTGCGCGCCGGCAAACAAGCGCGCGTCTGCGTTAGTTTCAGCTGACTGTGCTCCTGTGTGGCAAAATCTCTCGGCACACAAGGACAAGCACAGGGTCGGACAAAAGAAGAAGAGAAACGAGTGCTGCAGAAAGCACCTGCAGTCGGGGCGGGCGTTGCACAACATGTGTTAGTTTGGCTCGGTCCTCGGCCGTCTTGAACACCGCGCTGCCCTGCACACGGAGCGAAAGGCCCGAGTGCTCCGGGCCAGTGAGCGAGCGCGAGCGCAAGTTGTTGCGCGAAGAGGAAGTGTACACGTCGAGGGCGTCCATCAAGCGCACCACCATCACCATTCCGCTAAACTTGGGCACCTCCGCAGTCGGGTTGACGACGCCGGCATGTGCGGCCAATGCCACCAAGTCTGAATTGTCCGTGTAATCGTCAGTGCCCCATACCCGGCGCTCTTTGATGCCTATATTGTCCGTGGTGAGATGCTTGGCATCGATCTCGCACACGACTAGGTCGCCGCTCTTGTAGCCTGTCAGCTCCTTGTCTACTGCATACTCAAACGTCTCCAGACCTGTGACATGCACAGGCATCACCATTGCAGCGTCATGTCTCGGCATGCGCGTGTGGCAGCCGGCACTCGCCAGTCAGACCGACAACATACTGCAGAGGGGCAAACCGCCCTTGGCACTACCCATTTCCCCCGCCCGCCCCCAGCACGGCTTCAGGGGCCCTGCCGTGGCCAACGTCACGCGCGTCCTGCCGCGCCCTTCGGCGCGAGCACGCCCCTGCTAGACTAGCCGAGGAGAACTAGCCGCCGCTGGCGGGAGACCTTCACACGTCGATCGGAGAGCGGCGGACCACCGGCGGCCGGCACGCCCCGGGGTCTCGCTGAGCAGGGGGCGCGCATCGCAGGGGCCGGCAGCAGACAGCATACCCGCAAGGTCAAGCTTCGGCGCCTCGGGCCCGGCGCTGGTGATGACTGTCGGCTGCGCGTCGGCGCCAGCGGCGTCCGCCTGCTCCTTTTCCGCGCGGCCCTCGGCCTCGCCTGCGGCTGCCACCGCCAGGACACAGCCGCGTCAGGCGTCGGAGCAGGCCGGCGCGCGCAGATCGCAGCTGCGCCGCGCGACGCACGCTCGAGGAGCAGGCGCGCCGCGCCCCGGCGTTTCCACCCGCAGCCGCGGTGCCACATGGTGCCCCGATACGGAGGAAGGGCCTGGCATGAGCACTGAGCGCGCTCGCAAGCGCGCAAGCGCGTGGCTGTTCTGCTACGGCACGCCCGCGCGCCCGCCCCGCGGCCATCTCGCACCGCCGTCTTCGCCAGAGTCGGTCACTTTGGCGCCGTTTTCGGTCTTGGTCTTCTTCTTTGGCGCCATCGCTGGTGGGGCGCTGCCGCTCCCGTGCCGCCCCCTCGCCTGCTGCCCCCCCGCCGCCTCTCTGTTCACTCGCCCTCCGCGTCCGCCGTCCGTCTCGGACGCCTCGATTTCTCGAGTCATGGGACAGGATCTTCGATCCACGAACGGCCGGGACTAACGGATCTCCAGCACCACGCAGGGGGCAAAGCTAGGGCTGGGTGGGCGCGGCGACCAGGGCGGGGTGGCCGGAGGACTCGGAAGGGCCGCGATGGCGGCGCGTCGCGCAGGGCGCTGCGCATGCACGGGCCGGAGCGCAGCGTGCGGACCGTGAAGGTTTTGCACGCTCCCCGCCCGCCTCCGGCCAGGGGCCCGGCGAGGGCGCGCGAGGCGAGGCGCCAGCGCCCGCGATGTCGCGCCTGGGCTCGCCGAGCCGGGTGGAGGTGGAGGAGCAGGACATTTTGGTGCTGGCAGACCTGATTGGCATCAGCCGTGACGAGCCCGAGTACTTGTGGATCGCAAAGGAGGCCTACAATGCCGACCTGCCCGTGGGCTGGCAGATCTTCTTTGACGACCAGGGCAAACACTTTTACTTTGACCCCAAGACCGAAACCTCGACAACGCAGCACCCTTGCATCGGCTACTACCAGGAGCTGTACAAGGACTTCAAGAAGCAGGATGCTGAGTTCAGAAAGCAGCAGGAGGCGCAGGAGCTGGCGATGGGTCTGGTGGAGGAGGGCAAGAAACTGCAGTCGCAGAAGAAGGTCGTTTCCGGCGACGATGGTGAGGCCACGTCCGAGGACCAGCGGCGGGATGAGACGGCTGAGCTGACTGGCCAGGACCCGGAGGATGCGGCAGGCGATGAGCTGTTTGCGAAGGCGAAGCTGCTCCAGGCGTACAGCCACGACCCCAATCTGGCCTCGCACTACCGGCGGGACATGTTGGAGCAGGATAAGCGGACCTCAGACATGCTGAAGTCGATTCTGAAACGAGAAGAAGACATGTTTGTGCAACGCCTGCGGATCTACGTGGCCAAGAAAGAGGAGTCTGCCCGTGCCCCGCTTGAAACTGTGCTGGCCGAGTATGCGGAAACCAGCCAGTCGCATGTCGATGAAGCCCTGCAATCAATCGTCTCGCAAATGGGCGAACTCAAAAAGCAGATGGAAGAGGTGAAAGAGGCGGCCCAGAAGGGCACACCCCCGAAGAAGAATAACGATCGCGACGCTCGTATGGCTAAATTTTCAAAAATGAAGGGGCTGGAGTCTCCAGTCTCGGGGATGATTGCGTCGCCGACAAGCCCGCAGGGTCGCTATCTCGACGACGAGTGCGACAAATGCAAGGAGCATGAAGAAAAGATTAAGTCTCTTGAGGAAAAGGTGAAAGATCTGGAGGAGAACGGTGTGGTGGTGAAGGACAAGGGCGCAGGAGAGGGGGGAGATGAAAAGGATGGGGAGGATCAGAAGGAAAAGGACAAGGAGAGGATGGAGCGTGAGAAACGGGAACTAGAGACGAAGCGAGAGCTTGATGATTTGCGCATGAAACTAGCTGCAGCCAACATGAAAAACAAACAGCAGCAAGAGGAGTTGCAAAAGCTGAAGACCTTCGTTGCCTCGTCTATGGTGCAAGAGATCGACGCAGATGAGAGTCGGGGTCGAATGGACCAGCTATCGCTGGAGGCGCGCAGGCATGACGCGCTAGGCTGGGAGGAGGAATCCCGCCCTGGCACATCTGCTGGCGTGTCGCGACCTGGCACGTCAGGATCTGTTGGGTTTGCTGCTGATCCCAGCAGACCAGGCACTTCCGGCACTGCTGGCAGTGCTAGTACGACGGCAACAGGATTTGCTGAGCGCTTCACCGCAAGCGGTATGACGGCAGACGTCATGATACAGGTTCTGGAGAAGGTGGAGGCATTGAGTGCCGAAGGAAAGGGACCGATTCATCAGATCAGAACAGACAAGGAAAATCTGCTCGCGCAGGTGAAGCAGCTGGAGGAAGAAGTGGAGCGCTGGAAGGCTCACTCGGAGCATGTCGACGAGCAAAACAAGCAGCACGTGCTATCTCTCGCGAAGATGGAGGCGCAAAAGTCGGAGATCGTGCGTGCAAAAGAGCACAGCGAGCACATGGAATTTCTCGCGCAGCAGTACGCTGACCAGGTGCAGAATCTGCAGGGAATGCTGCGCAAGCTACGAGACCAAGTGACTCAGGTGCTGTGCCTAGAACTGTATCGCCAATTCCCGACATGCCGTGGCACCTCACTGCCCAGCCTCTCTCTTTTGGCTCATCGAGGGCCCCCTTGTACTATTGAGTCTCTGTCCCTGTCCAGAGTGCTGCTTGAGTGCAGGACATGGTCTGACTGCTTGTGTGTACAGTCGCAGCTGACGATCGATGCAAACAAGGAGGCAGCGAAGAAGCACGCCTTAGCACACGGCACGAGCAATTCTGCAATCACATCAGCAGAGAAGGGTAAGAACGCATTTTCGGTGCGTGTAAGGTCATCGACCATTCTTGACGTAAAGCGCTGCACTTCCACGCTACGGTCGGCGATCAATCTGCTCCGTATTGATTTTCAGGTGCATGTCCATGTCTGTGCGAGGCTTTTCTCTGCGCACGCCCAATCCCTGGTGTTGAGTCGAACCCTGATGATTTTCGCATTTTGTGCAGTCGTATGCCGAAGGAATTTTCCTTCCCCTAGCGCGCGAGTTACAGCAGAGCACATTATACCTTGCAACATCGCTCTCAGCAAAGGCGCGCGAATTGAGATTCTGTACAAATTCGTTAAGCTTGGCATTTGCCTCGCAGCGTCTGCTGGAGGACAAGCTGCACGCCGTCTACAAAGTTTCTTTCCATTCTCTCGTGTACCTCCGTGAGCTCGAAGACGACGAGCAAAACAACTTCCGAACACCGACACCTCGCAATCTCACGATGCAGCTCAAAAATGGCTTTGAAAACAAGCGCGAAACTCTGGAAATCTATGAGTTTGAGAAAGTTCTCGCCCCCGATAATGACCCTGTCACCATATTCCAGGAGCTCTCGCCCTTCTTTGCTCGCATTTTTAACTGGGAGTCGGCATGTCTCGTCATTAGTGGCGGTCGTTTTAGTAAGAAGGAGGACTTGGTGAACGGTACTGATGCGATCGACGAAAACGGGAAGAAGATCAAGCTGCCCAGCGTCTTCGAGCAGGCAATTGAATATGTATCTCACATCTACAAGAACGAAAAGGACAAGCTGCAAAAGGCTCGTCTGACCGATTCATTCGACCTGCAGATCTTTCAAGAGTATTCGGAGGTAGGCAGAACCCAATTCGTGTTGTACGATGGACAATGAGCGCACTCTTCTGCACGAATGCGTACTGAACCCACTAATGCCCCTCACGTGCGCTGTACCCAGGTGTTGGATGAGGAGACGATGCATTACATTGCGGGTGCTGCCAAGGAGTCTGAGGAGGCAGGGGGCGAGGGCGGCAAGATATCACTGGTTGACATGCAGCAGATGCTGGCGACGAGTAGCAACAAGAAGGGATCGGACAGATCTAGATCCGGGTCCAGGACCGGCGGTTCTAGGGCTGCATCTGCGTCAAAGGGAGGCAAGGAGGGAGTAGATGGCAATGAAGCCAAGGAGGAGGGAGACGGGAAGGAAGCTGGGGAGAATGAACAGACAAACGAGGAGAGCGAGGACGAGGATATTCCTGAAGATGACGATGAGCACGAAGAGCAGCCTGATGGGGCCAACGTGGAGCGCCAAGTCTTTGTGCCCACGTATCAGCTGAATGACGATGAAAATGTGACTGTGCAATGTCTGAACCTGCTCAAGGATGCCCGCAACAGATCTGAAGGCAGGCTGAACATCAAGCAACAGGAGTTGGACCGCAACGGGAGTGAAAAGGTGCAGCGCGCCAAGCGCCTCGCGAAGAAGGGCTCCCGTAACGAGCTTGGAGAGTTGATGCAGGAACCGCACAAAGTTTTTTCTCTCATGGTCGTCAAGCGCGATCGACGTACCAACGAGGAACAAACAGTGCTGCTGAAAATCGTGTTGCTCGGTAGCCCTGCTGAACGTGAGGATCCTTCGTCTGAAGTATGTAAATTCAGGGTTGAGGATGACCAGTCCCGCCACACGCTCACACAGTACTTTGAAAGAAAGTACCTCCGGCAGACCGACGTCAATATGAAGCTCAATGATTCTGCCCTCAGGTACTTGCCCGGCTCGTTTGAATCCACAGTTTCCACTGCAAGCAATGACTTCCACTTCTGCTCAAACGTGCTGCAGTTCACTGACGAGAAAAAAAACAGCGACTTAATCTGGGATTCGGTTGATTCGAACTCGGGTGTTGTGCTGCTGTCGTGCGTCTCACCGTGCATCGACCACTTTGACACTACTATTGCCGACTTGAGGTAATCTTCCTGCGCCATGTGAAACTGTTCCCGAGTATCTGCATGCACTTCCCGTTTCTCAACATTGTATGCCCGATTCTTCTGCTTGATCTATGTTCGCGAGACGTACCGACACGCATGCTCGGGAGGATAAACGCTTACAAACGACTGTTGATTGGGTGTGTGTCTGTGGAAACCCAGATATGCATGCATGTCGCGAAAGGAGCGCCCCACGACAGCAGCTCGTCTCGAACGTGTCAAGTTCCGCTGGCAGAACCAGTCAGCAGCGTGGGCCTTCACGCTGTGGAAAGGGGCGGTGGCTGACGCGGTGCAGATTCAGCTCAACCACGAGATTGACAATCTTACAGAAGAGATGAACGTTCTGAAGTCAGATAATACTGAGCTGAAGGATAAGCTCCAGCGCATGGCCTATGATGGTGTAGAGTATATGAGCGACGGCGATAAGGAGGAGTCGGATAATGAACACGTGGAGGACACAGATGTGCTTGCGCAGCAAAGACAGTTGCTTGAAAAGGCTATTGGAAAAGAGCTGCTCAAACTCAAGGAGAAACAAGAGGGTGCCGTGATGCAAACGGTCATAGCCAAGATGCGCTATGCACAATCCAAGCAGAGTGCCTTGGTGGCCAACAATCGTGCGCTAGCACGCATGCTGCACCGCGAGCGGGGCGTATCGCGCGTAGCGGCGAGCTCTCCTTCTCGGGACGTCACACGCTCAGGTGCGGCACTCTTCTGCGCAAATCCACATCTAACTACGCTCTCACTGTACCGCGGCCAGCAGGCTCGTCGATTGTGAGTATTATTGTCTAACCTCTCGCCCGTGGGAACCCACCTGGGCAGGTCGTTCGCACGATCAGCGCCGCTCCCACTCCGCGATGGGAGCGATGGGCCCTGGACTGGATAGGAGCTTGTCCGCGAGTGGGCCTGGGGGCCTTTTGCCACCGCTTTCGCGTGGAGGGCAGCAGGCGTGGGGCGATTCGAACGAGCGTGCGAGCAAAAAGCAAGCCACCGGACGTGGAACCCGGTGAAGGATCACGGGAAGCGCCTTATCCGCACGAATGGCTGCGAACAATGCACCTCCAGAAGTGTGAGGCTGCTCGCAGGTTAATGAGTCTGTCGGATACTGTAATTGTACATTCGTATGGCTCGTCGAGCAATCCATGCTCGCGGGTCTTGCTGGTCTCGACGTCGGACACGTGGCCAGGATATTCTTTCTCGAATTAAACATACATGACTTGTTCTCTGAGCTCGTCCCCGCACGCCCGTTTGATACGGTACAGGTAGCTTGGTGCTTCGCTGAGAATTTCCTTACGAGGCTCCCTCTACAAGTACTGATACACAGTGCCGATATGAAAAGTCCCTAGTAACGCTAGATACAAGTACTCATGCACACCGCAGACGAGTCACAGGAAGTACCGCTCACGAAGCCCCCTCAGGAGACCCCCAGACACCCTGCACACGCGTGCGCGTGCTGATAACTCAGCCTGCATTCACTCGGCCCACTGCCCCTCTCACATGCCGCATCAGCCGCTGTCAGCATCCTGTCCTCCCTTGCGCCGCCGCCGCGAGTCCCCCGCACATAAGTCGCGCGCAAGTGCAAATCTCCTCCTGAGGCATCGCTACCGTCGGCCCGCTTTCTTTATGTGTTCCTTGACCCTATCAGGTATTGGGATGGAGGTATTTGATGAGAAGGGATGGAGGCATTCGATGAGAAGGGATTGCGCGTATTGCAGTATCGTAGCAGAGATGGTCGGGGTAGAATGATTCGACAGGGTGCGCATAGGAGAGAGAGGAGAGAGAGGAGG
>Ga0115006_10001988_pt1 | contig 13188 bp, 17 predicted proteins | sample ArcOceMetagenome_3_FD_88943 | JGI IMG/M metagenome (GOLD analysis project Ga0115006, IMG submission 88943) | Marine eukaryotic phytoplankton communities from Arctic Ocean - Arctic Ocean- Svalbard ARC20M Metagenome | ecosystem: Environmental > Aquatic > Marine > Oceanic | place: Arctic Ocean...
CACCTTCCCGCTCCTCCCGCTCTCCGCGAACTGTGGCCCGGCAACCCCTGCGGCGGAGGGAGTCACGGGTCGCTTTTGACCAATGGCCTGCGGCTCCCGGCCTCCGTCGAACGCCTTTTGAAACGTTTCCCTACCCCCGTCTACGGTAGTTGACTTTCCGTCCAACCGACGAAGGGGGCGGGAACTGCTCAGGAGAAGGGCCCGGGCCCGTACGTGTGGGGGGTGAGCCCCCGAAGTGCCGAACGACGGGGTCGTGTTTTGATGGGGGCCCTGAAGTGACCGACGCGCAGCTGGACGCCCTCAGGATGCAGCCAGAGGGCAGCCCGAGCAGGGTGTCTCAACGGCTTAAGCAGCTGAAACGCCTGCCGCCGGCCGTCACGGAGCAACGTGGACTGGGTGACATGGCGACGGCGTTGCGGTCGTCTCCTGAGGGCTTTTCTGAAGAACATGCTGGGAATGTTCATCCGTGGGCTGTGCCACAGCTCAGCTCGCCCGATGGTTTTTTGCCAGGATGCGTCCAGGACAGCGAGGATAGTGGAGGCGAGACAATGGGCAACGAGCACGAGGGGTGTGGCCGTGCTGTTCAATGGGAAACGACCCGCGCGCAGTCCAACGATTCCAGACACGGCAGCGCAGATGGACAGAAACAAGATCCAAGCTTGCCGCTTGCATCGTCCAGCGGCCCACCTGAGGAGCCACGCCCTGCAGCTCGCGCGTTGCGAGAAACTGAGTGGCGTGACAACGTAACTAGCGTTTGGCCTTCTGACGGGCAAATAACAGGGTTTCTGAAGGGGACTTTAGCACAGGCACAGAGAAAACAGCAGACGGTCGATCCGTACGGCCTATCGGATATTCCCAGAGCGGCCATGGCCGGAGCTTTCGCATTCACTGACGGTCAGTAGTGCGTGCTTGCACGGTGGAAGCGAGCCCCTCACTACACTATGTCTAACAACTCGTGCCGCGTTGCCACGTCTGAATCTTATTCGCCGCGCTGGTGCAAATTTGGCAGGTCGCCATGGGCATACGTCATCCTTGGAAAGAGCTAAATACCTGATCGTGCCGGATGGTCAAAGCGGAGCGAGAGGAGGAGGAGGAGGAGGAGGAGACGGGGTACGTCTATCCTGTGCGGCAGCGAACGAGACGCAGGTTTTTTCATGGGTGTGTTTGTGTGTGTGTATGTGCGTGTGTATGTATGTATGGATGGATGGATGGATAGATGTGCGTCTATCCTGTACGGCAGCGAACGAGACGCAGGTGTTTTGATGTGTGTGTTTGTCTGTGTGTGTATGTGCGTGTGTATTTATGAGTCTATGTATGTATGTATGTATGTATTTATGGATGCGCGTCTATCCTGTGCGGCAGCGAACGAGATGTAGGTGTTTTGATGTGTATGTGTGTGTGTGTATGTGTATGTATGGATGTATGGATGTATGTCTGTGTGTATGTGTATTTATGTATGTAAGTATTGATGCATGTATGTACGTACGTATGTTTGCATGTATGCATGCATGCATGCATGCATGTATTTGTGAGAGAGAGAGAGAGAGAGAGGGAGAGAGAGGGAGAGAGAGAGAGAGCCGACAATCATGCACAGACACACACAGACAGACAGACAGACACACACAAGGGGGTTTATGTCAAGCATACATGTATGCACGCGAGGTCAATATAATGCAGCATGTCTATGTGTAGACAAATCAAGCAGGGTTTAGCATTTAGTGTACATAATGTGGGTCTGATTTATGTAATGCGTACAGGTATATATGTATACATATCTTATAATGTGGGTTTGGTTTATGTAATGCATGCATTGTCATGCATGTATACATATCTTATAATGTGGGTCTGGTTTATGTAATGCATGCATGTATACCTATGTTATAATGTGGGTCTAGGTTATGTAATGCATACATGTGTACAATCTTATAAAGTGGGTCTAGGTTATGTAATGCATACATGTATATATGTATACATATCACTCAGGATTTCCACAATGTGCATCTGTTGCGATACTTTGTGGAAAATGCTTGGCATCTCCCACGTCCCAACGTTGTGCTCACCTTTAATGGAGGCGCCAAACATTTTGACCTCGCGTCTGACTACAAGGATAAGATCATGCGGGGTGTGATGGAGGGCACACGACACCTCAACCCTTGGTGCAAATGCATATTTATTCATGCATGTATGTGTGTATGTGTATGTGTATGTGTATGTGTATGTGTATGTGTATGTGTATGTGTATGTGTATGTGTATGTGTATGTGTATGTGTATGTACATATGTATTTGCCTCGAGCCATGGTCCGTATGCATCCGTGTATGTATGTATGTATGCATGCATGCATGCATGCACGTATGTGTACATGTATGTATACATGCATGAAAGCAAGCATGTGTGCATGAGTGTATGCATGTATGTATGAATGAATGGCATGCATGCATGCATGTATGGGTGTGCATGTATGATACTGACCTGTCTCGCGCGCGCTTGTCCACGGACTCTGTGAGTGTTGTGTGCATGCGTGTATGCATGTATACGTGTTTGTGTGTATGTGTGTGTGTGTGTGTGCATAGTGAGAGACTGTTTCGAGAATCTGTGGCCTCTCTCATGCACGCACGCATGCTGTACGTTTCTGACTTGTGCACTGGCCCCAGGTTCATCACTGGCGGCACCAATTCGGGCATAATGAAGTTCGTGGGGGAGGCGCGTGCCAAGTACAACCCTACTGCCCCGCTCATCGGCATATCTGCTCTTGGTGCTGTAGCGGGTGGCGCGCAATTGCGACGCATGGCTCGCGCTTCCCCGGGAGAGAGCTTTGAAGATGAGGATGCTGGCAAACAATTTCGGTGGAACGACAAAGCGGAAGCCTGGCAGTCATCGAAAAAAATGATGAAGGCTGGTTTATCTTCACGTGACGTTGATGACTGTGAGGAGCAAGAGGAGGAGCTGACATACGACGATCTTGTGCACTTAAGCAAAACGAGACAGTTTCAGGATAAGGATGTCATTGAGCTAGATTGCAACCACAGCCATTTCCTTCTGGTCGACAACAATGTGCATGGAGACAAGAAATTGGACGGAGAACCCGCGTTTGGTTGTGAGCGGAAACTTCGCGCACATTTCGAAACCTGCGTTGCTGGCTCTCAGGGGGACAATTATCCTGTGTATTGTCTGCAAAATTTTGGACAGGAAAATCAATGGCTGAACGGACAGCGTGTGCTGAGTGTAACAGTGCTTGGCGCCATTTCCGCCTTACAAGCGATCAAGATATGGGAGAAAGGGGTGGGGGTGAAGGGCGACGTGATTCTGGATCACCATCCGGCAGATCTCCCCATGCTAGGAGAAGGGTTTGCCGCCCCAATTCCTGTCGGTATGCCCATTCTCAATGACAAGGAATGGAAGTACAACGAATATTGGTGCGACATAGTGTCTGGCTTGAAGTGGAAGAAGGTTGGTGTCACAAAGCCAAAGGGCCGAGATCTGGACAATTCCAAGTTGGCAAAGGCATTGACGCCACAGGCACGACCATCTGGTTTATTATGGGAAAAGATTGGTTCTAAAAAGCCTTCGTGGGTAGATTCATCAGCTCTCCATCCGCCGCTGATGAACTCTGAGTTGGCAATGGCTTTGACGAGCCAAACCAAATTCACACAAGAAGAATGGGACAAATTTGGCATCAAAGATCTGCGCCAGGACTGCTACATTGAATCGGATGGCGCCTACTTTTTGCCGCACCTGGAGCACAAGCTTGTGTTTTCTCAGGACGAATGGGCCTCTTTTGGGATCAAGGACCTTCGCATCACCGACTTCATACAGTCGGGTGCCTTTTACTTTCAACCTGCTGACGTCGAGGTCTGCTCGGCGCTCCAAGCTATTTGGTTACATGCTGGAAATGGTCCTGCGGACGAGCGTTTGCAAGCTGTTTGTAAAACTGCGACAGAACTAAACAAAAAATTTAAGAAACTGGATAAAAAACATGTGGCCAAGAAACTGGATGAGGCGCTTGAAGAAATTTACAAGAAACAACAAGAGGTTAAGTGGCAGAATGTTGGCAACACTAAGCCTGACGACGGCCGCAGGTTGGAGAATTTAGAGTTGGCCGCCGCGTTGACTCGCAAAACTGAGTTTACAGAGGAGGAATGGAAGGCTTTCCACATCACGGACGTCCGACTTAAAGACTTCATAAAGTCGAACGATTCTTACTTTGTCTGTCGAAAGACCGCTTCGAACAACCTTATCCGCAAAGATTCTGTAGGTTCCAACCTTATCCGCAAAGATTCTGTAGGTTCCCGGGGGGGCAAAGTACGTGACAGCAGGGGAGGCTGGGACCCATTGGCAAAAGAAAAATCATTGAAATTATTTATCCAGAGCATGAAGGATACAGGAGAGGACTCGAGCGCAGAGGAAATCTTGGACGTTCACTCCTTGACGATGCCATCAGAATTTTCTTACATAATGCCTGACAGCGCCAAAATGGATGAAGTAATACCAGAAATTTGTGAGTCAATTGAAAAGTGGTTCCGCACATACACAGATACCGAAGGGAAAATGCGAGATAAGGATCGTGAGATATTTATAAATCAGAAGGCAGCGTTGGCGAAAGATTGCAAAATCTCAGAATCGCTGGCTGCGAACTTGTTTGCTCAGCGACTTGACCACTGGAGGCGAGAAGAGCGTGAGGTTTTAGTAACGTTACGAGTTGTCGATGAAGTTACAAAAGGGTTCACGACGAAGACAGTTTCTTGTAAAATCAAGAATCTGTCGAGACTCTCTTCCAGAGAAGTGCAAGCTAGGCTGCTCGATGAACTGGGCGGCTATACGTGGAAGCAGTCCTCTCGCACTCATGAAGATGACGAGGATGAGCAGACTGGCCAGCACGATAATGGTCCGGAACCGATGGTTCCGCTGGTCAGTATCACTGTGCAGGGTGGAAAGGGCTCTGGTAAGAATCCCCAAAAGACATCCATTGGACATTTCAATAGGGGTTTTCTTACTTGTCTTTCTTGTGACTAACTTGTCTGCGACTTCTCTCTATGCAGTCGAGACTGTTAAACATGCAGCACAGGCAGGAACTCCCTGTCTTCTAGTGCGGGGCTCAGGCAAAGCGGCCGACATGATTTCAGACGCGGTGCTTCTTCGATATTCGCACAATCACCCGGCCTATGTAAAGCATCGCAGTCCTTTGCAGAGGCAGTTTTGGGAGTTCATGAAATTTTGCGGTGCTGAAGAGAGCAACCATGACAGCGCCGGCATCCATGACTGTGAAGCTGTAATGAAACGAATCAAGCAGGAGATCGCGTTTCTAGAGGCTACTGCAGAAGCTGAGAACGCTGACGTGAAATTCGCAGCCTTGCAGATGGCTCGTGGCCGTGATATTGTAGGGGAGAAAAAGCCCATCTTTGTACATTCTCACATTTTGCGCGAGAAAGCGAAGGAGCTCGTTACTGAAGGACAAGAAAGCGGATATGCTGTGGCAGAATCCTTTGGCAATGGGGATGACCAGGTCCAGGAATTCTTGCAGTGCCTGAGAATTCTGCTACAGGCGCTTGAAGGTGTATATGTATATGTATGTATGTATGTATATATATATATATATATCTTGTGTATGTGCGTGTGTGTGTGTGTGCTTGAGAGACACGGTTCTATGCTAATCTTGTGTGTGAGTTTGTGTGTGTGTGTGATTGTGTGTGTGATTGTGTGTGCGTTTGTATTTATGTATATAGCCGCAGCAACGGACAAGTGCTGGGTTTTCGACCTCAAGTCCACGGAGCCAGGTAGCGATGACTTTAGTGGGGCCCTCCTGAAGTGTCTCCTGAATGGCGTGGTTCGGCCTGGGCACGAAACAAAGGAAACTCTGTTCACGAAGCTGAAGTACACGATGCTGTGGTCTCGCGATGATTTGATGACTTACCTTCTGGAAAGAATGAGCGCAAAAATCAAGGATGAACAGAGAATCGAAATTTTCGATGATGCGATACTCTTTGCCTTGCAGAAAAACAAAGGTCTTGATGAAACTTGTATGTGTTTGATGCGGCTTCATGATACCGTGAGTGAGACTGACAGTTTGTTTTGTTGGCATCATTGCGCAGTGCATGCGCTGCATACGCTGCTGGAGCGAGGAGCGGGGCTGAAGAGCTTGGATGTTGGCAATCGCTTTTGCTTTGTACAGCATCACAGAAAGTGCCTCGAAAGAAACGTGAGATATGCGCACGTGCGCGCGCCGGCATGCGTGCGCGCACGCACATGCGTGCAAACGTGCACAAGCATACTCGTAAAGCACATTCACAGCGCAAAAGAAACATCGAGGGAAATGACATCTGTTTGCATTTCCTGTAGAATAATGGCTTCAAAAAAGCTGCAATGGCTGTAATGGCCGTCAATACATTCTCTAAAGAAAGCAATACGCAAGTCAGTATGGATAGAGGCGTCAGTCGAAGTGTGCGAGACCAGTATTTTGAGGCTGCAAAGAGCTGGCAGACTTTGATTCAAGATGCAGTCAAGAGCAACCCGCAGTTTGCCGTCCTGTGGCGCGAACACAAGCAGGATAGCCAGCGCTCGCCCTTCATGCAAGCGCTGCGTGATGGCAGTTTCCTGCAAGCCGCGGGAATCTTGGTGGTTGAATGTGCTCGTTGGCAACGGAACTGTGGAAACACACAGGGTTTGTCCAAAGGTAATCACCCTTTGGTCTGCGAAAAGCCTGGACATCCAATCCCGCGAAGCTTGCGCATGGATATATACCGATTCTTCTCTGCCGAAAAGAAGAGGATTAAAAAAGTTCTGAAAGATGCGGGAACGAAGGTGGACGACAACCATGCGGGAACGAAGGTGGACGACAACGGCGATAGCGAGGAAATCAGGCAACAGAAGAAGCAATCAAAGCGCATCATACAGGACAAGCAATTGAAGCACCTCATACTCCTGGAGGGACTGTGAGTATACCTTGACGCGAGACTGCTTCGTTCATTGCTCATCTGCCGTGTACCGATGGCAGTTTGGTCGACTGATGATGATGAGGCTCGACGCAGGTACTCACACTTGCTCGACGAAAACTTGAGGTACCGCATGGGCATTAATGGACCGGCGACGGACGTGTTCTTGTGGAACGTTCTGCAAAACAAGAAAGACCTTGCAATGCAGATGTGGCAGCACGTACGCTACCCCGTACGCAGTGCCATTTTCGGTATGAATATATAGTTGAATAGTCCTAGTCCAGAATTTTCAAGCAGACCGACATTGGCGTGATAGAAGTGTAGGTTAGGTGTTTTGTGAATACACAGGTAGGATGGGATCGTTCTGTTTCGCCACATTCTAACCCTTAATGTGTATGTCATGTGTCATAAGTCTGCATGGGCGTGTTAGCCTTGAGGCACATAATTCCATAGTAATTTCTGTGCGACACGCAGCTACTTATCTCCTTCGTCGCCTGGCCATGCATAAGCACACGGACCCCATCACGAGGATCAAGCTGACTGAAAACGCTGATTACTTTGAGGACAAAGCCAGAGATGTGCAAAACGCGGCGGAGGAAGATGACAGAATACTGGCACTACAGTCGGTTGATTGTGAACTGACCCTCTTTTGGGGTTCGAGGCTTTTGGATATCGCGGTGAAGAGTGAGTCCCACCGCTTTGTGGAGACTCCGAGCTGCATGCTAGCCATCCAGCATCGGCTCTATGGAGACCTGGATCCGTTCGAGAACTCAGAAAGCTGGACAGCCTATTTCTACTTATTCGCGGCTGGTATGTCTTTGGGAATCCTGCCAGCTTTTTCCGATATCGTCAAGTTCGCACCGCCGCCAGTTAGCATAGGTTTTCGCCGCTCGACGCAGCACCGACGCATACCGAAGGGCTACCCGGATTCTCCATCCGTCAATCCCATCTTGAAACGTCTGAGGGCAAATGTGCGGTTGAACGAAAAGAAAGACATATATCACGTTGACATCTCATCTAGAGGTGTGATCTGGGTGGACAAGAAGCTGAGAAAATTGTTGGAGTTGGACGACTATACAGCCGCAGAACTTACTGCTGCAGAGAAGGACCTGTTGTGGTCACCAACCTTCAGTGCCTGGGAGCGGTGGCGATGTTTTATGACGGCACCCTGCGTCGTTTTTGTCTGGAACGGCGTGATGACCATTTTCATAACCGTCTGGATGAATCTCTGGTTTACATTGGTGAAAATGGACCCAAATTATTCGCAAATCATCATGTTGTGGCCTGCTGACAGCGACTTTCCGCTGCAGACACAGATTACATATGATGAATTGGGTTTCTTAATTTACTTTTTTTGCAGCTCAGTTCGTGAGGTTGCACAACTCTGTATGGCAATCTTGCAGCAGGGCTGGATGGACGGTATGTTGAAAGATTATTTCTTGGACCCCTGGAACTTGTGCGACATCCTCGGCAGCGTCTTCTTCATGTAATGCTTCCACGCCCTCTGCTTATCAAACGCTGCGCATGCTAACACTACTCTACCTGCTACAAACTGACTTCGCATCATGCCTTGCGCACACCGACCCATTCTTGACGGTACGCTCTGGCCAATGCTGTGCAGGCTCGGGTTTTATTCTCGATACGAATGCATCGATGACAAAGCCATGTGCTTCTGGGCTGGCTTTCGTCTGCGGAAATTTTCGCCGGAGGAGGCGGCATCAGCTCAAGCGAGCGACTGGAGTGCCTTGCCCTGGGACATCAAAGTGGAGAAGTGGAGCCTGTATTACTCCGTGTGTATCTGTCTCTGTTGGATCCGCGTCCTACACATTTTCTTCTTGAGGTATCTCTCCCCGCTTCTCCTGCCTGTCCGTTGTCTCTGATTCTTGGCTTGTGCACGGTTGGCATCAATTTTTTACTGTGCTGACTATCGCGGTGTGCAGCAACATCGGGTACATTGTGAGCATTTTTGCTTGGTGAGACAAAAAGGCTGACACTGCATTTATCCCCACTTGCCGTGCTCGCCACAAACATACTTGACTGAGTTTTTTGGCCTTTGGGCATTCTTCAGCATGTTCAAAGATGTCTTCAACTGGATTGTGGTCTATTGCATCCTGCTGCTGGGATTCAGCATGCTCTTTCTAGGCGCCTCCGACTATGTGTCTCTGGTGCCTGGTGTGGAGACCTGCTCGAGCGGTTTAGGCGAGCGTTTTCCGGACAGTCCGACGCATATCGACCAGGCCAAGGCCTGGTCAGTGCCAGATTCTGGATGGGCAGCTTGTCACTCGAGCTTTATTTTCGTGCGCCCAATGGTAATCTTCTCCATGTGAATGTGCCTTTGGTAGCAAATATTGTGCCTGCACTGTCGGAGAGATCTGCCTGGAGCTGCAATTCATTTCCTTGTTCGCGTCTGCCTGAAGCTAGACGGACCTCATCCTCAAAGCTTTGCCTCTATGGACTGACATAATCTGGTGAATCATACAGTTTCAATCATTTGGCGAATTTTCTCTTTCCGAGATGAAGAACGCGCCGAGTCTCATATTTCTGATCCTCACCTACCTCATTCTCAATATTGTTCTCATGAACCTTCTCATCGGTATCGGCCTCACTTTATTTTGTCTTGTCCCGACGCACCTCCCAAATTTTCCCTTCTCTTTTCTTTCGCCCGTTTTGCCCCTCTGTGTTTGCAATTCAAAATGCAAAAAGCTTACTTGTACAAATAAAAAACATCGCAGCGATGATGGCGGGCACCTACGAAAAGAACCAAAGGGCTGCCAAAAGATCACGTCTGCTCTACACCTACGACCTCACCGAGGAGCATTCCCGTGTGTCCATTGCTGCGCCTCCGCCTGTCAACATACTCCTCCTCATCGCTGACTTCTTTGGTTTCATGTTCAAGTTGAGGAAACTAAAAGGCAAGTCTCTGATATGTCGTCGCCCGCCGCTGTTGGTCAGGCTTCCAGCTGACCTTGTTGGTGCTTGCAGAATATTTTCCAGATTGCACGTGGAGTCAACGGCTAGATATGTATCTGTCGGGCGCCTTCAAACCAGACAGCCTGTCTGGTCACGACGAGACTCAGGGAGAAGGCAATCGCTTCTTCACCGTGTTCTTCATTTCATTTTCCATTTGCACTCCACGGCTACCGGCTTTCAAAGATTGTTGGTCCTTTCGCTCAAAGGGCAGCCGGTCGCTGTCTTCAGATAGAATGAATATTAGTGATGTAGATGCCCAGTGTCAAACGCGGCTCTCTGCTTTCATGGAACGCGCACGGAGTCAGGTGGTGAACAAGGTATTTGTTTGATGCGGACTTTGGCGTTGTTGCGAGGGTAAAAAATGTTTAGCTCACTAACTCTGAAGAGCGCATTTCAGGTTTATGCAAAAGATTCGCTCGAGGGCAAAGTTCAAAGCATCCAGGACGAGGTCAAGCACGTTCACACCATGCAGGAGACAATTCGATTTCATCAGGTTCAAGGCAGGAGTGGGAGCGTCGCAGGAGATAGCAAATGGCAAAACGCTAGTCTTACTAGAATTCGGGACAAAGTGGTGAAGGTAGCTCGTAAAGCGGGTAAGGCCGCTACTACTGTCAAGTTCGGTTTGGGCTACGACGGAAATTACGGAAATTATGACAATGATGATCTGCTACCGAATTATTTCTCAAATCGGCCTGATGCAAAGAGGCCAGTTTTAGGCGCTGGCGGAGAGCTCAAAGATGACCATGAGGTTGAGTTCATCGCCTCACACAACGCATCAGGTTTGAAGTGGAAGTTGCTGGGAACTGATTCTGCCAACCTCGTGCCGTTGAAGAATGCGATGCTGGAAGACGCATTGAAAAGCCAGACTGAGTTTACGCAGCGAGAATGGGACAGTTTTGGGGTAAACAACCTTCGCATGAACAACTGCATCTTGTCGGGGGACTCTTACTTTCAACCTGCTGAGTCAGCTGAAAGTGCGTTGGCTTCCGCTTTGGCGGCTGCTAAGGATGAGATCAATGATCTTAAAGGTCGGTTGCAAGCGGCTGGAGCAAAAAGCGAAGCCTATGAGGTCATCAACAGGTATTCAACGATGAGTTTCCATCCCTTTCTCTCACTCTCTTTCTCTCCCTCTCTCACACTCTCTTCTGGGACGTAGGCAGTGCACCTGTCGGAGTCTAGCTGTTTACTAAAATGTCTCGCACAAACACCTGAGGGAAAGCCCCCACGCTGTTTCTCTCTCCCTCTCTCTCTCTCTCTCTCTCTCTCTCGCTCTCTCTCTCTCTCTCTCTCTCTCTCGCGCGCGCGCGCGCGCGCGCGCGCGCGTGTTCTCGCTGTATCCTTCTTGCTCCCGCTCCCTGTTTCTCGCTTACTTTTGGTGAGTATAACGTCACACACACACATGCTCAAAAAACACTAGTCGGCTTCTGTGTATGCTGGAGAGGACAAACACGGCATCGAGCCCACCGCCGAGTGTGCTTGCAATCATCCAAGGTATGTATCGTTCCATCCATCCAACTTTCTGTGTCTGTTCATCCATCCATGCACCTAAATGGATGAAAGGCCAACGTCACAATCCTTTGAGCAAAACGCGCACACGCACGCACGCGCACACCGACACACACACACTGTCCTCCCCCTCTCCTCCCTCGCTCCCTCTCTCCTCCCACCCCATTCCTCTCTCTCTCTCCCTCTTTTCTCCTCCCTCCTTCTCAACCCTTCTCCATTCTTTCCTCCCTCCCTTGCGCCCCTTTCCTCCGTCTCTGGCGCTTTTTCGCACCCCCTCTCTGCTTTCATCAGGTCAAATCACGGTGGAAGACGTATCTCATGAATCAGCGCTCCAGGCTGTAGCCTCGCACATTCGAGCTACTCGAGTTTCTCTTTTCTGTCGAGAGTCGATTTAAAGAATTGAAAAGGTTATCTGGTTCAATGCTTGCAGGGAGGAGGAGGAGGACAGTGGCGGTCGGCAGATGCGCCATCTTTGAATTCAGAGTGGTCACTATATGCAAAATTAAAGGGTTTCACCGTTAATCCAAGAGTGAGCATCAACTTGAACTAACATTGGGCACCCGTCACAGTGGAGGGCTCAGGCTCAGGCTCCCAGCGGGCTCGGGCCGCAGGTGAGTCGGATCGCCCTCTTTTGCCTTCTCTCTCATGCTCCCTCCCTCCCTCACAACGGGGACTTGGAACAACTCTCCACACGTCACCCCGAACAAAGCTTGATTTAGCCTTCCAGGCAGAAGCTGCAGACACACACTGTACTGTACTACGTATGTTAGGGATGTATGTGATCCCTACAGAAGAATTGACAAGACACAACACGCACTGTCGTGCGGGTAGAATTATAAGCAATTCTCGGCACAAAGAGCCGCAGAAAGAGCCAGACTTCTCGTCTTGTTTGAATGCCTATTGTATGCATGCACATGGGGATCATCTATTGGAATCCAATCTAGTGAAGATCCTTGAAATGCACTTTGACTTTTCGAAGAGAATGTCTTCGTGGTCGAATCGGTTGAACTCGTCTCTCAGGCGAGTCCCAGCAACGCCGCTTCCTTCTCCGCACAAGGCATACAGGTGCGCGCTGACGCGTGAACACGGAGAATACAGAATTGGTTGCACATCGCAAATGTATATGTATATCTATACATCTATCTGTCCACGTTACATACCTATACCTTTACCCATATCTATACCTATATCTATCTATCTATCTAAATAGATAGATAGATAGATATGCGTGTCTGGAAGTCGGCACACACACCTACAGACGTAGAGATAGGGATAGATATAGAGATAGAGAAGTGGTCAAATGAATATCAATTGGTAAAATGAACGTCATCATGCCGCAGGCTCCTCCCCTCCCGCACTCGTCTCCGCAGCGCCCTCGCTGCCCGCTCCTCCCTCTCCGGATGGCGCCTCCGTTGCAGCGGGGGCGTCTGTTGGGGTTGGGACTTCGGCAGGCGGAGCGGTGTCCACAGGGGCAGGTTCGTCGGCGGCGGATGCGGCGTCGGGTGGTGGGGCTTCTTTCGCTGAAGGTGCTTCTGGTGGAGCAGCCACTGGTGTGTGTGTGTGTGTGCGCGCGCGTGCGTGCGTGCGTGCGTGCGTGCGTGCGTGTGTGCGTTCGTGCGTGCGTTCGTGCGTGCGTTCGTGTGTGTGTGTGTTTGTGTGCGTGTGTGTGTGTATGTATGTGTGTGTGTGTGTGTGTATTATATGCGCGTGTTATTGAGAGAGAGAGAGCCAGAGAGAGAGAGAGAGAGGAACAGGGAGAGAGACCTGGACTAGCAATTTTTTCC
>Ga0115006_10001989_pt1 | contig 13186 bp, 7 predicted proteins | sample ArcOceMetagenome_3_FD_88943 | JGI IMG/M metagenome (GOLD analysis project Ga0115006, IMG submission 88943) | Marine eukaryotic phytoplankton communities from Arctic Ocean - Arctic Ocean- Svalbard ARC20M Metagenome | ecosystem: Environmental > Aquatic > Marine > Oceanic | place: Arctic Ocean...
ATATTGTCTTGTCTTATATATAACTTTATATGAGATCTCAAACACCGTAACGTAACTGTCCGCTGTTTTTTCCTTTATATTGTCTTGTCTTATATATAACTTTACGCGCAAGGTTTGTCAACCAACAGTGACCTCTCGCCACACAGACAGGTAGCTTGGGGGGTGGTATGGTCTTCACGTTTTATATGAAGCCTGACAGACCTAATTCCTACGGATCCTACCCAATATGTGTGCGTTCGCCGCATTGGCACCCAAGCATCCAGCAGATCCATGGGCAGCCCACCTGCCCCCCTCGCCTGCCACCCATGTACCTGTTTGTTCGCAGGGTCGACCTGCCGAATCCACGCCGCGCGCGCGCGAGTGCCGGCCGCGTTTTCGAGTCTCAGCTTTCCCGCTGTCGCCGAGCCAGATGCCTCCCGCCTCGGTCACGCGTCCGCGCCGCTCTTCGGCCACCGCGACCGCCGACAAGATCCACTCGTCGCTCCGTGCAGACGCCTCGACTGCAATCCCGACGCAGCCAGAGGCCGACGTCAAGCCCCAGGTGGCCGGCGTCAAGCCCAAGGTGGCCGACGTCAAGCCCAAGGTCAAGCCAGAGACCAAGAAGCGCAAGGCAAAGGCAGCGGCTGAAGTGATCGATCTCGAGGCCGACGACGCCGCGCCACCTGTTCCCAAGGCCGCGAAAAAGCCGAAGCCGGCTGGCCTCGCCGCCGCCTCCGCATCCGCCGCCGCCTCCGCGTCCGCCGACGCCACGGCCGAGGTCCTGCTCGGCCACTTCATCTCCAAGTGCGTGGGCATCCAGCACTACCGTAGCAGCGGCGTGCGATACAACAAGGAGCCGCTCCACCTGCGCCGCGACCCGATGAACCCGTACGACCGCAACGCCATCAAGGTCACGACCATCTCTGGCCAGGCAGTCGGCCATGTGCAGCGAGCGGACGCTCTCGCGGTGGCGCGCGTCGCCGACGACAAGAGCATGTCCATCAAGATGGTCGCTCAGGTCGAGACCGGTGCGCACCAGGTCTTTGGCTTCCCGCTCCGCATCTCGTTCTTTGGGCCTGCGTCAGCGAGCGGGCGCGTGGCGCAGCACCTGGCGCATACGGCCCTCTCCGCTGACGTGTTCGGACGCGCGAAGCTGGGCGGCGGCATCGTGCTGAAGCAGCCGCGTGGCCGCGGCAGGGCGTCGGGCGCGGGGCGCGGCGGAGGGCGTGGCCGCGGGCACGGCACGAGCAAGTCGGCGGGAGGCGCGGCGCCGCCCCTCGAACATGAACGTGCTGCGGCTGACGACGATGGCGGCATCGAGGTCATGGGCGAGCGCTCGTGGCACGAGCGCGATCAGGCGCTTCGTCAGCACGCCATTCTTCTGGATTGAGTCCCCGCGGCACCACCTGGTGGCCGTCGTCGCTGCACATGACATGTACATGTTGGTTCCGTCCGACCTGGATACGGCGAGACCACGTGAGAGGCGAGGTCCTTTGTCGCTGGCGCCACGTGTATGCAGGGTGCATGCATGGTGCATCTGGGATCTTTAGCACTTTCTTTTTTCAACATGCAACCCTACACGTTCAAGACGTCTGTTAAAAGTTCACGCCACCGCCGCAGCACCGCCTCAGTCCCCAGCTGCTGGTGCGCGGTGCTCCGTGACGGGCGTGACGTACTTTAAAGCCGTATGAGAATTAAGTCAATGCCGGACTCACTCATCGCCGTCTCGAGCGGCACCTGGCACTGGAGCCTTACTTACTTACGGCACTGGAGCGTCTTGGGGTCGATAGCCAGCCCCGCCGCCTTTTCGAGCTTCGTAGGTCCGGAGGCCGTTACTATACCATCGTGCATTGTGCCGCCTCGTCCTCACCTTTCACAAAGACGGCTGGCTCGGTGGCCGACAGCATGCGTATCTTCGCAAGTATTTTCGCGAGCGTCCGTTGGTAATTCCCCGTGCCCATGGCATCGAGCCTAAGCTTGCCGGCCAGGGATCGAAAGTGTGTCTTAGTGATAATACTCTTTGCCTGTAAGTTCCACTGTTATATGCCCAGTTGGGTCCCGCGCGCCGCGCGTGCGACTGCGCAGCGACTCTGCGTAAGGTGCGCTTGCAGCAAACTCCGTGTCAGCTGCCTGCATAGCAGCAGACCTCACCGATGCTGCGCACTGGCAAGGCGGGTCAGCTGAAGAAGGGTCACAACGGGCACGTGGGCCATCTGAGAGATCGCTGGTTTGTCTCGGAGGGTTTCCACGTCCAGTACTTTGAGAGCAGCACTTCACAAAAGCGGTGCGGTCGATTCGACCTGCGCAATATCAAGCTTGTCAGGCCGGTGGCCGACGCTCGGGAAGCGGTCGAGTTCTTAGTGGTCGAGGGGCGGACTTCCAAATCCATTGCGATTGCCTTTGGCGGGGTGTCTGCAGCAGAAAGGGACGAGTGGCTGTCGCTGTGGACCTCCGCGCTCGAAGCGCACAACGTGCACCCATCACTTGTGAAGTATCGCAGCCTGTCTCTCGCAGACCAGTTCAATAACGACCACCACGACGCGCCGGTGCTGATCTCGACTGTGCGGCATTCTCAGAAGACGATTCTCACCCCTCGGGTGCCAGCTGCGTCGGGCGGTGCTGCTGCCGCAGCTCGAGAAACGCCCTTGGGGCCCCCATTAGACGCAGTGGGGTCTATACCAGCTCAGCGAAAGGGTCCGGAGCTGCCTCCCAATGAATTCATGGCCGACTCAGGTCCGACCACAGCCGCAGTCAAACCTGTGGCTGCCTCCACATCAAATGAAATCGGGGAGGGGCGTGAGGCCAACATCCGAGCGAAGGAGGAAGTGAGGAAGCAGAGAGAGCGCGAGATCGATGCAAAGCGCGAGGCCAATATCCGTGCCAAGGAGCAGAAACACCTACAGAAGGAAATCGAGAGGACCAAAGGCGTCGTGCAGACGGTGGAGCCGCCCGTACCTAGACTTGAAGGTCCACCGCCAGATGCGGGCGGCGAGGGCTGCGCACCTGTCACCGAGGAGGTGGCGTCCACAGCCCCAGCTCAGGTCCGACTCCAGCGTGCCGCATCGGCGGAAGAGCCCGTGGAGCTTGAGCTCACAGCGTACGTGCCGCCGACGTCATCGGCCGACCTTCAGCATGGCGGCATGGACGAGCCTGTGCACTACGTCGTCGAGGCCGGCGCGGCTCCAGCTGCAGCGGGCGAGGACGAGGACGAGGACGAGGAGGCGCTGGTACGTCGAGTAGCATGGATCAAGTACCATGTCAAGCAGGGTGAGGTGGAGAGGGCGTTTGAGCTCGGTTGGAATGGCGACATGTCGCTTCTCGATGGCGAGGCCGACGTTGCGCCGGCAGCGGACGAGACCGGCGAGGCGAAGACTGTCGTGGCCAGTGAGGTGGTGCCAACGGAGGCTCAAGCGAAGGATGCATCGGGGTGCCGTCTAGTCCACCATGCCATATCGTCGGCGTCGTTGGAGGAGGAGGAAGAAGGGAAGGAGGTGCCACTCGAGGAGCCCGAGCCCTTTGAGGTGGAGGTGACGCTGGACACTTCGGCGGAGCCGGCGGCGGACGAGCCAAGGCCTGAGGTGGAGGTAACGTTGATGGAGTCGCCCGAGACAATCGATGGTGGCGTTGACGACGCAGGCAACGCCGATGGAGGCACCGACTTCGGCGACCAGGGCGGCGAAGCGTACGAGGATAGCGACATCGATGATGAGGAAGACGAAGATGTGCCAGAGGAGCCTTCGCGTGCCGGCGTGGCTAGCATGCAGGCATCCGGCGAACGAGAAGACCAGGGCGTCGCGTCGGCCGAGACGGCGTCGGCAGCACCGGTGCCAACGGGCCCGCCGGCGGCGGCACCGGCCCCACCTCCTTCGGGAGGGTTCCAGGCGATGAAAGCGCTGCAGCTGGCCGAGCTCGAGGCCCAGCTCGGTGACGAGGCGCGCTTTCGGCAGCGGGCCCGCAAGGAAGCGGCGGCACGCGCACGATCTCAACAGGAAGCGAGGAGTCATGAGGGTGGTCTGTGAAAGGAGGGCTGGCCATTGTTTAGCGGCATATGAACGATTACATCAGCAAACGAGCGCACGCAACCCCATGGCATCTATCAATCCATCAACGTCCCGAACAAACAGGGCGAGCGTGATCGGGCCGGCCAAGCCCGTGGCGTGTGCAGGCCCGCGATGCAGCCAGCCAGGCGGGGCGTCGATGCCCAATTCGAGCACGGCCGCCTCGCCGTCGCAGCAGCAGCTCATACTGGACCACCAGTTGAGGTACCTGCCCGTCGGAGGCCGAACGTCTGCCCTCGTGATCGCTCCAATTGGAATGGTGAGGATCAAGCGGGAGAGCCAGCGAGATTTTGTGGTCAGGTTTCCGCACGAGACCTCGGCGCCGCACCAAGGCAACGTGAATAGCGACGCGCCTCTCTCCTGCGAGTGGAAAATGCCGCCTCCGCACTTGAACTTGCGCACCGCGACCGAGCCGGCCAAGAATTCATCCGTGTGGAGCTTTTCGTCGGTGGCCGGCATATAGATGTACGGCGCCAGCGGCGCCTCTAGAGCGTCGGCCATCCTGTTAATGTCGTTGCCGGAGGACGTCCGCTTCATCTGGTTCAGCAACAAGGCGGGGCTGGGCGTGGATAGCCGTAATGATGACGATGCGCTGCCACGGATGCGGCCTCAATTGCCGTAATGCGGAAAAAATAGCACAAACAACATACACTATCCCATACCTCGGCTCTCGCCCGCCGCATAGACGAACAACTTCTCCGAGCTCAATCGACCTCACGACCGCTACGAGCGGGCGCCGACCCGCGGGCGCCCTAGTGCAGGGCCCTGGGGTAGAAGCTGGCAAACGCGTCGCCTCAATACTGGTAGCCTCAATAGCCTCGCACGCCTGCTTGTAGTTCTCCGCCCCAAAGGGTGTGGCGCTCCGAACGCAAACCTGAATTCGTTGATCGCAGAAGTTATTGGGGCAGGGAGGGGAATACACAAGCAACGCGCAGGGGATTAGGGAAAGCTAAGAGGCTGCCGCCCGCAGGTTTCTACTCTCTAGAGGGCGTAAACTAACTCTGTGTACGAAGTTACCGGGCCACACACAACCTGCGCACCGCTGCCTGCGAATCGCCTCGTCTGCGCAGGTCGTCCAAGCAAAGCCAGGTCACAACGATGCTTCGCAGCTCGTTAGTCGACGTCTATCCAAAGTGGTGCCGCAACCAGGGCGATGCGCTCGACTGCGCGACGGCGCAAGCGCGCACGCGCTGCGCCCTCAGTTGCGGCGCAACGGCGCCTCCACCTCAGACACCATCGCCGCCACCACCGCCGCCGCCGCCTCCTCCTCCTCCGCCGCCTGTGTTGGCGGACGCACCGTGCGTGGACACAGAGCCAACCTCGTGGTGCAGTGGACGTCTGTCGCAGTGCTCGCGGGGGCCCCGCGCGGTGCGCGATGGGTGTCGGCAGACGTGCGGCCTGTGTGGATCTGCCAGCGCGCCGCCGCCAGCAAGCTACTCGTATGGCGCAGGAGGCGGCGGCAGTGCAGCGGCAGGTCGCCACCCCGCGATGCAGCGCGGCCGTGGTCGCGGCCGGTCCGCTGCAACCTCGCCGCCGCCGGCTGCCGAAGCCCCCAGCTACTCGTACCAGTCGTACGCCGGCTACTCCGACTCTTACTCATACGGCAGCTCCGCATCCTACTCGTACGGCAACGAGCAGGCCGCCGCCCCAGCCGCCGCCCCTGCCGTCGTCTCCGCGCCGCCGCCGGCCGCGTCCGCGAAGCCCGCACGCGCAGCGACACTCCCGCCACCGCCACCAGCGCCGCAGCCACCAGCTGCCATGGCCATGGCCTCCACCGAGACGACGCCGACTCTGGCCGCCGCCCACCCACCCTCGCCACGGCCACCGCCTCTACTCTCAGCCTCGCCACAGCCGTCGCCTCCACCGCCTGCCGCGCCGTCGACCTTGGTGGGCGGCGCGTGGGACTCGGCCAAGCGCCGCTTCTCCGGCCACCTCGAATCGGCGACGCAGCTCGCAGCAGAGCTGCCAGAGGTGACCATCGGCAAGCGGCAGCTCTCGCCGCAGCTCGTGGGGCTGATTGTCGGGGGGAGCCTCGTGATCCTCGCCTGCCTCGTCTGCGTCGTGTGGCGGCTGTGGCGGCACACGCGCTCGCTCATCGCGCAGAACCAACGCTACTCGAGCCTGCTCAAGCGCGCCCAGTTCGGCGGCGGCCGATTCGTCGCGCCGTCGGACGGCACCGTCGAGGCCGAGATGGCGGTGGAGGTCACGTCGTCGAGGGCCGACGGCGACAAGGGCGGCGCGCGGAAGCCCGCGGCGTGGCTCATGCCTCTCTCGTCAAAGGGCATGAAGACATCGACGAGGGCGCTCAAGGTTGGTCTCAGGGATGGCGCGGCCGACGGCGGTGACGGTGGTGCCGAGGAGGAGCCGGTGGCGGGCGGTGCAGCGACGCTTGGCGTGACGGCTGCGATGCTCGACGACACACCCAAGCCCGCACGGCCCGAGCAGGAAGGGTCTCGCGGCGGCGGCGACGACGTGCTGCAGGGCGAAGCGCTCGCGCGTTACGAAGAGGCGGTGGCGCACTATGAGAAGGCAAGCAGCGACGCACCAGGATCGGTTGCGCAAGAGCCTGAGACGCCTGGGGACCCGGCGGCGCGAATGCTCGAGTCACGTCGCCTGGACCTGACGCCTGGCACCGCGCTCGGCGACGCGGCGAGCGCGACGCTCGAGGCGAGCGGCAAGCAGTGGCGCGTCGCCACGACGATGGGCACGGAGGTGCATCACCTCACGATACCGCTGACGGCGGCACGCTCCAAGGCAGAGCTGCAGCAGGCGATCATGGAGGTGTGCCTTGCGACGGCGGGGCCGGAGGTGTTGCCGCCCGAGTGGCTCGACGAGGCGTCGCTCGGTGCGACGATGGAACTGCGCTACGATTCGAGCGGAAGCAGCGGCCTCACCGTCATCGCCATCACCTCGAATGCAGGCCTCGCCACGCTACACACGGAGTCGGGTGGCAGGCTGCGAGCGGCGCTACCGTCAACGACGGAGCCCTCGCCTATACCGGCGTCCTTCACCGATCCCACGAGCATCCTGCCCGCCGCGTCGCCTACCGCCGCCACGCCCGCGCCCGCCATGCCCGCCGTGCCCGGTGCCGGCGTGGCGCTGCCAGACGGGCGCGTGTGGACCCCCGGCACGACTCCCGTGGCGCAGGCGGCTACGGCGACGCAGCCTACAGCGACGGGCGCGGCGGCAGCAGGAGCGGCGTGGGGTCTCGAGCAGAGGAAGGCGGCCGGCGCAGCGTGCTGTGCGGCGGCCGTGAGCGGCGCGGCGGCGGCTGGTCTGCAGGGTGCGCTGCCGCCGCGTCGCAAGCTGCAGGTGCGACTTTTCAAGGGCAGCTCGAATGCGGTGCTGGGCATCGTGCTCAGCGACATCCAGGGCTTCGACCTGCCGCCCGTCATCACGGAACTGCTTCCCGACGGCCTCGCACTCGAGTGCGGCGAGCTGCGCGTCGGAGACATCCTCGTCTCCGTCAACGGCGCCGCGTGCGCGAGCGGCGGTTACGTGGGTGGGGTGGCGGCGAGCATCCTCCGGCAGGGCGGCGAGCTGATGCTCGAGGTGGAGCGTGCGCTGCCGCCCCGCCCCAAGGCCGCCGTCGCCGACGTCACGCCATTGGTGCCATCGACGGTGCTGCCTCGCCCCGCTTCTGCTCCTGAGATCACCGGCTCATTTGACGCGTCTTTCCCGCCCTCGAGCACGTTCCCTCCAACGGGCGACGCGGCAGCGGTCGATGGAACCAACTTGAGCCGACCGGCATCATGGCAGTCGCTTGGAGATGCAGCTGAAGCCCGGGCCACTTCCCCCGCACCCTCAGGGGCAAGGAGGCCCTCCCTGGGCGACGGGTCCACGTCAGAAGCCGCGAAGGCCTTCCGCGACGAGGCCGCTGCTTTCCTTGCGGCCAAGTCAGGCGCACCGACCTCGTCGTGGGCGGGCAAGATGAGCTCCTCCTGGGAGACGCGCACTTCTGCCGTCGCTCGTGCCAAGACATCGCTTGCGACGTCGCCGCCGCCGCAGGAGCCACCACAGGAGCCACCGCAAGAGCGACTGGCGAAGCAGGAGCAGCAACAGCCAGCGCAGTCGTCGCTGCCGCCGGAACAGCAGCCGCAGCCGCAGCAACCACAGCAGCTCGAGTCATTGCCAGCAACTACAAAGAACATTGCCGCTGTGCAGCGTGCACGCGCATCGAAGGGCGGCGGCGGGCGCCCCACTGCCCAGACCGAGCTTGCGTCTGCCTCGGCGGGCACAGACGAGGCGAACCGTGGCCAGCAACGGTCTGAAGGCTCGGAGATTTCGCCGTCGATTGTCAATCCACAGTGGACCGAGGACCCGCATTTTGCAAGTCGAAGCGAAGACGTTGCGAGCGAGATGACTTCCATCGACAGCTGCGATGGTAGCTCAGCATTCGTCGCCATCGATGGCGATGAAGACGGGGACGCCTTTTCGTCGCCTCCCGCTGGTTGGAGCCTTGATCCGGACCACGAGCCTGCCGATCAAGCAGCCCCAGCTGAGGTGGCGGCGGAAGAGGGCCAGGAGGCGCTGGTTCGAGAAGAGGAGAACCCAGAGGAGTGTGACGACGAGAACACGACGGACGGCACTTCGCAGCAGCGTTTTGGGGAGCACGAGGCGGTGGTGGCTCCGGGGTCTCCAGACTCGGAACCTGAGCAGGAAGCGGATGTTGAAGCAAAACAAGACCAGGGAGGGGAGACTGAGCCCACTGCCGACGAAGAGCCAGCCGAGAAGCCCGAGGCCGAGTTGGAGCCTGAGCCTGCAGCAGAGGCTGAAGAGGCGATGGCAGCAGAAGCATCGGTAGAAGGAGAGTTGGCATCAGCGGAGGAGCACATGGAAGACGCCGAGACGATGAATTTGGAGGCAGGTGTTGCGGAGGAGGCTGTGGAAGAGGCCGGAGCTCAGCTGGATGAGGAGAGTGATAAGGACGAGGACCATGAGCAGGAGCAAGATGCCGACGACCACGCTGATCCGGAGACAGATGAAGAGGCAGTGGGCGAAGAGAGTGGAACCACAGACACAGTGGTCTTTGCTTGAGTCCGGGACACATACGGCCACGGGTCAATCAAGCTTGAGACGTGAGAACATCGTGTGGAGTCTTCACTGGTGAGTTTGGTGAGATTGGTGAGAGTTCTTTTTTGCATGTGCGGTTGAAAGAGATGAGTTGACATAATACAGTATCAGCCATCGGCATGGGTATATACACATGCTTTATTCCTTTCGTGGAGCACTTGCTCTTACTGGGAGGAGGGCCGCTCCCCCAGCGCGCGCCGCGCTGGCGAGTCGGGTCCAGGGCGCGGGCCGACGCTCAGATGCAGCGCCCACAGGGATGGGTCGGTGCCCCCCGTCGATGGTGAGCCTGGCTGCTGCTGCTGCTGCTGCGCTGCGTTCGGGGGCATCTGCTCCTGCGGCAGCGCCGTGGGGCCGCCGAGCATCTTTGTGGCCCAGTCGGTCGCGTAGCTCGCCACCTTGGGGTCGTGCGAGACTGGCTGCAGCCCATGGCGCAGCAGCGTCCGCACCACGACGCGGCCATCGTTGCGCGACGGCCACGGCGTGCCGGTGGACGTGCGATATCCCTCGCGGCTGAGCGACGCGTCGATGGTCTCGACAGTCGCGCCGCTGCGGCCCAGCTCGCAGATGCGCGCGATCACGGCAGCGCCCTGCCGGCTCCGGCTCTTCGGTGGCGTCGTGCTCGTCCGTGGCGCCGCAGGCGACGGCTGCGGCGGCTGAAGCGCTCCAGGGCGCGGCCTCGCCTCGACCAGAACGCCGTCCACGCTCTCGCATTGCGGACGGCGCGGTGCGACCAGGGCGGTCGTGGAGGTGAGGGGGCCTGCCGCTGCCGCAACTCTCGTGCCGTTGCCGCTACCGCTACCAAGTGCCGCCTCAAAGTCGGCCTGCGACGCCTCGAAGGCGAGCAGGACACCAATGGCGACGCCGTCGCGCACGTCACCGCGGATGCTTGTGCTGCGGCTGAGCTGCTCGAGCAGCCGTGCGATGCGTTGACACGCCGGCAGCCGCGCCTCCCCGCCGCTCCCACCGCCAGGGCTGCTCCCGTTCGCGCGGCCCTGTGGTCTTTGAGGGCTCGCGCCCCTGCTGCCGCCACCCTCGGCTGCGGTGACGGCCGACGAGAGTGCCACATACTCGGCCTCGCTCAGACGCTCGACAGCCGCGTTGCCCGCCGAAGCGAGCGCCGCCGCCGCCGCCGCGCGGTCCTCTGACTGTCGCTCCACGAGGCGCGCGGCGCGGCCGAGGGCGGCCACCTCGTCGCGCAGCTTTGCCACCTCGTCGCGCGACGCCTGAAGCTCGCCACGCGCGCCGGCATCGGCCGCATCCTCTTGGTCTCCTCCACGCCCACTCACCGCAGCAGCGGCCACCTCGACCGCAGCCGCCTCCAGCTGCGCGCGCAGCACCTCGGCCTCGGCCGCCGCAGCGCGCTTCGCCTCGCTGAGCTCGTCTTGCAGCACCTCCGCCCGCTGCCACTCGGCCTGCGCTGCCTCCACCGCCGCGAGCCGCGCCTCGTCCGCGCGCCCGAGAACGGTCGCGTGCGCCTCCTCCTGCTCGAGCCGCTGCCGGCGCAGCACAAACGCATGCGCCACCGACGCCTCCGCCGTCTGCCGCTCGCCCTCGAGCTGTACGAGTTGCGCAGTCTTCAACGCCTCGGCCATCTCAGCAACCGCCGCCGCTGCCACTGCCGGTACCGCCTCCCATGCCTGCCCGTGGGCTTTGGCAGAGGACGCATCCCTGGCCACGAGCGCGGCCGCTGCCTCCGCCGCTGCTGCTGCTGCGCCCTCCGCCTCCTCGCGCGCCGCTTCGATACGATCCGCCAGCTCCGCCCCACGTCGCCGCTCGTCGGCGAGCGCCTGCGTCACGAGACAGAGCTTCCGCCGCAGCCCCCCACGCTCCACGACCGAACCCGCCTCCCATGCTTCGGCCTCCTCCTGCGCTTCTTCCGCCCACGCCGCCTTGACTTGCGCCATCGCCTCCTCTGCCGCCAGTATCTGCTCGTCTGACTTTTGTGCCGCGTCCTCCGTCACGCGCGCCACCTCCTGCTCAGTGGCCAGACGCATCCGATCCGCCTCAGCAGCTCTGGCTTCGGCCTTGGCCGCCCTGGCCTCAGCTGCAGCCACCGTTTCAGCAGCCCTCGCTTCAGCACTGGCGGCCGCCGCCTCCGTCTCTGCCTGTGCCTCGCGGAGCTTGGCTTCCGCGTATGCCGCCCTCGCCAGCGTCTTTGCATGCGCCTCGGCCTGTGCCTCCACCTCAGCTTCCGTCTCCGCCGCCGCCGCCGCGTGCGTCGCCGCCGTTTGCTCGAGCGCTTCGGCATGCGCGCTCAGCATGCCCTCCTCTCCAGCCTGTGCCGCTAGAGCCGCCGCTTCGGCCGCCGCCGCCTCAGCGCGCCAACGCATCACTGTCGTCAGTGGCGCGCCGCCCAACGACGCCGAAGACGGTGCTGATGGCGTGGCGAGGCGCGTCGTCGTCGCGCGTCGCATGGTTGAACCGCTGGGCGTTAACCGAGGTGTGGCGCGCGGCGTCGCCCACGCCTCCGCGGGGCAATGCGGCGGCGGTGGCGGCGGAGACGTCGGCGCCGAGGGCGTATTCAGCGCCACCTCGACACGCATCTTCATCGCCTCGATCAGCTGCCGCGTCTCGTGCTGCGCCTCTTGCAGGCTCGCCTCGCTCGGAGTCACTGGCTCAGCGCCTGTCGCCACCTCCTCAGTTTCCGCGCTTGCAGTTGCCTCCTCTTCCGCAGCCACGTCCTCGGGCTGGACCTCATCCTCCTGCGTCGCCGCCTCCTGCGCTGCTGCCTCCTCCCGCGCCGTTGTCTCCTTCGCAGCCTCCTCCCTCGCGGGCGCGCTTGTGGCGCGCTGCAGCCTGCTGCGTGCGGGCTTGCTCCCAGCCGACGGAAGGGCGCGGGTGGCTTGGCGCCTGGCGGTCTGTGGCGGCTGCTGTGGCAGCGGCACCGGTGCGGGCGGGACGGCCGCCGGGGGCTGCGCCAGCAAGGGCTGCTGCGGCTGCGGCGGCGGCGAGGGAGGAGTGACGAGGATCTCATGACGCGTTGCGTGGTTGCGCACGAGCTTGGCGCGCTGCGCAAACTTGAGCGTCGAGATCGTCTCGGCGAGGCAGTCGGCCGACGCCGAGACGTTGGCGACGATTGTCGTGCGCGCGTTGCCGCCGAGTGAGTCGCGCAGCAGCATCGTCAGCTTCGACTCGCGATACGGCACGTGGCGGGGCTGCCCCGGCGTGACGCTCACGAGCGCGCCCATCACGTTGCCGAGCGCCGAGAGGCTCTTGTTGATGTTGCACGCCTCCTTGCGTCGCGCCGACGAGGTGCACGCGTCGTTGAACCTCTCCGACCCGGCGAGGTCGATGAGATGCAGCTGCGAGCGGCGGCACACCTGTGTGGCCGTGCCGCTGGCGGGTCGCCGCGTCGCCGTCGACACCGCAGTCGCGTCGTGCTCCTGCTCAATGTGCAGAGTGAACACTGCGTGCGAGCGGCTGCTCTTGCCATTCATCGCCGTCGAGCCGACCGTGCGCGCCGCCAGCCCGCCGCCGAGCGCGCGCAGCGCCTGGTCCGTCGAGGTGAGCTCGACGAGCGTCACGTTTGCCACGTACACGCCGTGCGTCGTGTCCTCGCGCAGCCGGAGCGGCGGTCGTGTCGCACCAGGCGCCGTGCACAGCAGGTCGGTCAGCGTCTCGTTGTAGATCTCGAGGTGAGACGCCCTGCAGCGGAAGCGGCCCTCGGCCTGCGCGTCATGCATCCTCTCGAAGAGGCACTCGAGCATGCGTGGCGCAAGCCCACGCTGCTCGTCCGCCTCGCCAAACATTGTGTGTGTCTTGCCGGCGCCCGTCTGCCCGAACGCGAACACGGTAGCATTGAAACCCGCCAGCGCCGTGTCGGCAATCGGCCGACCCACCGCCTCGAACACGGCTGTCTGCGCCGTATCAATGTCTCCCACCTGGTCGAAGCAGAAGCTATGCAGCGGCTCGGTCAGGGCAGGCTCGCCGGCCTTCCGTGCCCGCCACGCCGTGATCTCTCCGGTATCGGCATGCACGCGAAGGCACGATCCCTCGCCGTCACCGCAGCGGCGCACGCGGGCGTACACCTGGATGTTCTCGGCCGTCGCCGGGTCCGCGGCAGTCGATCTGCTTGG
>Ga0115006_10001991_pt1 | contig 13179 bp, 11 predicted proteins | sample ArcOceMetagenome_3_FD_88943 | JGI IMG/M metagenome (GOLD analysis project Ga0115006, IMG submission 88943) | Marine eukaryotic phytoplankton communities from Arctic Ocean - Arctic Ocean- Svalbard ARC20M Metagenome | ecosystem: Environmental > Aquatic > Marine > Oceanic | place: Arctic Ocean...
CATTTTCCTATAATAGATGTATCATAGGCGTTATTGGTTTGTTGATTAATATAACTTTGGAGTATAATTTCAGAATCACTGAGTATGTCATTCGCCCAATTTACATTTGTACGGAATCCATACTTTCCAGTAATAATTGAGGCTCTTGTAGGGGAACAAGTTGGATAAACCCAAAAATTATTAAAAGAGATGCCCTCATTCCTAATGCTATTTATATTAGGAGTATTCGGTTTAATAATTCCTTCAGAAAATCCTACAGTTGCATCTTTACCCATATCATCGGCAATAATTAATAAAATATTTGGCTTAGAAGGGTTTGTTTCTGTTTCACCACTTTCTACAACATCTGAATTAATATCACCACTACAGGCAACCATAAGAACAGTTAAAAAAAGGTAGAGTAGTTTTTTCATAATATTTGTTTATTCAAATATAATAAATGTAAATGACTGTTACAGGGGGAACTATGGTATGCATATCCTCTTCTTTGAATTCAGCGATCTTTATACCTCTTAAGTAGGTTAAACTAATTTGATTATGAAATACTCCATACTGACCTTGTCAATACTTCAAATTTATCCAAATTGACACTATAATAGGACTTTACTGTCAATAAAACTGTCAGTAAAATGATAGTTTAAGAAATAAAAAACCCTCACATTTCTGCAAGGGTTTAATAATATAGTTAGGTGTTAAAGTTATTTATTCCCAAAAGTTAATAGATACTGCAATCAACCGCGTCTACAATTTGCTGAAACTGCTCTAATTCAGAAACTGAAAGTCCTTCTGCACATTGAATAAAAAGTTCTAAAGAACTTATATATGCTTGGCAAGTTGTTGAAGATGGGCTACTAGCGAATGCTAATGCAGCATCTTCATATTGTGCTAAAAGTGCGTCTTGTCCTAGACAAGCGACGGAATTACTATCATCATCACTACTACAAGCAACGATAAGTACGGTTAAAAAAAGGTAAAGTAGTTTTTCATAATAGGTTGTTTTTTAAGTTATTAAACAAATTTAAAAAATAAATCTAAAAAAGTTAGTACAAGTTTGGTACATAAACCCCTACAAAATTAATAGTAAGGGTTATAGGGAGTTATTAAAATTTTCTTAAAGGGAGGTTCTTTGATTAGTGTATTTTGTAATTAACTTTATCTTCTGTATTTAACTGTATAACATCATTAGCTGATTTATAATTAACAGCAATGCACTCACTAATCTTCTGTTTCTCAACTAGTTTTTAATCTCTAAATTATTATCGTGGTTCTACTAATCTACCTCCTTCAATTAAATATATACCATTAAGTCTACTCATATCAGGACAATTAGGATTATATAAATTAGAAACATAAATATTTTCACCCTCTCTTCTCCAGCTTCCTTTTGTATTACAATACTTAACACCATCATTCTTGTAAAAAGACACATCCCCATTAGAACTGAAATATGAATATGACGTACCTACAGTATATTCCCCACTTGGATCACTACTTCCACATCCAACAAAAAATAACGTTGTAATAATAATTAGTTTTATTTTCTTCATTTTTAATTAATTACAAGGAGAATTTGAAAAATTGAATTCTTTCGTCAATTTACCTCTTAGTAATAGAATTTATCGGCTTAAAGAGTATATCAGATATGAATAGATTGACACAGCTAGGCCAAAAAGTATAATTAAACTTGCCGTTGAAAAAAGGAAATTATTAACCACCAACAAAGACACAAAAAATAAAAGGAGAAATATCATTGATATAACCCTCAGATTTACATTATCCCTAGAATCATTAAATGAAACCGCTGTCAAAAAAGTCAAACAAAGCGATAACGTAACAAATGATATTGTCGCGATTAAAATATTTTGGTCAAGGCTGTTAAATGAATAAAATCCATATGAAACAAGACTTGAGGCAATAACTGAAAATATTAATTTAGGAATGTCAAAACTCATAATACTATTTTTTAAATGGGGGTGGGGTCATTGCTACTAGGCGCACTATTTCAGGGATTTGTTCTGCCATTTTCCATCCTATTAATCCGGGGTTCCACAAGTAAGTTTCGTTGACAATTTCTTTTTTGTTGATTAGATCACACAAGTCTTTCAATGAAAGTGGTCCAACTTGCTTATCCTTAATCATTGCATAAAAGAATTGATCTTGTGCATGTGTTTTCCCCTGGTGCATTGTATCGACACCTGGGGTATTTATATTTTGAAATGCATTATTCATTGATCCAACCATTTGCTGGGCAATGGCCATTCCCATGCCAAACTCAATGAGTCGATCAATTGAAAAAAAATGTGAATTATCCATAGTTTTAATTTGTTATAATTATTCTGATTTATCAGGAGCTGGTGATCCTTCACCTGGTGTTGGTGGCGGAACCGGCGGAGCCGGAGGTCCTGGAGGAGGAGGAGGAGGAGGAGGAGTCGCGGCCGCAAACAGACTACTAAGTTCATTTACTTGGCTTGCGAAAATCCAATCATTCATCCCTTGCTTCCAAACATATGTTTCTTTAGTTAGTTTTCCCTGAGTTACTAGCATTTGTAATTCATTAAAAGAGAATGGGCCGCTTTGTTGTCCATTTACAGAGATACTGTATTGAACATTTGGAGGTGTTGGGGGTGGTGATTGTTTTGGGTCATTCATTCCTTGCATCATATTCCCTATTGAACCTGCCATTCCTGAGCCAACAGCACCTCCCATAGCCATACTGGCCATCATTGAACCTGGATCCATCATTCCGCCACCTGCACCACCTGCACCACCTCCACCACCTCCACCAGAGCCCATTTGCCCCATACTTTCTGCTGCAGTTTTTGCTACGTCGGCCTGCAGGTTTAACTGGTGTGCTGCTATAAATCCTGATTCTGTTTGAAGCTTCTGAGCGCGTTGGGCTTCCTCCCTCTGAATTTTCAATGCATCTTCCATATTATCAGCATTTATTCTTTGTTGATCAGCAATATTTTTTCGATTGATATCACCAGCAGCCGTAATAGTTTTTGAGCTTTCGTCTGCGGTAATTTGCTTGAGTTCTATATATCCCTCAGATTCTTTATCGATTTCGACAGCATTAAAATCAAAGCGTTTAAGATTCACTCCAAAATCATCTTTCATTATTTCAGATAGCTTATCCTCAACCGCTTCACTAATGACATCAATTTTTCTCTCTATTTGTATTACTGGGATTTTATCGTTGTCACACTTGGATAAAACTACACTTTTCACCTTTCTTATTACAGTATCCTTAATTTGAGACTTAAACTGATCCAAATCAAAATTGATCAATCTATTTAGTTTTATAAAGTTTTTGTAGTCTGTAATGTTAAAGGTTGCGGTTCCTCTAACCATAACTGGCACTGCAAAATCAGCATGTCTAAAATCAAAAATGTCGAATTGTGGAATTCCAAACTTCATTTTAATATTTCCTGAGAGATTCATAAAATAAATCTCCGCTTGGAAAGGCGACTCCCCACCAAATGCCAAACCGACAATACTAGTTAGAACCGGAAAGTTTTTGGTTTTGATTGTCTGATCGTATGGACCAACAATAAAATCTTGAAGGACTCCTTCTTTTTTGTTGTTGTAAACAAATACAGCTAGCTCACCATCTTTAACTCTGAGGCTACTGCCATATCGTATGGCATTTTCTTTTTTTGTGCTTAGTGCCTCTCCAGAAGGCCTCCATTTCCAGACAAGATATTCAGGTTCGTCACACCTGATAACGTCCATAAAACCACCTTCTTTACTTTTCCCAAATAATCCCATCTTTTTAAAATTTCTGTTTCACATTAAATTACAACGAATACTGCAATCAATAATAATAATAATCCATACCAAATGTATTCAAACATTTTTGCTTTTTTACTACTAGCTGAGAAAATAGCAATCTCATTTTCAAATTCTTGCATAAGGTCTCTTACTTTTCTATTTGCACCAAAAAGAGTCTCAGCTTTTCTTGTATACTTTTTCAAAAGTGCTTTTTGATTATCAAAGTTATTTCCTCCAGAGCGAGACCTGTTTTTTATGAAGCTCAAAAGTTTTTTTGGGCCATAAACTAAAATCATTATTAATCCACCCAGAACCAAAACTTGTGGTATTGTACTTTCAGATAAAGTTGATTTGGAAACAAGTCCCAAAAAAAAGAAAAGAATTCCGGTGATGTATAAATTATTTCCGAGAGACTTTAAAAATGATTTTGAGGAATTTGACTTTAAATCCACTAATACGTCCTCAATCGATGATATTAAATTTTCAAGTTCATTATCACCTGAAGCTACCGCACTTTTTTCCATTACAAAATCACAAGAAGGACAAGTACGAGTTAATGCTGCGATTTGATCTCCGCATGAGGGACACTTCATTATTTTTGGGATTTTGTCATCCATTTATTTTGATTTGTTATGATTTAATGGATTTAAAATTAAAATATTTTTTTAGATAAAAAAAAATAAAATGAAAATCATCTACAAAAATTTTCAAAATAAACAACTTTACAATTCCAAAGAATCTTCTTAGGGTACTGTAGCTATAAGAAATGCCTTTTTCAATAAAAATAATTCCGCTCAACCTTTTCGAGATATTATAGTTATCGACTTTAAATTTTGTTTTTTTTTAAAAACTTTTCCAATTCTTTAAATGTACAAAAGTTGTACAATTAATGGTTTTTTTAAACAATATATTTGCAAATTATTTTGGTAGAAAAAACAATTTTTCTACATGTCACTATTTTAAATTTAGTTTATTAATCAAATATTATTTTATATATTGTTACCTAAACTTATAATCAATTAACGTAAATTATTAAATTATGAAATTAAAAATTACTTTTTTAATGCTGATTTGTTTTAACTTTTCAGCATTTTCCCAAACTCAAAATCTTGCTAATGGGGGTGAGGTAAGTACTGATTTTCTTCGTCCAGGAGTAGTCATAACCACAATGAATTTTCCAGGAGTTACTCCTGTAGATTTAGGATCAGTTGAAAAACCCAAGAAATTTGACAATTTCGATATTGATGGAAATTCAGCAGCCCTGTCTTCGGCCTTTAGTAAGGATCTTGAAGCTTATGATAAGGAGGTTGAAGCATACGTATCTAGTATTTCTGGAAAAGTTATGGCAGAATTCCTATACATTGAGAATGGTAAGGCCGACTGGAATAAGGTGATGGAGCGTTCTAAGAATTCTATGACCGAGAGTCAAAGAGATGTGCTTAAGAATTTGTCTGGATCATTAGATGCCCAAGCGCAATCGCTATTGATGGAGCCTATGACAGGCAATAACTATGTTATTGTAGTTTCCCCAATAACAATAACAAGTGAAGTTGATGATGATGGCATCACAGTGTACACTGCTCCTTTGGTGACTTCGGTTTATAAAGTTTTTATGGGACAATATGAAGACGAAAATGGTACTGCTATTGACGCACAAGGCCAAATCAATCAATTTTCTGCAACCTTTGGCTCAGACCAAAGTGGTGTTGCTAAACATGTTTTTCCTGTTAAGAAAATATTTTCTAAATCCGGAGGAATTGCCTCTGGTTATGATGCAGCAACCGCAGAGATGAAAGCAGCAGCGGAAGCAGCAATTGAAGAAGCATTGGAAGGTAACTTCATTGGTAACTTAATCAACAAAATAAACAGTTTACCAAAAAAAATAATGGGTAGTATTACTCCGTCAGGTGAATTTAATAAAAGTATATTAGATGCTTCTATTATAGTGTCAACCAAAGCTGTTGATGAATTTAAAACAAGAGCAAAGGTTGAAGAGAAAATGCTTATTGCTCTTGGTACAAAAGAAGGACTAAAAGTTGATGATCGCTATTTTTCTTATGAAAAACAAAAAGACCCAGAAACTCGTGAAATGATTTTAGTGCGTAAAGGAATTGACCGTGTTAAAAAAGTAGGTGATACAGATGTAGACCTAGTTGCTGATCCAAATGCCATAGTGGAGCGTACAAAGCTTTATGGAGATGGTGGGAAAAAAACCAGAACTGGTTATGTCTCAATGGAAGCACCAGAATATGGGATTGGAGTTTCAGGGTTTTATCGAGCAAATCCAGGTGCCCGTATAGATTACAGAGCCGGAAAATTAGTTGGTGTAACTAATCTCTTTATATTCGTAGATGCAGAGTTTGCTACTCTTGGAGATGGTAATGATCCCCTAGAAGAGTACTCAGGATATATTGCTGCAGTTGGAATCCAAAAGAATTTTAATTTAGGAAGAATGTTTGCTCTAGCACCATTTGCTCAATATGCCGCTACTGCTTCTTTTACAGATGTAGCTGGTAATGATATAGAAATTCCGGTTTCTTATGCCGCTGGAGGACTAAGAGTAATTATAAAGCTTGGAGCCAGTTTGCAGTTAATGCCTGAGGTTACTTACATGTACAATCTTGATGATGCTTTAGAAACAGGCAGCAGTCTGCCTAATCTTTACGATGAGGATCTCTACTTCGGTGGTGCTTTAAGGTTCAATTTCTAATATTTAAAAACTCAAATCTCTGTTCAGGTAACTGAACAGAGATTTAATATTTAAAACACAAAAATTATGAAAAATATATTGATAGCAATCGCTTTACTCGTTTGTGGTACAGGCCTTTCTCAGAAAAAATATAAAGATTTAAAATCACAGTATAATGCACAAGTTGAGTGCCTAGGTACTGGTGCTGATCAGGTTCAAGTTTTAAAAGTTTATAGCTTTAAAAAGAAACGAAAAGTGAAGCAAGAAGATTACGCTAAAATTAAACGAGGAGCTATTTTTACTGTTATCTTCAATGGTATTCCAGGAACTAAAAATACCGGATGTGCAAACCAACCAGCACTCCTAAGTGAAGATGCCTACGAAGAGAATCAGGCTTATTTTGACGACTTCTTTCGCGGGGGTAAATTTGCACAATTCATTTCATTATCCAGCCAGTCTAGTATGGACTTAGTAAAAATGGGTAAAGGTTACGAAATGTCAATGGATGTGACCGTTCGTCGTGAGGCATTATCAAGAAAACTTGAAAAAGATGGACTTAGAAAAGGAATGAGTTCCGCATTTGATTAACTAAAAAAATAATTAAAAAAAATGAAAAATTTAATTTTATTGTGTTTGACGCTTATAACTGCGTCTGCATTTGGACAAGCAATTAAACCAAAAATGATGATCGTTCCCTCTGATGCGTGGATGACTGAAAACGGGTTTGTTACTGAAGAGGATGAGGACGGCGCTATTCAAAAGACTTTTGAATATGCTGAAGCCTTTCAAAACGATCCTATTCTAGTAGGTATTATTAATAAAGTTGGCGGCCTGTTTGCTGAGCGTGGATTTAATTTAAATGACATGGCTCAGGAAATAAAAGGTATTCAAGCTAAAATTGAAAGAAACAAGATTGCTGGTAGAAACATCAGTGCTCTAGACGAATTAGCTCTAGCGGTTGCACCTGATATTTATATGTATTTAGATTTCAAAATTGCTGATGCAGGAATGGGGCGTAAACAAGTTTCGAGATTTAGTCTAACTGCTATAGACTCATATTCAAAACAAACGGTAGCTAATGCAGGAGATGCAGGGCCACCAAACAGCGGTGTTGAGTCTGATCTCGTTGCAGAAAGAGTTCTAGCCTATATAAACGAAGTAGAAAACGATATTATGGGTGTTTTTCAAAAATACAAGACTCAAGGAAGAATGGTAACTGTAGAGTTTCAGGTTTCTGATGATGTAATTGACTATGAGTGCTGGGATCTTTATGGAACTGAAATCAATGGTGAAATGTTGATTGATTATTTAACAATTTTCGCAGAAGGAAGATCTATTGGCGCGGCGAACGTAATGGCCAGTAGCTCCGGTGAAACGGTAACCGTTGAGATGAGTATTCCTTTAAAATCTGCTGAAGGGAGAGCGATGAAAGCTCAAACTATTGCTTTACAGGCCTTACGCGATAGTGGATTAAAGACTTTATATAAAATGAGACCTGATGAACAAGGGCTTGGATATTGTATTGTTAACGTAACTCAATGTAAATAGATATGAAAAAAATATTTTTAATATTTCTCTTAGTTGGGGCAACCCTTAATTCTTTCTCACAGAAAAAACAATCAGAAGAAGGACCAACCCTTGATGATTTTGGAAGAATTGGTTTTTTTACTGATATAGTAACTAATGATCCAGATTTTGATGGCCGTGCACTCGATAAAGTAAAAAAAGGTTTAGAAAGAATGCTGCTCAAAGAATCAATGGGGAAATCTGTCGATGATAGGTTTGGCTTAGTTGCGGTACCCATTATCTACAGTAAAGAGAAGACCTCGACGACACCCCCAAAATACTTTTATGAGTTTGGTGTGGATATAATCGCAGTAGATTATAAGGAAAAAACCAAATACGGTGTTTATACTTATGATGGCTTGACTGGAATGAACGCTAATAGCCAGAGAGCTCTAATGTCTGGTTTGAAAGGATTCAAAACAAATAGGGGTTTTACCGAATTTGTTAGAGAGATGAAACAAAAGATAATTGATTATTACGAGTCAAATTGTGATTTCATTTTAACTGATGCAGAAACAAATGCCTCTAACGATGAATTTGATAACGCTCTATCTATATTGTCTGGAGTTCCTACGGTTTGCAAAGAATGTTATGATCGTGCACAAGAGAAATCTCGTGAGGTTTACATGCAAAAACTAGAAAGAGAATGCCAGGCTTTGGTAGCTGAGGCAAATTCTCTCATTGCTGCCGAAGAATGGGTAGGTGCTGCTGGAGTATTAAAAAAAGTACTCCCAGGAATTTCTTGTCATGCTGAAGCAGTCGCATTAATTCAAAAGGTTGAAACTCATTGGTGTGGTGTGAATTTAGGTAAAGCAAAAGGGTTTCAACAGGCGAAAGATTTTAATCAAGCTGCTCAGTTCCTAGCACTAGTGCCAACTACCTCTGCTTGTGCTGATGATGCCGATGCATTGGGTAAAAAGATTTATGGAGAACTTACTGCCAAAGAGCAACAAGACTGGGAGTTTAAAATGAAGAAATACAATGATGAAATGAGTGTTGAACAAAGGAATTTTGATTTTAGCGTCAATAAGTTTGAAAGAGGAGCTAATCGACAAGATCGTTCAATGGATCTTGAAGATAAACGTCTAAACAGATCACTAGATCTTGAAGGAAAAGCAATGGATTATGCCTTAGAGACTACAAAAATAATCCAAAGTTCTCTAATAGAAGTTCAAAAGGCTAAATCTAATAAAACTGTTACCGAAAATAAAAATTGGTCGTTTCTCGGATTAGAATTTTAAGTTATAATTAATTTTTTTACAAAAAAGAACCTTCGATTAATCGAAGGTTCTTTTTTGTAACCATATCTTATCTTTCAGATCAAATGGTCGTTGAAAAGTAAAATGATAATTAAAGCCGATTGAGAAACTAGTATAATTCAAGTCTTCAAAATCAGAAACATAACTTAACCCTGCGTTAACTGTCCAGTAATTTGAGATTGTTCTTGGATCTTTTAGGTTATTACTTCTGAATAAGACATAGCTCAGCTCGACGCTATTTAAAGAATATGATTGAGTCTGTTCCTCCTCCTCTACTGAACTAGTTATTATGACTTGGTCGTCAAGAATTTTTCCTATACCGAATTGTACTCTTCCATAGACCACACCGGCTTGGATTTCATTAAATGAAGTGTTAAAAGCAGGATTAAAGTCATTTGAATCTGAGAACACAAGTGCTTTCTTGGAATAGCGGTTAAAATGAATAAACAATCCTTGATGTTTTTCGGGATTTAATAAATATTTATAGCCTAACCTGAATGAGGGTATAAAATTATTAAATTCCATACTTACGGATTCGATATTTATCGTAGTTCTTGTGCTTTCTAAAATTCCAAAATTTGAGTTAAGGTTAGCTCCAATAAAAATTTCACTTTTTGGATAATTGTCAGCTTTAAGTTTTTTAATTTCTACTTTCTTCTTGAGTTCACCAATGGTTTGGCCTTGAGCCATGAAACATTGAAAACAACAAAACAAGATTATTGACACGATTTTTTTCATAAACACTTAAATTTTAAATTATAAGTTTAATATACAACGATTTAATTTATTTTTCATTGTTTTTTTTAAATTTTATAATTTAATTTTTGCTAAATTACAGGTTAAGTTATGTTTTAAAATTTGGGAAATTAATGAGGAAAAAATATTTCAATTTATTAAAGTATCATTTCGAAAACGCTCTGTCAAAAGGATCAAATTTTGTTCTTTTCTTGTTGGCCATCAGTTCAATTTCAGCTGTACTTATGGCTCTTTTAGAATCTTTTTTTGGTATTTCGGATGGTTTTAATTTTAGCACTTGGTGGAATAGTCTAACAAATATTATAAAGCTTGGTAAAGGCAATTCAGGACACGAGCGTGTTATTACTTTTATTTATTGGGCTTTAAACGTTGCTATATCAGGAACTATTATAGCATTCTTAACAGCTAAAGTTGTTACTTTATTTCAAAAACTAAATTCTGGAAAATCACAAATTATAGACACAAAGCATTATCTTATTTTAGGGTGGAATAATAATATATTTCAAATATTTAACGAAATAGCTGAAGCTAATCTAAATCAATCAAAACCAACTGTTGTCTGTTTTAGCGCATTCCCAAATACTGAAATGCAGTCCAAGCTCAATTTATCAAAAATAAAGAACATTAGAATAAGGATAATTACCCGCTCTGGCAATCTCTATAATGAGAACGAATTATTAAGACTAAATATGAATGAAGCAAAATCCATTATAGTTTTAAATGATGAATCAGTAGTCGATTTTAATATTGAATCAACGCTTCTTGTTACGAGAAAAATTCTGTCAGATGTTAAGGTCCCAGTCATAGCACAATTTAACAATTCTGAAAACATTGATATTTTTTCAAGAAGTGATAAAAACCTTTTGCCAGTAAATAATAGCAGTGTTATGGCTAGCATTACTACACAAGCTATTAGAAATAAAGAAATTTCCGAAGTAATCCTTGATTTTCTGGACTATGATGGGGATGAAATTTACTTTTTCCCACCCGATATTCTTGCAGGTAAAACATTCGATCAATGTAAACTGCAAGTAATGAATATTTCAATTTTTGGGATATTCACCAACAATAAGTCCATTTTACTGAACCCAGATGGGAACACCATAATTAATTCAGATGACAAATTAGTTGCAATAGCTGAAGATGACGGCCTTGAAATCTTTTTCAAGAACGAATCTGACATTGTTACGCAAGAACCCCAATTAAATAAGAATGTAGATAAAAAAGAAAAGAAGTCCATTTTGTTTTTAGGCTGGTCATCTACTGGTCAATTAGTTCTTGATGGAATTCAACAATTTATTGATGATAAATCTCACATCGGAATTTATCATCAACCGAATTCATCAATGGATCCTCCAAGATATAGGCAAGAATTCATAAACCTTAGTTGCAAAGAGGTTAAATCATCAAGTTCACTAATTGATATTGAATACATAGAAAAAACTAATGTAGACACAATAGTTATCCTACAATCAGAACAAAAGGAATTAAATCAAGAGAAAAAAGATACCCTTAACTTGATTTTAGATCTCAATTTAAATGAATTAAAAAAGGCTGGTAAAATTGATAAAAATATCCGCGTTATTTTACACTTAAATGATGGGAGTAAGAAGTCTTTAACTCAGAAAGATAGTTCGCATGAATTTATAATGAGTGATTTGTTAACCTCGTTATTAATTACACAATTAACTGATAATCCATTTCTGGCAGGAATTTTTGATGAACTTTTTCAAGAAAAGGGAGCAAAAATTTGTATCAATCCATTATCAAAATTCGTATCAATTTCAAGTTCTACCTTTGAGGTGTGGCAAATAATCTCTCATATTAACAAGAATAATCACAGTTTCATTGGTCTTACAAAAAATGAAGAACTTATTTTAAACCCTAATAAACGTATGATTATTAATTATGATGACAAAATATCAATTATTACTATTGGCTAAAGCAAGCTGATTTTATTTTACATCAACGTATATCTAATTTTAAACACTCCTACAATAAAGAAATCAGTTTACGAAGCAATCGGAGTTTCTTTGGGCTGTTTTTTTCTTTGGCCCATTGCGAAACAACGTGAAGCAATGAATCCAGTTCCCGCTACTAAAACAATAAAACGGTTATACTATTATAGTGTAACCGTTTTTTATTTATGCACAATAATAAAAAGAAGTCGTCGTTTTGAAAAAAAGAATAGCATCCGATGAAAAAATCAATTTTACTATTTACTTTCCTACTAGCGATTCTTGGTAGTTGTGAAACAGATGATAATAAAAATCCCGAGGAATGTTACTCAAATACTAATGCACAGACTATAGTTCATGACGGTCTCAACAGAGAATATGTGTTGTACATCCCTAATTCATATGATGGAACATCTTCTGTTCCACTAATGCTTAATTTTCATGGGTTTGGTGGTAATGCTAGTGATTATATGCAAGAAGCAGATATGCGCTCATTGGCAGAAGCTAACACTTTTATTCTAATCTATGCTCAAGGTAGTTGTTTAGATGGTTTATCTCATTGGAACGCTTGTCCAATTGGAGAAGATAATAAAAGTGATGCTGATGATTTTGGTTTTGTTGAATCCATTATAACTGAGATTTCATCTCAGTATAATGTAGATATGGAGCGTATTTATGCTGCAGGATACTCTAACGGTGGTATGATGGCATATGGACTTGCAAATTATAAAAGTGATTTAGTTGCTGCGGTAGCATCCGTTTCCGGAGTAATGTTAGAATGTAGAGGATCTACCAGTCATCCTATGGCGGTAGTACATCTTCATGGAACCTCTGATGATGTTCTACCATACAATGGGAGTAGTGATTGGAGCTCTGTACAAACCACCTTAGACTATTGGATTAATTTTAACAATACTATTACAACTCCAACTGTAAGTAATGACAATAGCGGAGGAATGTTAATTGCACATTACGTCTATGACCAAGGAGATAGCTCAGTCTCTGTTGAGCATTATAAATTTATAGGAGGAGAACATGTTTGGTTTAGCAACACTTACCAAGGTCAGGACGCATCTGAATTGGTTTGGAATTTTGTATCCAGATATGATATTAATGGATTGAGATAAGCAATAAAGGTCACTGGTTCTAGTCCAGTTCCCGCTACTACAAGAGTAATCAG
>Ga0115006_10001992_pt1 | contig 13176 bp, 6 predicted proteins | sample ArcOceMetagenome_3_FD_88943 | JGI IMG/M metagenome (GOLD analysis project Ga0115006, IMG submission 88943) | Marine eukaryotic phytoplankton communities from Arctic Ocean - Arctic Ocean- Svalbard ARC20M Metagenome | ecosystem: Environmental > Aquatic > Marine > Oceanic | place: Arctic Ocean...
CTCTCCTCCTCCTCGGCAGCGGCCGCCTCCTCCTCCTTTTTTTTCTTCTTCGCCCCCTTCCTCTCCTTGTGGTCCATGCCGGGCATCGCCGCCGTCTCGGCCTCCTCGCGCTCGCGCTTCTTGGCGGCGAGCTTTGTCTTTTTCTTCATCGTGCGGAGAGCCTTGAGCTCCTCCGCGGACATTCCCGAGCCTCCCATGGTGGTCGTGGGACGTGGGCTGCCGTCGAAATTAGTGCCGAGCGGCGGCGGCGGCAACGCCTGATAAAATTCTGAAGTCGGCGGCAGATTCGTCTGTCTGGCTGTCTGACTGTCTGGCTGTGAAATCGTAGAGTTTTCTGTTGGCCCAAAACTTTGGGTCAGGCTTCACTCTGACCCGCGCGCTCGCTTCGGAGCGCGCACGCGCGGGTCTTGGTCCCGCGGCCGCAATGGCAGGCCGCGGCGTCGATTCCCTTCTCGGGTCGCTCTTCGTGGTCGTGTATCCCCGCAAGAGCATCCGAACCGTGCGCCCATACGCGTGATTGTCGGCGGCTGGTGAGTAGATCGTCGTTAGAGACGCAACCTAGGTTTTGTCGCGCCGCCCTCGAGGCGTCGTTGACACCCGTCCGGACCGATGCCCGAGCTGGAGTGCCTCCTTACGTCGTCGAAGATGAGCGATGATGACCTTGTTTTATGTTTTTCTGACACCTCTTGTGCGAGGGTCACGTTACTCGATGAACTCACTATGCAACCCACTGAGCCCATCTCGACGACGACAAAAGCGAGGCACACACATCCAGCTTTCCACTCGGTTCGCAACACCCGTGGTTTTCGAGGCGATTTCCCGACGAAGCGGCGCGCGCATGACGTGAGTGAGGAACACGAGAACCAAATTAGATGACGAGACTGAAACCTTGTGTTGACAACAGTTTCAGCCTTGACTGACACGTGCGCATGCGCCCGCCGCCTGCTCGGATGTTTTCACCTCGGAGACTTTGTTTTTTTTCTCGTTTCTCGCAGCCAAAGCCGGCGGAGGCGAATGCATAACTCGTGGGGCAACCCGCCGGGACGTCAAACCTGGTGTAGTTATGCGCGACAGGTGCCCTCGTGACTTAGTGCTGCGTAGATGAACGAACGTCATGTCTGTTCGAGTTGACCTCTTGGAACGATTCTCGGACCTGATGCACGTCCCACAAGCATCTTTCGCGTCGCGCTGGGCGTCCTGCCGGTGACGATAACTCACAACAAAACATTCATGCGTGTCAAATGAACGCTTGAGTAATTACTTGTGTGGTGATCACAATTTAGAATCCGAGGCACGATACGTTCTGGAGGATTCCCCGCACGACGAAAGCGCTGTTTTACCCGATGCCCGGCGCCGCGTATTCATCTTCCCTCCGCGCTCGTCCGCACGACGTTTTTCGGAATGTCCGAGGGCAAGTGAGCGCGGGGTGCCTAACGAGCGGCGAAGACATGACGGGTCGTTGAGTCTCCTTCTCGTCCTTGTCGGGATAGGAATAATTTACGCCCGGCATATCTCCACTCGGCACGTTTGCTCGGTCTGCATCGTTTCATACTGTGATTGCATCCCTCGGGAAGTTGCAGTCACGGGAATACACGGTGCAAAATTCTCGCGCCGTCTTCCATGTGTTTCTGCATCCTTCGGGCGTTGCAGTTACATCCATAATCGTGTGCGACATGCGAGCATTTTTCATCGGCCCGGCACCGACGTCCGATGAGGATAACACATCAAGATCTGCTATGAACTTCTGTGATATCACACTTTTTTACATTCTTCTATTCTGAGGGCAGCGGTGCTCCTCTGGGTGTCGATCGGCACGACCCGCACATCCCCTCGATAGCAGGCATCTGACCCTTCAGGCCTATTCTTCCCCGCGCGCAGGTTCGGATTCGACGGAATCTATGGGGTTTGCGCGCCAAATGTGGCCCACCCCTTCCATGTGGTTGTTCGCCAGCAGTTGGCCAGCCACATACATGCTCGTTAACGATACGAGTTCGTAGCGAGCGTGTCCTTGCTGGCACCAGGCGGTTGTACAGGCAGTCGTCTCGCGTCAAGATTAAGTTTGTCAGCATTGGGTATATATTGTAACCATATCGTTGTAAACCATCGTGAACATCTTTTACAAAGGTCATCCTACGTCTCACCTGCGACGCTTCGCCGGGGGCTCATCAGCCTGCTTCACCTTGGCCCTGCTGCGCGTCATGCGCGGTGACGGTCCCTTCTTCTTGCCAGAGGATGGTGGGGTCTTTGGTTTCTTGACCGGCTGCTCGTCTTCCTCGCTGTCCTCTTCGCCATCGCTGGCGAGTGCAGTCTCGAGGGCGTCTCCATCCTCTCCTTCGCCGCCGGAATCGTCGTCGTCCGAGTTTTGAATCGGCGGGTTGGAGCCAAAGTCCGACTCGATCATGGACTGGTAGTCATCGTACGAGGCGAAGGTGGTGTCGATGCCCTGGTTCTTGCTGCTCTTGGGCACGGCGCTCACGAGGGTGATGGGCTCGTCCGCGACCTTCTTAGTCTTCGGCTTTGGCTCTTCGGATTCAGACTCGGAGTCTTCGTCCTCGTCGTCACTCTCATCCATCTCATCATCATCCAAAGCCTCCTCCTCATCGTCCGACTCAGCCTGAGCCAACGCCCGCTGAACCTCGTCGTCGCTGTCGACGTCCGGTCCGTCGTACTCCCACACCTGAACCCCGTCGTCGCCCTCCTCCTCTTCGTCATCCTCATCCTCGGGTTCTTCCGGCTCGTTCGACTTTCGGTGCAGGAGGTACCCGGGCTTGTATCCGTAAGCCTTGGCCAGCGAGCTGTAGTTGAACTTGTCGGCGTCCACGGATTTCTCCTCCTTGCGCTCCTCGGCGTCAAGCGCGGCGTCCACCTCATCGTCTGAGTCGCCAGTGAAACCGGCCGACCTGGTGTCGATGGAAGGTTTGAGACCGCGACCCTTCTTGCCGCGACTGACTTCCACCTCCTCGTCCGATTCGGAATCGGGCATCTCGAGATCGCCGAGGTCGACGTCGTCGTCGTCCTCCTCCTCGTCATCCTCCTCGACACCCTCGATACCAGCCTTGGCCTTGGCCTTCTTCCTGCGCTCCGCGGCGGCGTCGTCATCCTCCTCCGCTTCGTCGTCGGATCCCTCGTCGTCGGATCCTTCGGCGTCGCGCTTCTTCTTCTTTGCCTTTTTGGTTTCCGACTTGTTGGCGTAGTAGCGGTGAAAGAACACGTCGCTGGGCTCAACCTCAGCCTCGGTGAGCGACGCAAACTCAGCGGTTCCCGGGGCGACCGCGGCAGTAGCGGCCGCGGCGTCCTGATCACGATGCTTCGCCATGGTGGACGATCCTCCTTTCGAAACACCCGTCCTGCTCTTGTTCTTCTTCTGCAGCCACTTGTCGAGGAACGCGGTGAGCGTCATATCCGCGAGCGGGTCTCCGTCGTACTCCACGTTCGTTCCATACAGAAGAGACCTGGCCATCGCCGCGACCGACGGGTGCACGTTTCTCTCCAGCGTCGCGAGCTCCCACCAGCAGGACTGGTCAGCCTTGGCGTACAGCGGGTCACGCTTGGACATGTCGTATCGGTGCGCCGCGGTTTCAATCGCCTTCTTGGCAGCCTTGAGCTTCTTACCCTCCGAGTCTGAATCCGAGTCCGAACCGGCCTCGGCGCGCCCGTTTTCCTTGGTGGCCATATCCTCATCGTCGTCGTCAACGTCGACGAAGTGTTCCACGTCGTCACCCTCGTCGCCCTCGCGCGGTTGACGAACCGCGTCCCAGTGGCTGGGCTTGAGCCTCAAAAACTCAGAGACGAGCATGAGGGAGCCGCACGCGAAAGGAGCGGGCGCGTGAGCAGCCACCTGGAGGAGTCGCTTGACCATCGCCGCAGCCCTGGGCGGCTGAGGGTCGTCCTTCAAGGCTCGGAACGTCAGCGACATGAGCTGACCCGCCGCAGCGCTGGACCCACGCGGCGCGCCGGGATGAAGCAGCACGGAGTAGAGAGCGCGGTAGAACCTGTCAGAAACAGCCGCGCGAGAAGAGAGCAACTGCAAGAGAAGGGAGAGCGCCTGGAGCGCACCGCCGAGGTTCGGCGAGTGCGCGATGGCGAAAAGCGCCGGGGATACCTTCTCCACCAGCGGCTCGACCGCGTCTGCGTCGACGTAGGGAAACGCTCGGTTGATGCCGGTGAGGAGAGCGGAGACGACTCGGGCGTCGACGCCGGCGCCCAGCGGCGTCGCCGGAGCCCTGAGCCCGTTCAGCCCATCGGATTTCTTGGGGCGTCCACCCCTCCCGCCGGGTCCTCCACGACCGCCCCTACCTCCCCTACCGCCGCGCCCGCCCTTCTTCGCACCGTCGCGCCACCGCTGCTTCTTGTCATTGGATCCCTTTTTGTCGTCGCCATCCTCCGCCGCGCCGCCGTTCTCCGCCGTCTCCTTGCTCCTCTTGTGGAGCATATTGAACACGCTGAAGTAAAACTCGACGAGCTGCGCGGCGAGCTTCTCCCCCTCGCTCGTGTGATTCAGCGGGAACTGGTTGAGCAACACCGCCGCGTAGTACTGAGCCTTGAGCCCGACGCCGCGGCGGAAGCAAAACGTCTCAACCTCCCTCGCCACGACGTGCTTCATCGCGGGGTGGTCCTTGCTGACGAGCTCCAGCAGCAGGTGCGCGGCGTTCGACGCCGTCCGTCTGTGCGGGTCTCCCAGCTTGTTCACGAGGATGTTCAGCAAACCGCGTTCCTGCTCGGGCGTGCACTTGAGCATGTCGTACGCAGCCTTGACGGATTTTTCCTTGAGCACGGGCAGCGGATCTCGGCTCAGCGCATCGAGCGCGTTGACGAACCTCGTGTACGCGCGCTTGATCATGTCCTCGATGTACCAAAACAACAGCCTCTTGCGCTCCAGTGGTCCAGCAGCAGACTTCTCCAGCGGTTGTTCGGAGAAATACCGCAGCTTTCGGTCCGGCGGCAGGAGCGCGTCGCGGAAAAGTTCCTGCAGAGCCTGCACAGCCTGCACCGCACCGCGCTTGCCTCCCTTGACCCTGGCCTTCTCCAGCAGCGCGAGCAGGGTTTCCAGCGACTTCATGTTCGCCACGGGATCCTCCTGAGCCAGCACGGTGGCGGCGGCGATCTTATCCGCGGCGGTACCGCTAGTGCGCACGAGCTTGAGCCATTTGGAATCCGCGGATCCCGACCTGCTCGCCTGTTTCTCGTGCATCGCGACGCGCTCCTCCAGCGCCTTCCTCGCCGCATCCTCCTTGGCGTCCATCTCACGCTGCGGTAGCTCCTTCGCCGACTTGGCGATCGACGCGGGAAGCGCCAGGGTGGCCGACGCCTCGTACCAGATGTTGCTCAGGCGCTCCGACTCGCCGCCGCCGCCGCCGCCGCCCTCCTTGTCGGGTCGCGGGCCCGCGCCGGGGTTCCACGCTCGACCGCGCCTGGGAGGCAGGTCGCCGGGCTTGAGGTTCTTCTTCTCCTCGCCGTCATCTTTCTTTTTCTTCTTCTTCCCGCCCGCTCCGCCGAGCACGCCCGCGCCCGCCATCGCGATGGACAGGACAAGTGTGATGATGGATGCGAGCGAGCGCGAGTTGAGCCTCGAGAATTTAGAAGAACTGAAGCCCTTGAACGATAGTCATCCTGTTAGGTTGCGTCTTGCTAATTATTGCCGAAATACGCACGCAATTCAGTATTGTCGTATTACCCTCCAATGACAAATACGTGGCTTGATTTTTGGCAACGAAATAGCACTAAAGTGCGACGTCACTGCGTCTGTCGTCACACCTCTGAGCGCAGCGTTGAACGATGAGCCTGCGCCAGAAGATCATCGGTGCGGCGGCGCGGTGGGCTGGCTCGTCCGCCGCCCCGCAGTGGGCTCGTCAGGCTGCCTGCGGGTTCCACTCCACCGGAGCGGCGTCCGCAGCCGCAGGAGCGCCCGGTGCGTCCCCCCGCGGATTGTTGCTTTCTTCCCCAACGTGTCACGCCCCGATGATCGAAGCGTCGCCGGTTGTTCTCGTCCTTCGGCGGCGTCCGCGACGCGTGTGGCTCCGAGTCTCCGTTCGGTCGTTCTATACGCGCGTTTTCTGCGCGACTGCATCGTTCCCACGCCGCGATGTCCGCTGGATCGCGCGCGCGAGATCCTGCCAACCCCCCTTTCGCCGAAAATATCTCGCCCCGCCGTCTGACCTAAAATTCGACCTCCCTCAACGACAGGCAAGAGCGCTTACACCATCATCGACCACGAGTACGATGCCGTCGTCGTCGGTGCGGGTGGTGCGGGTCTTCGCGCCGCCATCGGCCTGTCCGAGCACGGTCTCAAGACGGCGTGCATCACCAAGCTCTTCCCCACGCGTTCGCACACGGTAGCCGCGCAAGGTGGCATCAACGCCGCTCTCGGAAACATGACCGAGGACGACTGGAGGTGGCACGCGTACGACACCATCAAGGGTTCGGACTGGCTCGGTGACCAGGATGCCATCCAGTACATGTGCCGCGAGGCGCCCAAGGCTGTGATCGAGCTCGAGAACTACGGCTTGCCCTTCAGTCGCACCGACGACGGCAAGATCTACCAGCGCGCCTTTGGGGGCCAGTCGCTGGACTACGGCAAGGGTGGCCAGGCGTACAGGTGCGCGTGCGCCGCGGACAGGACTGGACACGCGATGCTTCACACCCTCTACGGACAGGCGCTCAAGCACGACACCCAGTTCTTCGTGGAGTATTTTGCGATTGATCTCATCATGCACGAGGGCGAGTGCGTCGGCGTCGTCGCGATGTGCATGGAGGACGGAACCCTCCACAGGTTCAGGTCGCACAAGACGGTGCTGGCGACGGGAGGCTACGGACGCGCGTACTTCTCCGCGACGTCCGCGCACACGTGCACGGGAGACGGTAACGCGATGGCGACGCGCGCGGGTCTCCCCATGCAGGATCAAGAGTTTGTCCAGTTCCACCCCACCGGCATCTACGGCGCCGGGTGCCTCATCACCGAGGGCTCGCGCGGCGAGGGTGGTATCCTCCGGAACAGCGAGGGTGAGCGCTTCATGGAGCGTTACGCGCCCTCCGCCAAGGACCTCGCCTCTCGCGATGTCGTGTCTCGCTCGATGACCCTCGAGATTCGCGAGGGACGCGGCGTCGGGCCGGAAAAGGACCACATCTACCTCCACCTCAACCACCTTCCCCCCGAGCTCCTCGCCGAGCGTCTGCCGGGTATCTCGGAGACTGCCGCGATCTTCGCCGGTGTGGACGTCACCAAGGAGCCCATCCCGGTGATCCCCACCGTGCACTACAACATGGGTGGCATCCCCACCAACTACAAGGGTGAGGTGCTGACCCTGGGCGCCGACGGCAAGGACACGACCGTGCCGGGCCTGCTCGCCGCGGGTGAGTGCGCGAGCTCCTCCGTGCACGGCGCCAACCGCCTCGGCGCCAACTCCCTTCTCGACATCGTCGTTTTCGGCCGTGCGTGCGCGAACACCATCTCCGAGACCCTCAAGCCCGGCATGCCCCACAAGAAGATTCCCTCCGACGCGGGTGAGAATGCCGTGGCGCACCTGGACAAGGTTCGATGGAGCAACGGCGAGCACTCCACCGCGGATGTCAGGAAGACGATGCAGAGGGTGATGCAGGACGACGCCGCCGTGTTCCGTACGCAGGAGACCCTGGCCGAGGGCGTGAAGAAGATTGACGAGGTCGCCGCCCGATTGGACAACCTCAAGGTGACGGACAAGAGCATGGTGTGGAACACCGACCTCATCGAGGCGCTCGAGCTCCACAACCTGATGCCCAACGCGCAGATCACCATGCACTCCGCCGAGCAGCGCAAGGAGAGCCGCGGTGCGCACGCTCGCGAGGACTTCCCCGACCGTGACGATGTCAACTGGATGAAACACACCCTCGCGTGGGTCGACGAGAAGCGCAAGGTGAGCGTCGACTACCGCGCGGTCATCCAGACCCCGCTCGACGACGAGATGGAGCACGTGCCCCCCAGGGCGAGGGTGTACTAAACTACGAATGTAGCAAAATAATTTTTCAAAATCGTTATTGTTTTCAAAACCGGTTGTGCTAGTCTATCCAATCTACGTCGGCGTTATCTGGATTTTCCGGATCACTTCCAGGACATCCTTCATCCCTGAGGTATCTCCGCACCGCGCCCAGTCCTCGCGTGTACTTGACGCACGCGAAGGTCTCATCCTCCCACGGCGCGCCGTTCTCTCGAGCCCAACCGAGCAACTCCAGGTGACCCAACTTTGCGAGCTCAGTCGTGGTCCCATCCGCCCAATCGACCTCACGCTCTCTAAGCCATTTCATCGCCTCCAACATACCACCCATCGCGGCGTCCCATATGTTATCCGAAGTCAGAGGCACGTGCGCGACGTCGTATGCCCACCGCAGGCACTCGAACCCGGGTCCATGCCGAGCCCACCCGGCGGTGACGTTGACTTCGTCGCTAAAGTCCGCGGGCCTCGCACCGACTGTGAACAGCCAACGCAACATCTCGATCTGCCCGCACACGCCCGCCATCCTCCAAACCTGCGCGATTTTGTCGAAGAAGTCTGGGTTCTGCTCCCAGAGGTATTTGAGCACCTCGAGCCGACCGTTTTCCACGGCGCGCTTGACGCACCGATCCGCGTTGATGGAACACCCTCCGATTTGATACGCCCACCTCAAAACCTCCAGGTGTCCAGCCTTCGCCGCCTCCTCGGTGGTCCACGCGTTCCAAGGGCACGCGGAACCTTTCCCGTGCACGGCTTCGTCTCTGAGCCACCTCAGAATCTGGAGATGACCGCCCCGCGCCGCCAGCGAACACGCCGCCGCGCTCCACTCGCACCCGTTCTCTCGCGCCCACGCCAGGATATCGAGGTGCCCGCGCTCAGCCGCACTCTCGATGGTCCAACACAGCCAATCGCATCCATTTCCCCTCGCCCATTTCAACACCTCCAGGTGTCCGCCCTCCGCTGCCGCCGCCGTTGTGAGCGCATCCCAGGGCAGTCCTTGCTCCACCGCCCACTTCAGAACATCGAGTTGACCGTACAAAGCGATGGTGGCACAGACGGTGGTGTCCATCGGGCAGCCGTGGTCTCGCGCCCACGCCAGTCGCTCTACAGACCCGACAAAGTCCTTAAGCTGCAGCCTCCCGCTGGTGGACGGGTCCAAACCGGCATCCTTCACGAGGTCGCGGCCGCTTCGGCAGGTTTCGAGTAACGATGCCCTGTCCGCGAGATCCAGGCGGCCGAGCACCTCCTCCTTGAGGAACGCGGTGCCGAACTCGAAGAGCGCAGGGGCGCTATCCTCCTCGAGTACGCCCATCGCTGAATGGAAAGCGTTCCAACCCCTCCCCTCACGACCGGTACGGCATCGGCGCTCCGCGTTGTGGAAGTTTGACTTTTCAAAGCAGACAGATGGGCACCTCTGTTGCAAATCAGTTCAAACGGCGCCTGGGGATGGGTGCCGTCGGGAAGAAGCGCTCGGCTGAGCGCGTGGAGGAGGCGACGGAGAGCTTCCGTAAGGTCCTCGATAGTCTCACGAACGAGGCGTCGGCGACCGGGAAGCGGCTCAGCCTCTGGGCCCGGGCTCCGAAGCCGAGGCCGATATACGAGGTTGCAGATCTCTACGCCGAGCGCGCTGCGACGCCGAAGAAGAAGCCTCAGACGCACGTGGAGGTGACGCCCGTGGCGCCGTCGCTCTTCTACGCGTCCAAGAGCTCTACACGCGCGGATGGCTCGTCAGATCCGCACCCCTTCATCTCCGAGTGGCAGGAAAGGGCCGTGAGACGGAAGGTTGAGAGGATCGCGGCGAAAGCTCGAAGGAGCACGGGCGGCGCGGTTCACGAGGAGCCGTACAAAGAGTTCCCGCGGCAGCAGATGGCGTTCGAGTGGGGAGACGAATGGGAGACGAAGCAGAGGGACGAGCGACAGGATACGCACCGACCGAGCACGATGAGATTCTTCTCGGCGGAGGATCACGGGACCGGTCGGCGCAAGTTCATCGCGTCGACGTACGAAGAGTTCTGGCGCAGGTACAGCGCCCCGGAGCTGTACGACAGAAGGCATCACTACGAGCTCATACGAGAGGGCACGGCGTGTTATCTGTACTACGACCTGGAGTACGCGACGAGCGCGAATCCGGGTGTCGACGGAGTAGCCGCGACGGATGCGCTCGTCGAGCTCACGCTGGAAGACCTCGCGACACACGAGGGCGTCGTCGGCGCTGACGGTGGACCGCTTCGACCCAACCAGTGCGTGATGGAGCTGCAGTCCACCAAACCGACAAAGTTCTCGCGGCACCTCGTGTTCAGGACTCCGGGTGTCGCGTTTGCAAACGCAGCGCACGCGGGTCACTTTGTCCGCAGACTTTTCGACAGGATAGTGAAGGAACGGGACACCGACCCGCGGTGCGAGGCGTGCTTCGTGCACAAGGAGGTGGAAGACGGGGGAGATGATGGTGGCGAGCGCACCACCCCGTTCGTGGACCTCGGTGTGTACACGCGCAATCGAGCGTTTCGGCTCTACCTGTCGTCGAAGAGCGGGAAGAAGGTTCGGCTGCTGCCGACGCACCGCCTGTGGCGCCCGCCCGGCGTCACGGCTCCGGCGACGCAGGCTGATGAGACCATGTTCTACTCCTCTCTGTTGTGCAACGTGGAGCAGGGTGCCAGGCTCATCTCCTACGAGGGTGTCGGGCAGCAGAGCTCGTACATCGGTGGCAGGCAGCTCCAGGGCTACGGCGTGATGACGGCGGAACAAGCGAACGTTGACCGCGGCGACCGACCTCGCGGCGTCACCGACGGCGTCATGCCGTGCCCTGACACAGCCGCGTTTATATGCCGCGACTTTGACGAATGGTCACCTCCGGGATGTTCCGGTGCTGAAGTGCGAACGTGGGCCGCGTTCCCGGACCACGGGGTGGCGGTGATGAACATGCATAAGAACAGGTTCTGCGAGAATGTCGAGCGCGCGCACAAGTCCAACAACGTGATGTTCGTGGTGGACTTTAGAGAGGGTGCGTATTACCAGCGATGCCACGACCCTGAGTGTCGTGGTCACCGGGGTTGCCTTCGACCGCTTCCCTCAGAGTTGGCGCGTGATGCTGTCGCACTCGCATCATTCGCCGCGGAGGAGGAGAAGACGCATTGGACGCCACCGAGCTTCGACGACGATGACGACGAGGAAGCCTTCTGGTCCATCGCGGCGGAGGAGGATGGCCAACCGGACACGAACGGTGACGCGTGGAAGCCACCTGAGTTCGCGGATGATGAAGCCGATGCGCCATTCTGGGCTGAGGCGGCGGCGTTAGCATAGCAAGCTGACCGGATTTAGCACACCGGCTCGTAGAAAATCTTGGACGAGACAAAGCCTCTGACTCGACTCGGCAACCTCCCGACTATCCCTTCCCAGAACCGTCACGCGCACTGGCACGCATGAGGCGACGCGATGAGGACGTATCGAGGGTACTGAGCGCCCTGAAGCTAGCTCGCGATTACCTGTCCTCGGTTACCGTGGCGAAGTACCTGGACGACCGCTCGACGGGACCGAAGGTTACCCAGACCCTCGCCAAGCGAACTCCTACTGTTTTCGTCGACCCCGGCGACACGTTGGGCTCGATACTCGACACGCTCGCGACCCATCGCCTCTCCTCCGCCCCCGTCATCGACCGCACGAATGGATCCTTCTCGGGCTTCGTCGATGTCCACGAGATACTCGCCATCTTCGTCAGAGCTTGCCGCAAGTGGCTGGTCCTAGGCACGGGATACGGCTCGGAGCTGGACAGGCCCCCCGTCACGACGACCACGTCGGAGACCGTCGGTATCAACCCTGGTAGGCTCAGGAACGAGGAATACGGCGACATGAAGGAAGCTGACCTGGTATCCAACCTTCAGTCCACCCTCGGCGCGGGACTCTTCTCCCAAACACTCAGGGCTGCGAGACTGGAAAACCCAGTTCACGAGCGGGGCGACGGCGAGGCAATCTACCGCGGGTACAAGAGCGCTTCGATCCTCGCTCTGATCTGCGGCGCGTTTTTCCACCCCATGACCAAGCGCCCGCTCTCACCCACGCACCCGCTGGCTTGCAACCACAGGGTCGGGGTGTACGACTGGGACCCCGCTTTCGACGACGGGTCCAAGGTGACCGACGCGAGCGAGTTTGAGCTTGTTTCCCAGTCCGATCTCATCCGCTTGATCCACGAGCACAGAGACGACGTCAAGATCGCGCCTCTGATGGAGCTCAGCGTGCGTGAGTGCGGCCTCCTTCGATCGAGGTCCCAGACTGCTCGCGCGTGGAACCAGCAGGAAGGCAACGGAAGCGGCGGCGGCGGATCCGAGTCGCCAACCGCTCGAGCGGCGCACACTCACGCCGTCCCCCCCGATCCCGGCATCTCTCTCCCTGCCCCGTATCACTACCGCGGTGTCCTGTGCGTGTCCGCGTCTAGAACCACCGCGCTCGAGGCGTTCGCACTCATGGACGCCGAGAGAGTTTCCGCGCTGGGCATCTGCGACGACGAGTACAAGATTGTCGCCAACGTTTCAATCAGCGATCTTCGAGGTATCACGCCGACGAACATTCATCGGCTCTCGCTCAACATCGACGAATTCCTGAGACAGCAGCGAGGCAGTTTCTCCTTTGGCCGCGCGATGTCCGATAACCCCGGGCTCGATGAAATGAACGATGTCGTCTGCTGTGGGATCCACGCCACGATCGGCGACGTGGTGTCCAGCATGGTGTCGGCCAGGCTCCATCACATCTACGTCGTCAGCAGCGACGGGCACCCTCTTTCTTTGGTGACACCGAGTGACGTGCTGCGGCTGCTATCGGAGGAGCTGATCGAGGGATAGTGACGAACACGTTTCAACGAATACACGCATTTTGAACAAATACACGCATGCAAAGATTACCCCCGCGAACTCACCCAGTCCTCGTACTCCTCCGCTGACACCCCGAGCTCATTTCGAATGAACGCGACCATCCGCTCGCCCCGGGACAGATCCTTCGGGTCGAGCCCGGCGCACATCGTGAAGAATGCATCGCGATCGAACATCTTTCCGCTCTCAATCACGTCCCTCACCGCGACGCCGACGACCAACTCTGCCCTGTTGGGCTCCCTTCGAGCGAATCCCCTGTTGTCCGCACCCGCGGCGCCGAACCCGCCGGGCACAGCCTCGCCGATACCCCCCGCTCCACCGCCGCCTGGCTTGGACAGGAAATAAGCCGTACC